>Ga0265313_10000140_pt1 | contig 74628 bp, 76 predicted proteins | sample 4123metaG_FD_203122 | JGI IMG/M metagenome (GOLD analysis project Ga0265313, IMG submission 203122) | Rhizosphere microbial communities from Carex aquatilis grown in University of Washington, Seatle, WA, United States - 4-1-23 metaG | ecosystem: Host-associated > Plants > Roots > Rhizosphere >... | reverse complement strand
CCGACGCCTCGAAGCGCTTCACCTGGTCGGTCGAGTCGGACAGCGACAGCGCGCCGTCGATCGAGATGCCGTTGTCGTCATACAGCACGATCAGCCGGTTGAGCTTGAGATGGCCGGCGAGCGCGATGGCTTCCTGCGAGATGCCTTCCATCAGGTCGCCGTCGGAGGCGAGCACGTAAGTGCGATGATCGACCGCGCTGACGCCGAATTCGGCGGCGAGATGCCGCTCCGCGATCGCCATGCCAACCGCATTGCCGAGACCCTGGCCGAGCGGCCCGGTGGTGGTCTCGACGCCGGCGGTGACGAAATTTTCCGGATGGCCCGGCGTGCGGAAGTTCAGCTTGCGGAAATTCTTGATGTCGTCGAGCGACACCGAGGAATAGCCGGTGAGATAGAGCAGGGCATAAATCAGCATCGAGCCGTGGCCGGCCGACAGCACGAAGCGGTCGCGGTCGGGCCAGGCCGGATCGGCCGGGTCGAATTTCAGGAATCGCGTGAACAGCACGGTGGCGACATCGGCGGCGCCCATTGGCAGGCCGGGATGGCCGGATTTCGCCTGTTCGACCGCATCCATCGCCAGGGCGCGGATAGCATTGGCCATCCGTTCATGCGAAACGCCCGTTGCCTCGGCCTGACGCGGTTTCGGCGCCACGGCGGCGGTCGGCAAGGCTTGTGAATTCATGGATTTTGCCTGTTTGGTGGGCTGGATAGCATGTGAGCCTTCCGAGTCAATGTGACGGGGCGGACACTGCCGGCCCGTGCACAGGCAATGCCGGACGCCGCGAAATCAGCGGGCATATCCTTCGTGAGGCGTTGACGCCGCGGTCGCGCGGAACGTAAGCTTTTCGGCCTAAACAATTGGCTCTACACCAAATTCCTAGTGTGAGTTCTCCCGATGTCGGAGCCGAGTGCAGTCGACGCTGCGGTCAAGCGCCTGGCGCTGGCGCTCGACGCGCTCGATGCCGCGGTTGAGCGCCGCCGCGATTCCGATCGCAGCGAAGACGCGCTGGCGCAGCAGCTCCACGCGCTCGGCATCGACCGCACCAGACTTGCCGAGGCGCTCGATGGCGAAACCGCTCATTCGAAAAAGCTTGAGAGCAGCAATCGCGAAATCGCCGGCCGGCTCGACACCGCAATCGCGACGATCCGGTCGGTGCTGGACAGCAACGAGTAGGTTCATCGGGATATGGCCCAGGTCACCGCAACGATTAACGGCCGCCAGTACCGCCTCGCCTGCGAGGACGGCCAGGAAGAGCATCTGGAGAAGCTGGCGCACAATCTCGACCAGCGCGTTGTCGAATTGCGCGGCAAGTTTGGCGAGATCGGCGACACCCGGCTCACGGTGATGGCGGCGCTCACTCTGGCCGACGAACTGTCCGAAGCAGGGCGCCGCATTCGCCGGCTGGAGGAGGAACTCACGGCCTTGCAGGACGCGCGCCTCGTCTCGGCCGATCGCGCCAAGGAAGCCTCCGCCGCGGTGGTCAACGCGTTCAATTCCGCGGCCGAGCGGCTCGAAGGCATCACCCGCAAGCTCAATGCGACGCTCGGCACCGGCGTGGCGATCGGTTGATGGCGGACGCAGCCGGTCTTGGCGAGATCGAGGCGCGGGTGCGCGGCAGCTTCGGCCGCCAGAACATCATGACGACGATCGGCGCCACGGTCGCCACCGTCCGCAAGGGCGAAGTCGAGATCGTGCTGCCGTTTTCCGACAAACTCGGCCAGCAGCACGGCTTCATCCACGCCGGCGTGGTGGCGACCATCGCCGACAGCGCCTGCGGTTACGCGGCGCTCACCGTGATGCCGGCCGATGCCGCCGTGCTCACCACCGAGTTCAAGATCAACCTGCTGTCGCCGGCGAAAGGCGAGCGGCTGCGCGCCATCGGCCGCGTGGTGCGCGCCGGCAAGACGCTCGTCATTGCCATCGGCGAGGTATTCGCCGAGGAAAACGGCGCCTCGAAGCAGGTGGCGCTGATCACCGCGTCGCTCATGGTGGTTGAGACCGGCACCGGGCTGCGCGACTGACGCTGGCGGAGCGCGCTCCGCAGGACTACATTACCGGGGCGGGGCTGCGAGGCGCGTCAGGAGGCATAATTCTCGGGGCCTTACGATTCCAAAGGGAGCTGTCCCTGACCGGGCTCGTGGGCCCGGACATATGGCGCCCACCTACTTCTGTAGGTTCCCGGGATCGGTCCTCCAACGGCCGCTGCGGCTCCGCACTTTGCATTCATGCCTGATCCAGCAACAATAATCAGCTCCAAGGAACAGCTTCGCGCGCAGGCGCTGGCGAAGCGCGACGCGCTGCCGGTGGCCGAGCGGCAGGCTGCGGCCGAGACCATCGCGGCCCACGCGTTTCCCGTCATGGTCAGGCCGGGCATGATCGTCTCCGGCTTCATGCCGCTGAAGAGCGAAACTAATCCGCTGCCGCTCATGCGCAGGCTTGCCGATGCCGGCGCTCAATTGGCGCTGCCGGCGATCGCCGGGCGCGGCAAGCCGCTGATCATGCGCGCCTATGCCTTTGGCGACGAATTTGCCCGCGGGCAGTGGGGCATCCGCGAGCCCAGGCCGGAATCGCGCGAACTTCATCCCGACATTGTCATCGTGCCGCTCGCGGCGTTTGATCGTCACGGCCATCGCATCGGCTACGGCGCCGGCTATTACGACATGACCATCAACGCGCTGCGCGCCCGCAAGCCGACGGTCGCCATCGGCATCGCCTTCGCCGCGCAGGAAATCTCCCGCGTGCCGGCGACCGAGCGCGACGCGCGGCTCGATCTCGTGCTAACCGAGCGTGAGGTGATCGATTTTCGCGGGACTTCGGCGGCATGAGAATTCTGTTCATCGGCGATGTGGTCGGACGTTCGGGCCGGACGATCGTGCTTGAGCGGTTGCCCGGTCTGATCGCCGACTGGGCGCTCGACCTCGTCGTGGTCAATGGCGAGAATTCCGCCGGCGGCTTCGGCATCACCGAGGTCATCTACAACGAATTGATCGACGCCGGCGCCGACGCCATCACGCTCGGCAATCACGCCTGGGACCAGCGCGAGGCGCTGGTGTTCATCGAGCGCGCGCCACGCCTGGTCCGCCCGCTCAATTATCCCGCCGGTACGCCCGGCCGCGGCGCCGCGATGATCGACACCAAGAACGGCAAGCGCGCGCTGGTCATCAACGCCATGGGCCGCATCTTCATGGACCCGCTCGACGACCCGTTCGCGGCGATCGAGCGCGAATTGTCGGCCTGCGCGCTCGGGCGTGACGCCGACGCAGTGATCATCGATTTCCATTGCGAGGCGACCAGCGAAAAACAGGCGATGGGTTTTTTCGCCGACGGCCGCGCCTCGCTGGTGGTCGGCACCCACACCCACGCGCCGACCGCCGATCACCGCGTGCTGCCGGCCGGCACCGCCTTCATCTCCGATGTCGGCATGACAGGCGATTTCAACTCCGTCATCGGCATGACCAAGGAAGAGCCGCTGGCGCGCTTCATCCGCAAGCTGCCGAGCTCGAAATTCGAGCCCGCCTCCGGCCCGGCGACCTTGTGCGCCATTGCGGTCGAGACTGACGACGAGACCGGCCTCGCCGCGCGCGTCGCCCCGGTCCGCCTCGGCGGGATTCTTGAAGAGGCGACGCCGGCCTTCTGGCGCTAATCTAAAAAGACTAGTGTTGCATTTCGGACTCTTTTTCCGATTCAAGGCTTGGCGTAGTTTGGCTGTCAGATGATTCGCAGCCGGTTTGTGGTCGGTCCGGCACCGCACAAACGAGCAGCGATGGGTCCTCCAAAAACCGGACGCAAGACGGATTCCGCCATGGGTACGGCCAAGGTCGCTGCCAAAGCGAAGAGCACCGAAATGTGCGCAAGCGAAGCGCGCGCGGCGCTGGCCGCGCAGTTCGTCCCGGCCGGCGGCGCGGTACTCGAAATCACAGCCGGCGGCGGCGCCTGGCTGCAGCGCCGGCTGCCGCAGGGCTGCGCCTATCAGAGCGTAAAATTCGACGCAGTCCTGCCGACCTCCGTTGCGAAGGCCGACATTGTCGTGATGCTCGACGTGCTCGAGCGCATCGCCGACCCCGACGCGCTATTGGCGCAACTGTTGCGTGCGCCGCGGCCGCTCGTCATCAGCTACCGCCCGCGCGATCTGGCCGCCGGCGACGACGCCAAGCGCGCCAATGATCGGCTCGGCTTCTACGATCTGGCGCGGCTGTTCGACCGCCACGGCTTGCGCATCGAATGCAATTCGCCGCTGGCCGACGGCGAGGTCATGTTGCGGCTGACGCCGGCGGCGAAATTGATGCCGCTGGCCGGCGCGAGCATCGCCGTCGTTGCCGGCAATGAGAGCTTCGGCGAGCGGCTCGGCCTGCAAATGCTCGCCACATTGCTGCCGGGCGAGGCCGACGTGCATTACGTCAGCTTCGAGACCATCAAGCGCGCCAGCGCGCGTTACGATCTCGCCATCATCGGCGCCGGCACCGGGCTGTTGCAGCCGCTGCACAGCGACGCCGTGATCGACCTGGTGTCGCGCTCGCGCACCGCGATCGGCATTTTCGGCACGCAGCGGCGCGAACTGATCGTGCGCCCGGCGCTCGAGCGGCTGGTCGGCCGGCTCGACACCTGGTACGCGCGCGACGAGGACGATCTGCTGCTCTATGGCCGCGGCTGCCGCAACGCCGTCCATCTCGGCGATTGGGCGATCGGCCAGTTTCCGCTGTCGAGCGCCACCGAGGCTGAGCCGCTAACGATCGATGCTGCAACCTTGCGCGACATGGCGCTCGATCGCGCCGTGACGACGATCCGCCGCCACACCAGCGTGCTGGCGACCGATCGCGCCGCGCTGCTCTGCGCGCTGACCGCCGCCGATACCGCCGCCTATCGCGAGGAGCCGGACCAGCGCCTGCCAGGCGTCGCCGGCGAGTTCCGCGGGCTGCTGGTCGACATCTTCGGCCGCAGCTATCCGGAGGACGAGCATTTCCTGGTCGATCGTGACGCGGTGCGGCGCTATCGCAGCCGCGTCCAGGCCAATGTCGCGGCTCTGCGCGCGCGCATCGCCGCGCTGCTGACGCAGCAGCAGGCCGCTGCCGCGGCCTGAAGATATTTATTTTCTGCCAAAGCCGGCCTATATAGCGCGTCGTTTCGGACGTTGAGAGTATGGTTTGAGAGATGGCCGGTCATTCCCAGTTCAAGAACATCATGCACAAGAAGGGGCGCGCCGATAAAGCGCGCTCCAAGATGTTCGGCAAGCTGGCCCGCGAAATCACCGTGGCGGCGAAGCTTGGCATGCCGGACCCGGCGTTCAATCCGCGGCTGCGCGCCGCCATCCTCGCTGCCCGCGCCGAGAACATGCCGAAGGACAATATCGAGCGCGCGGTCAAGAAGTCGCAGGGCTCCGACACCGAGAACTATGACGAGATCCGCTACGAGGGCTATGGGCCGGGCGGTGTCGCCATCATCGTCGAGGCCCTGACCGACAACCGCAACCGCACCGCCGGCGACGTCCGCGCGGTGTTCACCAAGGCCGGCGGCAATCTGGCCGAGACCGGCGCGGTCTCCTTCATGTTCGATCATGTCGGCGTGGTCGAATTCGACGCCAATGTGGCGAGCGCCGACGCCATGCTCGAAGCCGCGATCGAGGCCGGCGCCGATGACGTCGTCTCGAACGATGACGGCCATCAGATCGTCACGACGCCGGAAACCTTGCGCGACGTCGCCAAGGTGCTCGAGGCAAAATTCGGCGAGCCGCGCAAGACGGCAATGCTGTGGAAGCCGCAGAACACAATCGCGCTCGACGACGAGGCTGGCGAGAAGCTGCTCAGGCTGATCGAGACGCTCGACGAGCATGACGACGTGCAGAACGTCTATGCCAACTTCGAGGTGTCCGACGCGCTGGTGCAGAAGATGAGCGCGTAGCGCATGATCCCGAAAAGTGGGTACCGGTTTTCGGTCAAGATCATGCGCAATCAAAACACTACCGCAACCCGTCGAACAACGGCAGGCTGATCAGCCCGGCAGTCCCGATGATGACATAGGCGACGCGGCGATAAAGCGTGTCGCTGGTGCCGTGAAACCAATTGGCGCCGAAACCGAGCGCGACCGCGAACGGAATGCCGAACAACAGCGACAGGGTCACGGTCTGCACCGTGAACAATCCGCTATAGGCATAGGCGACGATCGACAGCGTGCCGGACCAGATGAAATAGACCATGATGTTGGCGCGCACCGTCGCCGCGCTGTTCTGGCCGCCGAGCCAGAAGATCAGGAGCGGCGGCGCCGCGATCTGCACCGCGCCGCCGCCGATCCCGGCCGCGGCGCCGGTCGCGGCAGCGGCGTACCAGGTCGGGCGGCCTTGATAGCGCCATCCGGCGATCAGCACGCCGAGCGCAATCAGCACCAGCGCTGAGATGAACCAGCGCAGCCAGAGCGGATCGACATAGACCAAGAGCGCGACGCCAAGGGGTAATGTCAGTGTTCCCGCAATCGCGACCGGCCAGACCTCGCGCCAATTGCAGGCCGGCATTGCCTTGACGGCCCAGGGCAGGCTGCAGATCGTGTCGATCAGCAGCAGCGTTGGCACCGCGACGCGCGGCCCGTAAACCGCCGAAATCAGCGGAATATAAATGAGCGCCGAGCCGAACCCGGTGAACCCGCGAATGAGGCCTGACATCACGGCGACCATGGCCGCGGCCGCGAATCGCGGCTCACTGATGACCGGATAAAGGCTCGACAGGCTCGGAAGTTCGATCATGGAAATAACGGGGACAGAGGGGACCTTTGCCATAGCAGGCCGCGCCCGGCCTTGCGAACCTTGCCGCCCGGCGCGGCTTTAGTGGCTCATGCACCGCCGCGGGTCTATCAACGGAGCCTGATGAGACCACTGATTCGCATCCTCGGCATCGATCCGGGCCTGCGCCGCACCGGCTGGGGCCTGGTGGAGTCCGACGGCAACCGTCTGCTCTATGTGGCCTGCGGCTCGGTCGAAACCGGCGAGCGCGAGCCGCTATGCGACCGGCTGGTCGTGATCCATGCCGCTCTGACGCGGGTCATCGAGCAATACCGGCCGCACGAGGCGGCGGTGGAGCATACTTTCGTGAATACCAATGCGGTGGCGACGCTCAAGCTCGGCCAGGCCCGCGGCATCGCCATGCTGGTGCCGGCGCAGGCGGGATTGAGCGTGGCCGAATACGCGCCGAACCTGGTGAAGAAATCGATCGTCGGCTCCGGCCACGGCGACAAGGCGCAGATCCGGATGATGATCGGCGTGCTGCTGCCGAAGGCCGATCCGCAATCGGAAGACGCCGCCGATGCGCTGGCGATCGCGGTGACGCACGCGCATCACCGGCAGAGCGTCGTGCTGAAGGCGGTGGCGCAATGATCGGCAAGCTCAAGGGTATCATCGACAGCTATGGTGACGACTTCGTCATCCTCGACGTCGGCGGCGTCGGCTATCACGTGCAGTGCTCGGCGCGCACACTGCAGGCGCTGCCGGCGCCCGGCGAGCCGGCGACCCTGTCGATCGAAACCTATGTCCGCGAGGATCAGCTCAAGCTGTTCGGCTTCACTTCCGATATCGAGCGCGAATGGTTCCGGCTGCTGCAGACCGTGCAGGGCGTCGGCGCCAAGGTCGCGCTCTCGGTGCTCGGCACGCTGAAGGCCTCCGAGCTCGCATCTGCTATTGCGATGCGCGACAAGGCGACGGTGGCGCGCGCGCCGGGCGTCGGCGCCAAGGTGGCCGAGCGCATCGTCACCGAACTGAAGGACAAGGCGCCGAAATATTCAGCGCTCGATCCGGCGGTGATCCAATTGTCCGGCGCGCTCGAGGAGCGGCGCGCGCCGCAGCCGGTGACGGATGCGGTGTCGGCGCTGGTCAATCTCGGCTACGGTCCGCCGCAGGCTGCGGCGGCGATCGCGACGGCGTCGCGCAATGCCGGCGAGGGCGCCGATGCCGCGACCCTGATTCGGCACGGGCTCAAGGAGCTGGCGCGGTGATGTTGCATTTTGCGGCTTTGAGGTTCGTCGTCCCCGCGCAGGCGGGGACCCATACGCCGTTCACTATCGATAGGCTGCGGCGTATGGGTCCCGGCCCTCGCTTTGCTCGGCCGGGACGACAGGCACTATGACCACTCCGCGCCGCCTGGTTGCCGCTGAAAAGCGCGATGAAGACGCTGACCTCTCGCTGCGCCCGCAGCGGCTGTCGGAATTCATCGGGCAGGAAAAAGCCCGCGCCAATCTGCAGGTGTTTGTCGAGGCCGCGCGCACCCGCAAGGAAGCGCTCGACCACGTGCTGTTCGTCGGCCCGCCCGGCCTCGGCAAGACCACATTGGCGCAGATCATGGCGCGCGAGCTCGGCGTCAATTTCCGCGCCACGTCGGGTCCGGTGATCGCCAAGGCCGGCGATCTCGCGGCGCTGCTCACCAATCTCGAGCCGCGCGACGTCTTGTTCATTGACGAGATCCATCGTCTGAGCCCGCAGGTCGAGGAAATCCTCTATCCGGCGATGGAGGATTTCCAGCTCGACCTTATCATCGGCGAAGGTCCGGCGGCGCGCTCGGTCAAGATCGAACTTGCGCCATTCACCCTGATCGGCGCCACCACCCGCGCCGGCCTGCTCACCAATCCGCTGCGTGACCGCTTCGGCATTCCGATCCGGCTCGGCTTCTATTCCGACAAGGAGCTGGAGGAGATCGTGACCCGCGGCGCGCGGGTGCTCGGCATCGGCATGACCGTGGACGGCGCCAACGAGATCGCGCGGCGGGCGCGCGGCACACCGCGCATCGCCGGACGGCTGTTGCGCCGGGTGCGCGACTTCGCGCTGGTCGATGGCGACAAGGCCGTCGACCGCAAGATCGCCGACCGTGCGCTCGGCGAGCTCGAAGTCGATGCTGCCGGGCTCGACGCCATGGACCGCCGCTACATCTCCACCATCGCGCTGAGTTATGCCGGCGGCCCGGTCGGCGTCGACACGCTGGCGGCGGCGCTGTCGGAGCCGCGCGACGCCATCGAGGACATCATCGAGCCGTTCCTGATCCAGAAGGGCTTTCTGCAGCGCACGCCGCGTGGCCGCCTGCTGACCGCGCACGCCTTCCGTCATCTCGGCCTGCCGGAGCCGTCGCGCGATGCCGGGCAATTCGGATTGTTCGGTCAGGATGACGTGAGCGATTGATGTCGCGGCGAGGTTATTTGCCCTTGAGGATGATGGCCGTCATTGCCGCTCGCGCCTGCTTCTGGGCGTCGCGCTCAACGTCGTCGGTTGCGCGCAACGACAGGCAAGCATTGTAGTCGGCCCGGGCGCGAGCGAGGTCGCCGGTCTTTTCGAAAATGCGGCCGCGCCCGCAGACGGCCAGAACGTTTTTCGGATCGAGCGCCACCGCCGCATCGAAATCGGCGATTGCGCTCGTCGTGTTGCGCCGATCGTCGTAAAGCTGCGCGCGGGCAATGCGGAGTTCGGCATTCCGCGGCGCCGCCGCAATGGCGCGGCCGTAATCGTTCAGCGCCAGATCGGGCTCGCCGCGCTCCTGATGCGCCAGCGCCCGGTAGTACAACACCGTCGCATTGCTGGCGTCGAGCCTGACCGCTTCATCGAAGTCGGCGAGGGCGCGGGTGACGTCGCCTTTCTGGAAGCTGACATTGCCGCGATCGGCGAAGGCGTCGGAATAGGCGGCATCGAGCTGGATGGCTGCATCGAAGTCAGCCGTCGCCAGGTCGAAATAGCGCTGTAGGAAATAGACAATGCCACGCTCATGAAACAGCGTGGCCAGTTGGTGCCCGGTCGCGGCGTGCGCGTCGATAAGATGCGTGCAGTTCCTGACCCTGGCGTCGAGCGACAAGGTCTCGTCGAGACAGTCGTTCAGGCCGGATGCGGGCGCCCCGGCCGACGACAAAACGACAATTGCGGGAATGGTTGCCGCGCGAAGAATTCGTGTTATTGGCGACGCCACGAGCCGCAATTCCTGGTTAGGTTTGGTATCGTCATTTAACAATGGAACGTGTCAAGACGTCGCCCCCAATGACCACCCTCGACGGCGAAATCCGCGACGGCCGCCATGTCATGCAGGTGCGGGTCTATTACGAGGACACCGACTTCACCGGCATCGTCTATCATGCCAATTACCTGCGCTACATGGAGCGCGGCCGCACCAATTACCTGCGGCTGATCGGCAACGATCATCGCGCGCTGTTCGAGGCGACCGAGCAGGAGGCGCCCGGCTTCGCCTTCGTGGTCCGGCACATGAGCCTTGAATTTCTCAAGCCGGCGCGGATGGACGATGTCGTCGACGTCATCACAGCGCCCGACGAGGTGCGCGGCGCTTCGATCACCTTGCATCAGAAGGTGATGCGCGGCGGCGAATTTCTGGTCGGCGGACGGGTGCAGGTCGCGTTCGTGTCGCGAGGCCGGGCGCAACGGATTCCGAAGTCGCTGCGCGAAGCGATGCAGGCTCATCGACCAACCGATCAAGGCAAGCCATGACTGGAATCGGGTGGCGATCCGGCGATGGTCAGGCGACAGTCCGGGACATGACCGGATACGGAATGACCATTTTTGAGACCGCAATCGGCGGCTGCGGCATTGCCTGGGGCGCGCAAGGTGTGGTTGCCGTGCAATTGCCGCAAGGCGACGCCGACAAAACGCGTGCCCGTCTCAAGCGACGATGTCCCGACGCCAATGACCGCCCGCCGCGGCCCGAGATTGCCCGCGCGGTCGCCGATATCACGCAGCTTCTGGCCGGCGAACCACGCGATCTCGGCTACGTCATTCTCGACATGAATGAGATCCCCGATTTCAACCAGCGCGTCTATGCGGTGGCCCGCACCATCCCGCCCCGTGCGACCATGACCTATGGCGAGATCGCCGCGCGGCTGGGCGACCGCCTGCTGGCGCGCGAGGTCGGCCAGGCGCTCGGCCAAAATCCGTTTCCCGTCATCGTGCCGTGCCATCGGGTGCGGGCGGCGAGCGGCAAATCTGGAAGAATCAAGACCGGTGGCTTTTCGGCGCCCGGCGGCGTCACCACCAAGCTGCGCATGCTCTCGATCGAGCGCGCGCAGCCGGGCGGCCCAACTCTGTTCGACGATCTGCCGCTGATCGCGCGCCAGCGGCGCTAGCGGCATCGACGCAGTGAGCGGCTTGATGTAAAGACCGTTCACATGCGTTGGACGAAGCAAGGCTCGCGCGGCTACCACCACGGCAATCTCAAGGAAGCTCTGGTGCGCGCCGCGCTCGAGTTGATCCGCGAGAAGGGTCCGGCCGGATTCACCTTCGCCGACGCGGCGCGCTGGGCCGGCGTTTCGCCGGCCGCGCCGTACCGTCATTTCCGCGATCGCGACGCGCTGCTGTCGAGCGTGGCGCTGCAAGGCTTTGAGCGCTTCGGTGCCATGCTGGCGACGGCCTGGAATCAGGGCCGGCCCAATCCGCAGCAAGCCTTCGAGAACCTGGGCAAGGCCTATCTCGCTTTCGCGCGCGCCGAGCCGGCCTACTACTCGGCGATGTTCGAGGCCGGCATCCCGCTCGACAATAATCCCGAATTGCTGGCGGCCAGCGAGCGGGCCTTCGCGGTGCTGCGGTCGGCGTCGGAAGCCCTGATCGCGGAAATGCCGGCGCGCGAGCGCCCGCCGGTGCTGATGATGGCGCTTCACGTCTGGGCGCTGTCGCACGGCGTTGCGTCGCTGTTCGGCCGCGGCGACGCCGCGCGCCGTGCCCTGCCAATGACGCCGGAGGAATTGCTGGAGGCCGGGGTGCTGCTCTATCTGCGCGGCCTCGGCATCGGGAAAAACTGACGCAGCGGTCTTACACCTCGCCCGCAGCAACCCATATCAAGCGCCGCGTCCAGGCCGGGTTGGGCGATGGCGAAGGAGAGGCGTGCGGGCAGGCCCCGCGAAAATTCCCCCAGCCTCCTTGACACGCCAAGGCGTCGCGCTATGTTAATGTTATTAACATTCACCTCGTGAGGGTCGACATGCCTATCACCGCCAAGCTCGACGAAATTGGAAAACCTGCCTGGATCGCCCTGATGATCCTCGGCTTCATGGTTTGGTGGCCGATTGGCCTTTCGACGCTCGCCTTCCTGATATGGAGCGGACGAATGGGTTGCGGACACAATAGCGGCCCCTGGCAGGGCAAGATGGAGCGCATGCAAAGCAAAATGGACTGGATGCGTTCAAAGATGGGCGCCCCGTCCGGTCCGTCGAGCGGCAATCGCGCCTTCGACGACTACCGAACCGAGACGCTGCGCCGGCTCGAAGAGGAACAGCGCGAGTTCCGCGAATTCCTCGAGCGCCTGCGCTTTGCCAAGGACAAGACCGAGTTCGACCAGTTCATGGCCGAGCGGCGCAACCGGCCCTCCGAGCCGCGGCAGCCGCAAGCCTAGACCCAGGCATAAGCCTGACCCGGCGCGCGTTCCCCCCCGCCGGACCAGCAAAAGGCCGTCCCTGACTGGGCGGCCTTTTCTTTTGCGGCGCGCTTTCGTGGCTGGGGCGATCCGCTAACCACTCCTTAACCACAGTTGCGCTGTCTAAGCTGCCGAGACAGTTATGGACGCCCTAGTTCGGTCAATTTTCACGCTGATTTCCTGCGGCGCGGGGCATCTTCGTGAAGCCGATTGGGCGCCGCGCACGCGGCGGTGTCGGAGCATATTTTTGCTTCGATGACAGACCGCGCCGGTTTCCGGGACGGAGCCGGACAGCCAAAGGACGGACCCAATGAATCCTGCCGACGCCGTACAGTCGGTCCTCCCGCTCACATCGTCCGACCTGTCGCTGTTCACGCTGTTCTGGCATGCGCATTGGATCGTCAAGGCGGTGATGATCGGGCTCCTGGTCTGCTCGGTCTGGGTCTGGGCCATCGCCATCGACAAGACCTTCCTCTATGCGCGTACCCGCCGCGCCATGAATAATTTCGAGACCGCGTTCTGGTCCGGGCAATCGCTCGAGGAACTCTATCGCACGCTATCGTCGCGGCCGAACCATTCGATGGCGGCTTTGTTCGTCGCCGCGATGCGCGAATGGAAACGCAGCTTCGAGAGTTCGGCGCGCTCCTTCGCCGGCCTGCAAACCCGCATCGAGAAAGTGATGGACGTGACCATCGCGCGGGAAGTCGAGCGGCTCGAGCGCCGCCTGCTGGTTCTGGCGACGGTCGGTTCGGCTGGCCCGTTTATCGGCCTGTTCGGGACGGTCTGGGGCATCATGACCAGCTTTCAGTCGATCGCCGCCTCGAAAAACACTTCGCTGGCGGTAGTAGCGCCCGGCATCGCCGAGGCATTGTTCGCGACTGCAATTGGCCTCGTCGCTGCCATACCGGCGACCATTTTCTATAACAAGTTCGCCTCCGAGGTGAACCGGCAGGCGCAGCGCATGGAAGGCTTCGCCGACGAATTCGCGGCGATCCTGTCGCGGCAGATCGACGAGCGAGGCGAGGGGTAAGCTGTTATGGCGGTCAACGCCGGCACACCGACGCTCGGGCGGCATCGCGGACGCGGCCGCCGCAAGGTGATGAGCGAGATCAACGTCACGCCGATGGTGGACGTGATGCTGGTGCTGCTCATCATCTTCATGGTGTCGGCGCCGCTGCTCACAGTCGGCGTGCCGATCGACCTGCCGCAGAGCCAGGCCACCAGTCTCGATCAGGACAAGGAGCCGCTGGCGCTGTCGGTCAACGACAAGGGCCAGGTGTTCCTGCAGGACAGCGAGATCAAGCTCGACGATCTGGTGGCGAAGCTCAAGGCCGTGGCCGAGGCGCGCGGCGGCACCGAGGCGCGCATCTACGTGCGCGGTGATCGGAGGGTCGATTACGGCACCGTGATGAAAGTGATGGGCCGGCTGTCGTCGGCGGGCTTCCATCGTGTCGCGCTTGTGACCGAAGTCGAGCAGGGCAAGTAATCCGCGCCATGCAGATCGAAATGAAATCAGCCTCGATCATCTCGGCCGGTCTGCATGCCGGGGTGCTGGTGTTTGCGCTGCTGACATTTTCCGGCGCCGCGCTCGACGCGCCCTCGCCGGAGCCGATGCCGATCGATCTCGTCACCACCGAGGACTTCAGCAAGATGACGAAAGGCGCCAAGGACGCGCTGAAACTCGACATGCCGAAGCCGATGGCGGAGAAAAAAGCCGACGCGCCGAAGCCGGTCGAGGAGTCGAAGCCGAAGATCACCGAAAAGAAAGAGCTACAAACCGCAAAGGCTGAGCCGACCCCGCCGCCGCCACAGCCCGAGCCGAAGCCCGAAGCCAAGCCGCAGGCCAAACCCGAGGCAAAGCTCGAGCCGAAGTTGGACCCGATCGCCGAGAAGCTGAAGAAGCCGGATCCGCCGAAGCCCGAGGCCAAGGCCGAGAAGCCCGACAAGACGCCGCCGCCAAAGCCGCTGCCGAAGCCGCAACCGAAATTCGATCCCGACAAGATCGCGGCGCTGCTCGACAAGCGCGATCCGCTGCGCGAAGCCTCGGCCGGTCCGGTGCCGACCGAAGCGCCGTCGCTCGGCGCCTCGAGCGGCAGCGATGCCAAGCTGTCGCAAACCGAAATCGACGCGTTGCGGGCGCGGCTGCGCCAATGCTGGAATCCGCCGGTCGGCGCCTCCGACATCGCCCGCCTACAGGTCGTGTTCCGGGTGCTGTTCAAGCGCGATGGCTCGATCGCCTATGACCCGACTTTGGTTCAGGGCACCGCCTCGCAGTTCGGGCCGGCGCTGGCCGAGAGCGCGAAGCGCGCGCTGCTGCAGTGCCAGCCCTATAAGATGCTCAAGGTCGAGCATTATGACATGTGGAAAGACATGGAAATCACCTTCGATCCGCGTGACATGTTCGGCGGTTGAGTTTTGAAAGCAAAAGTTTTGACATGACCGATCCTGTTTTCCGGCCTTCGTCCAGCAATCCGTTGATGCTGTCCCGCCGCCACCTGCTGGCTGGCGCCGGAGCAGGCGCGGCGCTCGCGCTCGGCATCCGCAATGCCGCAGCGGTGCTCCGCCTCGATGTGACGCAAGGCAATGTGCAGCCAATGCCGGTCGCGCTGCCGGATTTTCTCGCCGCCGCGCCGGCGGAAAACGAAGTCGCCCGCGACATTACCAACATCATCGCCGCCAATCTGCAGCGCAGCGGCCTGTTCGCGCCGATCAATCCGGCGGCCTATATCGAGAAAATCGCAAACTCCGACGCGGTGCCGCGCTTTGCCGATTGGCGCGCGATCAATGCGCAGGCCCTCGTCGTCGGCCGCATCACGCGGCAAAACGACGGGCGGCTCAAGGCCGAATTCCGACTGTGGGACGTGTTCGCCGGCGAGCAGCTGACCGGCCAGCAATATTTTACCACACCGGACAACTGGCGCCGCGTCGCCCACATCATTTCGGATGCGGTGTACGAGCGGCTCACCGGCGAAAAAGGCTATTTCGACAGCCGCATCGTCTTCGTCGACGAGACCGGCCCCAAGGATCGCCGGGTCAAGCGGCTCGCGCTGATGGACCAGGACGGCGCCGGCGTGCGCTATCTCACGCGCGGCGACGATCTGGTGCTGACGCCGCGGTTCAATCCGTCGACCCAGGAAATCACCTATATGTCTTACGGGCAGGGGCAGCCGCGCGTCTTCCTGCTCAACATCGAGACTGGCCAGCGCGAAATCGTCGGCGACTTCCCGGGCATGTCGTTTTCGCCGCGGTTCTCGCCGGACGGCCAGCGCGTCATCATGAGTTTGCAGCAGGGCGCCAATTCCAATCTGTTCGTGATGGATCTGCGCTCGAAGGCGACGACGCGTCTCACCGACACCCCGGCGATCGACACCGCGCCGTCCTATTCGCCCGACGGCAGCCGGATCTGCTTTGAATCCGATCGCGGCGGCTCGCAGCAAATCTACATCATGCCGGCCGGCGGCGGCGCCGCGCAGCGCATCAGCTTCGGCAATGGCCGTTATTCGACGCCGGTGTGGTCGCCGCGCGGCGACTACATCGCTTACACAAGGCAGGCCAATAATCAGTTCGCGATCGGTGTGATGAAGCCGGACGGCAGCGGCGAACGTGTGCTCACCGAGGGCTTCCATAATGAAGGCCCGACCTTCGCGCCGAATGGCCGCGTCATCATGTTCTTCCGCGATCCCGGCAGCGGCCCCTCGCTGTTCATGGTTGACATCACCGGCCGCAATGAGCTCAAGGTTCCGACGCCGAGCTTCGCCTCCGACCCGGCCTGGTCGCCACTGCTGTCGTGATCTTTCATCCCGTCATTCCGGGACGCGCGAAGCGCGGACCCGTTGGCTCGCGCCCCGGAATGACAATTAGGGCGCGCCACATTTTCACCGTGCCTTAACCATAAGAAACTGTTCCCTCAGAGGCACAGCATTTTATCCGGCTCGGCAAGACCTCATCAAGGTTGACGGAACGTTCGCTTAACGAACGGCCTGCTAGACGATGGGCTCCGGGCCAGTGTGCTTGAAATTCAGTTGCGTGAAATGGAGACACCGGAATGATGACATTCGGCAAGATCATTCGCGGCATGCCGCTCGCCGCGGTGCTGGTGGCGGGCCTGGCGCTCGGCGCTTGCGCCAATAATCCGGCGGACAACGCCCAGGCCAACGCGGCAGGCGCCGCGACGCCGGGCAGCCAGCAGGACTTCGTCGTCAATGTCGGCGACCGCGTCTTCTTCGAGACCGACTCGACCGAATTGACCCCGCAGTCGCGCGCCACGCTCGACAAGCAGGCGCAGTGGCTGACCAATTACGGCCGCTATGCCTTCACCGTCGAAGGTCACGCCGACGAGCGCGGCACCCGCGAATACAATATCGCGCTCGGCGCCCGGCGCGCCCAGGCGGTCCACGATTATCTCGTCTCGCGCGGCATCGCCGCCAACCGCATGCACACGATCTCCTACGGCAAGGAGCGGCCGGTGGCGGTCTGCGACGACATTTCCTGCTGGTCGCAAAATCGCCGTGCCGTGACGGTGCTCAACGCCAGCTCCTGAGGCGGGTCACATTTTCGACGCAGCGCGCTCTATGCTAGCGCTTCGGCATAAAGCGCGAGGCGGCCTGTTCAACATGTCTGTATTTCGGCGGAATTTGCATAAAGCGGCCTTGGCCGCCTGTCTCATTGCCGTGGCGGGCAGCGCGTCGGCGCAATCGTCCGGCGGCCTGCTCGATAATCTGTTCAAGCGCGGCGAGCCGGCGCAAAATCAAAGACAGAGCCAAGGCCAGAGTCAGGGCGACGATGCGCAGGACAGCGCGTCCGACCTCCAGATCCGCATCAATCAGCTGGAAGACCGGCTTCGCCAGATGACCGGCACGATCGAGCAGTTGCAATATCGCAATCAGCAGCTCGAGCAGGAGGTCGCGCGATTGCAGGGCGGCACTCCGCAAGCCAGCGCCGCGCCGGGAATGCCCGCTGCCGCCACGATGCCGTCGCGGGTCACCGCCTCGGTGGTGCCCTCGCTGCCGCCGCCGAACGTGCAGCCGGCCAGCGGCAAACGCTCCGACGTATTCGATCCATCGCAGCACCCGGACGCGCCCGGTGTTCCGCGTGCGCTCGGCGGTACCGCAGCAGTCGTTCCGCCTGCCCCACAGATTCAGGACGATGTCGCGGTCGGCGCACCGGGCGGCCGCGCCGCCGGCGCACCACTCGACCTGTCATCGCTCACCACCGCGCCGCTGACGACTGCGCCGCAGAGCTCTGCGCCGCAAGGCGCGGGCCTTGCTCCGTCCGGCAACGGCGCCTTGCCGCGGCCGCCCTCACGCAATCCCAGCGCCACCGGTGCCGAGGTCGCGACGCTGCCGCCGTCCGGCAGCCCGAAAGACGCCTACGATCTCGCTTACGGCTACGTGCTGCACAAGGACTACGCGCTTGCCGAAAGCGCCTTCGCGGATTTCCTGCGCAAGAACCCGAAGGACAGGCTGGTGCCCGAGGCGCATTACTGGCTCGGCGAAAGCTTCTACCAGCGCCAGCGCTACCAGGATGCCGCCGATTCCTTTCTCGTGGTGGTGCGCAACTATGACAGCACCGAGAAAGCGCCGGACGCCATGCTTCGTCTCGGCCAGTCGCTGGCCGCGCTCGGCCAGAAGGAAATGGCCTGCGCCTCGCTTGGCGAGGTCAACCGCAAATATCCACGCGCCGCGGCCAGGGTGAAGAGCACCGTCGCGGCCGAGCAAAAGCGCGTTCACTGCTGATGCGTCGATGGTTCCGGAAACCGTGACGGTTTTCGGATAAGATCGTCGGCATGACCAAAGCCGCTCCTGTCTCCGCGACCGAAGCCAAAGCGCTGTTCGGCGATCTTGCATCGTCGCCCGGCCTGTTGCTGGCGGTGTCGGGCGGCCCGGATTCCACGGCGCTGATGTGGCTTGCCGTGCGCTGGCGAAAATCGCTCAAGTCCAAGAACGACAAAAAGCCGAAGCTGATCGCCGTCACCGTCGATCACGGCCTGCGCAAGAAGTCGAAGCACGAAGCCAAAATGGTGCGCAAGCAGGCGAAGAAGCTCGGCATCGAGCATCGCATCTTGAACTGGACCGGCGCCAAGCCGAAGACCGCGATCCAGGAAAACGCCCGTCGCGCGCGCTATCGCCTGCTCGCCGAGGCCGCCAGGGCCGCCGGCGCGGCGCATGTGCTCACCGCGCATACGCTCGACGATCAGGCCGAGACCGTACTGATGCGGATGACACGCGGCAGCGGCATGGCCGGGTTGGCTGGCATGGCGCGCCGGAGCCGGCTCGACGGATTGATCCTGGTGCGGCCGTTCCTCGATGTGCCGAAGGCGCGGCTTATCGCCACGCTGGACAAGGCGAAGGTATCGTTCGCCGATGACCCCTCCAACGTCGATCCGCGCTTCACCCGCGCCCGGCTGCGGCCGTTGATGAAAAAGCTGGCGGAGGAGGGGCTCGATGCCAGGCGGCTGTCGCTCTTGGCGCGGCGGTTGCGGCGGGCCGACGCGGCGATCGAGGCCGAGGTCGATCGCGTCATGGCGTCATGGCCGGCCGCGGATAGGCGAATCGTCGTCCCGGCCGCCGAATTTGCCCGCCTGCCGGCCGAGATCGCGCTGCGGTTGCTGGGCCGCGGCATTGCCCGTTGCGGCGACGAGGGCCCGGCCGAGCTCGGCAAGCTCGAATCGCTGCTCGCCGCAGCCCTGCCGGCGGCCCAGAAGCCCCAGAAAGCGCCATTCCGCCGCACTTTGGCAGGCGCGCTGCTGGAGATTTCCGGTGGGCAAATGCTGATCGAACAGGCGCCGGCGCGGCGTGCTCAACACATGGGCCAGGCCTTAACCAAAGGCCGGGACGGCCGCGCGGCGGCCCCAAAACGCGGTAAAATGCTTGCCAATTAGGCGGGAGCCGCCATTGGCACGGTGGGCCACCGTGCCTACATTGTCGCTGGGACGGACGTTAAGCCGCCATGAACATCGGTAAGCTACGTTCAGGGGCGCGGGCCGTCGCGCGGGACCCTTGAGGACAAAGTCTGAGGACTTGGAATGAACGCCAATCTGCGCAACTTCGCCCTCTGGGTCATTATCGTCCTGTTGCTGCTCGCTTTGTTCGCGTTGTTCCAGAACCCGGGACAACGCACCGCCTCGCAGGACATTTCGTTCTCGCAACTGCTGAACGAGGTCGACCAGGGCCGCGTGCGCGATGTCCTCATCCAGGGCCCGGACATTCACGGCACCTTCTCGGACGGCCGTTCGTTCTCGACCTATGCGCCGAGCGATCCGACCTTGGTGCAGAAGCTTTACGCCAAGGGCGTCGCCATCACCGCCCGGCCGCCGTCGGACAACGTGCCGTGGTTCGTGTCGCTGCTGGTGTCGTGGCTGCCATTCATCGCGCTGATCGGCGTCTGGATCTTCCTGTCGCGGCAGATGCAGGGGGCGGGCGGCAAGGCGCTCGGCTTCGGCAAGTCGCGCGCGAAATTATTGGCGGAGGCGCATGGCCGCGTGACGTTTGAGGACGTCGCCGGCGTCGAGGAAGCCAAGCAGGATCTGCAGGAGATCGTCGAATTCCTGCGCGACCCCGGCAAATTCCAGCGCCTCGGCGGGCGGATTCCGCGCGGCGTGCTGCTGGTCGGCCCTCCGGGCACCGGCAAGACCTTGATCGCGCGCGCCGTCGCCGGTGAAGCCAATGTGCCGTTCTTCACCATTTCCGGTTCGGACTTCGTCGAGATGTTCGTCGGCGTCGGCGCCTCGCGCGTGCGCGACATGTTCGAGCAGGCCAAGAAGAACGCGCCCTGCATCATCTTCATCGACGAAATCGATGCGGTCGGCCGTCATCGCGGCGCCGGGCTCGGCGGCGGCAATGACGAGCGCGAGCAGACGCTCAACCAGTTGCTGGTCGAGATGGACGGCTTCGAGGCCAATGAAGGCATCATCCTGATCGCCGCCACCAACCGTCCCGACGTGCTCGATCCCGCTTTGCTGCGTCCCGGCCGTTTCGACCGCCAGGTCGTGGTGCCGAATCCGGACGTGGTCGGCCGCGAGAACATCCTCAAAGTCCACGTCCGCAAGGTACCGCTGGCGCCGGACGTCAATCTCAAGACCGTGGCGCGCGGCACGCCGGGCTTTTCCGGCGCCGACCTGATGAACCTGGTCAACGAAGCGGCGCTGATGGCGGCGCGGCGCAACAAGCGCATGGTGACGCAGGCCGAATTCGAGGACGCCAAGGACAAGGTGATGATGGGCGCCGAGCGCCGCACTTTGGTGATGACGGAGGAGGAGAAGCTCCTCACCGCCTATCACGAGGGTGGGCACGCCATCGTCGCGCTCAATGTCAAGGCGACCGATCCGGTGCACAAGGCGACCATCATCCCGCGCGGCCGCGCGCTCGGCATGGTCATGCAATTGCCGGAGCGCGACAAGCTGTCGATGAGCCGCGAGCAGATGACGTCGCGTCTCGCCATCATGATGGGCGGCCGCGTCGCCGAGGAAATGGTGTTCGGCCGCGAGAAGGTGACCTCCGGCGCCGCCTCCGACATCGAGCAGGCCACCAAGCTGGCGCGATTGATGGTGACGCGCTGGGGCCTCTCCGACAAGCTCGGCACGGTGGCTTACGGCGAGAACCAGGACGAGGTGTTCCTCGGCTACCAGGTGTCGCGTCAGCAGAACATCTCGGAAGCCACCGCGCAGACCATCGACGCCGAAGTCCGCAAGCTGGTCGAGGCCGGGCTGTCGGAAGCCAACCAGATCCTCACCGACAAGCGCGCCGATCTCGAGATCCTCGCCAAGGGCCTGCTGCAATACGAGACGCTCTCCGGCGACGAGATCAAGGACCTGATCAACGGCAAGCAGCCGGTGCGCGAGACCGTGATCGAGCCGGCAACGCCGCGCTCGTCGGCGGTGCCGCCGTCCGGCAAGCCGCGGCCGCGGCCCGACGCGCCGACCGGCGAGGTTGCTCCGCAGCCGCAGGGCTAGACACGGGTCAATCTCCGCAATATCCGCTAAAGGCCGGGCCGGTTGCCCGGCCTTTTTCATGTGTCGCCCGCAATGAGCTCACTCGCGCCTCCTCTCGATAAATGCTGGACCGCGGCCGGCTTCCGCCACGGCATCCGGCGCGGCCTGCCGGTGACGCCCGGCGTAATGGCGTTCGGCCTCGTGGTCGGCGCCGCCGCTGCGCGCGAAGGCCTCAGCTTCATCCAGAGCCTGGTGATGAACGTCTTGGTCTGCTCCGGCATTGCACAACTGGTCGCGCTGGAGATCTGGCCGCGCGCTTTCACCTGGAGCGCGGTCGCCACCATCGGCGTGCTTTGCGTCGTGATCGGCGCGCGGCTGTTCCTGATGAGCGTGTCGATGCGGCCCTGGTTCGGCTCACTGCCGCGCTGGCAGGCCTATGCCGCGCTGTATTATCTCACCGACGCCAACTGGCTGATCGCGATGCGCTATCGCGCCGAGGGCGGTCGCGATGTCGGCGTTTTCATCGGCGCCACCGTGGTCATCGTCGGCGGCTGGCTGCTGGCGACCGGTGCCGGCTATTTCCTCGGCGGCCTCGTCGCCAACCCGCAGAAGTTTGGCCTCGACCTCGTCATGCCGGCGTTTTTCGCCGCCATGCTGGTGCCGTTGTGGACCGGGCCGCGCCGGATCGTCGGCTGGACGGTAGCCTGGTCGCGCTGATTGTCGAGCGGCTGGTGCCAGGCTGGTGGTTCATCGTCGCCGGCTCGGTCGCCGGGGCGCTGGCCGGCGGCTATTTCGACGAGACCGACCCATGAACGCCGATATCGGTCCCGCCGGCGTCTGGATCGCGATCGCGGTGATGGCGGCGGTCACCGTCGCGATCCGCTATGGCGGGTTCGCGCTGATGGGCTACATCCCGCTGACCAGGCGGGTGCGTGCCGTACTCAATGCGTTGCCCGGCGCGGTGGTCGTCGCGATCATCGTGCCGCTGGCGGTGCGTGGCGGGCTGGCCGCGAGCCTCGCCATCATCGTGGCGCTGCTGGCGATGGCGTTGCGGCGCAACGATCTGCTCGCCGTGGTCTGCGGCGTCGGCGCCGCGGCGCTGGTGCGGGCGTTCTGATGACACTGCAAAACCGCATGACGCCGGTTGGCGAACCCATCGCGCATCCCGCGCGCGGCACGCTGATGGGCAATCGCGGCGGGCGTATTCACGATGAAGCGCAAAACATCGGCAAGCGCTGCTGGGCATCAAAGCAATGGATTTGTTGCGTGCTCGAATTTCGTGGCCGTCACCGCAAGGTTTGGGGCGACAGCTATACGGAGTTCTTTTTCCTCGACGAGGTGACCGCGCTTGCCGCCGGCCACAGGCCGTGTTTCGAGTGCCGGCGCAAGGATGCCGAACACTTCGCGGTTCTGTTCTCAGGCAAAGCCGAACGCGCCTCGGCCCCCGCGATGGACATCGTGCTTCATGCCGAACGGCTCGACGGCAAAGCCAAACGCAGGCACTGGCGCAAGATCGATACGCTGCCCGACGGTGCGATGATTGTCCTTGACGGCGAAGCCTATGCGGCGCGCGGCAGGCACCTGCTGCGCTGGACGCCGCGGGGTTATGACTCGTCCCGCCCGCGCCCGGGCAGCGGCTTGGTCGAGGTGCTGACGCCACCGTCGATCCTCAAGGTGCTCAAGCGCGGCTACCGGCCGCAATGGCATTCAAGCGGGGCTTGACGCTGTACCGCCTGGGCGAGCCTATCCGCGGACCGTCAGCAGGAATTTGTCGACGTCATCCCGCATGGTCTGAAACGAGGTCACGAGCCGGATCAGCGTTCGGTCGGTGGGCAAGGACAGCTCCGGCGCCGGCCACTCGTAATAAGCCGCGCCGGCGGCCTTCAACCGCTTGTCGGCGTCGCGCGTGATCGACGCAAACACCTCGTTGGCTTCGACCGGCCAAACCGGCTTGCAGCCGATCTCTGAAAGTCCGGCGGCGAGCCGGTCGGCCATGTCATTGGAATGGCGCGCCAGCCTGAGCCAAAGGTCATCGGTCAGGAACGCCTCGATCTGCGCGGCAATGAAGCGGTGCTTGGAGAGCAGGGCGCCGCCGCGCTTGCGCCGATCCGACATGTTGACGCCGCGCTTGGGATCGAAAAATACCACCGCCTCCGCGCCCATGGCGCCGCCTTTGGTGGCGCCGAAGGAGAGCACGTCGACGCCCACCTTCCAGGTCGCCTCGGCCGGAGTCGCATTCATGCGCGCCAGCGCGTTGCCGAGCCGTGCGCCGTCGATATGCATGGCGAGGCCGCGAGCATGTGCGATCTCGCCAAGCTCCTTGATCTCGCTCGCACGATAGATCGTCCCGCTCTCGGTCGCCTGCGACAGCGACAATACAGCGGGCGAGACGTGATGCGGCCCGCCCCATTGGCCGCCCTCGAGAGCCTCACGCAGGGTCTGAGCAGAAATCTTGCCGGCCGCACCCTGCAGGCCGATCAGCTTGATGCCGCCGCCGAAAAATTCAGGGGCGCTGCATTCGTCGGTCGCGACATGCGAGTCCTGGTGGCACAGCACCGCGCCCCAAGGCGGCGTCAGGTGAGCCAAGGCGAGCGCATTGGCTGCCGTGCCGGTTGGCACCATGAAGACCGCGACCTCGCGTTCGAACATCTCGGCAAAGCGCCGCTCGACCCGTCTGGTCCAATCGTCATTGCCATAGCCGAGGGCGTAGCCGGTATTGGCGCGCATGATCGCTTCAAGGATCGTCGGCGCAATGCCGGCGGCGTTGTCGCTGGCAAAATCCATTTTCCTATCAGCCCTTCATCGCCGCCCTGATCGCCTCGACGTCTTTGTTAGTCTTGGCCGCTTTGATGGTCCGCGCTTCCGCGCGGGATGCCTCGGCGGTGACGCCGCGAAGGCTGCGGCACGCACGTCCCCTTGTCGAACGCTTGCTTGATTATGGCGGCGCGTGGGCACTGCAGCGCGGTAATTATTTAAGCTCTCCGGCGATACTGCAAGTCAGCGTCGATGTGATGGCCCCATCGTAGCGGGTTAGCACCGTGAGTTTTTGGCGCGCCTTGGCGATATGGACAGCTGGATTATTGCTCCGGAGTTGACGGTTTCCCCCACTCGCGCCGAGGTAAACCGGCAAAAGATAGGTCTTGTAGTCGAAGGTGTCGTCCTCCTTGAGGACCATATAGAAATCGGTCAGCAGCGCGGTACCGCCGGCCTGAATTGTGCAGCTGACATTGGTCACGATCAGCGTCTTGCCTGCGGGCACTGCCGAGAAGGGCGTCTGACATACGTCCGTGGTGGGACAAGACTTCGATACGGTCTGATTATAGAATCCGTCCACCGACACCGCGGCGGCTTGCGCGCCATGCGTCGGCATGGCGGCGAACAGCGCGATTACCAATGCCCACCTTGGCAGCGCAGTTTGACGCGCCGCCATGGTCGGCTGCCGATTTTCGAAACGCCCGGTCATTTCAGTTGACCTCCGATCGAGCACCACAGGCTCGAACTTGTGTCGGCGGAATATGTCGTCGCGACGGTCGGGACTTGCCCGGCCTTGAAGACGTGGCTTGTCGTGTCGTTCGATTGGATGAAACGGTTGCCGCCCGACAATGTCGTGACAAGGAACGGCATCAGCTCGCTTGAGGCCTTGTCGGCCGCATCCGCGAGGACAAACCCGGTTAGCACCGACGTGCCGGACGCTCGGATGGTGCAGCTGACATTCGTCACGATGAGCGTCTTGCCGGAGGGCACCGTATTGAACGTGGTTTCACACCCGCGGAGTCCTCCGCAGTCGGACGTGGCGAACTGATTGTAGTGGCCGGCGGCGATGACCGGGATGCCGCTGCCCGCTCCGTGAGCCGCAACCGGGAGCAGCGCCGCGAGCACAAGCCCGCACAAAGCATGCGCCCAGCCTTTAATGGACAATTTCACTGTAGCCCCCAACCGGCCGCGCTGACTTAGGCGCAGCCCATCCACAGCCTAGCGTTCAAGGTATCGCAGTCAACTATCTGGACGGGAAATTTTTGGAACGGAATTGTAATTCGCCTAGCCTTTCATCGCCGCCTTGATCGCCTCGACGCCCTTGTTGGCCTTCGCCGCTTCGATGATCTTTGCCTCGCGGGCGGCGAGCTGCTCGAAAGCCTTGGGCATCGCGTCGATGACGTTCAGCGGCACCACTACTGCGCCGTGCTGGTCGGCATGGATCAGGTCGCCGCTTTTCACCGTCATGCCGTGCACGGTGACGTCGATGCCGTAATCCACCACATGCACATAGGCGTGCGACGGCGCGATCGAGCCGGCCAGCATCTGGAAGCCGGGCGGGATCATCGGAATGTCGCGGATCGCGCCATTGGTGATGGTGCCGACGCAATTCAGCGACTTGTGGATATTGCCCATGACCTCGCCCCAATAGGCGCCGTGCCCCGGCGGCTCATCGAGATCCTGCACGATCACCCAGCTTGGCGACGGCGCGGCGGCGACGTAGTCGAGATAATCCAGCCGCTTCTGCATGTAGTCGCCGACATTGACCTTGTCGCGCGAGCGGCAGGTCACGGTCTTGGCGAAGCCGATCATCGGCGGCAGGTTGGGGAACGGGCAGTGCAGGTGCCGGATGGTGTAGCCGTGGCCGCGCCGTTCCGGCGCTACCATTTCGATCACGTTGCAAACCGTCGGCGTGTCGATCGATTGCAGGAATTCGGTTTGTTGCTTTGTCAGCGTCATTGTTTCTCCCCTTGAGATTTTCTTGTCACGGCGACTCCATCGGCAGCGTCAGCGGCGACGGCGGCACGCGCTTCGCCCACAAGTAAGTCACGATCAGGGTCATGATGACCAGCATGATGATGACCATGGCAACACAGGCCGGCCATCGGCCGTAGCTCCAGGCCACGCCGCCGAGCGCCGCGCCGAAGCTGCCGCCGAGATAGAAGCTCGTCACATAGAGCCCGACCGCCGACGAACGCCCGACCTTGGCGGTGATCGCAACATAGCCGGTCGACACCGCCTGGCACAGCAGCCCGGAGGCGGCGGATAGTGCGAGCCCGAGAATGATGACGGGAAGCGACGGCAACAGTGTCAGTGCGATGCCGACCGCCCACAAAGCCAGCACACGGATCACGAAGCGGCGGCGGCCAAAGTGCGCGACCGCCCATCCGGTCCATGGCGACAGCACCACGCCGGCCAGATAGACCACGAACAGGAACCCGAGCGCGGTCGCCGAAAGGCTGTAGGGCGGAGCCGCGAGCAGGAAGCTGACATAGGTGAACGTGCAGATGAAATTGAACAGCACGCCGAAGCCGACGGCGTAGGTCGCGAGCAACTGGCCGTTGCGGAAATGCCCGACCATTTGCCGCAGCGAGACCAGGAGTCCGTCCGAGCGCACGAAACGCCGCTCGTGCGGCAGCAGCACCGCAACTACGGCTGCGCAGGCGCAAGCTACCGCCGCCAATACGACAAACCCGGCGCGCCAGCTGACCAGGTCCGTCATCATGCCGACGATGACGCGGCCGGTGAAGCCGCCGAGGCTCGAACCAGAGCTGTAGATGCCGGCGGCCTTGGTGGTCTCGGCCGGCGGCCATTCGTCGCCGATATAGGCGATGGTGACGGCGAAGATCGGCGGCAGCACCAGACCCTGCACCGCGCGCCAGAAGATCAGCGACGACAACGATTGCGATGCCGCCACGATCAAGGTCGGCACGATCAGAACGAACATCGCCGCGACGATGACGCGCTTTCGCCCCAGCACATCCGCCACCGCGCCGGTGAACGGCGCGGTGATCGCCACCGCCAGCGTGCTGACCGTGATGATGGTGGAGACCTGTCCGGCGCTGGCGCCGAATTCGCCCGACAGCAGCGGCAGGATCGCCTGCGGCGAATAGAGGTTGATAAAGGCGCAAAAGCCGGCGAGCCCGACGGCGAATTGCGCGGTGGCATAGGAACGGGGCGGGGCGGGGGCCATCATCGCGGAAACCGGCGGGGAGCTTACGGGCCGCCAAGGTTGCATGTCTTGGCCCGGGGCAGCCAGTGGGCAGCACCGGGGTCGGCGGGCGGCCAAACGCATGGCTCAGGGCCGAAAAGCGCCCGATGGAACTATGACCGGGTCTATCGATTGTACTGGTGGGGCTTCATGACCATCGTGGGACGGCCTGCAATTGCACGCCCTGACTGTCGAGCCGGGCAAAGCCAACTCCATTGCGCTTGAGGACATTCCGTCGCCGCTGGCGCGGGACGGCGACCTCATGGTGCGGGCGCTGGCGCTCGGCGTCTGCGGCACCGACCGCGACATCATCGCCGGCGACTATGGCTGGGCGCCTCCGGGTGCGCCGCGCCTCGTCATCGGTCATGAATCGCTCGGCGTCGTCGAAACCGCGCCGCCCGGCAGCGGCTTTGCCGCTGGTGACCATGTGGTGGGGATCGTCCGTCGTCCGGACCCGGTGCCGTGCCCGGCCTGCGCCGCCGGCGAATGGGACATGTGCCGCAACGGCCAATATACCGAGCGCGGCATCAAGGAGCGCGACGGCTACGGCGCCGAGCGCTATTGCCTGTCCCCTGAATTCACCGTCAAGGTCGATCGCGGCCTCGGCATCCTCGCGGTGTTGCTGGAGCCGGCGAGCGTGGTCGCCAAGGCCTGGGACCATGTTACGCGGATCGGTCGCCGCAGCCGCTCATGGCAGCCGCGCAGCGCGCTGATCACCGGCGCCGGCCCGGTCGGATTTCTGGCGGCGATGATGGCCGCGCAGCAGGGCCTCGATGTGCACATTTTCGATCGGGCCACCGCCGGGCCAAAGCCCGAACTGACGCGCGCGCTCGGCGCCACCTACCACACCGGCGATTTCGGCGGGCTGCGGCCCGATGTGGTGATCGAATGCACCGGCGCTGGCGCGGTGGTGCTCAATGCGATCAATGCCTCGGCGATCGGCGGCATTGTCTGCCTCGCCGGCATTGGCCCCGACGGCCCTCCGTCGAGCCTCGATGTCGCCAGGCTCAACCGCAATCTGGTGCTGGCGAACGAGGTCGTGTTCGGCACCGTCAACGCCAATCGCGCGCATTATGAAGCCGCCGCCGCCGCGCTGGCCAAGGCCGACCGCGCCTGGCTCGGGCGCCTGATCTCGCGCCGCGTGCCGCTGACTCGCTGGCGCGAGGCCTTCGACAATCGGCCCGACGACATCAAGGTCGTCATCGATTTCTCGGCATAGCATCGCCATGGCCCAGCGCATCGAAGACTACGCCCTGATCGGCGATACCAGGACGGCCGCTTTGGTCGGCCGCAACGGCTCGATCGACTGGCTGTGCTGGCCACGGTTCGATTCCGACGCCTGCTTCGCCGCGCTACTCGGCAACGAGGGCCACGGCCGCTGGCTGGTCGCGCCCTGCGCAAAAGCGAATGTGACCCGCAACTATCGCCCGAACACGCTGATCCTTGAAACCCGCTTTGAAGCCGCCGACGGCGCGGTGACCTTGATCGATTTCATGTCGGCGCGCGAAGGCGCCTCGCATATCGTGCGCATGGTGCGCGGCGAACGCGGCCACGTCGCCATGCGTACCGAGCTGGTGATGCGTTTCGGCTATGGCGCCGTGGTGCCGTGGGTAACGCGGCGCGGCGAGAATACGATCTGCGGCATTGCCGGGCCTGACAGCATCCTGCTGCACTCGAGCATGCGGCTGCGCGGCGAGAACATGAAAACCGTCGGCGAATTCACCATCGCCGCCGGCGAAACCGCGACTTTCGTGCTGACCTATTGGCCGTCAAACCAGAAGGTGCCGGAGCCGATTGATGCCGCCGCTGACCTGATCGCCGTGGAGAAATTCTGGACCCAGTGGGCGTCGCGCAGCCGCATTGGCGGTCCCTGGCACCAGGCGGTGACGCGCTCGCTGATCACGCTCAAGGCGCTGACCTATGGCCCGACCGGCGGCATCGTCGCAGCGCCGACCACCTCGCTGCCGGAATTGATCGGCGGCGAGCGCAATTGGGATTACCGGTTCTGCTGGCTGCGCGACTCGACCCTGACGCTGCTGGCCCTGATGAACGCCGGCTATTACGACGAGGCTGAGAAATGGAGGAGCTGGCTGTTGCGCGCCGTGGCCGGCAGCCCCGATCAGGTTCAGATCATGTACGGCGTCGCCGGCGAGCGGCGGCTCACCGAATGGCAGGTGCCGTGGCTGCCAGGCTACGAAAATTCCGCCCCGGTGCGCATCGGCAATGCCGCGCACAATCAGTTGCAGCTCGACGTGCTCGGCGAATTGATGGACACGCTCTATCAGGCGCGGGTCGGCGGACTGCCGCCGAGCCAATATGGCTGGGCGCTGGAAATCGAATTCCTCAAGCACCTCGAAAATATCTGGCAGAAGAAGGATAGCGGCATCTGGGAGGTGCGCGGCGAGGAGGAGCACTTCACCTATTCCAAGGTGATGGCGTGGGTCGCGTTCGACCGCGCCATCAAGGGCGCGCAGGCGTTCAAGCTCGACGGCGCCGTCGCGCACTGGACGGAATTGCGCGACCGCATTCATGCCGATGTCTGCAAGCAAGGCTTCGACCCGGTGCGCGGCAGCTTCGTGCGCTCCTATGGCAGCAAGGAGCTCGACGCCAGCCTGCTGCTGCTGCCCGCGGTCGGATTCCTGCCGCCGGACGATCCGCGGATCCGTGCGACCGTCGAGGCGATCGAACGCGAACTCGTCGTCGATGGCCTGGTGCTGCGCTACAACACCAAGCGCGCCGATGATGGTCTGCCGCCGGGCGAGGGGTTTTTCCTGGCCTGCAGCTTTTGGCTCGTCGACGCCTACCTGCTGCTCGGCCGCCGTGACGACGCCGTCGCGCTATTCGAGCGGCTGCTGGCGCTGCGCAACGACGTCGGCCTGCTCAGCGAGGAATACGATCTGCGCGCCAAGCGTCAGGTCGGCAATTTTCCGCAGGCGCTGTCGCATCTGGCATTGGTCAATTCCGCCAGCAATCTTGCGCATGATGAAAAGCCGGCCGAGCAGCGCGCCGACCTCAAGCCGGCCGACAAGGAAACTTTGCGCGAGCCGGCGGGCTAGAGCTATTGACCGGGCGTCCCTCTATCGGAATTGTGGGCGCCTTGCCCGCCTCGGGCGGTCCACGACAGGAGGTATGCGTGCTCGTCGATGCCAGAACCTACACGATCAAGCCCGGCTGCACCCCGGCCCATCTCAAGATTTATCAGGAGCTCGGCTTTCCGGCGCAGCTGCGCCATATCGGCCAGCCGATCTGCTATTTGCAGGCCGAGAGCGGCGAGATGAACACGCTGTTGCATCTGTGGGCCTATGAGAACGCCGCCGACCGCGAAACACGACGCGCCGCAATGGCAAAGGATCCGGACTGGCAGAAGTACCTCGCCGCCAATCGCGAAGCCGGTTATCTGATCGGGCAGCGCACCACGCTGATGACCCCGGTGCCGTTCGCGCCACTCAAGCGTTGATAGAGCCATGCGGGCAAATGACGGTACGCGCACCGGCGGCGAGATCCTGATCGACCAATTGGTCGCGCAGGGCGTTGAGCACGTGTTCTGCGTGCCGGGCGAGAGCTATCTCGCCGCGCTCGATGCGTTCCACGATCGTAGCATCGAGCTGATCGTTTGCCGCCACGAAAGCGGCGCCGCCTGCATGGCGGAGGCGGTCGGCAAGTCGACCGGCCGGCCCGGCGTGTGCTTCGTCACGCGCGGACCGGGCGCCACCAATGCCTCGGCCGGCATCCACATCGCGCAGCAGGATTCGACGCCGCTGATCGTGTTCGTCGGCCAGGTGGCGCGCGACATGCGCGAGCGCGACGCCTTCCAGGAGCTCGACTATCGCGCCGTATTCGGCTCGATCGCCAAATGGGTCACGGAGATCGACGATCCGGCGCGGATTCCGGAACTGGTGTCGCGCGCCTTCTTCACCGCGATGAATGGCCGGCCCGGTCCGGTGGTGATCGCGCTGCCGGAGGACATGCTGGTCGAGCGCGTGTCGGTTGCCGATGCGCCGAAATCAGACGCGGTCGATATCTGGCCGGGGCAGACCGACATGAGCCGGCTCCAGAAGCTGATCTGGGCGGCGGAGCGCCCGTTCGTCCTGATCGGCGGCAGCCGCTGGTCGCAGAACGCCTGCGACGCGCTGGGCCGGTTCGCCGAGCGCTTCGCACTGCCGATCGCCACCACGTTCCGGCGCGGCCATTTGTTCGACGCGCTGCATCCCTGCTACGCCGGTGATCTCGGCATCGGTCCCAATCCGAAACTGCTGGCGCGCATCAAGGCGTCCGATCTGGTGCTGCTGATTGGCGGCCGGCTCGGCGAGATGCCGTCGCAGAGCTATACCCTGTTCGACATTCCGACGCCGCAAACCAAGCTCGTGCACGTGCATCCCGGCGCCGAGGAGCTTGGCCGCGTCTATCACCCCTATCTCGCCATCAATGCGGCGCCGACCGCGTTCTGCTCGGCGCTCGAGGGATTGCAGCCGCCGAACGAGATCAAGTGGCGCGACGGCACGAAAACCGCGCACGAGGACTGTCTGGCCTGGACCGAGACCGCGACCAAAGTGCCGGGCGCGGTCAATCTCGGCGAGGTGATGACGTGGCTGCGGGACGAACTTCCGCCGGAGGGGATCATCACCAACGGCGCCGGAAATTTCTCCGGCTGGATCCACCGCTTCTATCGCTTCCGCCGGTTCGGCACGCATATCGCGCCGACCTCGGGCTCGATGGGCTATGGCGTGCCGGCAGCGGTGGCGATGAAGCTGCTGAAGCGCGACCGGCCGGTGGTCTGTCTCGCCGGCGACGGCGATTTCCTGATGACCGGCCAGGAATTCGCCACGGCCGTGCAGTACGACCTGCCGATCATCGTCATCGTCGCCGATAACGGCATGTACGGCACCATCCGGATGCATCAGGAGCGGGATTATCCGGGCCGGATCACGGCGACCGCACTGCGCAATCCGGACTTCGTCGCCTATGCTACGGCGTTCGGCGGCTACGGTGCGCTGGTCGAAAAGACGGCCGACTTTCCGGCCGCCTATGGCGGCGCGCTGCAATCCGGCAAGCCGGCCATCATCCATCTCAAGATCGACCCGCAGGCCATCACGCCCTCGACCACGCTCGACGCCATCCGCGACAAGGCGCTGGCGAAGCCGAAGGGGTAGGGGCGACATACACCGTTAACGCCTCGACGCTAATTGCAGGCGGCGGTAAATTCTCGGTGTCGTCCCCGCGCAGGCGGGGACCCATAACCGCCGGCGTTGGTCGATGGGCGAGTACTTTGGTTACATCCTGCCAAGTCGTCGATATGGCACCCTGTATGTTGGCGTAACGAATAATTTGTCGCGCCGTCTGGCGGAGCACCGTGTGGGCACCGCCGATGCCTTCACCAAAAAATATAAAATCCATCGCCTCGTTCACCTGGAGCGTTTGATACGGCAGCTTTGGCTATTGCACGCGAAAAACATCTCAAGAAATGGAATCGTGATTGGAAGATTCGGCTAATTGAAGAGAAAATCTCGAGTGGATTGATTTAGCGCATCTGCTTACTTGAAACGGCACGGCGTATGGATTCCCGCCTTCACGGGGATGACAGTAAGATTTGCTTTGATTTAATCGAATGAATCAGCATTCACTGGTTGCATGCCCTATCGCCGCACCGAAAATGTCGTGCGCCGGCTCGCCGAGCGTGAACAGTCGATCGTCGATGCGGCGCGGGCGGCGGCCGGGCAGGGTGGCATGCCGGCGGTCCAGATCGCCTTGGTCGCGCAACGCGCCGGCATCGCCAGCGGCACGGTCTATCGCTACTTCCCGTCGAAATCGGACCTCGTCACGCAACTGATCTCGGATGTGGCCGAGCGCGAGCTTGCGGCGATGCGCGCGGCCGCCGACGCGGCGCCCGGTCCGCTCTCGGCGCTGGCGGCGGCGCTTGCATCATTCGCGTCGCGTGTTCTGGGCGAACGCAGATTGGCCTGGGCGGTGATCACCGAGCCGGTTGATGCCGAGACCGGCGGCGCGCGGCATGAATTCCGCACCGCGCTGGCGGCGGAGTTGCAGAGGCGCGTGCGGGTCGCCATGGCGCACGGCTATTTGCCGGAGCAGGATCTCGCCGTGACAACGCCGGCGATCGTCGGCGCGCTACTCGAAGGGCTGATCGGCCCGCTGGCGCCGGATCTCGCCGGCGACGCCGTCAAGACCCGCGAGGCGGTGCAGACCGTGACGCTGTTGTGCCTGCGCGGCGTCGGTGTGGTCGATGCCCGTGCCCGCGGCCTGGTCGCGCAGATCGCGCTCGATCGTCACAAGGCGTGAGCCTTACAGCTTCAGCGGCAGCGTGACCCGCTTGACGCCGCGCTCGTCCGGCTCGTCGCCGATGCCGAAGCCAAGCTCCTTGCACATCTGCAGCATCGAGATGTTTTCCGCCAGCACCTCGCCATGCACCGCGGCGAGGCCCTTATCCCTGGCGTAGTCGAGGATGCGGCGCATCAGCAGCCAGCCGAGCCCGTGGCCCTTGAGCGCCGAGCGCACCACCACCGCGAATTCCGCGCCGCGCCCGTCCGGATCGTCGTGCAATCGCGCGACGCCGAGCATCTTGCCGTCGTCGCCGAGCGCGATGAAGGCCATCGCGGTTTTCGGATCGTAATGGGTGAAGCGCTCGATCATTTTCGCGCTGAATTCCCCGACCGGCGAAAAGAACCGCAGCCGCAGGTCCTCGGCGGTCACATCGGCGATGAAGTCCGGATAGAGCGCGGCGTCGTCCGGCCTTAGCGGCCGGATGGTGACCGGCGCGCCGTCCAGCAGCATGTCGCGCCAGACCATCAATGCGACAACAAGGTCGGCACCGTCATGGTCGAGAACACGCCGCGGGTGACGCCGCCGAGCACGAATTCCCGCAGCCGCGAATGGCCATAGCCGCCCATCACCAGGAAGGTGGCGCTGGAATCGGCGGCGTAGGACAGCAGCGCATTGGCGACGTCGAGGTCGGGTGCCGCCAGCCGCTTGACGCTGACCTTGATGCCGTGGCGGGCAAGATGCTCGCCGAGATCGGCGCCGGCGACTTCGTCGTCCTTGCCGGCATCGGCGCCGACAATGACGATCTCGACGGTGCCGGATTTCTCCATCATCGGCATGGCGTCGGCGATCGCGCGCGCCGCGGCGCGGCTGCCGTCCCAGCACACCATGACGCGGTCGAGCTTGAAGTCGTCCTTCTGGATGTAGGGGACGACGATCATTGGACGGCCGGCGCCGAACAGCACCGTTTCGGCGATGATGTCCTCGGCCGCCGAGTTGTTCGGTTCGGGCTGGCCGACGATGGCAAGGTCGAAGCGCCGCGCCAGCGCCGCAATGCGGTCGGCGACGCCGCTGACGCTTTCGCTCAGCACCAGGGTGCCAAACGACAGGCTGTCGCGCTTTGCAAATTGCTCGAAGCGCGCGACCGCGGCGCGCGCCGCCGCTTCGGATTCGCGGCGCTGCGATTCGATGAACTCCGGCGGGATGCCGCCCATGACCGAGCCGGGAATGACCGGGTCGTAGATGCAGGCGACACCGAGAACATGCGCGTCAAAGGCCGTCGCCGCCGACACCGCGTAACGGCCCGCCTTGTCGTTGGGGCTCGAGCCCAGACTGACGATAATGTCCTTGATCATTGCACTCTCCTGACGCCGCGTGGCCGTATTCGATTGCATAGCACACCAGGCTGGCGGGCCTTGATCAGGGTCAATTGGGCAAAGCCGCGCAGGACGGCCGCAAAAGACTATTTTTTCTTCCCGTCGGCATCGAACTGCGCGAGATAGGCCCACAGGGCGCCAGCCTCCTTCTCGTTCTTGATGCCGGGAAAGATCATCTTGGTGCCGGGGATCTTGGCCTTGGGGTCGCGGATGTATTCCAGGAACACGTCCTTACCCCAGCTGATGCCGGAGTTCTTGTTGGCCTCCGAATAGCTGAAGCCGGGCGCGGTGCCGGAGTGGCGGCCGTCGAGGCCGTTGAGCTCCGGCCCGACCTTGTTCTTGGCGCCTTCGCCGATTGAATGGCAGGGAAAGCATTTCTTGAACGAGGCTTCGCCGACGGCGACATCCTGGGCCCGCGCCGTCGCCGCCGAACCCGCGATGACCACCGCGACGGCCACTGCGGCCAAAATCGCCCGATTTTTCATGCTCACTCCTTGCCGCTCGCCGCCGCCCCCTTTTTCGATGGCTTTGCAGAGGCTATGTGTCAACCTGTTGGCGCGCAAAGTCGGCGCCGCCGGGACCTGACCGATGAAAATGCCCGAGCCCGATCGTGAGGTGCTGGCGCGTCGCACGCGCATCGTTGCGGCCTTGTCGGCGATCGTGCCGGGCGAAGGCGTCATCGCCGGCGAGCGCGAAATGCGGCCGTTCGAATCCGACGGGCTGACCGCCTATCGCCAGCTGCCGATGGTGGTGGTGCTGCCGGAAACCACCCAGCAGGTGTCGCAGGTGCTGCGCTATTGCCACGCCGAAGGCATCAAGGTGGTGCCGCGCGGCGCCGGCACCTCGCTGTCCGGCGGCGCGCTGCCGCTCGAGGATGGCGTGCTGCTCGGCATGGCGAAGTTCAATCGCGTGCTCGACATCGATTTCGACAATCGCGTCGTCGTGGTCGAGCCCGGCGTCACCAATCTCGCCGTCTCCAATGCGGTCGCCCATGCCGGTTTCTATTACGCGCCCGATCCGTCGTCGCAGATCGCCTGCACCATTGGCGGCAATGTCGCGGAGAATTCCGGCGGCGTGCATTGCCTGAAATACGGCATGACCACCAACAATGTGCTCGGCTGCGAGATGGTGCTGATGAACGGCGAGGTGATCCGGCTCGGCGGCAAGCATCTCGATTCCGGCGGCTACGACCTCATCGGCATTGTCACCGGCTCGGAGGGCCTGCTCGGCGTTGTCACCGAGGTGACGGTGCGCATTCTGCAGAAGCCGGAGACCGCGCGCGCGGTGCTGGTCGGTTTCCCGCGCTCGGAAGACGCCGGCGAATGCGTCAGCAGGATCATCGGCGCCGGCATCATCCCCGGCGGCATGGAGATGATGGACGGGCCGGCGATCCGCGCCACCGAGGAGTTCGTCCATGCCGGCTATCCGCTCGACGTCGAAGCGCTGCTGATCGTCGAGCTCGACGGCCCGGCGCCCGAGGTCGATCACCTGACCACGCGTGTCGAGGCGATCGCCAAAGCCTGCCGCGCGGTGACGGTGCGGGTCTCGCAATCGGAAGACGAGCGGCTGCTGTTCTGGGCCGGCCGCAAAGCGGCGTTCCCGGCGGTCGGCCGCATCTCGCCGGATTATTATTGCATGGACGGCACCATCCCGCGCGGCAAGCTGCCACTGGTGCTCAAGAAGATGCGCGAGATGTCGCAGCGGTTCGGGCTGCGCGTTGCCAACGTGTTTCACGCCGGCGACGGCAACCTGCATCCGCTGATTCTTTACGACGCCAACAAGCCCGGCGAGATCGAGCGCGCCGAGGAATTCGGCGCCGAGATTCTCAAGCTGTGCGTCGAGGTCGGCGGCGTCCTTACCGGCGAGCACGGCGTCGGCGTTGAGAAGCGCGACCTGATGCCGGTGATGTTCTCGGAGATCGATCTCGATCAGCAGCAGCGGCTCAAATGCGCCTTCGACGACAAGGGCCTGCTCAATCCCGGCAAGGTGTTTCCCAAGCTGCACCGCTGCGCCGAGCTCGGCCGCATGCACATCTCCGGCGGCAAGCTGCCGTTTCCCGATATCCCGCGGTTCTAGTTGGCTTTTTCGGCGGCTTGCGGAACGCGTCCGCCGGGCGCATCTTCCGCGTCGTTTGGAATGCAGGGACGGTTTCGCAGCAAGCGGGGGAAGCCGATGCGGACCAGCGTTCTGGGAATTGTTGCATTTGCTGTTGTGTCGGCTGGCGGCGGATCGAGCGCTCACGCCGGCGCGACGCGGATTCAATTTCTGCCGGGGCAGACAATCTACGCCTGCCCGAGAATCGCGACGCCGAAAACCCCGGCGGTCGTTTGCAGCGGCAAAGTTCTGGTCGGCGGCGGTGCGCCACTATCCGGCTACACATTCACGGTGAGGACCGGCACCACGCTGCCAAAAGGCGTTTTTCTGACAGCGACGACCGGCGTCATCACCATGCAGGCCAAGAACTCCGCGCTGCCAGCCGCCGGCGTGAGCAAGGTGATTCACATCACGGCATCGGACGGCAGCAAGTCCGCCAACGGCAATGTGACCTTCGCAGTCCAGAATCCGGGCTCGGGTGTCTGCGGCTGCGGCGTCTTCCAGGTGCTCTACGGCGCGCTGCCGGCGGCGAGAGCCCATCAGCCCTACGGCGTGACGCTCGCTATTGTCGGGCCGCCCTCGAACCAGGTCTTGCGTCCGAACTATAAATGGAAGATTCACACCGGCGATCAAGTTCCGCCCGGCATGGTGCTCGACCACTCGACCGGCGTGCTGCGCGGCACGCCAACCGGCGCGGCCAAGGGCAAGGTCTACAACTTCGCCATTGACGTCAATGAGACTCATACCGGACAAACGGCGCTGTCGCTCTCGACCTACACGTTGGCGGTCAATTGAACGTATCGCCGGCGGGTTGCTAAGGCCGCGCTCCGGCGGCAAGGTGGCCGAATGACGCGATCCGTCACGCCGCTTCGGCGCTCCGCCGAATAGAAAATGACTGACACCCTCAAACCCCGCGATGCCAAGGAGGTCGAGGACGCCGTGCGCTGGGCGCTCGGCAACGACAAGGCGCTGGAAGTCGCCGGCCGCGGCTCGAAGCGCGCCATCGGGCGGCCGAGCCAGACCGATCTGACGCTCGACCTGTCGGGTCTCACCGGCGTCACCCTGTACGAGCCGGAAGAGCTGGTGCTGTCGGCCAAAGCCGGCACGCCGATCGCCGAGATCGAGGCGCTGCTCGACGCCAGCAATCAGGAACTGGCGTTCGAGCCGGTCGATTACGGCCCGCTGTTCGGCGGCAGAGCCGGCGAGGGCACGATCGGCGGCGTGCTCGCCGCCAATCTGGCCGGGCCGCGTCGCATCAAGGCCGGCGCGGCGCGCGATCATTTCCTCGGCCTGAGCTGCGTGACCGGACGCGGCGACACCATCAAGTCCGGCGGCCGCGTCGTGAAAAACGTCACCGGTTATGACCTTTGCAAATTACTGGCCGGCTCCTGGGGCACGCTCGGCGCCATGACCGACGTGACGGTGAAGGTGCTGCCCAAGGCTGAGGCCGAGGCGACCCTGGTCGTGTCCGGCCTCGACGACGCGGAGGCCGCGGCGGCGATGGCGGCGGCGCTCGGCTCGCCGTTCGATATTTCGGGCGCCGCGCATCTGCCCGACCATGTCGCCTCGCATTTTGCCGGGCTGCCGGACACCCGCGCGGCGACGATCTTGCGCATTGAGGGCTTTGCACCGTCGGTCGCGCATCGCGGCCGGGCGGTGGCGGAACTGATGAAGCCTTATGGCGAGCGGACCTTGCTCGTCGAAAACGAGTCGCGCGCGCTATGGCGCAGCGTGCGCGAAGTGCGCGCTTTCGCGACGCCGGACAATGCCGGGCGGCCGCTGTGGCGGATCTCGACCGTGCCCGGTCTCGGCCACAAGATCGCCGGGCAGATCACGCCGGCGGCCCAGATGTTCTACGACTGGGGCGGCGGGCTGATCTGGGTGGCGATGCCGTTCGCCGACGAGCCGGACGCCGGCGCGATCCGCCGCGCGGTGGCGTCGTGCGGCGGCCACGCCACCCTGATCCGCGCGCCGGCCGCGGTGCGTGCCGCAGTCGATGTGTTCGAGCCGCAGGGCGCCGCGGTCGCGGCGCTGAGCCAGCGGGTCAAGGACAGCTTCGATCCTAAAGGTGTGCTCAACCCTGGCCGCATGTGGGCCGGCGTCTAGCGCTCACGGTGTATAGCTGAACACGGTGCCGCAGCCGGCCGAGCAGGCGCCCGAACCGACATTGCCGCCGAGCAGGGTGCTGCCGTAGATCACGCCATTGGTCAGCGCGAGTTCCGAATTCGGCGTATCGCCCTTCTTATCGCCGCTCTTGAAACTGTGCAGCGTGCGGTAGGCCCGCTGGCTGCCGCCGGACGGCGGCAACTGGAACAGCGCGCCGGCTTGGCTGGCGCCGCCGCTGCTGCCGGTGCCGTAGAGCGAGCCGTCGGCGCCGAGGATGAGGCCGCTGTGCGGCACAGCGGTGTCGTTGCCGCTGAACGTCCGCAGCTGCTTATAGGCCCATTGACCGCCGGATTTTTTGATCGACCAGGCGGTGCCGAGGGCCGAAGCGCCGCCGGAACTGGTGGTGCCGTAGAGCGTGCCGTCGGTCGCGACCGCGAGCCGTCCGTCGGGCATGGCGCCGTCGGTCGAGGGTCCCGGCTGCGTAGTCCCCTCGAAATCGTACAAGACGGTGTAGGCACCACCGCCCTTGGTGATGCGGAAAATCGCGCCTTGATTGAAGTTGCCGCCGGTGAATTGCGTGCCGTAGATCGCGCCGTCGCTGCCGAACACCAGGCCGCCATGCGGGCCGCTGCCGGCCGTGCCGGCGAAGTCATGCAGCACCGTATAGTTGTCGCCGACGCCGAGCCTGAAGATGACGCCGGCGCCATTTGCCCCGCCCGCCGAGGTGCTGCCGTAAATGGTGCCATCGGCATCGATCAACAGGCCGCCAAGCGGCGTTGAGCCGAGCGGCCTTTGCTTGAAGGTGTGCAGCACGGTGAAGCCGCTGCCATCGGTGCCGATCGCGAACACGACACCGCAATTGCAGACCGGGTCGCCGCCGGCGGAGGCGGTGCCATACAACTTGCTATCGAACACCGTGAGCGGTCCGACCGGCTTGATGCCGTCCTTGCTCTGGACGAACTTGTGCAGGGTCGCGAAGCTCCAGCGGTTGCCGCTGGCCGGCGGCGTCAAGCGGTAAATGATGCCGCAGGTCGAACAATTGCCGTCCGATTGGGTGGTGCCGTAGATCACGCCCGCCGCATCCGCGGTCACGCCGTTTGGCGCACTGCCGCCGGCATTGCCGGTGAAGGTGTGAATGAGGACGAAAGGATCGCCTCCGCCGCCGCTGCCTCCGCCGCCGTTGTTTCGCGCCCAAATGTTGCAATCCGCCAGCGCCAGCAGCGCGAGCAACGCCGCCAAATGCCGGATATGCGTGCGTGTCATCGCGGCCGTCGCATCGTTGCAACTTTCCTTGCCGCCGTTCGCCCGCTTACGGCTGGTACGAGAAGACCGTGCCGCAGCCGTTAATGCAATCGCCGCTGCTGGTGATGTGGCCGCCCGTCAGCGTGCTGCCGTAGATCGTGCCCTTGTGCACGACAATGTCGGCATAGGGCGAGTCGCCGTGCGGATCGCGGCCGTTGAAGCTGTGCAAGGTCTTGTAGCCCCACTTTTTCCCGGCCTTAGCCGGCGGCGTCAGTTGGTAGAGCGCGCCTTGCTGATGGTCGCCGCCCCCGGCGCCGGTGCCATACAGGCTGCCGCCGGGCCCGGCGATGAATCCGCTATGCGGCAAATTGGCGTCGAGCGGGTGGCCGGCGCCGGCGAAGATGTAGAGTTGCTTGTAATCCCATTTGCTGCCGGCCTTCTTGATCGACCAAGCCGTGCCATAGCCCGATGGTGTGCCGCCAAACGTGGTGGTGCCATAGATCGTGCCGTCGGCGCCGAGCACCAGCCGCCCTTCCGGGTCGGCGCCGTCGGTCGAATTGCCGGGCTGGTTCACGCCCAGGAAGTCGTAGAGCACCGAATAGGCGCCGCCGGTGGTGATGCGGAAGATGACGCCCTGGTTGTATTTGCCGCCGCCGAACTGCGTGCCGTAGATCGCGCCATCCTTGCCGAAGATCATCTCGCCTTGCGGGCCGCCATTGAAGCCGCCGGCGAAGTCGTGCAGCACGCTATAGCCGCCGGCGGCGGCGAGCTTGTAGATCACGCCGGCGCCGTGCTTGCCGCCGGCACTGGTGTTGCCGTACATGTTTCCTGCGTCATCGATCAGCAGACCGCTGATCGGCGTCGAACCCTTCTTGCTCGGTGTGAACGTGTGCAAGCGCGTGTAGGCGCCCGCGGGAGTGATCTTGAACACGACGCCGCAGCCGCAGCTGGTGTCGCCGCCGGCCGAGGTGGTGCCGTACAGATCGCCTTGATACAGCGTGAGCGGCCCGGTCGGTCCGATGCCGTCCTTGAACAGCACGAACTTGTGCAGGATCGTATAGGTCCAGCCGGTTTGCCCCTTGGGCGGCGGCGCCAGTCTGTAGACCACGCCGCAGGTCGAGCAATTGCCGCCGTAGAGCGTGGTGCCGTAGATCGTGCCGTTGCCCGCCACCACCACGCCGCCGCGCGGCCAGCGGGCATGGACGCCGCCGAGGAATTTGTAGAGGGTTGAAAACGCCGCGGCCGCGGCCGGAGTCTCCGCGGCGTCCTGCGCCAGGGCCGGTGCTGCGGCCAGGGCAACCAACGCGGCGGCAGTTCCCAGCGCTCGGCGAAACCAAACAATCATCGGATGGTCCCCCTTTTCATGGCGAGGCAGGGGATTGTGCCCAAGCTGCTATCGCGCGTAAAGCCAGCTATACAGATGTGACAGCGCCGTCCGGTTCCGCACCTTATCCGCTCATGCAGACGAACTTTTCCCTCACGCAATTGCTCGATCCGCAGGTCGCGGAATCCGAGAAGATCTTGCGCGCCTGCGTGCATTGCGGATTCTGCACCGCAACCTGTCCGACCTATGTGCTGCTCGGCGATGAGCTCGATTCGCCGCGCGGGCGCATCTATCTCATCAAGGAGATGCTGGAGCACGGCCGCGCCGCGACGCGCGACGTCGTCAAGCACATCGACCGCTGCCTGTCGTGCCTCGCCTGCATGACGACCTGCCCGGCCGGGGTGCATTACATGCATCTGGTCGATCACGGCCGCGAACACATCGAAAACACCTATCGCCGGCCGCTGTTCGACCGGGCGCTGCGCGCGCTGCTGGCGAACGTGCTGCCTTATCCGGCGCGGTTCCGGCTGGCTCTGGTGGCGGGGCTGGTGGCCAAGCCGTTAGCGCCACTGTTCGGCTTGCTCGGCCTCAGGCGCATCGCCGCCATGCTGCGGCTCACGCCGCGCGGCAGGCTGGCGCCGCCGCAGGAGCGCAGCGGAACGGTCTATCCGGCGCAGCGCGAGAGGCGCGGCCGCGTCGCCATGCTGCTCGGCTGCGTCAATCCGGTGCTGGCGCCCTTGACCACCGACGCCACCATCCGCCTGCTCAACCGCTTCGGCATCGAGGTCGTGATCGCGGCCGGCGAAGCGTGTTGCGGCTCGCTGGTGCATCACATGGGGCGCGAGGCCCAGGCGCTGGCGCAGGCCCGCAACAATATCGACGCCTGGATCCGCGAGATCGACGGCGAGGGCATCGACGCCATCGTCATCAACGTGTCGGGCTGCGGCACCACCATCAAGGATTACGGCTTCATGCTGCGGACCGATCCAGCCTATGCCGAAAAGGCCGCGCGCGTGTCGTCGCTGGCGCTCGACATCAGCGAATATCTCACGAAGCTCGACCTGCCGCGGCTGGCGCCGCGCGGCATCACCGTCGCCTACCACTCGGCCTGCTCGCTGCAGCACGGCCAGAAAGTTGTCCGCCAGCCGAAAGAACTGCTTTCCAAGGCCGGCTTCGTGGTCAAAGATGTTCCCGAGGCGCATTTGTGCTGCGGCTCGGCCGGCACCTACAATATTCTCCAGCCGCAACTTGCGACTGCGCTGCGCGACCGCAAGGTCGCGAATATCAGGTCGGTGAGGCCTGACGTGATCGCCGCCGGCAATATCGGCTGCATCACGCAGATCGGCGCGGGCATCGACGTGCCCGTGGTGCATACGGTCGAATTGATCGACTGGGCGACCGGCGGTCCGCTGCCGGAGGCGTTGATGGGAATTGAATTTGTTCAATCGATTGCGCCCGTGTCGGGCGAGCGCGCGGCAACAACCAGCGAATTGATCGGAGAGCGATAATGGCGAAGGCAGCGAAGGCCAAGAAGACAACGGCGACGAAATCAGCGGCGGCGCCGAAACGAGCGGCGACCCGAAAATCCGCGAAAGCGAAACCTGTGTCGCAAGCGCCGGCGAAACGTAAAAAAGCCCCGGCCGCCGCGGACACCGGCTTCTTCGCCAGCTTCCTGAAGCTCTTTCAGTAAAAGTCCCGAGGGCAAAACACCGAATGGCCGCCAAGCGCTCCAAGAAAATCGCAACCAAAAAAGGCCGCGCCGCGCGCGCAAAACCGCCAAAACCGGCGGCGACGTCGAAACCGCCCGCGAAGCCAAAGCCGCCGAGCAGGGCCGGCAAATCGGCCTCGAAACCGGCTGGCGGCCGCAAGCCGGTGCGCAAGGCCGCGGCTCAGCCGAAGCTGCGGTCCCGGCCGGCGCCGAAGCCCAAACCCAAACCAAAGCCCAAACCAAAGCCGGCGCAGAAGCCCAAACGCATCCCGCGCCCGCCGGTCGAGATCGAATTGCCGCCACCGCCGCCGCCGCCGTCGATCCACGAAGGCGTCGTGGTGCGCGGCCATATGGGCGCGCGCTATTCGGAAATCCTGACGCCGGAAGCGCTGGCCTTTCTCGGCGCGCTGCATCGCCGGTTCGACGAGACGCGCCGCAGCCTGCTGGTCGAGCGCGCCGACAAGCAGCGGCGCTATGACAGCGGCGCGCTGCCGGATTTCCTGCCGGAGACCGCGGAGCTGCGCGAGCGCGAATGGAAGGTGGCGCCGATCCCGGCCGATCTCACCGACCGCCGCGTCGAGATCACCGGGCCGGTCGACCGCAAGATGATCGTCAACGCGCTCAATTCCGGCGCCACGCATTACATGGCGGATTTCGAGGACGCCAATTCGCCGACCTGGGCCAACGTGATCGACGGCCAGCTCAACCTGCGCGATTACTGGGCCGGCACCATCGCCTTCACCGATCCGCAGACCAACAAGCGCTACGAGGTCAAGCCAAACCCCGCGGTGATGATCGTGCGCCCGCGCGGCTGGCATCTCGAGGAAGTGCATGTAACGGTGGACGGCGCGCCGATCTCGGCCTCGCTGTTCGATTTCGGCCTGTGCTTCTTTCACAATGCGCAGAAGCAGATCGTCAGCGGCAGGGGGCCTTACTTCTACCTGCCGAAGCTCGAGAGCCACAAGGAAGCGCGGCTGTGGAACGACGTGTTCCTGTTCGCGCAGAACTCGATCAGCCTCTGGAGCGGCACCATCAAGGCGACGGTGCTGATCGAGACGCTGCCGGCGGCGTTCGAGATGGACGAAATCCTCTGGGAGCTGCGCGAGCACATCGTCGGCATGAATGCCGGGCGCTGGGACTACATCTTCTCCTTCATCAAGACCTTCGCCAACAACCCGAACTTCATCCTGCCGGACCGTTCGCAGGTGGTGATGGGGGAAGCCTTTCTCGGCGCCTATGCCGCGCTGTTGGTGAAGACCTGCCATCAGCGCGGCGCCTTCGCCATGGGCGGCATGGCGGCGCAAATCCCGATCAAGAACGATCAGGCCGCCAACGACGCCGCCTTCGCCAAGGTGCGCGAAGACAAGGAACGCGAGGTGCGCGACGGCTATGACGGCACCTGGGTGGCGCATCCCGATCTGGTGCCGGTGGCCAAGGAGGTGTTCGACCGCATGATGCCGCAGCCGAACCAGCTCGACCGGGTGCGGCTGCACGTGCGGGTGTTGCCGTCGGACCTGCTCAAGATTCACGACGGCACCAAGACCGAGGACGGCTTCCGCCTCAACATCCGGGTCGGCGTGCAATATCTCGAAGCCTGGCTCAACGGCCATGGCGCTGTGCCGATCTATCATCTGATGGAGGACGCCGCGACCGCGGAAATCTCGCGGGCGCAGATCTGGCAGTGGCTGCGCTACGGCGCAGTGCTCGACACCGGCATGAAAGTGTCGCGCGCCTTCTTCGAGCGCGCGATGCATGAGGAAATGTTGAAGGTGAAAGAGGAGGTCGGCGCGCGTCACTTCAACCAGGGCCGCTTCGCCGAGGCGGAAAAGCTGTTCCGCAAGCTCTCGCTCAGCCGCGACTTCATCCCGTTTTTGACCATCCCGGCCTACGAGCTGATTGTGTGAGTGGTTTTGGTAGAAACCGAATTTTTGCTGTCATCACCGGGCTTGTCCCGGTGATCCCGCTTGGGATGGCACTGCGCTCCTAAGCGAGATGGCCGGGACAAGCCCGGCCATGACAGCGACAGGGAATGAGCAGATATTTTGGTCCGCAGTCACTTCGGCGCGATCGAGACGGCCTTGATCACCGAATAGGGAATCTCGATCCACTGGCCGTCGCGATCGGTGCCCTGGACGCGATCGGTCTCGCAGGTCAGGTCGCATTGCAGCAGGGTGACGCCGCCATCGGCGCGGTTGAACTGGATCAGGGTGCCACGCTCGATCGCCTCCGCGATCCGGTTCTCGATCTGCCGCCGGATGTCCGAGAGCAATGCTTCCGCCATGCGCCAAGTCCCAAGTCGGTCTTACATCAGTCCGCAGTCCTCGCCGCGCTAACTCGCTGCGGCCCGAGGCGTTCCGTTTGACAAGGAGCCGTCATAGGACTATATTCACATGATCCGGTCCGTGAAGGGCGCTCTCATGAGGCGTCGTGGAAGCGGGACCGGATGCGGCGCCCGCGCCCGTGGTTCGCAGCCACGCCCCCGGGAGGCCCCGGACCCCGCCCGGGCGGCATTACGACCGCTCTGCAGGGTGCCTGCTGGACTGGGACTGGCCGCTTGCCTCGTCCCAGGAAGCGCGGACCGGCGGCCTGTATTGCGGTCTTCGGACCGCGATGCAAAGCCGCCAATGGAGCGCCGGATGGCGAGCGTGCCGATCGCAAGGCGCGCGACGCCGCAAGGCGTCTGAACTTCGGTGCGCCAGCCGGCGCTCCATTCCCTTCGCTATGGCGGAGGGCAGAAAACCGACGACGGCGTACCCCGCGCCGTAAACAATAGGGGTGGCGAAGCTTGTCCAGTTGTCATCGTCCGCCCGCGCCTGCGCGGGTGCAGGTCCCAGCGGACGATCCAGTATCCAACGACTCGCGGTGATTACCGGATCGCCGGTCATAGGCGTGCAAAGCACGCCGTCCTTCGGACGGCTATGCCGGGCGATGACAGAGTGCGCCGCCGTCAATGACCGCCAATGGCAACAGGCTGCCCGCATTGCATCGCGCTGGTCGGGCGAATAGCATCCGCCGCCGATCAGCGGCTGCTAAAGGGCGCATAGTCGCCCGACCGACAGGGAGCGTTTCGTTATGGCCTACAACATCCTCATCATGGGCGCGGCCTACGGCTCGCTGCTTGCCTCGAAGATGCTGTTCGGCGGCCACAAGATCCACCATGTCTGCCTGCCGGCCGAGGCCGACCTGATCAATGCCGAAGGTTTCCGCGTCAAGCTGCCGGTGCGCGGCCGCAAGGATCCGGTGCTGCTCGACTCGCAGAAACTGCCCGGCAAGGTCACCGCCAGCGGCGCCGCCGGGGTCAATCCAAAGGATTACGACCTGGTCGGCCTCGCCATGCAGGAGCCGCAATATCGTTCGCCCGGCGTTCGCGAACTGCTCGATGCGGTGGCGAAGTCGAAGGTGCCGTGCATGTCGATCATGAACATGCCGCCGCTGCCTTATGTGAAGCGGATCCCCGGCCTCGATTACGAGGCTCTCAAGCCCGCCTATACCGATCCGACCGTGTGGGACAACTTCGATCCGACCTGTCTCACCTTGTGTAGCCCCGACCCGCAGGCGATCCGCCCGCCCGACGGCAAGGCCAATGAATTGCTGGTCACGCTGCCGACCAACTTCAAGGCGGCGAAGTTCGACAACGAGAAGGGCACCGCGATCCTGCGCCAGCTTGAGCGGGAGATCGAGGCGATCCGCTTCGATCCCGGCGACGGCGTCAAGATCGAACTGCCGGTGAAGCTGCGGGTCTATGACTCGATTTTCGTGCCGCTGGCGAAATGGTCGATGCTGCTCGCCGGCAATTACCGCTGCATCACCAAGGATGGCATGCGCACGGCCCAGGAAGCGGTGCATTCCAATCTCGAGGAATCGAAATCGGTCTATAATTTCGTGTTCGACCTGTGCGTGAAGCTCGGCGCCAATCCGAAGGACCTGGTGCCGTTCGAGAAATATGCCGCGGCGGCAGAAAGCCTGACGCGGCCGGCCTCCGCCGCCCGCGCGCTGCAGAACGGCGCGCCGAATATCGAACGCGCCGACAAGTTGGTGCAGCTCATCGCCAGGCAGAAGGGCCTGAGCAACCCGGCGATCGACGCGGAGGTCGCGCTGGTCGACGAGCGGCTCGCCGCCAATCGCAAGAAGGCCGCGGCCTGATCTTGGCGGCGCGCTGCGGGAATCAGCAGCGCGCATGCTCGCCGGCAATGCCCGGCATCAGCATTGGCCGGGTCTGTGGGCAGGTCGAATTCCGCCGATTGCGGGCCTGCCGCCTGTGACAATCCCGCAACATTTGAGTCAATAATCAAAACTCCGGTGCGTAGAGCCCGGATTCGCCTAAAAAGGCAGCATTTGCACAGGCTTTTTGCTTGTCGATTTCGTGACCAATAGCTGAAATCTCCCGCGATGCACGTCCTGTGCGTACGGGTTGATCGCAGTAATTTCGACGTACGCCAGTGATCGCGCAATGAGTCGGCCGGGATCTCCGGCCGAGCCGAACAAGGGGCAGGGTCCTATGAATAAAGTTGTTTTGTCGACGGTTGCAGCGCTCGCGATTGTGTCTGCAGCTCCGGCTTTCGCGGCTGATATGCCGGTGAAAGCCGCTCCGGCGCCCGCTGTCGCGGCGCCCGCGAGTCCGTGGGATGTGCTGTTCGGGGTCGCCTTCACCACGGACTATGAACTGCGCGGCATCTCGCAGTCGGCCCACAAGCCGGCGGTGCAGGGCTATACCGAACTCGATTTCAAGGCGGCCGATTGGGTCACGCTGTACACCGGCGTCTGGGGCTCGAGCCTCTATACCGGCTTCGCCAATGCCGAGTTTGATTTCAGCGGCGGCGCACGGTTCTCGGCGGGCGCCTTCGGCCTCGATCTCGGTTACGTCTATTACTATTACCCGGACGGCAAGCCGAACGGCTTCGGCAGCTTCGGCGAATTCTATGCCAAGCCGTCCTATAAGGTCGCAGATTGGCTGACCATCGCAGGCGTGCTCGACGGCGGCAGCAACTTCAATGACGGCCTCGGCATCGTTGGGTCAAAGAGCGCGTACTACTATTCAGCCAATGCCGTCATCACCCTGCCGTGGAGTCCGATCACCGGCGTCACAATTTCGGTCAATCCGGAAATCGGCCACCAGATTTACGGTTCTGGCGTCAAGACCAGCTTCGGCAACACCGACTACACCTGGTGGGATATCGGCCTCGACTTCAACTGGAAGGCCATCACTCTCGATCTGCGTTATTGGGACACCAATGCCAAGGGGACTTTGGCTAACGGCGGTTCCGGCCAGTGCTTCGTGTTCGGCGGCCATCCGAACATGGATGCTTGCAGCTCGAAGTTCGTCGCAATGTTGAAGTTCGACTCGGCGATCTCGCAGCTCAAATAGACTCGCATCATCTCTGCCCTGACTTATCAGGCGGCGGTTCGGACAGAACCGCCGCCTGATTTCGTTTGCGCTGCCTCAATGGTCGTCCGATTCATGGCGGCAAGGCTCGCTGCGATTACTGAACCGGGTTGATCACGATTTCCTTGACCTCGAACTGCTCGCCGGCGCGGCTGAAGGACAGCCGCCGGTTATGGAACGCGGCGAGCGTCGCGCGATGGCCGATCGAGATGATCGCGCTATCCTTGAGCCGCTCATTGAGCAGCATGTAAAGCGCGGCTTCGGCCGGCTCGTCGAGCGACGCCGTCGCCTCGTCGAGGAACAGGTAATCCGGCGCGTGCAGGATGGCGCGCGCCACGCCGAGCCGCTGCTGCTCGCCGAGCGACAGCATCCGGTTCCAATGCGCTTCCTCGTCCAGGCGTGCGACCAGTGCCGGCAGACCGACCGCCGCAATGACTTCGGCGACGCGGCCGCTGTCGATCTCGCCGGGCTCGGCGGGGTAGATCACCGCGGCGCCAAGCGGCGCAATCGGGAAGTAAGGCCGCTGCGGCAGCATCATCAGCTTGGCGCCTTGCGGCACCGTGATGGTGCCGGAGCCGAACGGCCAGACCCCGGCAATGGCACGGAACAGCGTCGATTTGCCGGAACCTGACGGGCCGGTGACCAGCACCCGGTCATGGATGGCGATGCTGACATCGTGCGCATTGACCAGCGGCACGCCGTTCGGCAGCCGCACCGCGAGGTCCTCGATGTGCACCGCGGTTGCGTCTTGCGGCGCGATCGCGGTGACCGGTGCTGTCGCCGCGGCGGCGCGCGCGGTCGCGACCGACCGATCGAACCCGGAGAGCCGCTCGATCACGGAGCACCATTCCGCCAGCGAGCGATAGGTGGTGATGAAGAACGACAGCGCGCCCTGCACGCTGGAGAAGGCCGAGGCCGTCTGCATCAATCCGCCGAGTTGCACGGTTCCGGCGAAATAGGCCGGACTGACCACGACGTAAGGGAACACCGTGGAAATCTGCGAATAGCTGGCGGTGAAGAATGTCAGCTTTTTCTGCCGCGACATGATGGCAAGCCAATTGCCGACGATATATGAAAACCGCGCCAGCAGGCGGTCGCGCTCGGCGCGCTCGCCGTCGAGCAGGGCGATCTGCTCGGAGTTCTCGCGCACCCTCACCAAGTTGAAACGGAAGTCGGCTTCGTAGCGCTGCTGCATGAAATTGAGCGCGATCAGGGCGCGGCCGATCAGATGCGTGAAGCCGGTGCCGACGATGGCGTAGATCAGCGCCGCCCACACCAGATATCCCGGAATTTCAAATGTGGCGCCGAACAGATGCAGCGGTGTGGTCGCCGACAGCGACCACAGGATGATGACGAAAGACGCGAGCGTCACGATGGCGCTGAGCAGGCCGACGCCGATCGTCAGCGTGCGGTCGATGAACATCTGGACGTCTTCGGCGATTCGCTGGTCGGGGTTGTCGGCGGCGTCGCCGAGCAACTGCATCCGGTAATGATTGGAGCCGATCAACCAGTGATCAAGATAGTAACGCGTCAGCCAGCGCCGCCAGCGGATCTGCAGCCACTGGTTCAGGTAAAGCTGATAGACCGCGAGCACGATGTAGATCGCGGCGAGCACGCAGAAATATTCGAGCTGGTAAACGAAAGCGTCCCAGTTCTTGTCCTGCAGTGCGTTGTAGAAGGCGTTATTCCACTGGTTGAGTAGCACGGTCAGCGCGACGATCGACAATTCGATGGCGATCACTGCAGCCAGCAGCGCGCGACCGGGCCAGCGATCCTCCGACCGGAAATAAGGGATGGCGAGTCGCCAGATGGTGGCGAGGATCGCAAAGGTGGCTCTCAAGGGGGAATCTCCTGTTGCAGCCGCGCTATAAAACGCGTGGCTCGCTGTCGGCAATGGTCTCGTTAGCGCATCAGTCTTTGCATGCGAATGAGCCGGCGCGGTGGCGGCGCTTGTGCCCGTTTTGTCGGCAGTTTCATATAGGAAGCGCCGGGTCCCGCGCGCGTCATACGCACTTTTACGGCTCGGTTACGGTCCCGGCCGCCGGTTTTCCACCCGGTTAAAATTTGAGTTCCGACGAAGGCACGCTATTCGCCCACGGTGACGGTGTGAGAGGTAAAATGGCGGCTGAACTGACGGCACTTTCGGCGACCGAAGCCGCCGCCGCAATGGCCAAGGGCACGCTGTCGGCGCGCGACTACATCGGCGCCTGCTTGGCGCGGGTCGCGGCGCTCGATCCCAAGGTGCGGGCCTTCGTCCATCTCGATCCCGATTACGCGCTGGCGCAGGCCCGTGGGCTCGATGAGCGGCTGGCGCACGGCCACGTCGCGGGCCCATTGCATGGCGTTCCGGTCGCCATCAAGGACATTTTCGATACCGCCGATTATCCGGCCGAGAACGGCTCGCCGCTGTTCAAGGGCCGCCGCCCGGCGCGTGACGCAGCCGCCGTGGCGCGGCTGCGCGCCGCCGGCGCGGTGATCATCGGCAAGACCGTGACCACCGAATTCGCCTATTTCCATCCCGGGCCGACCCGCAATCCGCATGGCCTCGACCGCACGCCCGGCGGCTCGTCGTCGGGCTCGGCGGCGGCGGTGGCCGCGCAGATGGTGCCGCTCGCGATCGGCTCGCAGACCAACGGCTCGGTTATCCGCCCGGCATCGTTTTGCGGCGTCGTCGGCGTCAAGCCGAGCCATGGTCTGATCTCGCGGGCACGCTGCCTGCTGCTGTCGCGCGCGCTCGATCATGTCGGCGTGTTTGCGCGCTCGCTGGCCGACGCCGCGCTCATTCTCGACGTGCTGGCGGGTTACGATGCCGACGATCCGGACAGCCGCGGCGGAGCGGCGCCTGAATTCGTCGTTGCCGTCGCGGCGCCGCCGAAGCCGCGGCGGCTCGCCTTCGTGCGCACGCCGGTCTGGGACAAGGCCGATGCGGCGGCGCAACAGGCGTTCGAGGCGCTGGCCGCGCGGCTCGGCAAGCACGTCGAGACCGTCGATCTCGACGGCAGTTTCGCCGCAGCTTGGGACGATCACCGCGTCGTCATGGCGACCGAGATGGCGCACAATCTCGGCGAGCTGGTTGCCAAAGGCGGCGAGGCTTCATCCAGCCGGCAATTGCGCGACCTGTTGGCCGAGGGCGCGGCAACCAGTGCGGTGCGTTACCTCAAGGCCCGCGATAATGCCGGCCGCTATCGCGCCGGCTTGTCGCGCATTCTGGCCGATTACGACGCCATCCTGACGCCGGCGGCGCCCGGCATTGCGCCGAAAGGCGAGGCCACCGGAAGCCCGGTGTTCAATTCGCTGTGGTCGCTCACCGGGCTGCCATCGCTCACCTTGCCGCTGCTGAAAGGCGAGGACCACATGCCGATCGGTGTGCAGCTCGTCGGCGCGCCGGGCGAGGACGCGCGCTTGCTGCGCACCGCCAATTGGCTGATATCTGTGACGGCCTAGGCTTTGGCGGCTTTCGGCAGGGCCACGATCATGTCGAGCTCGACGCGTGCGCCGGGCGAGCTCAACTGATTGATGCAGACCATGGTCGAGGCCGGCCGCCAGTCGCCGAAATACTCGTTCATGGTCTTGTGCATGCCGTCGCCGTCGCGGATGTCGGTCAGGTATTTCGTGACCTTGACGACGTCGCGCCAGCCGGCGCCGACCTCGTCGAGAATCGACTTGATCGCGGTCATGGCGTTGCGGGTCTGCTGCTCGATGGTGTGCGGGTGGACGTGCTCGTCATCGTGATGCGGATGGTGATGATAGAGCGGCGAGGCGGTGGCGCCGGAGATGAACATCAGGTCGCAGGCGCCGACGATGCGCACCGCCGGGGCATAAGGCATTTTATGGGCCTGGCTCGGATCCGGATGGATGACGTCGAGCTGGAATGTCCGCTGCGGCTGTTCCGGCTTGTTCATGCTGCGCTCCCTGCGTTTGATGCGCAGTCTAGCAGCGGCGGCAAGCCGCTTGCCACTAGCCGGTTTGGCGCATAGGCGCCGGGCTCGATGCCGGTGCCGGAACGCCGCCGGTCAAACGTGCCGTCGCCGCGCCGCCGACCGCATGCGGCTTGACGAACAGCGCGATCAGTTCGGGCCGTTGCTCGCGCAGCGCGCTTTCGAGCATCGCGGTTTTCTTCTCGATCTCCGGCGTCTGCAGTCCGTCGGCAAACTCGACGTTCAGCGCCGCGACGATCTGATCGGGCGACAGATGCACGGTGAACATGACCTGCGCATTCTCGATGCCGGGGATGCTCCGTGCAATCTTCAGAATCGCTTCGCGCATGCCGGGGGTCGCCGGTTCGCCGATCAAGAGCGCCTTGCTCTCCCGCGCCAGCAGGATCGCGACCGCGGCAAGCAGGACGCTGATGGCGACCGAGGCGATGCCGTCCAGCACCGGCGCGTTGAAATATTGCGTGGCGAAGGTGCCGGCGAGCGCGATCAGCAGACCGAGCAGCGCCGCCGAATCCTCGAACAGCACGATGAAGGCCGGCGGGTCCTTGCTGCGCCGCACCGCCTCCAGGATGCCGATGTCGCCGCACGACTTGCTGAAGCTGCGCAAGGCGAACGCCCAGGTGGCGCCTTCAAACACCATCGAGGCCGCGATCACGATGTAGCTGACGGTCACGTTCTCGATCGGATGCGGATCGCGGATGTGGCTGATGCCCTCATACAGCGTGACGCCGGCGCCGATCGTGAAGATCAGCAGGGCGACGACGAAGCTCCAGAAATAGAGTTCGCGGCCGTAGCCGAGCGGGTGGTCCTGGTCCGGCGCTTTCGCCGAACGATTGATGCCGTAGAGCAGCACCGCCTGGTCGGCGGTATCGACCAGCGAATGAACCGCCTCGCTCAGCATGGCGGACGAGCCGGTGAATAAGGCCGCGACGAATTTTATGCCGGCCACCATCAGGTTGCCGATCAGCGCGGCATAGATGACCGATTTCGACCTGTTGCGAGCCGCCATGGAAGTTCCAACGCGCCAGCATCGGCCGGGTTCGGAACTCGCAAAACGAAAGAGGCCGCCCGCAGGCGGCCTCTCGTCAATTCGTGCTATGGCAGGGCTTAGAAGCCCATTCCGCCCATGCCGCCCATGCCGCCGCCGCCACCTGCCGGCATTGCCGGCGCAGGCTCCTTCGGCGTTTCGGCGACCATCGCCTCGGTGGTGATCAGGAGGCCGGCGATCGAGGCTGCATCCTGCAGCGCCGCGCGAACCACCTTGGCCGGATCGATGATGCCGGCTTCCACCAGATCAACATATTCCTCGGTCTGGGCGTCAAAGCCGAAGGTCTCGGACTTGTTCTCCATGATCTTGCCGACCACGATCGAGCCTTCGACGCCGGCATTTTCCGCGATCTGGCGGGCCGGGGCTTCGAGCGCCTTGAGCACGATGTTGATGCCGGCCTGGACGTCGGCATTGTCATTGGTGAGGCGGCCGACCGCCTTCTTGGCGCGCAGCAGGGCGACGCCACCGCCCGGCACGATGCCTTCCTGCACCGCGGCGCGGGTGGCATTGAGCGCATCCTCGACGCGGTCCTTCTTCTCCTTGACCTCGATCTCGGTCGAGCCGCCGACCCGGATCACGGCGACGCCGCCGGCGAGCTTGGCCAGCCGCTCCTGAAGCTTTTCGCGGTCGTAGTCGGAGGTGGTCTCCTCGATCTGCTGCTTGATCTGGTTGACGCGCGCCTCGATCGCCGGCTTCTTGCCGGCGCCATTGACTATGGTGGTCTTCTCTTTCTCGATGATCACCTTCTTGGCGCGGCCGAGCATGGCGAGCGTGACGTTTTCCAGCTTCATGCCGAGCTCATCCGAGATCAACTGCCCGCCGGTCAGGATGGCGATGTCTTCGAGCATCGACTTGCGGCGGTCGCCGAAGCCCGGTGCCTTGACGGCCGCGACCTTGAGGCCGCCGCGCAGCTTGTTGACGACGAGCGCGGCGATCGCCTCGCCTTCGACGTCCTCGGCGATCAAGAGCAGCGGCTTGCCCGACTGCACCACGGCTTCGAGCACTGGCAGCATGGATTGCAGGCCGGTGAGCTTCTTCTCGTGCAGGAGGATGTAGACGTCCTCGAGCTCGGCTACCATTTTCTCGGCATTGGTGATGAAGTACGGCGAGATATAGCCGCGGTCGAACTGCATGCCCTCGACGATCTCGACGTCGGTGTCGAGCGCCTTGGCCTCCTCGACCGTGATGACGCCTTCATTGCCGACCTTCTGCATCGCCTGCGCGATCATCTTGCCGATGGCGCTGTCGCCGTTCGACGAGATGGTGCCGACCTGCGCGACTTCCGCGCTCGACGACACCTTCTTGGCGCGCTTCTCGATATCCTTGACGACGGCGCTGACCGCGATGTCGACGCCGCGGCGCAGGTCCATCGGGTTCATGCCGGCAGCAACCGACTTGGCGCCTTCGCGCACGATCGCCTGGGCGAGCACGGTGGCCGTCGTGGTGCCGTCGCCGGCGAGGTCGTTGGTCTTCGAGGCCACTTCGCGCACCATTTGCGCGCCCATATTCTCGAACTTGTCCTCGAGCTCGATCTCCTTGGCGACGGTGACGCCGTCCTTGGTGATGCGCGGCGAGCCGTAGCTCTTGTCGAGCACGACGTTGCGGCCCTTGGGGCCGAGCGTGACCTTCACCGCATTGGCGAGGATATCGACGCCGCGCAGCATGCGGTCGCGGGCGTCAGTGGAAAATCTTACGTCCTTGGCAGCCATTTCACGTCACTCCAATGGGTTTAAGAAAATCAGGCGATCACGCCCATGATGTCGGACTCCTTCATGATCAGGAGCTCCTCGCCGTCGAGCTTGATCTCGTTGCCCGACCATTTGCCGAACAGTATTCGGTCGCCGACCTTCAGATCGATCGGGGTCAGCTTGCCGGCCTCGTCGCGGCCGCCGGGACCGACGGCGAGGATTTCGCCCTCTTGCGGTTTTTCCTGCGCGCTGTCGGGAATGATGATGCCGCCTTTGGTTTTTTGGTCGGCGGCGATGCGGCGCACGACGACGCGGTCATGCAACGGGCGGAACTTGGTTTTGGCCATATTTTGCTCTCCGGCAAACCCGCGTAAAAACGGGAAATGATCGATTCGGTAAGCCTTTAGCAGTCTCCCACCGAGAGTGCCAAAGGGTCACCGGGAAATAGGATTTTGGGCCGGAGGAGTCAAGCCGCTCCAGCTTGGCTTGCGCTTGATCGCGCTGACCCGCAAAGTCGATCCGGCACTGCCCCGGGAGGTCCATTTGCGTCGATTGAGCACATTTTTCGCCTTCGCCACCATCGCAGCCGCAGTTATGGTTGCGGGCTGCGCGACGCAAGCGCCACCCGTCGTGCAGGTGGCTCCGCCAGTGACGCCGCTATTGCCGCCGGCGTTTCCGCCGCAGGACATCGTCGGCCGCTATGGCCTCGCCGCCTATCACAATGCGGAAGATCGCGAGCGCACCGAGGTTGCGGCGCGCAATCAATGCCGCCAGCCCTACGTCATTACGCTCGGCCCGACCGGCGGCGTCATGATGCATCTGGCCGATCAGGCCCAGCCTGAGGAATTGCGGCTCAAGGGCGCGCCCGGCAACAAGACCTATATCGGACCGGAAGGCGAGCCCGGCGGCCTGCAGGACCGCGAAGTGGTGAGCTTCGACGGCCGGGTGCTGATCCTGCGCTGGATCGATCCGGAAGTGCAGGGCCGCTACGGCACCATGGTTTACGTCCGCTGCGGCGCCGAGGGACAAAAGCCGCCGCCGCCGAAGCGCAAGCTTTCGACGACGAAACCGAAACCGAAGCCGAGACCGGCGCCTGCGGCCGCGCCGCCGCCGGCGGCTGGCACCGTGCCGCCGGTACCGACCGCGCCGAAACAATAGACCGCGACATCAGTTCGCTCGGAGTTCGACACCAGCACCATTGTCATTGCCGGGTTTGACCCGGCAATCCATGATGAACGTCCGAAGTTGCCCGCGCATGACGTAGAGTGTGCTGCTGCGCATGGATGCTCTCCGCAAATTCCTGTTCGGACCTTGGCGCGCCGTGCTGGTGCTCGGCGTTACCCAGATCATTGCCTGGGGCAGCATCTACTACACGCCGGTCCTGATCATGCCGCTGATCGCCAAGGAGCGCGGCTGGTCGATCGCATTCGCGATGGGTGGATTTTCGGTCGGCCTCCTGGTCGCAGGCCTGGCGTCGCCTTATGTCGGGCGGACCATCGACCGGCTTGGCGGCCAGCTCGTCATGGCGATTGGTTCGCTGATCGGCGCAGGCGGCTTGGTGCTGATCACATTGGCCGTGCATCCGCTGGCCTATCTCGTGGTCTGGATGGTGCTCGGCGCGGCGATGGCCGCCAATCTCTATGACCCCGCCTTCGCGACCCTCGGCCGGATCTTTGGCGCCGGCGCGCGCCGCCCGATCACCGCGCTGACGCTCGCCGGCGGCTTTGCCTCGACGGTTAGCTGGCCGGTCACGCATTTCCTGATCGAAGCGCTGGATTGGCAAGGCACCTATCTCGTCTACGCCGCGGCGCTCGTCTTGATCTCGGCGCCGCTCCACGCCTTCGTCTTGCCCCGGCATCGCGCCGAACTCGAACCTGTGCCGGCGAGCGGCGCCGGCAAACCCGCAGCAGTGCTGCAGCCGAAAGGCGCGGCGTTCCTGCTGGTGGCCGCGGCTTTCACCGCCTACGCCTTCGTGCCTTCGGGGCTGGCCGCGCACCTGTTGGCGATCTTCACCCGCGCCGGCATCGACGCCACCACCGTGGTCTGGATCGGCGCATTGTTCGGGCCGGCGCAGGTCGGCGCGCGGCTGATCGAGTTCGCCTTCGCCAGCCATCTGCATCCGATCTGGGTCGCCCGCTTTGCGCTCGCGGTTCTGCTCGGCGCCTTCGCGATGCTGGCGCTATCGGGCTTCACGGTGGCGGCGGCCGCGGCGTTCGCCCTGCTGTTCGGCGGCGCCAATGGCCTCATCACCATCACGCGCGGCGCCTTGCCGCTCGCGCTGTTCGGCCCGATCGGTTACGGGCGGCTGATCGGACGTCTGGCCGGGCCGTTCCAGTTGATGCAGGCGGCGGCGCCGCTGCTGATGGCGCTGCTGGTCGAACGCTTCTCCGATCCGATGGCGCTGGCGGTGGCGTCCGGATTCGCGGCGGTCGCGCTCGCCTGTTTTGTGCTGATCCGGCGGCCCTGAACCGCTCGATCTAGGAGAAGTAGCAGTCGATTTCGCTTTGTTCGGCGTGGCCCTTGTCGCCCGCCAGCTTCGGGCCGTTGACCAGCTTGCCGTCGGCCGCATGCGGCGTCCGGCCATGCGAGTCGAGGGCGCCCCAGATCGCAAACAGGCGGCCGATCTGGCGTTCGACCAGTTGCAACGTCGCGATGGCCTTGTCGATGCGCTGGCCGGCAACGTCCTGAAAATTGCTGGCTTCGTAGATTCGCACAACCTGCTCCTGGACTTCCTGCGCCAGGCTGCGCTCGTAGTCGCTCTTGACGTTGGCCGACAGCGCACGGGCGGATTCGTCGATCGCCTCGGACGATCTGAGAATCCTTTGGGTCGCGTCTTCCATGCCGGCGATCGCGGCGGCCAGTTCCTTCTGCACGCGCGGCAGCGATGCGCCATCGCGCAAGGCGGCGAGTTCGTGTTCGCTGCGCTTGATGGTGTCGTGAACAACGGCAAGTTCGCGGAGCGAGGCGTCGCGTTGCGCGTCGTGTCGGGATTCCCGTGTCGCGGCCTGATGCGGCATGCGCGTCGTCCCGAACATCTGTTCGACGCGGAAAACTTTTTGCTGCACGGCAATCCCCTGTCTCCCGCCGGTCTTAGCGGATTGTGATTAACGTCGAGTTGCAGGGATTTCGCTAACCGCGCATTTACCATGTGGCGTTGCGCTTTACCCAAAATAAACGCTGACCGGACGATCCGGCCGCGCCGCGCCGCTTTCATGCGGGCGCCGCCGCATGGTTTACCAATCGCTGTTTTTTTTGGCTTGTAGTCGGCGGCGGCGAAAATTGGTGTGTGAACCGATGTTGCGTTTGTCTAGCGTCCTGATCGCGATTGTTGTCTGTGCGGATGCTGCCTGCGCACAGCAGCCGGTGCCGACGCAGCAACGGCCATACATGACACCGCAGATGATCGTGGTCGCACCCCCTCCAGTGCCGCGACGAGGCGGCCTTGGCGGCGGCTTTGTCGAATTCCTGTTCGGCGACCGTCCGGCCGGGCCGATCGTGTCGGCGCCGCCGTCAACCGATCGTTACCAGCGGCCGATCTACGCCAATGCCGATCCGAGCGGCGGCGTGCAATCGCCGACGCCGCCATTCGATGTCGACCCGCGCTTCATGCGCCACCAGGTTGCCTATGACGGAAAAGAAGAGCCCGGCACCGTGGTCATCGATACGCCGAACAAGTTTCTCTATCTGGTCGAGAAAGACGGCAAGGCGATGCGCTACGGCATCGGCGTCGGGCGGCCGGGCTTCACCTGGGCCGGCGTCCACAAGGTGAGCGCCAAGAAGGAATGGCCGGATTGGGTGCCGCCGCCGGAAATGCTCGAGCGCCAGCCGGACCTGCCGCACTTCATGGCCGGCGGCCCGCGCAATCCGCTCGGCGCGCGGGCGTTGTATCTCGGCTCGACGCTGTACCGCATCCACGGCACCAATGAGGACTGGACCATCGGCACCAACGTGTCGTCGGGCTGCATTCGTCTGCGCAATGCCGACGTCATCGACCTCTATAATCGCGTGCCGGTCGGCGCCACGGTCGTGGTGATGTGATCGCTCAGGCGAGTGTCACGCCGCGGTCCGCGAGCAGGCGCGAAAAATCGTCACCGGCGAAATAGGCAAATTCGCGTTCGCGCTGCACGGTCAGCGGATCGAGTCGTTCGAGCTCGGCATCGACAAAGCCGGGGTGGCACATCACCAGTCCGCCATCCGGCAGTCCGTCGAGGAAAGCCGGGAACAGCCGCGGATAGTCGGCGTCCGGCGCAAAGCTGTAGGTTCCGGCGAATGCCGGATTGCAGCGCAGGCCGAGCCGGCGCGCCTTGCGGCGGAAGCCGACGCTGAGAATGTCGAGCAGCAATCCCTTGCGGTCGCCGAGCCGCCGCGGCTGGCCGCTAACGCGGCCGCATTGGCGCACCCAGGCATTGGGCGCGTGCTCGGCAACCGCGCGCAGGAAGGCGTCGCGGATTTGCGGGAACAACTGCACATGCTGATGGCCGTCGACGTAGTCGGGCATGCGGCCGAAGCGGGTGGCGAATGCCAGCAACTGCGCGCCGATCTCGCGGGTGAGCGCCTCGCGATCGAGGCGGCGGGCCACCGCCATCGCCAAGACGTTCGACAGTGTGAGGAAGGCGCCGCCGTGCAACGCGGTGAAGGCCGAGGTGAGCGGCTTGAACGGCGCGGTCAGCGTCACATGCAGGCCGATCGACGGCCGCGCGTCGCTCGCTTTGAGCGAGGCAAGCGCATTGGCTTCGGCTTGGTCGAAGGCCGGGGCATTCACCATGACCGAGGTGGCGTTGAGCCGGCCGCGCCCGATCAGGTCGCGAATGCCGCGATCGACCGCAGGCGAGATGCCGTAATCGTCGGCGCAGAGCCAGATCCGCCGCGGCGGCGTGCCGCTCATTCGGCGGCGCGCGCGGCCGGCGCCGCCTTGCGGCGCTCGGCGGTCTTGGTCAGGTGCTCGGCGATGAAATAGGACGGACGATTCTTCGCCTCCGACAGCATCTTGCCGACATATTCGCCGAGCACGCCGATCATCATCAGTTGCACGCCGCCGATCACCATGACGCCGACCACCAGCGATGGATAGCCGGGCAGATCCTTGCCGAACAGGAACGTCTCGATCATCACCTCGATGCCGAACAACAGCGCGCCGGCCGCCAGCAGCAGGCCGAGCAGGCTGGCCACCCGCAGCGGCGCGACCGAGAACGAGGTCAGGCCTTCGATCGACAGCAGCAGCAGCGTCCAGAAATTCCAGCTGCTGCGGCCATGGGCGCGCTCATCCGGCTCGTAATCGACGCGGATCTGGCGAAACCCGATCCAGCTCGACAGGCCTTTGAGGAATCGGTTGCGCTCGGGCAGGCGGCGCAAGGCATGCGCGGCGCGCGGCGACAGCAGGCGGAAATCGCCGGCGTCGTCGGGGATCTTGTGCTTGGAGCCCCAATTGACCAGCGTGTAGAACCAGTTGACGCCGAACCGGTATTGCCACGGCTCGTTTTCGCGGTGCACCTTGGCGGTATAGACGACGTCATATTTCTCATCGAGCCAGCGCGCCACCAGGACCTCGATCAGTTCCGGCGGATGCTGTCCGTCGCCATCCATGAACAGCACCGCGCCGTAGCGGGCGTGTTCGAGGCCGGCGAGCAGCGCGGCTTCCTTGCCGAAATTGCGCGATAGCGCGACGACCTGGACGTCCAGCCCGTCGGGCGGCAGTTCGCTGGCGACGCGGAACGTCGCATCACTGCTGCCATCGTCGACATAGATCGTCTCAACCGGCAGCCCGCGCTCGGCGCTGAGCCGGCGCGCCACCGCGGCAATGCGCTCGTGGAGATCGGGGAGGCCCGGCGCTTCGTTGAAGACCGGAATGACGATCGAAAGCCCGGCGCTTGCCGCCGCGGGCGCGCGGGTCGGCTTTTTCTCCAGTTTACGCGGCGTTTTCATGTGCGATCCAAATATGTCACGCGGAAATATAGCGGAACCTGCCACCTGTGTCGCGTTTTGCGGTGTTGCGGCTCTCGGCGACGGCGGGCGGACGTGGTATCCGGAATCCGCAATGAGTCCCGCCGATCGCCCGCCGGTCATAACGCGTTTCGCGCAATCTTGGCGCGAGCGGACGATCGTGCTCAAGGCGTTGAGCTTCGGGCTGATCGGCCTGATCAATTCGGCGGTCGATTTCGGCGTCTTCGCGCTGGCCTTTTATTATTTCGGCCGGTCAATTCTGGTGGCGCAGGTCATTGCCTGGATCGTCGCGGTGAGCGGCTCCTACGTGATGAATTCGATGATCACGTTCGCCGCGGAATCCGGCGGCAGACTGGGCGCACGCGCCTTCGCCAGCTTTGTCCTGGCCCAGGTTGCCGGCTTTCTCGCCAATACCGCCACGGTCTATTTGGTTTCGTATTCGTTGGAGGCGCTTGTCGGCGTCGCCGAGGGAAAGGCGGTGCTGGTCGCCAAGCTCTTGGCGATCGGCGCGAGCTTCGCGGTGAATTTCTCGCTGTCGCACTTCGTCGTGTTCCGCCGCCGCTAGAGTCAGCGGCCGAGCGCGGCCTCGAACTTGGTGTAGAGCGGATTGTCGCGCGAGAACACGTAATCCAGATCGGCGACCGCAACCGCTTCCGCGCCTTTGCCGCGCAGGAAGCTGGTCAGCGCATAGACCTGGTCGGGCGGGCAGTGCAGCGTGACCATGCCTGACGAGGTCGGGCCGCCGAACGGCGTGGCGACGCCGAATTTGTCCTTGGCCTCGCCAATCACGCTGTCATTGATTGCGGCAAACCGCGCGCGCACCTCGCGGAAGGCGCGGGCGCGCGCCTGCGCCGCGATGCGGTCGAGGATCACCCGCGCCAGGGCTTTTTCCGATTCGCCCCAGTTGGCGCCGCGCGCCGCCACCAGGTTCGCCTGCGAGCGCAGCATGGTGCCGTCCTCGACCACCTTGAGGCCGTTGGCGACGAGCGTCGCGCCGGTGGTGGTGATGTCGACGATCATTTCCGCGGTGCCGGCGGCCGGCGCGCCTTCGGTGGCGCCCGAGCTTTCGACGATGCGGTAGTCGATCACCCCGTTGGCTGAGAAAAAGTCGCGGGTCAGGTTCACGTATTTGGTGGCGACCCGCATCTTGCGGCCGTGATGCTGGCGGAACGCGGTGGCGACGTCGTCAATGTCGGCCATGGTGCGGACGTCGATCCAGGCCTGCGGCACCGCGACTACGACGTTGGCGTGGCCGAAGCCGAGCGGCTCGATCAGCACCACGCGCTGGTCGGCATCCGCGATCAATTCGCGCACCAGGTCCTCGCCGGTGACGCCAAGGTGCACGGCGCCGGCGGCCAACTGGTCGGTGATTTCGGACGCCGAAAGATAGGCGACTTCGACGCCGTCGAGCCCGGTAATGGTGCCGCGATAATCCCGCATGCCGCGCGGCTTGACCAAGGCCAGCCCGGCACGGGCGAAGAATGCCTCGGCGTTTTCCTGCAGCCGGCCCTTGGCCGGCACCGCGAGCACCAGGGGCGCGCTCATGATGCGGCTCCGTAGCTCGCCAGCCGCTCGATCGAGGCCGCGAAGCCGACCGCGGCAATCGGCGTCGTGCTGCCGAGCCGTGCCAGCAGGCCGTCATAGCGTCCGCCGGCGACCAGCGGATCGCCGGTGCGCGCCGGATCGGTCAGCTCGAACACGAAGCCGGTGTAGTAGTCGAAGCCGCGGCCGAACGCCGTCGAGAAACGTACGGCGCCGACGTCGATGCCGCGCGCCGCGATGAACCCGGTGCGGCTCTCGAACAGGTCGAGCGCCGGCTCCAGCGCCATGTTGGTGTCGCTCGCCAGCGCGCGCAGCTCGGCCGCGGTGCTGTCCGGATCGCCGGCAATGCCGAGGAATCGCTCGATCAGCGCGCGCACATCGTGCGGCAGCCGGGTGCTGGCGCCGAGCGCGGCCTGCTCGAGGAAGCGGTCGGCAATTTCGCCGACCGAGCGGCCGCCGACCGCGCTGATGCCGGCGATCGACAGCAAATCGGTGACGACGGCATGCGCGCCCTTCGGATCGGAGCCGGCAAGCGCCGCCAGCACGCCCTGATATTCCGGGCGGCCATTATTGCCGCCGAGCACCAGGCGATCGAGATCCTGCGCCAGATTGGCCTTGCGGTTGAAGTCCTTGATCAGGCGCCGTTTCCAGGCCGGCGCGAGGTCGATCGCCTCGATCAGGGCGGCAAACAGCGAAACGTCGCCGATCTCGATCGTCGGCCTGTCCATGCCGTATTGCGCCGTGGCGTCGAGCGCGAGCGCGAGCATTTCCGCATCGGCGGCGGTTCGATCGGATCGCCCGAAGGATTCAACGCCAAGCTGGAGGAATTCCGCCGGGGCGTCGGAGCGGTGGCGGAACACGGGCCCGAGATAGCAATAGCTCGCGGCCTGTCCGGCGAGCGCGGAAGCGAGATAATCGCGGGCCACCGGGATGGTGAGATCGGGGCGCAGGCAGTATTCGCCGCCTCCGGGTGCGGTGGTCAGGTACATCCGCTTGCGGATGTCTTCGCCGGACAGGTCGAGAAACGGCTCGGCCGGCTGCAGGATGGCCGGCGCGACGCGCGTATAGCCCGCGCGCTCATAGGCGTTCGCCAGCGCTTCAGCGCCTGCGTCCGAGCCGCTCCCAGAGAGGGGGCCGCCTGCGTCCATTGCCGTCCCTGTCAGTTTCTTAAAAATGCGCCGGCGCCCTTTAGCATGCGGGATTTAAGGATTCGACGCCGATCGCCTCATGGGCTTAACCGGCGATGGCGCCAAATTATTGGCGTCGTTAACAAATTCGATTTCGTTACGACCTATAGCGGCCGTGAATGGGCCATAAGTCATTCATAAGTAAGACTATTTCAATACAAACGGCGTTTGATGAGGGTATGGGGATACTGGTCAGCCGCGACGTCGTCGAGGACTTCTACCGGGCTTATGCCAATCGCGACGTCGCGAAAATCGAGCCCTATCTCGCCGACGACGTACAATGGACCATCAGCGGGCCGGTCGAACTGCTGCAGTTTTGCGGGACACGGGTCGGCAAGAGTGCAGTGCTCGACATGATCGTCAACCTGGTGCCGGCGCTTTTCAATATCACCAGCTTTGTGCCGGAGACGCTGCTGGTCGACGGCGATCGCGCGGCGACGCTCAACCGGCTGTCGGCGACGCGTTGTGACGATGGCCGCGTCATCAGCTATCGTGTCGCCCAATTCCTGCGTTTCCATAACGACAAGGTCGCCGAATATTGCTCGGTGATCGACAGCTTCGATGCCGCGGAACAGGTGCTTGGCCATCGCATCGTGTTCGCGCCGGGTCATGGGCGCTCGGCGGGACACGGCGGCCTGACCGCGGTCTAGCGCGGCCGCTTTTTTTTAATCCCAACGCTGATTTATGATGGCGGCAACCACGGAGGCCGCCATGATTCGCTGCTTGCGAATGTCGTTTGCGATTCCTTTTTTGCTGATTGCGTCCGCTGCGCCCGCCGCCGCCCTCGACCTTCCCGGGCGCAAGCCCGGCCTGTGGCAACTGACGATGAACTTTGAGGGCCGCAATCTGCCGAGCCAGGTCATGAAGCACTGCATCGACGCCGCAACCGACAAGGAGATGAACGGCGTAGGTGGCGGCATGCAAAAGGAAGTGTGCTCGAAGCAGGACGTGCAGCGCGCCGGCAATACCATCGTGATCGATTCGGTCTGCAAGTTCGGAACCATGACGAGCACGTCGCACGCGGTCGTCACCGGCGACTTCAACAGCGCCTACACCGTGAAGGTGGATTCGAAACGCGATGGCGGTCCGGCAATGCCCGGCATGCCGGCGGGCGGAATGACGCACATGACGATCGAAGCGAAGTGGCTGGGCGGTTGCGAAGCCGGACAAAAGCCGGGCGACATGATCCTGGGCAACGGCATGACGATGAACATCCACGATCTGCCGGCGATGCGATCGGGCGCCATGCCGGCCGGCCGGCCCGGAATGCCAGTGCGCTAGGCGAGCGTCGGCACGACGATCGGCGTTCCGCCGGGCGCCAGATCCGGCGTGCTCGACGTCACGGTGACATCGACGGTCATGCCCTGAAAGTCGCTTGGCGCGCCGGTATAGGTGCCGGAGATCGGCACCGCCTGCGACGGATCGCGCGCCACCGCGACGCGGATCAGATTGTCGCCGGAAAAGATCACGTCGGTCGGGTCGTAATCGACCCAGCCGGCGCCGGGCAGATAGACCTCGGCCCAGGCATGGGTCTGCGCGCTTTGCGCGCCGGGCTGATCGAGCGCCGGATCGTACAGATAGCCGCTGACGAAGCGCGCGCCGAAGCCGAGCAGGCGCGCGGCCTCGATGAACAGCAACGCGAAGTCGCGGCAGGCGCCGCTCTGCAATTGCAGGGTCTCGGCCGGCGACTGCGTGCCCGGCTCGTGCCGCTCGGCATATTTGAAATTCGGCTTCATCGAGGCGTTCAGGCTCGCCAGCAGGTCGAGCGTGCGCATCGGCCGCGACAGCACGAAGCTGTTGGCCCAGGTCGCGAGCACATTGCCGGGATCGGGATAATGCTGCTCAAGCAGCCGGCCGAGATCGACGCGGTCGCTGCTCGAATAGATGAAGGGGTAGAACTCGGCCTCCGGCGCGATCGGAAACGCCGGGCCGGCAATGCCGTAATGCTCGATCTTGAGCGTGCTGACGATCGACAGCTTCGCCGCCGGCCGCTTGAAGTCGACCACGGCGACCGAATTGCCGAACACGTCATGCATCCAGCGCACCTGGCCCGGCGGCGACAGCGTCAGTTGCGCGCCGGTCAGGCGCATGTCGTGGCTGTCGCGCGGCCTAAGCATCAGCCGATGCTGGCCGAGCGCGACCGGGCGGGCATATTTGTACGTGGTGGCGTGGCGAACCGTTAGGAGTTTCATGAGCGATCAACGGAATCAGCCGGCCCCCTAATGTCGGGGGCGATAGGGCCGTTGGCAAGGGATTCACTCGTAACGATGTGAACGAGCGCTGAAAACCTAACCGTTCATTCCCGCGGAAGCGGGAATCCAGTTCTTTGGCTGAATTTGCGGCAAAGCCTGGGTCCCCGCGTCCGCGGGGACGAGCGGATTGGGACGGGCCGGCTGAATTAAATGCGCCGGGCGAGAATCGCCTGCACTTCCTTGACCAGCTTCGCCTCCGGCACGGTGCGCTGCGCCTGCGCCTGCTTCTGCAGATAGTCGTCGCGGTCCGTGTCCTGCGTGGCGAGCGCGGCGCCGAGGGTCAGGTCCTTGATCGTGACCTCGCCCTTCGCTTTCTCGTCGCCGCCTTGAATGATGACGCAGGGCGCGTTGCGCTTGTCGGCGTATTTGAGCTGGTTGCCGATGTTCTTTGGATTGCCGAGATAGAGTTCAGTGCGGATGCCGGCGTTGCGCAGTTGCGCCACCATCGCCTGGTAATCGGCGACGCGATCCTTGTCGAACACGGTGACGACGACGGGACCGATCTGCGGTTTGTCGTCGAGCTTGCCGATCAGGGTGAGCGCCGTCTGCAGCCGCGACACGCCGATCGAGAAGCCGGTCGCCGGCACCGGCTCGCCGCGGAAGCGCGAGACCAGCCCGTCGTAACGGCCGCCGCCGCCGACCGAGCCGAACCGCACCGGGCGGCCTTTGTCGTCATTGGTCTCGATCAGCAATTCAACTTCGTAAACCGGGCCGGTGTAGTATTCGAGGCCGCGGACGACGGAGACATCAATCTTGATTCTTTTTGTGCCGTAGTTCGCCGCGCGAACGATGTCAGAAATTTCTCGTAACTCTTTTGTGCCAGCGTGAACCAGTGACGAATCAGAAAATACGTTGTCGTAGGTATCGAGAAACCGCGGATTAGCGATGATGTGCTCATTGCCACCTTCGAATCGCAAAATGGCATCATCGTCTAAAGCTGGTGCTTCTTTTGTAGCCGCCATAAAGAAGTCTTGAGATCTTTCTTCTTGGTGTCCGTACAATTTCTCAAGCGAGGTAATTTGGATTTCGTTTAGGCCGGCGCCTTGAGTAAAGTCGCCACTCTCATCTTTACGGCCAGCTCCAAGTAGTTGGCGCACGCCCTGAACTCCAAGGCGATCAAGTTTGTCAATTGCACGTAGAACAATAAGGCGTTTTCCAGCGTTTGCATCGCCGCCAAGCCCGATCGCCTCCATCACTCCATCCAGCACCTTCCGGTTATTCACCTTTACCACATATTGTCCGCGCGGAATGCCGAGCGCTTCCATCGTGTCGGCGGCGAGCATGCACATCTCGGCGTCGGCGGCCATCGAGGCGGACCCGACCGTGTCGGCATCGAACTGCATGAACTGGCGGAAGCGGCCCGGTCCCGGCTTCTCGTTGCGGAATACATAGCCGGCGCGATAGCTGCGATAGGGCAGCACGATTTTCTCGGTGCCGATGCGCTCGGCGACATAACGCGCCAGCGGCGCCGTGAGGTCGTAACGCAGCGACAGCCACTGCTCATCATCATCCTGGAACGAGAACACGCCTTCGTTCGGGCGATCCTGATCGGGCAGGAACTTGCCCAGCGCGTCGGTGTATTCGAAAGCCGGCGTCTCGACCGGGTCGAAGCCGTAGCGCTCGAACACCGCGCGAATCTTATCCACCATGTCCCGCGTGGCCGCGATTTCAGCCGGGCCACGGTCAGCGAGGCCGCGTGGCAGGCGGGCTTTTAACTTGTTGGTTTTGGCGGGTTTGTCGGACATTGTCGGACGTACATATCAGACAGGCTGGGTACAGCAACGCTGTACTGTCATGGCCGGGCTTGTCCCGGCCATCCACGCCGTTATTGATGTAAGGTAGACAAGGCGTGGATGCCCGGCACAAGGCCGGGCATGACGGCCTCAACGGTGATCGCTATGGCCCAGCCCCAGATGAAAAGCGTGAACGTCCCCAACGACCTCGAGCCGTTCTGGATGGGCTTCACGGCCAATCGCGCGTTCAAGAAGCGCCCGCGCATGATCGCGCGCGCCAAGGACATGCACTATTACACGCCGGAAGGCCGCCCGATCCTCGATGGCGCCGCCGGGTTGTGGTGCACCAATGCCGGCCACAACCGCGATTCGATCGTGCAGGCGATCCAGGCCCAGGCCGCCGAGCTCGATTTCTCGCCAACCTTCCAATACGGCCATCCGAAGGCGTTCGAACTCGCCTCGCGGGTCGCGGCGCTGGCGCCCGGCGACCTCGACCATGTGTTCTTCTGCAATTCGGGCTCGGAGGCCACCGACTCTGCGCTCAAGATCGCGATCGCCTATTGGAACGTCACCGGGCAGGGCGCGCGCACCCGCCTGATCGGCCGCGAGCGCGGCTATCACGGCGTCGGCTTCGGCGGCATCTCGGTCGGCGGCATGGTCAATAACCGCAAGTTCTTCGGTTCGCTGCTGACCGGCGTTGATCATCTGCCCTCGACCTATAATCGCGAGCAGCAGGCGTTCTCGAAGGGCGAGCCGGAGTGGGGCGCCCATCTCGCCGACGAACTCGAACGCATTGTCGGCCTGCACGACGCATCGACCATCGCGGCGGTGATCGTCGAACCGATGGCCGGATCGACCGGCGTGCTGCCGGCGCCGAAGGGCTATCTGAAGCGGCTGCGCGCCATCTGCGACAAATACGGCCTGCTGCTGATCTTCGACGAGGTCATCACCGGCTTCGGCCGGCTCGGTTCGGCTTTTGCCGCCGAGCGTTACGGCGTCGTCCCCGACATGATCTGCTTTGCCAAGGGCATCACCTCCGGCAGCGTGCCGATGGGCGGCGTCATCGTCCGCAAGGGCATCCACGACGCCTTCATGAAGGGGCCGGATCACGCCATCGAGTTCTTCCACGGCTACACCTATTCGGGCCATCCGTTGGCCTGCGCCGCCGGTCTCGCCACGCTCGACCTCTACCGCGACGAGGACCTGTTCGAGCGCGCCCGGAAGCTCGAGCCGAAATGGGCCGATGCGGCGATGAGCCTCAAGGGCCTGCCGAACGTGCTGGACATCCGCCAGGTCGGCCTGACCGCGGCGATCGACCTCGCCTCGAAGCCGGACGCCGTCGGCAGGCGCGGCTATGACGCCATGGAAAAGGGGTTCCACGAGCAGGGCCTGATGATGCGCACCGCCGGCGATACCCTGGTGGTGACGCCGCCCCTGATCGCGACCGAGGCGCATATCGACGAGATATTCGATAAACTGGGCAAGCTGATCCGCGAGGTTGCCTAAGATCGCGATACAAGCCGCGGTGTAAGGGGCGGCTGCGGCCAGAAAGCCGTTACTATACGGGCTGTTGGAGGTTGCGCGCCGACCCGGCCTCATGGACATTGGGGCCCGCGGCCGCGAATCGCCACGGCTGCCGGCAGGACCGCCTATGGTACGCATCAGCGCCATATTCATCGCCATCTGCATGGTGCTCATCGCCGGCTCGCTCGGCGTCGTGCTGTTCATGGCGTTGCACGTCGCGCCGGCCATGGCGGCGACCGCCGCGCTTGGCGCGCTCACCGCGATGGCGCTCTACAGCACCATTTCCAACCGGCTGCGCGACCGCCGCGTTGTCGGCGATCAGATCGCCGACCTGTCGCGCGGCACCGCCGATCTTGCCCGCCAGGTCGCCGAGATTTCCCGCCGCATGAGCACGCTGGAGAGCCGCAGCGACCGCTTGCGCAGCGGCGCCGATCCGGCCGCGGCCGAAATCAGCGAGCTCGGCGGGCTGGTCAAGCAATTGGCTGAGACCGTGGCGGCGCACGAGACCGAGCTTTACCGCCGCCTTGCGGCCGACGGCGGCGCGCTGCCGCCCGCGCCCGCCACCGATGCGCTGGCGCCGGCCGGCGATGCCGCTGCATCAACGCCCGCTGCCGGCGAAGCGCCGCCAATGCCGGCGGCCGGTGTGGCCCGCCGGTTCGCCGGCCTCTCGCGCGACGCCATCAAGGAGTTGATCGCGGGCGCGGTCGATTCCAATCGCATCGATCTGTACCTGCAGCCGATCGTCACGCTGCCGCAGCGCAAGGTGCGCTTCTACGAGGCGGTGTCGCGACTGCGCACCGACGAGGGCGACGTGATCCCGGCCGCCGACTTCATCGAGCACGCCGAAGCCGCCGGGCTGATGCCGAAGATCGACAATCTGCTGCTGTTCCGCTGCGTGCAGGTGATGCGCCGTCTGCAACTGAAGAACCGCGAGGTCGGCCTGTTCTGCAATGTCAGCGCGACCACGATTGCCGATCCGACCTACTTCCCGCAATTCCTGGAATTCATGGACGCCAATCGCGTTCTGGCGCCGACCTTGGTGTTCGAATTCAGCCAGGCGGCGTGCCGCAATTTCGGGCCGATCGAGGAAGAGGCGCTGGCGGCGCTGGCCGAGCGCGGCTTTCGCTTCTCGATGGACAATGTCACCGATCTGCGCCTCGAGCCGCGCGACCTCAATGAGCGCTCGTTCCGTTTCCTCAAAGTGCCGGCCAAGCTTCTGCTCGCCCGCAACGCCGGCGCGCAAAGCGATATTCACCCTGCCGATCTTGCCGACCTGCTGGCGCGCTCCGGCATCGATCTCATCGGCGAGAAGATCGAGAGCGAGAGCATGGTCGTCGACTTGCTCGATTACGACGTGCGGTTCGGCCAGGGCTTCCTGTTCTCGCCGCCGCGGCCGGTGCGCGCCGAAGCGCTGCAGTCCGGCTCTACATCGGACAATGCCGTTGATCTGCCGGCGTCGAGCATTGTCGGCGAGCCATCGGGCGAACTGCTTAGTGCCGCTGGCGGCCGCCGGTGAGCGCGCCAGACTAGCGGGTTACCGGCAGCCAACCTCATGAGCGGCGCGAAGCCTCCGATCACCACGCATTTTTCCGAACTGGCGGCCGGCTATGACGCCGTGCTGTCCGATGTCTGGGGGGTCATCCATAACGGCGTCAGTGCGTTTGCCGAGGCCTGCGAGGCGCTGGCGAAGTTTCGCGCCAAAGGCGGCAAGGTCATCCTGATCACCAATGCGCCACGACCAAACCAGGCCGTCATCAAGCAGCTCGACGGTTTCGGTGTCCCGCGCGGGACCTTTGACGGCATCGTTTCGTCTGGCGATGTGACCTGTGACGTGATCCGTTCGCGGCCCGGGCAGACCTTGTTTCATCTCGGCCCCGAACGGGATCGCACGATCTTCAACGGTCTCGATGCCCGCTTCGCTCCGCTTGAGAGCGCCGATTATGTGGTCTGCTCGGGTCTGCTGAACGACGAGACCGAGACGCCGGAGGATTATCGAGGCCGGCTCGAGGCGATGCGGAAGCGCAACCTGTTCATGGTCTGCGGCAATCCGGACGTCGTGGTCGAGCGCGGGCCGCGGCTGGTCTATTGCGCGGGGGCGATCGCCGATCTTTATGCGGCAATGGGCGGCGAGGTGCTCTATGCCGGCAAGCCGTATCGGCCGATCTACGATCTCGCGCTGGCGCGGCTCGGCGGCGAGCCGCCACCGCTCTCGCGCGTTCTGGCGATCGGGGATTCGCTGCGCACCGATCTGGCCGGAGCCAATGCGCTCGGCGTCGATTTTCTGTTCATGACGTCGGGCATTCACGCCGCCGATTTTGGCTCGCGCGAGAATCCGGACGCCGCCGCGCTGCGTGATGCATTTGCCGCCGCTCGGGCGCCGAAAGCGGTGATGCAACGGCTGGTCTGGTGATCAGGCGACCTGAGGCTCGGGATCGGGGAATACCGCGTCGATCTTGCTCTTGAGCGTCTGGGCGTTGAACGGCTTGACGATGTAATTGTTGACGCCGGCCTTTTTGGCCGCGACCACGTTCTCGGTCTTCGATTCGGCCGTGATCATGATGAACGGCGTGGCGCCAAGCATCGGGTCGGAGCGCACCTTCTGCAGCAGTTCGTAGCCGGTCATCGGCTCCATGTTCCAGTCCGAGATCACCAGGCCGTAGTTGCGATTGTGCATCTTGGCGAGCGCGGCGACGCCGTCGCTGGCGTCGTCGACGTTCTCGAAGCCGAGCTGACGCAGCAGATTGCGGATGATCCGGATCATCGTGCCGTAATCGTCGACGATCAGGATGGGCATGGACGGGTTCAATGCCATGATGCTTCTCGGCGGGCCTTTCGGTAACTCGGTCGAGGTCCCTAGCAAACCCGGTTGAACGCCGGGTTAATTTGGTCGCATGTGTTAAGGAATGACTAATCAAGGTTTGTCCTGGACGCATGCTTGACGTGCAAACGACAAATCAGCAGGTTCCGCTCGCAACGCACCGATACATTCACCGATGAACGACAAAACCCAGCCGCCGAAGCCCTTTGTCGTCGGCCGAGACGCTGCGACGCCGGCGCTCAAGGGCGCGGTGGTGGCCATCGGCAATTTCGACGGCATGCACCGCGGCCACCGCGCCGTCATTGCTGCAGCGCAAAGCCGCGCCTCGGCGCTGGGCCGTCCCGCCGCGGCGCTGACGTTTTCGCCCCATCCGCGCCAGTTCTTCACGCCGCAACTGCCGACCTTTCGGCTCAGCGACGACAACGCGCGGCTGCGGCTGCTGGCGGCGACCGGGCTGGATGGCGCGATCGTGATGACGTTCGACGCCGCGCTGGCTTCGACCAGCGCCGAAGATTTCATCGGCAAGATTCTGGTCGAGCGCTTTGCGATCGGCGGCGCCGCCATCGGCTTCGATTTTCATTTTGGCAAGAACCGCGCCGGCTCGCCGGCTTACTTGCGCGAGCAGGGTGCCCGCCACGGCTTCTCGGTCGATATCGTGCCGAAGCTGGAAGACGAGGGCCGCCCGGTCTCCTCCGGATCGATCCGCACCGCGCTCGCCGAAGGCAAGATCATCGAGGCGGCCGAACTGCTCGGCGCGCCCTGGTTCGTCTCCGGCGAAGTCATTCACGGCGATAAGCGAGGCCGGTTGCTCGGCTTTCCGACCGCCAATCTGCGGCTCGATCCGTCCTGCGGCCTCAAGCACGGCATCTATGCCGTGCGCGTCGGCATCGGTCGGCGCCGGTTTGACGGCGTGGCGAGCTTCGGCCGGCGGCCGATGTTCGACAATGGCGCGCCGTTGCTCGAAGTCTTCCTGTTCGATTTCGCTGGCGATCTTTACGGGCAGACCATAGACGTCGCCTTCATCGCCTGGGTCCGGGCCGAGCAGAGCTTCGCCAGCGTCGACGATCTCGCTTTGCAGATGGCCGCCGACAGCGCGCGTGCGCGCGAAGCCCTGGCGCGGGCGCCGGGCGCGTTTCCGGCCTTGGGTCAAATATAAAAATTCTATCTACGACTCCGGAATGACGGCGATGGCGTCGACTTCGACGACCCATTCCGGCCGCGCCAGGGCTGAGATCACGATCCCGGTCGAAACCGGATAGACGCCCTTCAGCCATTTGCCGACGGTCCGGTACACCGGCTCGCGGTAACGCGGGTCGGTGATATAAACCGTGATCTTGCAAATATGCTCGAGTTTCGAGCCGGCTTCCTCCAACAACATCTTGATGTTGCTCATGGCCTTTTCGGTCTGGCCCTTGGCGTCGCCGATGCCGACGCTGTCGCGAGTCTCGAGGTCCTGCCCGACCTGACCGCGCACGAACACCATTGTTCCGCGCGCAACGACCGTCTGGCAGAGATCGTTGTCGAGCTTCTGCTCGGGATAGGTATCCTTGGTATTGAACTTGCGGAGGCGAGTATGCGTCATTGCTTTTTGGCCCTCGGTTGGAAGCAAAGAGGTCTGCCGGACTTAAGCAAAATGGGGGATTCTTGACCATCGCGTCACGGCGAATTGTTTACCCCTGTCGGCTATGTTAGAAGCCCGCGCATGGGCACTTCGATGAAAACCATATTTCCGCAGCCCGCCTTCGCTGGCCTGGCCGCCGCAGCGGCCGGTGCGATCATTATTATTAGCTCCAGATAACGCCGATCCGCCGCCATTGACCGGTCTTCCTTTCGGGCCGCCATCGGGCGGCACGACCAGGACATCGAACCGCTTTCGCAACCATCATCCATCGCCTAGAAACAGCCGCCATGACCAAGCCCGCGCGCGACTATTCCGAGACCCTGTTCCTGCCGCAGACGGATTTCCCGATGCGTGCCGGCCTGCCGCAGCGCGAGCCGGAGCTGCTCAAGCGCTGGGAGCAGCAGGGCATCTACGAGGCGATGCGCGAGAAAGCCAAGGGCAGGCCGAAATTCGTCCTGCATGACGGCCCGCCTTACGCCAATGGCAACATCCATATCGGCACCGCGCTCAACAAGGTGCTCAAGGACGTGGTGACGCGCAGCCAGCAGATGCTCGGCTTCGATTCCAATTACGT
>Ga0265313_10000139_pt1 | contig 75030 bp, 73 predicted proteins | sample 4123metaG_FD_203122 | JGI IMG/M metagenome (GOLD analysis project Ga0265313, IMG submission 203122) | Rhizosphere microbial communities from Carex aquatilis grown in University of Washington, Seatle, WA, United States - 4-1-23 metaG | ecosystem: Host-associated > Plants > Roots > Rhizosphere >... | reverse complement strand
TGCCCGTGCCCGTGCCCGCTCGATTGCGCCGGGCGGAGGCCAGGCCAAAGGACCTCGGGCACGTTCACGGGCACGGGCACGAGTACGGCCGAGAAAGCCTTGGGCTCTAAGCGCGCCGCTCGACTTACCCCCGCTCTCCCCTACATTCTCCGGGTCTTGCGCGCGGCTGCGTTCGCCCTCGGCTCTCTCGGCTTCGGCTCCGCCGTGATCGCATCGGCTTGCGGGGAAGACGCGCGACCCAGCGCGGCCCTCTCTCCGCTCGAGTCGCAGCCCCCCGCCGTCGTTCCCGCCGCCAGCCGCGTCAACGCGTCTTCGTCGCCGGTCGTCTTCGACCCGCTTCGCGGCGGCGTCTGGACCGCGAACGGCGACGTCGGCACGATCAGCTACGTCGACGTCGACACGCGCAAGGTCATCCTGGAGACGCCGTCCCTCGGGCGCGACATCCGATCGATCGCCCTCAGCCCGGATGCCGCTTGGATCGCGGCCGTGGATCGGGCCGGGGCGACCGTGACGCTCGTCGACGCCGAAACGCGGCAGCCGCGCCGGACGATTTCACTCGGCACGCACCCCCGAGCCTGCGTCTGGGACACCGCGAACCCACGTTGGCTGTACGTCGCGGTCGAGGACGACGGTCAAGTCGCCGTCGTCGATCGCACGCTCGGCAAAGTCGCCGCGACCATCGACGTCGGACGCCTGCCCGCGGGCCTCGCGGTCTCCGCCCGGCGCAGCGAGCTCTACGTCACCCACCGCATCGACGGCGACGTGACCGTCGTCGACGTGAACGCTCGAACGGTCGCGGCGGACGTGCCGCTTGCGGACGAGCCGTTCTCGGACCTTGCGACGCCGAACGGCAAGCCATTCGGGTTCGAATCGCTGGCGATCACCGCCGACGGGTCGCACGCCTGGGTGCCGCACGAGCTCCTCGCGCCGACCCACCCGTTCGTCTTCAACCAGACCCTGTTCCCCGCGATCAGCGTCGTCGATCTCCCTGGGCGGGTCGAGGAGCAGACCGACCCGGCCGACCCGTCGATGGCCATCGCCGGTCGAAAGAACCTGTTCGACGCGATCGCCGTGCCCGGCTCCGACGGACAGCCGTCGGTTCTCTCGCAGATCTGCGCGGTCGCGATGCATCCGAACGGCGGGATCGCGTGGGCCCTCGCGTGCGGCAGCGAAGACTTGCTCACGTTTGGAGCGATCGAGGGACGGGCCACTCGACTCTTGCGCAATCTGGGGGGGGATCTCTGCGACCACCCCGCGGGCTTGACGCTCGACGACACAGGACAGCGCATCTTCGTCGTCTGTGACCAGTCGCACACCCTCCTGACGCTCGACACCGGCGACGGCAGCTTGCTCAAGACCACGACGCCGTACGGCGACCCGATCCCGCTCGTTGCACGAGACCCGGTCGACGCGCCGAAGCGCACCGGGCTGACCCTCTTTTTTCGGGCGAATTCAGCCAAAGGAACGCAGGCAACGACCGGGAACAACTGGATGTCGTGCGGTGGCTGCCATCTCGACGGCTTCGGTTCGAGCAACTTGCGCCTCTTCGAGTCGCTCGCCGCGCACGACCCGCAAACCGACGCGCAGATCGGTCACATCGGGCTGAAGGATCATTTCGCGACCGCGCCGGACGCGAATTTCGACCCGCATGACATCCTCGTTGCGCTGCTCGATCAAGGGGGGCTGGCGCCCGATCGGACCGGAGCGACCCGCGACGGGCAGATTGACCCGAACCAAACGAGCGGCGACCCCGCGTACGGGCAGGCCGTGCAGATGGCGACGGCGCTGGCGTCCGTCATCGCGCGTGACCTGCCGAAAGCGCCCTCTTGGGCGCAATCTGCGGGCGATGGCGGGAGCGCTTCGTACGGGTCGTCCGATACGGCGTTTTGCGGGACCTGCCATCCCACCGAGTACGCCGCATGGCAAGAGAGCGTGCACGCGCACGCGGCGGAAGACCCGATGTTCCTCCACGGTGTCGACGTCGAGCGCGGCCTCTTCAGCGCGTCCACGGGCGAAGAGTTCACGCGCCTCTGCGCCGGCTGCCACGACCCGGCCAACGCGCGCGCGGGGGATGTCTCGCTCGAAGCCGGGCGCGCGGCGGCCTCGGACCCGCTCCATCACCACGGCGTGACGTGCCTCGGCTGCCACGACGTCGACCGGCAGGTCCGTGCGGGAGGAAACGGCGACCTCGAGGCGACCGCGCACGACTGGACCGTGGACCACAAGGCGTGGGCGATCGCATCCCTCGACAAGCTTCGTCAGCCGGAGTTCTGCGGCGGGTGCCACCAGCAGTTCGTCCCGGGGACCGGCCTCGTCACGATCGGCACGTTCAGCGAGTATCACACGGGGCCATCCGCCGGAACGACCCGCTGCGTGGATTGCCACATGCCGAAGAACACCCACGGCGTCGCGGATCACCATTTCCCAGGAGGCAATGTCTACGTCTCCACGCATTTTCATGACGACGCGCTCTACGAAGAGCAGACGCAAGAGCTCTCCAACGTGCTCTCGATCGACGCCCATGCGATCGCGGGTGGCGCCCTCGTCACAGTGCACAACCGCGGAATCGGTCATGGCTTTCCGACCGGCGTGACCGATCTTCGCGAGGCGTGGGTCGAGCTGCAGCCGGCGGCGACCGACGCGGGGGAGCCGGTACCGATGCACATCGGGGGACCTCAGGCCGACGGTCTGCTAGCGCCCGGCGCCGCACGTTTGGGGACGGACATCGCGACGCCGGACGGGGGCATCCTCTACGGCCACGAAGTGAGCGAAGCGACGCGTATCCCGTTCGACGTCCGCGTTCCGGCCGGGGAGGCGCAGGCCCTGTTCGTCGCGCTGCCGCAGGGGTTATCGGCCGGCGCGGTGCCGCTCGACGCCGTTCTGTACTTCCGCAACGTCCGAACGACGTTCTACCGTGCTGCGGCCGGTGACCCCAATGGGGTCGCCCCGGCGGTCGAGGTTGCCCGGGCGCGGGTGCAGCCGCTAGCCTCCGACAACTAAATGACCGCCCTGCCGACGCAGGTTCCGGAAGATACGCTGCCGTCGAGGCTCGCGCAGCTCGCGCGCGCTCTGGAAGAACGCTTCCTCGGCAAGAGCGAGGTCATCCGCCTTCTGCTCGTCGCGGCGATCGCCGGCGAGCACGCCCTGCTCATCGGACCCCCGGGCACGGCCAAGAGCGCGCTCATCCGAACCTTCGCACGCCTGCTCCATGCGCGCTATTTCGAATACCTGCTCACTCGCTTCACGGAGCCGAACGAGATCTTCGGCCCGGTCGACATCGGTGCATTCCGTGAAGGGCGCTACGAGAGACGCATCGAGGGGATGCTCCCCGAGGCGGAGATCGTTTTCCTCGACGAAGTATTCAAATCGAACTCGGCGATCCTGAACGCGCTGCTCACGCTGCTCAACGAGCGCCGCTACGCGAGCGGCGGCCGTGTAACCATGTGCCCGCTGATCAGCGCGTTCGGCGCCTCGAACGAAGTGCCGGGCGATGAGACCCTCACCGCGATTTACGACCGATTCATTCTGCGCATCAGGAGCGACAACCTCGACGCGTACCACTTTCAAGACTTGCTGCAGAAGGGGCTGGACCTCGAAAAGTCCGAGATTTCTCCGGCGTCCGACGGGCGCGAGAAAGCATCGCCCCCCGCGCTGGTCACCGCGCGCGAGCTCTTGGACCTTCAGCGCGGGCTTCTGGAGCGGACCCGCTTCGAACAGGAGTTCTTCTCTCTATACAAAGGCGTCGCGTTCCAGATCCGCGCCGAAGGCGTCAGCTTGAGCGACCGGCGCGTCGTCAAGCTGCTGAAGCTATTTGCGGCGAGCGCCTACCTGGACGGGCGCGAGCAGCCCGACGCGGGCGACCTCTTCGTGCTCAAGCATGTCTGGAACAACGAGGACCAAGCTCCGATCCTCGACGGGATCGTCACACCGATCCTCGAAGCCTACTATCGGGAGCACCCGAGCGCGCGCCGCGTCGGAGCGGTGGGCGTCGGCATCGAGGCACTGGCGGGGGAGATCGACCGTGTGCGCCAGGTGATTGCCGGGCCGGGTGGGCTGAACGACCTGCAGCTCTTCAGCCAGCTCAAGGCCTTGGGCGAAATCAAGACGGCGCTCGCGTCATCGGCCGATCCGCGCGCCAAAGAGCTCGTCGGCCGCGTGGATCTGCTCCTCGAGGCCGCGTTTCGGAGCGGGCGCTTCTCGCAGATATGACGCCTGCGATTGACCGTCCCATGCGCCTGGCCGCGATCGACACCTCTACCGCACTCGGGTCGGTCGCCCTATTCGACGGAACGGATCTGGTGGCCGAAGACGAAGCCCGCGTCTCGAACGCTCACGGCGAATCGCTGCTCCCGATGGTGAGCGCGATCTTCGACCGCGCTGGATGGAAGGCCACCGACGTCGTGCGCTGGGCCGTGGGCATCGGGCCCGGCAGCTTCACGGGAGTGCGTATCGCCGTCGCCACCGTCACGGGGATCATCACGGCGAGCGGTGCGCGGGTCTCCGGCGTGACTTCGCTCGACGCGCTTGCCGACGGAATCGAAGCCCAGGGTCTGGTCGTGAGCGTCGTCGCAGCGGGGAAAGGCGAGGTGTTCATGCAGGCGCGGTGGATGGGGCGCCTCATCCTTCCCCCTGTACACGTGTCGATCGGAGACGCCGGGGTCCGCATGATGGGCGTGCTGGAGGTGGCGCGATCTCGCGCAGCCGGCAACGACAACGAGGACAAAGGCGCGGCGCGCGTGGTCGTCGTGGGCGAGGCGGCGCGTTCGATCGACTGGTCGGGCCTGGGCGCCGGTGTCGCTTTCGCCTCCGAGCCGCCGCATGACCTTCCGCGCGCCACGGCGGTCGGACGCATTGCGCTCGCGCGGCCCTTCGATGATGTGGACGCCCTCGAGCCGGTCTACGTTCAACCGCCCCGGATCACGTTACCGAAGGGAGTCACGACGTGAAGGTCGCCACATGGAACGTCAACGGCATCCGCGCGCGGGAGGCCCAGTTCGTCGAGTGGGTGCGGCGCGAGTCCCCCGACGTCATTTGCCTCCAGGAGATCAAAGCCACGGCCGAGCAGCTCGGCGAGGCGCTGACCATGCTGCCCGAATACTGGAACTACTGGCACGGCGGCCCGAAAGGATATAGCGGCGTGTCGCTCCACATCCGAAAGGCGACGTTCGCCGAGCGGCCGGACTTCGGCCACCCGGAGCTCGACGTCGAGTTCCGCGTCGTGCAAGCCAAGCTCGATCCCGGGCTCGTCGTGGCGAGCGTCTACGTACCCAACGGGGGCAAAGACTACGCTGCGAAGCTCAAGTTTCTCGAATCGATGCGCGCGTACGTCGACGGCGCGCACGCGGCCGGCGGCCGACTCATCCTCTGCGGCGACATGAACGTCGCGCGCAGCGACATCGACGTGCACCCCAAAGAGCGCAAGGCCGGCGCGATTGGCCAGCGCGACGACGAGCGCCAGCTCTTCGAGCGCATCCTCGCGTGCGATCTCGTCGATGTCGCTCGGATGCTCGACCCGACAAACGACCGCCTCTTCACGTGGTGGCCGCCGTGGCGCGGGCTTCGTCAGAAGAACCAGGGCTGGCGAATCGACTACATCCTCGCGAGCGCAAAGGCCGGCCTGACGCCGAGTGCGTGCAGCGTCGCCGCGGACGTAGGGACCAGCGACCACGCGCCGGTCGTCGCGAGCTTTTCCTAGCCATCACCCGGCCGAGCTTGTGCCGAGTGGCCCTAGTCGAAATTCTCGATTTTCCACAGCCCGTGCTCGCGCACGAGCTGCATCGTTCCGGCGCCGTAGGGCATCGTCGCGCGCTCTCCCGTCTCCTCGATGGTGGCCGTGGGCAGAGCTTGTTTCAGAGCCGAGACGACCTGCAGAATCTCCTCTTTCTCGTGCCCTTCCCACGCCGACTTCAGCTTCGTCGCGTCGAGGCCCTCCTTGTGAGCCTCGGGTACATAGCGCATGACGACGTCGAATCGCTTGCGCTCCACGGCCCGCACGAACCCCTGAATCGCGTGGCGGGGCGTGTCTTGCGCGTAGAGCTCGATGCTGGACGCGTCGACCCGCCAGGCTCCGTCCTCGAGCACCAAGTGAAGCTCTTGGCCACTGGGGCTCGTGACCGTCGCCGTGACAACCGGTGGAGCCGTTGGCCGCTCGAGGCTGCGACCAATTTCTTTCACTCCCTCAGGGTCGTCCTTGACCATGCGGCGGAACGCTTCGAGAGAGATTCCGCGGCGAGCCTCGTCCGATAAATAGCGATAGGCTTCGTCGGCGTGACCGTTCTCGAGAGCGCGCGCGTAGGTGCGCAGCGCTGACTGCGGATCGCTCGCTCCGTACTGCCCCGCGCCGCACGCCGCCGTCGCCGGGATCACGACCAAGACCGCATACGCGAGCAGGGGCGGCCAGCGCATCGTCCATCCTCCTAGCACGGTCTGCCACGTCGCACGGGCCAAGCCGCCGAGAGTGGGCCGGCGTAGCACCGCTTCAGTTGCGGAGCGGCAGGCGCGCAGGGCAAGGCATGGGAGAGCGCGCGCCCGAGCGAGCGAGACCATGTAGTTGCCCGCCAACCTGGCAGACTGACCCCCGTGCGGGGTATAGGCATGGATGATGAGCGATCCGCGTTCGCTGTCGGACATCGAAGTATTCCCCATCCTGCCGCTGCGGAACAGCGTCGTTTTTCCCGCGAGCGTCGTGCCGATCAACGTCGGCCGTCCGCGGAGCGTCCGGCTGGTCGAGGACCTCGTCGGCCAGGACCGCGCCGTCGTCGGCATCGTCAGCCAGCGAGACGCGGAGGTGGACGAGCCCCGCTTCGAAGACCTGTACGACGTCGGTACCGTCGCGCGGGTGGTCAAGGTGCTGCGCCTCGGTCCGAACAACTATTCGGTCGTCCTCCACGGTCTCGCGCGCTTCCGAATCGCGCACCACGCCGCCCTCGAGCCGTACATGCGCGCGCGCGCGCGGCGCATCCCCGAGAACCTCGAGCGCGACGTCGAGCTCGACGCCCTCGGCGCGAGCTTGCGGGAGGGAACGCGCCAGGTGCTCGCGCTCCTGCCCAACTTGCCGCGCGAGACGGCGGGGATCCTGGACAACGTGCGTGAGAGCGGGGCACTTGCCGACCTCATCGCGTCGAACTTCGCTCCGGAGCAAGCGAGCGTCGCGGACAAGCAAAAGATCCTGGAGACCTTCGACCCCAAGGCGCGGGTGCGCGCCGTGCTCGCCATCGTCAACCGCCAGCTCGAGCTTCTCCGCGTCAAAAGGGAGGTGAGCTCGATGATCGCCGACGAAGGGAAATCCCAGCGCGAGCAGATCCTCCGGCAGCAGATGCGCACCATCAAAGAGGAGCTCGGCGAGGGCGGGGAAGAGGACGAGGTCGAAGAGCTGCGCGAGCGGCTGCGCGCGGCGGGGCTGCCCGAAGAAGTGCAGAAGGTCGCGCGCAAACAGCTCGGGCGGCTGGCGGCGATGCAGTCCCAGTCGGCCGAGTACAACGTCACGCGCACGTATCTCGAATGGCTGGGCGACGTGCCCTGGACCAAGTCGACGCCGGACAAGCTCGACGTCGAAGAGACGCGACGGTGTCTCGACGAGGACCACTTCGGTCTCGAAAAGATCAAGAAGCGGATCATCGAATACGTCGCCATCCGCAAGCTCGCCGGGAGCAAGAAGGCGCCCATCTTGTGCTTCATCGGGCCTCCGGGCGTCGGAAAGACGTCGCTCGGTCGGTCGATCGCGCGGTCGATGGGACGCCGGTACCACCGAATCGCGCTCGGCGGAGTGCGCGACGAAGCGGAGATCCGCGGCCACCGCCGGACGTACGTCGGCGCCTTGCCCGGGCGGATCGTCCAGGCGATGAAGCGAGCGGGCGTGAAGAACCCGGTGCTCGTCCTCGACGAGGTCGACAAGTTGGGCGTCGACCTCCTCGGCGATCCGGCGGCGGCGCTGCTCGAGGTCCTCGATCCCGAGCAGAACGCGACCTTCCAAGATCACTACCTCGACGTCCCGTACGACCTCTCGCAGGTGACCTTCCTCTGCACGGCGAACAATCCGGAGATGATCCCGCCGGCGCTGATGGACCGCATGGAAGTGATCGAGTGTCCGGGCTACACGCGCGCCGAGAAGCTCAGCATTGCGAAGGAGTTTCTTTGCCCCAAGCAGCTCAGCGCACACGGTCTGACCGACGAGCGCCTCGAGCTCACGCAAGAAGCTCTCGCGCGGATCATCGAAGCCTACACGCGAGAGGCCGGCGTCCGTGGCCTCGAACGGGAGATCGGAGCGGTATGCCGGCACGTGGTCATGCGGATCGCCGACGGGCATCCCGACTTGCGGATGGTCGTGGACGCCGGGGCGATCGAGAAGATCCTCGGTCCGCCGCGCCAGCTGCCCGACCTGGCCGAGCGAACGAGCGCTCCTGGTGTGGCGACCGGTCTCGCTTGGACGCCCACGGGGGGGGACATCTTGTTCATCGAGGCGACGAAAATGCCGGGGAAAGGTGAGGTGATGGTCACCGGCAACCTCAAGAGCGTCATGAGCGAGAGCGCGGCGACAGCCGTGTCGTTCGTGCGAAGCCGGGCCAAGGACCTTGGGCTGGACCCGGAGTTCTTGAAAGCGACCGACTTGCATCTGCATGTGCCGAAGGGGGGCACCCCCAAAGACGGGCCGAGCGCCGGCGTCACGATGTTCAGCGCCGTAGCGTCGTTGCTCCTGCACTGCCCGGTGAGGAAAGACGTCGCGATGACGGGCGAAATCACGCTCCGCGGGAGCGTGCTCCCGGTCGGCGGAATCAAAGAGAAGCTCTTGGCCGCGCACCGGGCGGGGATCAAGGTCGTGCTCCTGCCGGCACGCAACGAGCCTGACCTCGAAGACGTTCCGAAGGACATTCGCGCGGAGCTCGTCATTCACCTGATCAAGCGGATTGACGAAATCCTGCCGCTGGTGCTCGAACCGCCGATCACTCCAGCGCAGCCGGCCCAGGCGGACGGTGAGCACGAAGTTTACGTCTAGTCTTTGCCGACTGGAATCCGGGCTTGCGCATCCTCTCCCGACCTCAGCTTGTCGCCGTCGTCGTCGTTTTCGTCCTTCTCGCGGCGGTGGGCTTCTTGCCTCTCTTCGGGGGGCCCGGGTACGAGCACTCGCTCGCGAGCGGTCTCATCGTGCCGGCCGTCGCCGCGATTGCGACGGCGATCGAGCTGTCCGCTTTGGAGCTCGCGCCGCTGACCTGCGTCGGGCGGGGGGTGGCCTCGGGGGCGCTGCTCGCCGGCGTCGCGTTCTCGACCGCACTGCTCCACGCGCTGCGCGTCGGCCTATGCGACCTCTCGGGTGGCGCGATCTTCTTCGTTCTCACGGCCGGAGTGGGCGCGATCCTCGGGGGAGCGTGGGGTGCGGTGGTCGCCGAGGTCGGTCGCCGGAGGGCGAGGGCCAGGCGGCTGACTTGCGTGCTGCTCGCGCTGGCGGGTCCGCTCGGCGGGATCGCGGTCAGCCTCGCGCGCTTCTGGGGGTCGCCGATGATCTTCGCCTACGATCCGTTCGTCGGCTTCTTCAGCGGCACGCTGTACGACACGATCGTCGATGTTCGCACCGAGCTCTGGACGTACCGCGCCGGCTCGCTCGCGACGCTCGCCGGCGTCGCGCTCGTCGCGTCCGTCCTCTCTCGCGGAGACAACGGGCAGCTCGCGCTCCGCCCGTTGCGCGCGGACTGGCGTGCTACCGCGCGCTTGCTCGCCGGTGTTGCTGCGCTTGGCGTGAGCCTGGTGTTCGCGGCCTACGGACCAGAGCTCGGGCACTGGCAAACACCACAGTCGATCGCGCGGGCGCTCGGCGGTCGCGCCGCCGGTCCGCACTGCGACGTCCTCTACCCCGACTCGCTTCTCGCGGAGCAAGTCGCGCTCCTCGTCCGCGATTGCGAGGAACAGCTCGCCGCTGACGAGACGCGGCTCGATACGCACGTGCGGGGTCGGCTCACTGCTTACGTGTTTCGCGATGGGAACGAAAAGCGACGCCTGATGGGCGCGGCCCAGACGTCCATCGCCAAGCCCTGGAGGCGCGAGGTCTACATCCAGCTGTCCAGCTATCCGCATCCGATCCTCGGCCACGAGATCGCCCACGTCGTCGCGGGGAGCTTCGGCCGCGGGCCGTTTCGTATCGCCGGGAGCGCGGGGGGGCTCTGGCCCAACCCCGGGCTCATCGAGGGGGTCGCGGTCGCGACGTCGCCGGACGACGACGAGCTGACCGACGCGCAGTGGGCTCGCGCGATGCTCGACCTCGGAATCTTGCCGCCCGTCGGCAAAATCTTTTCGCTCGGCTTTCTCGGCGAGAACGCTGCGAAGAGCTACACGATCGCGGGCGCCTTCGTCGCGTGGGTGCTCGATCGCTGGGGGGCGTCCGTCGTTCGTGCGTGGTATGGCGGCACATCAATCGAGGCGCTGTCCGGGGAGAGCTGGGCCGCACTCGACGACCAGTTCCGCCAGTCGCTGCGTGGGTTGACCATGCCGGCGCAAGCGCTCGCGTATGCCCGGGCACGGTTCGAGCGTCCGAGCGTCTGGGCACGGACGTGCCCGCACGAAGTCGACGCGTTGAACCGCGACGGGGACCAGTGTCGAGACGAACGTCGATTCGCACGCGCGGTCGAGGCGTACGACGGCGTCGTCGCGCGCGATCCCCGCGACTGGCACGCCCGCTTCGAGCGCGCGCGCATCGACGTTTGGTATGGAGACCACGACCGGGGCCGCGATGATCTGACGAAAATCCGTGAGGATGACCAAGCGCCGAGGACGTGGCGCGACCGTGCCGACGAGCTGCTCGCGGACGACGACCTCGCGCGGGGGCTAGACGAGCGAGCGGCGGCAATCTACCGCGCGCTGGCGGCGCGCACGCTCGACGAAGACGCGGCACGTACCCTCGAGGTGAAAGCGCAGAGCGCCGGCGACCCGGCCGCGCGACGGGCCATCATCGACCTCCTGATCGGACAACCAGGTCGGCCCGTCGACCCGTGGGTGGGGGCCCTCACTCTGGGAACGTGGGCGGAGCGCACGCACGAGCCGCTGGCCGACTATCTCATCGGGAAGAACCTCGCGCTCCACGCGGACTACGTCCGCGCCGCGTCGTGGCTGGACAGCGCGTTCGACGCGGGCGTCCCGACCGCATCGGTCGGAAGGGAATTGCTCCGGCAGCGAGCGATCTGTGCTTGCGCGATCGGGGACTCGGTGGCGCTCGAACGGGTGAGGGGGCGCGTTCTGGCCGATGGCTCGCCCTTCGCGCAGAGCGCCGGGAGCGGCCGAAAGCAGTGGGTTCTGGCGCTGCTGGCGCGCTGCCGAAGCGAGTAGCGCAAGGACGCGTCAGCGCGCCGTCGTGAAGCCCGCGTAGAAACCCACGTCGGGTTGACCGCCCCCGAAGCCGTTATAAAAGCCAAGGCTGCCGTTCGCCACGCCCGGGTTCAGGGGTTGGGGCGCCGTCGTATCGTTCGGGTATGGGGTCTCGCGCTCCGCCCCCTGGTTGGGAGGCGTGACGCCGCGGTTGAAGCCGAAGCCGTCATAGAAATCCGGCGCACCAGGCTGGTTCATGGACGAGCCCACGCCCTGATTGCCGGAGAGTCCTTCGAGGAACGGCGGCTGCCCCGGCTGGTTCATTGCAGTGCTGGCAAATGGCGACGCCGTTCCGTATCCCTCCGTGAACGAGGGCGTTCCCGGAACGCCGCCCGTGCCTACCTGCTGTCCAGCCGAAAAGCCCGGTGCCAGGACGGTTTGGCCGGGGAGCACAGGCGTTGTCGCAGGGGTATTCAAGTTGTTGCCGACGGGGCGAGGTGCCACGGCGGGCGCCACGTATGCCGCAGGGTGGAGAACGGGAACGGGCGCCTGAGCGGCCAGAACCACGCTTGCTGCCGCACCCACTGCGGTCGTGACCATGGCGGCCATCCAATAGGGAAACTCCGAATGCATAACGGGCGGGCACGCTGCAATTGGCGTGCGGGACGATGGCTCGGCCGCGCATCTCGACTCAAGTGCGCGCGCGGGAAACGCGGCGAAAAAGGGAAGGCCGGCGCGGCCCGATCGCGGCCCACGTGAAATATACAGTATTACGAAATCTACTGCGCCCGGCGGGCGATCCCACAATGGGTGTATGAATGGGCCCGTGCGATTCGTCCTCCTTTTCGTCGCGTTCGTCACATGGATCCTCGTTGCGCTCCCGCGATCGGTATTGGCCGCCAATTCCCGCGCCGAGGTTGCGGCGCTCGATGCGTTGAATCAGGCCGAGAGCGACTACCTCGGCATGAGCTATGCCGCGGGGGCCGCCCGACTCGACAAGGCGCTGCGCGCCTGCGCGCCAGCCAACTGCTCGTCGGGCACCCAAGCCGCGCTCCTGCGCGACATCGGGACGATGCAGTTTCGCGCCGGAGACAAGGCAGTCGCTGTCAAGGCTTTCGGAGAAGCGCTGAAGCTTCATCCCACTATCGATCTCAACCCGGATTACGAGTCTGCCGATCTGCGCGCCGCGTGGGACGAGGTCAAAGGCGGCGCTCCCCCCCGCGCGGCCTCTGGGGCTCCTGCCGCACCGGCTGCCCCGCCGCTGATTCCGCTCGCCCCCGCTCCTTCGAGCACGGCTCCACCTGCGCCGCTGCCGCCCGCTCCCGTGGCCCCCGCTCCTCTCCCCGTTCCTCCGCCCCCGGTGTTACCGCAGCCGGGCAAGGGCGACTTCGTTCACACGCCGGTGGCCGAACAGAAGGTCGATACGCCTCTCCCGATATTCATCGAAGGGGGACCGGCGGACGCTTACCACGTCATCGTGAGGTACAAGCGCGCCAAAGAGCGCGATGACGCGGAGTGGAGCCACATCGATCTCCTTCGCACGGGCAGGGGCTGGACAGGGCTCATCCCATGCAACGACGTCGTCGTGGGGACGATGCGATATTACGTTCAAGCTTATAATAAGGATATGGACCCGGTTGGGGGCAACGGCGACGCGAAGACGCCCTATCAAGTTCCCATCCGCGAAGAGCTCGCAGGACCACCACCGCACCTTCCCTTCAAGAACCCCCCAAAGGCGTGTCACGGCAAGCCCCAGCCGGGCGACGCGCCCGCGAAGGAAGCGGTCGAGACGGAGCCAGCGGCTACGGAAGCCGCCCAGGTCAAAGGCGAAGAGAAGGACAAGCGCGTGGCGAAGCCGGGTGCGAAGCAGCCACTCCGGCGATGGTGGATCGGCGCGGGATTGCATTTCGACTTCCTCACGATGCCCGCCGGAAACGACCTGTGCCGCCTCGACCCCAACACCGCTTTGCCGGTGAACGACAAGCACGTGTTCTGTTACGCCCCGGACCTCGGCTCCGACTTCCCGGCGCACTCTCTGGCAGGAGCGACCCAGAATAACCAACTCCAGCCAGGGACCGCCGGTACTTCGGGCGGGGGGATCGTCCTCGCCAATCTCCGCGTCTTTGCGTCGCTCGATTACGCGATCAACGCCAACATTCTTCTCGGCGTGCGCGGCGGGTACGTGCTCTTGAGGTCCCCGGCGGTCCAGGCGGTGGCCGACGGCTACGCCTTCGGATCGGGGATCTACTTCGAGGCGCGCGCCACCGGTGTGATCGCCAAGGATGCGCTGCAGAAGGACGGGTTCGCCCCGGTGGCGTTCGTCGGTGCCGGCGCATCCGCGTTCGATGGCCACACGTCGGGCACCGCGACGCTGTGCCCCGCGGCGTCCGCGTCTTGCAACGGGGTGAAGCCGACGCCCGTAAACGTGGACATGTGGTGGTCGAACGGGCCGGGGTTCATCGATTTCGGCGGCGGCCTGAGGTACGCGCCGGCGCCGCAGTACGGGATTATCGGCGCGGTGCGGGTGAATTTGTCCCTCGGCAACAACGGTCTCATCCCGACGGTCGGTCCCGAAATAAGCGGGCAGATGGGGTTTTAGCGGTCGAGCGGGGCTCAATCCCGGTCGATCGAGGATGAACCGCGGTCGATCGGGGATCAACCGCGGTCGAACGAGGATCAACCGCGGTCGAACGAGGATCAACCGCGGTCGAGCGGGGATCAACCGCGGTCGAGAGCGCATCAATCGCGGTCGAACGAGGATCAACCGCGGTCGAGAGCGCATCAATCGCGGTCGAGCGGGGATCAACCGCGGTCGAACGAGGATCAACCGCGGTCGAGAGCGCATCAATCGCGGTCGAACGAGGATCAACCGCGGTCGAGAGCGCATCGATCGTGGTCGAACGAGGATCAACCGCGTTCGATCGGGGGCCAACCGCGATGGAGAGCGCATCAATCGCGTTGGAGCGGGGATCAATCGCGTTCGAGGCCGACTCAGAGGCGTCCGTCCGCGTTTCGACGGCGATCGACAGAGGACCGACCGAGGACCATCCGCATCTCTTCGACCATCGCCGCCCAGCGCATCTCGTTTCGTTCGGAGGAAAGCTCGCCGTCGCCGTACGTGACGAACTGGTCCGAGATGACGTCGAGCCGCTCGCGAAAGGAGAGGGGTAGACGAACGCCCTGGAGGTCCCCTCCGCGCTGGGGTCGCCGGCGCACGGTGAACGACAGGCTGAGGCGCGGGCGGTCGAACGACGGGTCGCAAGTTCCACCCCAGTGCGCGACGTTGGCGCTCCATGCGAGGGCACCGCCCGCGGGGGTCGGAAGAGGGAGCCCGAGGTCTTCGAGCGAGCGGAGGTTGCGCAGATCGCCGGGATAGTGCGGGTCGCGCGGGAGGGGCACCACGTGCATGCACGCGTTTCGCTCGGTGGCGTCGGTGAGCGCGATCCACAGGTTGACGATCGCGGGTGCGCCGGTCTCGTCGCGGACGTCTTCGTAGATCCCGCGATGGATCGGCCATCCGCCGGGGTCGGTGCGCGGGTCGATGTGCCAGGCCCAGACGTCGGCGAGGGCGTCGAAGTCGGGGCCCAAGTAGGGCGCGAGGCGGGTACGGAGCGCATCGAGCACGTGCCAAGCTTCGTCGTAGACGTAGAGAAAGGTCGGATGCAGGGAGTGCGCGCGGAGCGAGGCGACGGCGCGGGCCAAGGCGAGGGTGCTCGCCGGGTCGAGGACGGCGTCCAGCGCGAGATAGCCGGAGGCGGGCCAGGGGTTTGTGTGGGGCTCGCGGGGAGGGACCTCTGCAGCAGCGCTCTCTGGGGCTGCCACATGCAGCCACGGGGCGAGGGCGCGCCAGAAGGCCGGGCTTTCGATGTCGCGGAGGAAAGCGGGGAAGGGGTCCATGCCGGGGAAGGGGCCGCCAGGGCGATGGTTAGGCGAGGAGCCGGTCGACCTGGGCGGCACGGGAGACGGCGAGCATGGTGGGGAAGTCTAGCGGTGGAGAGGTGCCACGCCCAGGCTTCGGGCGTGCCATGGTTGCCCTGCAAGAGCACGAGTCCGTGGTTCGCCCCATGCCCGCCTCTTCCGGTAGTTCAGCGTGGCCGAATTCCCCCGAGACCCCGACGAGCGCGGAGCGGGTCGTCGAGCCATCGGTCTCCACGTGGCTTTTGCAAGAGACAGGAGTTCCGATCCTTCGTGAAGTGGTCGCCCGTTGCGATGCGGCGGCGATTCCGGTCCTTCCCGTCAAGGGCATCGTGACGTCGCGCTGGCTCTATGGCGACGTCGCGCAGCGACCGATCACCGACGTGGACGTCCGGGTTCGGGCGCAGGACTTTCGTCGATTCCAGCACCTGGCTGCTCGCGCCGGCTGGCGATGCCTGCGGGTCGCGCTGTCGTATCGGAACCTCGTCTACGATTTCGGCGCGCTGTCGCTCGACGTGGAGGCGTCCATCGGGCCCCCTGGTCTGTGCGGGCTCGACATCGTCATGATGATGGAGCGCTCCGTGCGTCATGAGATCGCGCCGGGGCTGCGCGTCTCGGTTCCCGAGATTCATGATCACGCGGTGCTCCTGGTGATCAATGCCTTCAAGGACAAGATCGTGACCGCCGCGCCCTCGTCGATCGCGGACTTGGAGCGCATCGTCGTTCAGCCTGGTTTTCGCCTCGGTACGTTCGTCGAGCGCGCGGAGCATGCGCGTGTGGCGACCATCGTGTGGCTGGTGGCTGCGTATCTGGAGAGCGCGCGAGGCAGCGGTACCTGGGGAGCCATCCGTGTGGCGGTCGAGTCGACCGGGCGGGTGCGGCGGCTTTATGCGCGGCTGATTCAGCATGAGCTCGCGGCGGCGGAGCGCGCGCCCATGTTCTTGCGGCTGCTCGCACGGGTCGGCGCGGATTCCCGGGCGATGCAGGTGGAGGCGCTCGTGCGCGCGGTGGCTTGGACGATGGAGATGGGGGTGAGGGGGGATTCTGGGGGTGGAGACGCCACGGGCCGTCGCGGGGCGCAGGGGTCGGCTCGTGGCGGCGGGTGAATGGACATTCCCGTGGACGCACCTGAGTTTTCGGCACCCGGCCCTCTTCTGGTAGCGTGCCCTTGTCTGGCAGAGGATCGGACCAGCCCGGCCATGTACGACTTGCACGACTACGCTCGCATGATCGCGGACGAAGCGCGGATGGGTCCGTACGTCCAGGCGCTGCAGGCCGTGGTGACCCCGGGATCGGTGGTAGCGGACGTCGGTTCCGGCACGGGCATCTTCGCGCTCGTGGCCTGCCGGCTGGGGGCAAGGCGCGTCTACGCAATTGAGACCGGCGACGTGATTCAGGTGGGGCGCGAGCTTGCCCGAGAGAACGGCGTCGCGGATCGAATCGTCTTTTTCCACGGGGACTCGCGAGAGGTCGAGTTGCCCGAGCGGGCTGATGTCATCGTCTCGGACCTCCGCGGCGTCTTGCCATTGTATCGGGAACATCTGGCTATCGTCGCGGATTTCCGAACGCGCTTTCTCAAGCCAGGCGGCGTCCTGATTCCAGCGCGCGATCGGCTCATGGTTGCGGTCGTGGAGCGGCCTGACCTCTACGAATGGGCAGTGGGCCCCGCACATGGACCGATCGGCGTAACCTTGGAATCCATGCGCGCTCGGCTTCGGAACGCCACGTTCGCGGATCGGGAGTGTGACCGCCTGCGGCCAGAGTGCGTGGTGACCACGGCGGCGGCCTGGGCGACCCTGGACTACGCCACCGTGCAGCCACTCCCAATCGCTGGGTGTGCTGAGCTGCGCGTTCAGCGTCAGGCCATCGGGCACGGGCTCGCCCTTTGGTTCGAGGCGGACGTAACTGGAGAGTGCGGCTTCTCCAGCGCGTCGGCGCAGCTGAATTGCTACGGGCGGCTCTTTCTCCCTTGGCCGCGGCCCCTTGCCTTGTCGAAGGGGGACCAGGTCGATGTGGACCTATGGGCGCAGGCCGATGGGGAGCCTTGGGGATGGAACTCCACCGTGACCGCCGTCGACGGAGCGCGAGCCGCCTTCAAGCAGTCAAGCTTTCTGTCGATGCCCTCGAAGCCCGTTGCTAGCGTGCGCGACGCACGTTCGGCAACCCTGTCGCAAGAAACAGGCAGCTGAGCTACGTTGGGGCCCCCGGGAGTGGTTTGCGAGGAGGCAGAAATGGCTGAAAGTGAGAAGGACATGGCGCCGATGGATCAGACGCCTGGCGCTGTAGGGCGGGCCAGAAAGTCCTACGCGCGTCCCATCCTCCGCCGACTCGGCACCGTTCGCGATCTCACGCACTCGGGTGGCTGCGTGAAGATGAGCGACGGAAGTCGAGCGACGAAGAAGGGCATGTGAGAATCGCGGGAGCGCCACGTCGTGTTCCTGGGCGTCTGGTGGTCCCCCGGACGACCGCCGTCGCAACACTTGGCGGCGCGAGTGAGGGCGGCGCTGGAGGAGCCCGGCGCCATTCGCGTCGAAGGCCCTAGCACGGCGCTCGCTGCATGGCCTCCCGCACTTTTGAGTCGGACGGAGGACGGTACGGCAACGGTCCATGCCGCCTCTCGCACCACGAACGAGTCGCTCTCCGGGCATCCGAGGGTTCGGTTGGAACAGGGTTCAATCACCGTTTCCGCGGCTCCACTTCCGCAATATCCCGTTTACTATGCTCGCGGCCCGAGCGACGAGTACCTGTTGATCTGTTCGCGGCTGGAGCCTCTCGCGTCTTTATTCCCACACGCTCCCCTGGACGCCGAGCGACTCGTGTCGCTGATGGCGTGGGGTGTGGACTTGGACACCGACGCGACCGTCTTCGCCGGCATTCGCCGGCTGCGATCCTGCGAGACGATTCTGGCAACTCCCGATGGCGTGCGGCTAACTCGCGCATTTCCCCATCTGGCCAAGACCTACCGGCGAGGGAGGGTGGCGGATCTCGCGACTGAAATGCGCTATCGACTGGACGCTGCGGTCGAGCGCGCGATCGGTGATTCGAGGCGCGTCGCGGTCTTCGTGAGCGGGGGCTTGGATTCAAGCGGCGTTCTCGCGCTTGCCGCGGCGCGGTGCAGGGGAGCATCGGCGCGAGAGCTCAACGCGATCTCGATTCAGTGCGCTAGCCCGGGAGACGATCGGCCGTACTTCAACGAGCTCATGGCGGCGCTCGAGCTCACTCCAATAAGACTTTCGGCGGGAGAAGCAGGGAGATGGTTTCGGCCGTCTCTATGCGCAGACGCTCAGCCGATGGTGCTCTCATCCACGTGCCTATCCATGCTTCTTTGCGCCACAGCAACCGATGTGAACGCGGAGGTGGTGCTGTCCGGAGTAAGCGGTGACACGATTTGTGGCCCGGTCTCTTTTGCGCACTTGGCCAAGCGCGGGCACCTCTTTGCGGCGATGAACGCGGCTTTGCGGGTGCGAGTTCCGTGGCCGATGAGCCCACTCCGTCGCCTGCGCGAGCTCGTCTTCTCTCCCCTGCTCCCATCGGCGCTGCGGCGCATCCGACGGAGGCACGCGGCAGGCCCAACTTGGATGACCTCGCGGTCGCGTCGACTTTTCGCCCGCTCTCGGCAGGCAGCCGGCCGCTCGATCCGCTTGCCGAACACCCCTGATGAGGCGCTCGAGGACCTCTTCACGCGCGATCAGCTTCTCGATGGGGCGGATCTCGGTGGACAGGTGGCAGCGGTCACTGGGTGCGCTCCCGTGGACGTCTTTCTGGAATTTGAGTTCGTCCGCTTCGTTCTCGAGCTCGACCCGGCCCTATTGAGCTATGGAAACGAGTACCGTGGTCTCTATCGCCTTGCCATGAAGGACGTGCTCCCAGAGCGGCTCCGCACGCGCCAAGACAAGGCCTGGCTGGAACCTGCGATCGCCGCGGCCGCAGTGGGCGCAGATGCGTTCGAAATGCTGCAGGACCTTTCGTCGCTGGAATCCCTTGCGGCGCGCGGCCTCGTGGATCCTGCCGCTTTCCGGGGCATGTTCAGCACATGTCTGGCCCTCCTGAGGCGTGGAGAGCGCTCGGACCCCGACCCGGCGGATGAACAAATTCTGGAGGTGTGGCAACTTCTCTCCATGGAGGCGTTTCTCCGCAAGCACGGCAGCGGGCGCGACCTCGTGTGAGAAACATTGTACAGAGATCCGGTCATGACAAAGGAGAGCGTTCGCGGTTCCGTCCGCTGGATCCACGAGGAGAAAGTCGACGATACGGTCACGTTTCGTGCCGGCAGACTGGGTACGGACATGGTCGCCGACTGGCCCGGCTTCGCCCGACTCCGGTGTGCCCGCGACGGGAGCGCTGCAACACTCGCCCCAGCCGCGGGCGTCTCGCCCGTCGAAATCGCCAAGCTGCGAAACGGACAGGTGCGAGCGCTCCTTCGCGATCTTTCGGGGGATCTCGCACTTCATGGTTCCGCGGTCGCGCTCGGGGGGCGGGCCGTCGTCTTTATCGGGCAGGACGGTGCGGGCAAGTCGACTGCGGCCGCAGAGATGTGTCTGACGCACGGCGCGCAAATCTTTGCTGACGACGCGGTTTCGCTGGAGGTGAGCGCGAGGGGGATCAGGGTTCTCCCCGCCGAACGCGATCACTGGCTGACTCGCGAGTCGTGCCTTGCCCTCGGCATCGCAATCCGCGCCGGAGAGGCGACCGACGACAAGACGGCCTTGCCGGCTTCGAACGTCGCTCGCGAGCCGTGTAGCCTCGCCTTGGTCGTTGCTCTGCACTTCGACCCCTCCGTCACTAGGGCCGTGCTCCGACCGTTGCGTGGGGTCGATGCAGCCCGGATGCTTCTCGAGGCGGCCATTCGCTTCGACGTCGACGACGCTTCGGCGCGGAAGCGCGAACTCGAGCAGATTACTTCGATTTACCACCACGCCGCCTTCTTCGATCTGGTGCGACCGTCGCGTAACCCTGGCTGCGTTGCGAGCTTGGTCATCCGTGCGCTAGAAGGGGGAGAGCCATGAGCGCCAGCCAGCCCAACTGGACGCGCTTGCGCTGCGCGGACGCCGTGCACGCGCGTCTCTTCGACGGAGAGCTGATCGTTCTCGATCTCGCGAAAGGGGAGTACTTTGCCCTCGACCAAATCGGTGCCCGCTTTTGGACCGGGCTCGAAGAAGGGCGAACGGTGCAGCAGATCGCGCAGGAGGTCGTCGCGGAGTACGACGTGCGCGAAGCGGATGCTCTCGCCGACCTGCTGGCTCTCGGCGACGAGCTGGTGGCGCGGGGGCTGATGGTGCGAGACGAACGCACGGATGCCATCCATGACCGATGAGATTCTTCACGCGTTCGCGCGCGTCGCGTTGCGCCTCTGCACCCCCCAGAGCGCATATGCGATCGTCAGGCGGGTCGGAAGGTTCTTGCCTACCCACGGCGACAGGTCGGACTTGGTCCGCGCTGGCAAGCGGCTGCGGCGTCGCGGAACATGTCTGAGTCGCGCCTTGACCATCGCCGCGCGCGCGCCCGAAGCGGAGTTGGTGATTGGCGTTGCGCCTCGCGCCGGCGAGAGCCTGTTCGCGCACGCGTGGCTGGAGTTGGGCGGGCAGCCGATCGATCCTGCGGACGTCGCAGGCTACGAAATAGCGAGACTAGGCGACGTAGCCAGCAGCCGAGGAACGGTCTCTTCGTTCCGTTGAGGATGTTGCTTTCTAAATCATTGTGATAGTGTCCTTTTTTCGGAGGTCATCATGGCGAGCTTACGGGGCTTTGGGCTGGCAATGGTTGGGGGATTGGCCGTGACCGCGGCACTGGGCTCGCTCGCCGGAGGCTGCGGTGGCGACGACAATGCATCGACGCCCTCCCAGGAGGCCGGTCCCGACACGAGTGGCTCGAGCTCGGGATCTGATTCAGGCAGCGGGTCGGGATCGAGCTCGGGGTCCAGTAGCGGGTCCGGGTCGAGCTCGGGCGCAAAAGACGCCGGATCCAGCTCGGGGTCCGATGGAGGGTCCTCGAGTGGGAAAGACGGGGGTTCGAGCTCGAGCTCGAGCTCGGGTTCTAGCAGTGGGTCCGGGTCCGGCAGCGGATCGGGATCGAGCTCGGGCGCGAAGGACGGGGGGTCCAGCTCGGGGTCGGGGTCCAGCTCGGGGTCGGGGTCCAGCTCGGGCACGGACGCGGCGTCGGATGCGGCCCATGCATCGGACGCGGTATCGGATACCACGGTGGCGACAACCGACGCTTCGGACGCGACGACTGCTTCGGACGTTTCCGATGCTTCGGCACCGGATGTCGAGAATGCCTCGGATGCCGCCGATGCCTCGGATGCCAAGGTCATTCCCCCGGGCCTGCTCGACTATGCCAACAACTATGCGACGGCTTTCTGCACGGGTATGGCAAAGTGCTGCGGCGTGGACGCAGGCGGCTTCGACATGACGTCGTGCAAGGCCGACTGGAGTCAGTCGGGCTGGGAGCTCCAGCTTCCCAGCGACAACGGCGCGTACTCCCAAGGCAATCTCACGTTCGACTCCACGAAGGCTTCCGCTTGCATCGCGGCGCTGCAGGCGTGGCCTTGCGGCACGTTCGGGTCCGCGGAGAACCAGGCGATCGTCAGTGCATGCGCTGGCGTTCTTGGCGGAACGATTCCGATTGGCGGGACGGGTTGCCTGTCTTCGTTCGAATGCGTGAGCGGAGCCTGGTGCAACGGGGGCACCTGCGCCGCCCTACTTGGAAGCGGCGGATCGTGCATGGCGGACGAGCAGTGCAGCTACGCGCCTACGAATCAGCCGGCCCTGTTCTGCGACCTCTATCCGGCTGGCGGGGCCAGCCCGACCACTGGAGCGTGCAGGGCCGTTCTGCCCAACGCCGGAACGAGCCTCTGCGGCAATGCGAACGTTCTCGACGACCTGGCCTGTTCAAGCCAGAGTTGCGGCGACGACAACGTGTGCGGCGACATGAAGACGAATCCCGCGACGAACATCTGCCCCGGATACCTCATCGGCGGCGGTTGATCGCTCCGGTTCACGTTCGGATCGCGACGATCTCGAAGCGCGCGTTCTTGAAGAACACACGCTTGATCAGATCGCTGGTATGGAGGAGGGCGCGTCCGTTCGCGCCCTCCTTCGCCACGTCGATGCCCGTGCTCTCGCGCAGGACTCGAATTGGCAAGGACCTGAGGCGCGCGCGAATCATCGGGAGCGTAAAGTGCACGGTGTGGTCGGCAAACGGCCCAATCTCGTATCTCAGACCTGCAGCGTTCCACGCTGCGTGCACAATGGACGCGGCCGCGTAAATCGGGTGATGCACGTGAACACTGAAGTACAGCGTCCCCCGTGGGCGGAGTACGCGCGCGATCTCTTCGAGGATGGCGCCCGGACGCTCCGCATGGTCAATAACGTTGTCACATAGAACGAGGTCGAACGAAGCATCGTCAAACGGTAGCGCTTCGCCGTAGGCCCGCAGGGTCTTCGCTCGTCGCTGCCACTGGGGAAAGAGCGCCCGGTAGGTGTCCGCCAGCGGATCGACGCCAATCGCGTTGCGGAATCCGAGAAAGAAGATCAACCCATGCGCGCCGCTGCCCACTTCGAGGACCCGCGCTGCTGGATGGACCGGGGTCACTTTCTCGATGCGTCGTCTCACAGAAGTGGCGTGAGCCACGAGCTCGCGCGTGAACTGGTCGTGCCCCTCGGTCAACCCCAACGCTTTCTCGGTCTGGTATGCGAGTTGCCGCAACTCGGCACGCCGCGCTCGCTGACGTCGAAGTCGCAGGAGCAGGTCTCCGATCCGGACGGTCCAGTTCCGATCATCCATTCTTTCGGTCGACTCGGCGCAAAAGCGCATGCAGCTCAAACAGATCGAGCAGCAAATCGGCGTGTCTGCTGCGCCACTCCGCCGAATCTTTGCAGAACCGATCAACATCTGCCCAAAACTCTCCGGTGCCCGCGATTCTTGTGCGAATGCTGGCCACTAGAGCATTGGTGCGATCGAGCAGACTCCTCGCCGCAGACTCCGGCGTCTGGCCGGAGTTGAGGGCGACGAGTACATCGCATTCGTAGTCCCGGCAGGCGCTCGGGCGATCGGAATAGATCGAACAGCGCCCGTTGTGCGCGGCGCACGGGAACGGCATCAGCCATTCGTCACCGCGCTTTATGAGTGGAAGACGACGGGCTCGTAGCCCGGCGACCTCAGTCGCTCGGACGGGAACGCTTCGGAAAAGACCGTTCGTGCAGCAGAGCGAACATGACAGACATAACTCCGCCACTCGGTTGGGCATATCATCGCGGCCACCGATCGCGCAAGCTTCCCTCCGACGAACTTTCGACCGGCTGACGTAGCGGTCGCGGTTTGACGCACCTACTTTTCTCGGCATTCTTAGGTGTCATGTGCATCCGCAGCGAGGCCCCCGAGGTGCGAGGACGCGCGTTGTGGTTTCGCGATGACGACGGTGCCCTATGGGTGGGGGGCTGGGCACGAGGCAACGATATCGCGGTGCACCCGGCGAGTGCGGAGGATGTAGCGGTCCTTTCGGCATGCGATGGGGTCCGCGCGCTCACGGACGTCTCGCGCCACGTCCGGATCCCGATCGAAGAGGTGACGCGAATCATTGCCCACTGGGAGGCTCGGATTCCGGGGTCGTTGCGTTGGAAGGTAGTGGTCGACGAGAGGTTGGCTGCGCAGACCGCCGTCGCACTCGACATGCTCCACGAGTCCCTGGCGGTGGATAAGTTGAACGTGGGACACGACAATGCGGACTACCATCGGAATCGCATCAGAGACGCCGACCATCAGTTCGACGAAGTCGAGACCACGGTATCCCACGCGTACAGCGTTCGTCACCCGGGCCTCGGTGGTCGGGCCTATGGCGAGGCGTTGTTCGACAAGTGCCGCGCACTGGGTGCGATTCGCTCGGGGATGCAAATTCTCGAGGTTGGTTGCGGTACCGGACGTCTAGCGCGTTCCTTCCTCGATGCGTTTGCGAAGCGAATGCCCGAGGCATATGCAAATGCGCGCTATATGATGTTCGACGTCGCGCCAGTGCTCGCTGTGTCGCAGCGCGAACTCACCGCACCGCACGCAGAACGCGTCGTGTTCGTCAGCGGTAATATTGAAACCCACGTGTTTCACGAGCAATTTGACCTTGTCATCGCCAACGAGATGATCGCAGACCTTTCCGTGGATGCGGTCGACAAAGATCGTCCCGCATCGACGTCCTACGCAAGAAAATACAATCTCTCGAGCGCGCGCGCACTCCGGATATTCCTCGTAAATGCTGGCGCAATACGATTTGTAGAGCAGGTGGCATCGATTCTGCATCGTGACGGGCTCGCGATTGTGGTCGAATACGGGTCGCGCGACGGCTTTCCGGTCGCAGTCGAGCTCTGCGAACACACCGAGTATTCGATTCACTTCGGGCATCTAGAGGAAGCTGCAGCGTCTCTGGGCTTGAGGCCGCATTGCGAATCGCTCGAGTCTTTTCTGGAATTCGATTCTGGTTGCCAGGTAATTGCGGCTGACTCGTCCGCGCTGTTGCGCGGATTGTCGTCTAGACTGTTCGGCACGCAGATCCCGAAACTCGCTTACACTCGTAAACAGCTGTATGCCGCGGTCGGTCGTCGAATCGAAGGTGTTCAGAATGTTCAGTTCTTGCCGATTGGAGATTGCGGTAGCCTTATGTGTCCAAGAGAGTTCCTTGCACTGTTGCTATCGCGGCGCTAGGCATTGCGTCGTATTTCCAGCACCCGCCACCTTTTCTTGGAGCCCCGTGCCGCCCGCGGGCCCCGCACGATCGGAAGGCGTCGCGTCGGCGCTCCCGGTGGACTCGTCCCAGGCGTCAATACCCCCTCCTTCGACCGTTGCGTCGGTGCCGCTTTCCCTCACTGGTCCATCGCCGCCGTCCTCGCCCTTCCGGGTCGGCTCCATCTTGTCGGGCGGCAGAATGATCGGCGTGTTGTCGACGTCATCCCCCGCGTCGGGGCCTGCATCGCCCGCTTGAGGCTGAGTTGCCGCGGTGAAGTCGGGGCCCCCGCATCCGGCGATCATCGTCGCAGCGTTGGAAAAGCACCAACCCCGAACGGAGAGCTGACCAAGGTTTCGTCCGGTGCCCCATGGGTCACCGCGTATTGCGTCGCCTTCCTCTTGCTCGTTCATCGGCCGCCGGTCCGCCAAGGTTGTCGCCCGCCGTTATCCTGCTCGCGAATAGAGGCTTGGCCAAGGACACCTCAGTCCGCCGGTATCATCTGAAAATACCGATACATACGGCGTGGCCTGGCGCTTGCTAAGCTCCATGGGCATACTCCACAAGGAAGAAGCTCGCATGCAGCCCACCGACACGACAATCGAGATCCTGAAGGGCATCCGCGACGAAGTGAAAGGCGTTTGCGCGAAGATTGGCGAAACGAACGACCGTCTTGACCAGACCAACGACCGTCTCGGCCGTCTCGAGCGCCGGCAGGCCGACAGCGAGATCCGTCTCGCCACCGAGATCGTCGCCGTGGCCGACGCGGTACGCGATGTGCGCGATCTTCTGCGCGACGATCGCGGGCTGCGTAGCCGCGTCGACGACCACGAGCGGCGCCTGACCTCCATCGAGCTAGCGAGGGGTTGAGCGTGGCCCCGACCGACCTGACGATCGAGATCCTCAAGGGCATTCGCGACGAGGTGAAGGGCGTCCGCGAGGAAGTGAACGGCGTTCGCGACGAGGTGAAGGTATTTCGCGAGGAGGTCCGCGGGCAGCTCGGAGAAACGAACGCCCGGCTGGACCGTCTCGAGCGACGGCAGGCCGATACCGAGATTCGCCTGTCGACCGAGCTGGTCGCCGTGGTCGATGCCGTACGTGACGTTCGCGATCTCCTGCGCGAGGATCGCGCGCTGCACGACCGCGTCGATGACCACGAGCGTCGTCTGGCCGCCGTCGAACGGCGCGTGTGACTCACCGCTCCACCACCTTCGGACAGTCCTGGCTCGGCGGCTGCCCCGTCCGCTTCCCTACGTCGGCGCTCTCCGGTGCCCCCCATGCCGCGATGAGCGCGAAATGCTCGAACGAGCACGGCGTGATCGTCGCGCCGGCCACGCCGCGCGCCCGCATGTCCAGCCCGCGTGCCACCTGCGCGTCGCGCCGCTCCGATTCGCTGCGTCCGGGCGATGCGGCCCACCTCGGCGGCAGAACCGCAACCCACGCGATTGCCGCTGCCGCGCCCGCGGCCATCCGCGACGTCTTCGTCCACCCTTGGGCAAGGACGGACAACGCATCGACCCCCATTCCCGCCCCGATCCACCAGAGCGCGGCGAGTGCCCGGGCGGGGTGGTGCGTGGGGGCGCCATCTTGCACGTCTCCCCAGACGAGGAACGCGAGGATGGCGCCCGAAACGGCCGCGGCCCACGCCCAGCGAACGCGCAGCGCCGCGCTGCCCACGATCCCGATCGCGCCCATGATGCCCAGTGCCGCGATTTCGGGCGTCTCGAGTGCCAGCGCTCGCGGATAGCCGAGGAGCTTGTCTCGCAGCGGGATGTCCGCCGCGCCGATGGTGTGCCGGAACGCGGTGACGCGCGCGACGAAGTGCAGGGCGCTCCCGTGCGCGTGGGCATTCCACGCCATCCACGCCAGCGGACCGACCACCGCGACGAGCGCGCACGCGCATTCCCGACCCCGCCCGCGATTGCCCCCGCGGAGCGCGCGCCACGCGCAGACGGCGGCCAGCGCCGCACACGCCGGCCACGCTTCGTAGCGCGAGAGCGACGCGGACCATAGCGCCGCTGCGGCCCATGGCCCCGCCGCCGCGTGTCCCATCGCGATGGCGGCGGCCGCGACCAGCGCGCCCGTCCATCCCTCAGGAACGGTCGCGACCCCGAGCCATGCGTTCCACGGCATCGCCATCGCGATGAACGTTGCGATCGCCGCCGCCGCACGCGGGACGGACACGGAGCGCATCGCGACGTAGGGAGCGACGACGCTCGCCGCGCCGAGAGCTACCGCGACGGACCGGGCCACGCCGAGCGATCTCCCTGCGATCTCCATGGCGCACCCTTCGACCCAGAACGGAAACGGGAGCCAGCTGGTACCGCTCGGGTCGATCCGCGGCGCATGCGCGAACTGTTCTGCAATCACCGTCCGCGCGTAGTCGTCATCGGACACGTGCGAGAAGCCGCTGTGCAGCACCCACGCACCGACCACGAGCTTGATCGCAAAGAGCGCCGCCGCATCCATGGCGCAGCCCCTCGACCGGTCACCGCGCGCGAGGGCAGTCGGTCGCTTTGCGGGTCGGACACCCGGAGCTGAGGTGACACCGTGCACCGGCACACTATGCTCGTCTTTGCCGATGCACATCACGATGGTTAAGAAGCGCCTCGCGAACGGGGAGACGTGCCGCAAGTGCGCCCAGGCCGAAGAGCTCCTGAAGAGTCGGGGCCTCTGGAATCGGATCGACGAAGTCGTCTGGGCGGACGAGGCCGATCCCGCGTCGCCCGGCATGCAGCTCGGCGCCCGCCACGGAGTGAGCGTCGCGCCGTTCTTCGTCGTTCGTGACGACGGCGGATCCCCGGTCATTTACGAGAGCGTCCTCAAGCTGATCCAGGAGCGGCTCGCCGCCGCGCCGGCCTCCGCCCAACATTCGGTGCCCAACGGAGTGGACGTCGAGGCCGCCGCGCGCACGCTTTCCGACAGGCACCCGTCCGAAGTATTGCGCTGGGGGCTCGAGCGCTGGGGAATGTCTCTCGGGATCGCCTTCAGCGGCGCGGAAGACGTCGCGGTCGTTCACATGGCGAGCGAGACGGGCCTCCCGTTCTCGGTCTTTTGCCTCGACACGGGCCGGCTGCACCCGGAGACCTACCGGTTCATCGACGCGGTTCGCAGGCGGTACGGCGTCGAGATCGACCTGATGGCGCCCGAAGCCCCCAAGCTCGAGGCCTTCGTCAAACGAAAGGGGCTCTTCAGCTTTTACGAGGACGGGCACGGGGAATGCTGTGAAGTTCGGAAGGTCGAGCCCCTGCGCCGGGTGCTCGGAACCCTCCGCGCCTGGGCAACCGGCCAGCGCCGCGATCAAAGCCCGTCGACGCGGTCCGCGATCGCGGTCGTCGAGCGCGACCGCACGTTCTCCGGCTTGTCTGGCGAGCCGCTCGTCAAGCTCAACCCCCTCGCCGGGTGGACGTCGGGACAAGTCTGGCAATACATCCGGGAAAACGGAGTTCCTTTCAACGCGCTCCACGAACGCGGGTTCATCTCGATCGGCTGCGAGCCTTGCACGCGGCCGACGCTGCCGGGCGAGCACGAACGCGCGGGCCGCTGGTGGTGGGAGGACGCGACCAAGCGAGAGTGCGGCCTGCACATGCGTCCTTCGTAGAGGGCGTGCTTTTCGCCGATCCCTTCGCGATGCCGGCGTCGGCTCGCTGCGGCGTACATAAAGTACGCCTCGCTCGGCCTCCTTGGCCTCGCTCGGTCTCGACGAAAATCACGCCCTCTACGGCGTGGGTGGGCTTGGACGTACATAAAGTGCGCGCCTCGGCTCGGCCGTCGCTCGGCCTCGGCTCGGCCTCGGCTCGGCCTCCGGCCTCGACGACGATCACGCCTTCTACGGGCTTGGGGGTGCGGAGTCGGTGGGCGCGGCGGACGGTTTGGGCTTCGCCGCCTTCACGCGCGTGCCTTCGTTGCCCTTGCCCTTGCGCTGCTCTTCGACGATGCGAGCCTTGAGCTCGCGGTCGCCGGACGACGATACGTACGCGAGCGATACGCTGGTCAGCATGAAGATGCCCGCGCACACGGCCGTTGCTCGGGTCAAGATGTTACCCGCCCCTCGCCCTCCGAAGACCTGCTGCGCGCCGCCGCCGAACGCCGCGCCCATTCCCCCCCCCTTGCCCTGCTGCAACAGCACGACCAGCATGAGGAACATGCATACGAAGATGTGGACGATCTGAAGCAGGGTCGTGAGCATGGGTCAGCCTGGTCAGCGTTGTGCGAGCACTTCGGCGCTGCGCGCGATCGCGATGAAAGATGTCGCGTCGAGGCTTGCCCCGCCCACGAGCGCCCCGTCCACGTCGGGGGACTCGAACATCCCGCGGGCGTTGTCCGCTTTGACCGAACCGCCGTAGAGCACGCGCGTGCGCGTCGCCAGTGCGGCCGATTTTTCGCCGAGCCATCGGCGGATGGCCTCGTGCACTTGCTGCGCTTCGGCTGGCCCCGCATTCTTCCCGGTGCCGATCGCCCAGACGGGCTCGTACGCGATCGCCACTTCACGTTCGCTCGCGGCGATTGCCCCGAGGCATGCCCGCACCTGTCGCTCGACCACTTCGAGCGTGCGGCCCGCCTCACGCTCCGCCAGCGTTTCGCCGACGCATACGATGGGGAGTAGCCCGCTCTTCAGGGCCGCGACGACTTTGTCCGCAACGAAGGCGTCGCTCTCTCCGAAGAGCTGCCGTCGCTCGCTATGGCCCACGATCACCCAGGCGCATCCCGCCTCGACGAGCATCGGCGCGCTCACCTCGCCCGTGAAGGCGCCGGAGTCCTTGGGGTAGAGGTTCTGCGCGGCGACCTGCACGCGGCTGCCGTCGCACTCATGCGCGCACGCTGCGAGCGCGGTGAATGGCGGCGCGACGACGAGGTCGACCCGAGGCACTTCCGCCGCGAGGCGCACGACCGTCGTCGCCAGAACCACGCCCGACGGCCCTCCGTTGTGCATCTTCCAGTTGCCCGCCACGAGCGGACGCCGCGACGGGTTCACGTCGCACCCGACCGGAGCACTTCGATTCCGGGCAGCTTCTTGCCCTCGACCAGCTCGAGCGAGGCGCCTCCTCCGGTCGAGATGTGCTTCATCTTCTTCGAGATAGCCTCGCCGGCCACATACACGGCCGCGGCGCTGTCGCCGCCGCCGACGACGGTGAATGCAGGTGAGTCGGCCATTGCGCGCGCGATGGCGAACGTTCCGTTCGCGAATGGTGCCTTCTCGAAGAGGCCCATCGGCCCGTTCCAGAAGACAGTCTTCGCGCCGGACAGCCGCCGGGTGAACTCACGGATGCTGGCAGGTCCGATGTCGAGCGCCATTTTGCCCGGCGGGATCGCGCCCACGCCCACCGTTTCGCCGGCGCTCGCCTCCGTGCTGGCCGCAACGACGACATCGACGGGGAGAACCAGATCGACCCCCTTCTCGCGTGCCTTGTCGAGGAGCGTCCGCGCCAGAGCCAGCTTGTCGGTCTCGACGAGCGAGCTCTGCATGTTGTGGTCGCGTGCGGCGAGGAACGTATTCGCCATCGCCCCGCCGATCAGGAGCGCGTTGACCCGCTCGAGCAGCGACTCGACGACGGCGATCTTGTCGCTCACTTTTGCGCCGCCGAGGATCGCGACGAACGGCTTCTCCGGATCGGTCACCACTTTGCCGAGGCAGGCGATCTCCTTTTCGAGCAAAAAACCGCACCCGCGGTCGCGATAGAGCTTGGCAAGCCCGTGCACGCTCGCGTGCGCGCGATGGACCGAACCGAACGCGTCGTCCACGTACACGTCGGCGAGCTCGGCGAGCTGCCGGCAGAACCCCTCGTCGTCCTTCTCCTCCTCCGGATGGAATCGAAGGTTCTCGAGCAGGCACGCCTGGCCTGCCCGAAGATCGAAGACGACCTTCTTGGCCGCGTCGCCCACGCAGTCTTCGGGCAGGGCCACGTCTTGCCCAAGGAGCTCGGCCAAGCGCAGGGCACACGGCTCGAGCGAGTACTTCGCGTCGCGCCCTTTCTTCGGCCGGCCGAGGTGGCTCGCGCACACGAGGCGAGCGCCCCGCTCGAGCGCATGCTTGATGGTCGGGAGCGCCTCGCGGATTCGCGAGTCGTCGGTGATGGTCGAGCCGTCGAGCGGTACGTTGAAATCGACGCGAAGAAAGACGCGCTTGTTCTCGATCGGCAGCTCGCGGATCGAGCGGATCCCCTGCAGCGGGTTGCTCATCGTCCAGCGCCTTTCAGAGCTTCGCGGCGACGAGCTGCGTCAGCTCGACCATTCGGTTCGAAAAGCCCCACTCGTTGTCGTACCAGGAGAAGACTTTGGCGAACCGGTCGCCGATGACCTGCGTGATCGTCGAGTCGAAGATCGACGAGTGCGGGTCGCCGATGAAGTCGCCCGACACCAGCGGGATGTCGACGTAGTCCAGGATCCCCTTCATCGCCGTTTCGGCGGCCTTCTTCATCGCCGCGTTGATCCCGTCCCGGGTGACCGGCTTGTCGGTCTCCAGCGTCAGGTCGACGATGCTCACGTCCATCGTTGGAACGCGCATCGACTGGCCATCGAACTTGCCCTTGAGGGCGGGAATGACCTCGGACAACGCCTTTGCGGCGCCCGTGGTCGACGGGATCATGTTTACGGCCGCCGCGCGCGCGCGCCGGAGGTCACCCTTGCGGTGCGGGATGTCGAGCACGGCCTGATCGTTCGTGTAGGAGTGGATCGTCGTCATCAGACCGCGCTGGATGCCGAAGTTGTCGAGCAGCACTTTGGCGACGGGCGCGAGACAGTTCGTCGTGCACGAACCGCACGAGATGATCGTGTGCTTGCCCGCGTCGTAGGCTTCGGTGTTCACGCCGAGGACGATCGTCGCGTCTTGTCCCTTCGCGGGCGCGCTGATGATCACCTTCTTGGCGCCCGCTTGCAGGTGCGCCACCGCCTTCTCCCGGTCGGTGAACAAGCCGGTGCACTCGAGCACCACGTCGACCCCGAGCTCCTTCCACGGCAGCTTGGCGGGGTCCTTCTCGGCCACGACCTTCGGCTTGGAAAAGCCGAAATCGATCGCCCCTTCGAGCGCCTTCGAGGGGTGCGCCGCGCGGCCGTGCACGCTGTCGAAGTTGTACAGGTGCGCGAGCGTCTTGGCGTCGGTCAGATCGTTGATCGCGACGAGATCGAGGTCTTTCACGTTGCGTTCCGCGATCGCGCGGACGATGCAGCGACCGATGCGACCGAAGCCATTGATGGCGATCTTCGTGGCCATTTTCGAATGCCTCCTCAGCAGGTTTGCGACACGCCGCGGCGGAGCTGCCCGCGTGGCGTCTGCTCGGAGGCGGGAACGTAGTCCCACGCCCACGGGAGGGCAAGGTCAGCGCGCTTCGATGTCCGAGTGTTTCGGTGGGGTTACGAAGGTCATGCGCGGTTCCACCAGACTAAACGGACGCCGCCCTTCTAGCTGCCGCTCGTGGCCGGCTTTGGCGGTCCGCCGAAGATACTCGCCACCCGACGCTTCTCTTTGCTCGCCTTGTCTTTCTCGGCGTACGTCGGGATGACCACGCGCTCGCGCTTGGGAAGCTCGCGCCCTTCGAGCACGGCCGCGATTTCCTCCGAGTCGAGTGTCTCCCGCTCGATGAGCGAGTCAGCCAGCCGACGCAGCTTGTCGCTGTCGCGCGTGAGGAAGTCTTTCACCCGGACGTACTGGCGCTGCACGATCGCGCGCACCTCTTGGTCGATCTCTTGCGCGGTCTGCTCGGAGTAGTCCTGCGTGCGCTGGGCATAGTCCCGGCCGAGGAAGATGGACTCCTCCTTCTTTCCGTACGCGAGCGGCCCGAGCTTCTCGCTCATGCCCCATTCGCACGCCATCTTTCGTGCGATTTCGGTCGCCTTTTCGATGTCGTTGCCGGCGCCCGTAGTCATACGCCCGAACACGATCTCCTCGGCGATGCGTCCCCCGAGGGCGACGGCGATGCTGCTTTCCGCCTGTTCCTTGGAGAGGTTGTGCCTGTCGTCTTTGGGCAGGTACCAGGTGACGCCGAGCGCGGGGCCGCGTGGGATGATCGTGACTTTGTGCACCGGGTCGTGGTGGTTGATCAGCACCGAGATGAGCGTGTGGCCCGCCTCGTGGACCGCGGTCGTCTTCTTCTCGTCGTCGCTGATGACCATCGAGCGACGCTCGGTGCCCATGTACACTTTGTCTTTGGCGAGCTCGAAGTCGGCCATGTTCAGCGCGTCCTTGTCCTGACGCGCCGCGAGCAGGGCGGCCTCGTTGACGAGGTTTTCGAGGTCTGCGCCCGAGAACCCCGGGGTGCCGCGGGCGATCACTTCGAGGTCGACGTCGGGCGATAGGGGGGTGCGCTTTGTGTGCACCCGGAGGATCTCTTCGCGGCCGCGCACGTCCGGCCGCGGGACGGTGATGCGGCGGTCGAAGCGCCCGGGGCGCAGGATCGCGGGGTCGAGCACGTCGGGGCGGTTGGTGGCGGCGATGATGATGACGCCGTCGTTCGACTCGAAGCCGTCCATCTCGACGAGCAGCTGATTGAGCGTTTGCTCGCGCTCGTCGTGTCCGCCCCCGAGGCCCGCGCCGCGATGGCGGCCGACTGCGTCGATCTCATCGATGAAGATGATGCACGGCGCGTGCTTCTTCCCCTGCTCGAAGAGATCGCGGACGCGGCTCGCGCCGACGCCGACGAACATCTCGACGAAGTCCGAGCCCGAGATGCTGAAGAACGGCACGCCCGCTTCGCCCGCGATCGCGCGAGCGAGAAGCGTTTTGCCGGTGCCCGGCGGGCCGATCAAAAGAACGCCTTTGGGAATGCGGCCTCCCAGGCGCTGAAACTTCTTCGGGTCCTTGAGAAACGCGATGATCTCCTCGACCTCGTCTTTCGCCTCGTCGATCCCCGCGACGTCCGCGAACGTCACCTTGTTCTGCGAGTCGCTCAGCATGCGCGCCTTCGCCTTGCCGAACGACATCGCCTTGCCGCCCCCGGCCTGCAGCTGGCGCATGAAGAGGAAGAACATGATGCCGATGAAAAGCATCGGGAGGAGCGTGACGAGCGTGGAGGACCAGAACGGGGTCGTGTCTTCCTTCTCGAAGTAGACTTGCAGCTTGTCGTTCGGCGTGCGGCCGGCGGCGGGGTCTTTCTTCTCCAGGTCGTCGATGAGCGATTGATCGGCGATCGGCCCCAGCGTCTCTTTCTGGGTGTTCTTGCCGTCTTGCACCTGGAGGAAGGCGTACTCGTGGTCCTTGATGTGGACCTCGGTGACCTGTCCCGAATGCACCAGGGTCATAAACTGGCTGAAGCTGACCGACTGCTTTCTCTCGCCGGGCTGCAAGACCTGCCAGATCGCCAAGAACATCACGATCAGCAGGACCCAGAGCAGCAGCGTCTTGTGTGATTGCTTCACGTCGACCTCGGTGGATTTCGCACCCCTCGGCGGCGGATGGCCCGAGCGATGCCTCTCGGCTTGAACAACTGACTACCTATGATGCGTAACATCGACGTCACGTCGCAGCCAGGTGGCCTCCCCAATTTCTAGCATTTTGCCGCAACGCCATCTCGTGCCGCCTGTCGCCCACGGTCTCGCCTAAGGTCTTCCGCCCACGGTCTCGCCTAAGGTCTTCCGCCCACGGTCTCGCCCGACGCCTCACAGACGGCCTCGCCCACTCTCACCCTCGGTCTCGCCCGATGACCCGAAAAACGGGCGGCCCCCCCGATGACCCGAAAAACGGCCAGTCGTGGGGGCAGAGTGCCCGCTCGCCCACCAGTCACGTCACGGCGTTTTTCTACCCTGCGACATTTCGTCGGCCAGACGGCAGAGGTGCTCGACGATCCTGGGGCTGAGTCGCTCCAGTGCCGGGACGAGCTCGTGGCGGACGCGCGTGCGCAAAAAGCGGGGGTCGCGGTTCGAAGGATCGACGGTGTAGGCGAGATGATGGCGGGCGATGTGTGCGTCCACGTCTGCGCGACGTGCTCGGTACAGGGGACGGATGCGGATGCCGTCGCATGGCGGCAGCACCCCGAGGCCACGTGCCCCTGTCCCACGGAGCAGCCGGATGAGCACCGTCTCGGCGCGGTCGTCCGCGTGATGGCCGGTCGCGATGCGGCCAGCCCCCGCAGCTGCGGCAGCCGCCAGCAGCGCCTGCCATCGGGCGGTCCGCGCGCGCGCCTGGAGGTTTCCGCCGGGCGCGACGGCCACGCGGGTCCGCCCGAAGGGCACGTCGAGGGCTCGTGCGAATGCCTCGGCGAGATCGAGCTCGGCCGCCGCTTCGGCGCGCAAGCTGTGGTCGACGCCGTGCGCGAACAGACCGAAACCGAGGCGGCCGCGAAGGAGCGCCAACACATGGAGCATGGCCATCGAGTCGGGACCGCCGCTCACCGCGGCCAGCACGATGGTCCCGCGGGGCACGAGGCCGTCGTCGCGTAGCGCGGCGCGCACCAGCGTAATGAGCGTGGGTGGATGGGTGCGCGGCATGAGGATGCCCGGTTCACTTCCTCACGAGGCTACGGATCGCCAAGCTCGAACTCCTTGCAGAAGACGATCTCGGCCTGGTCGAGCGCTTCGCGCCGCGGCGCCGGGGGATAGCCGAGCGAGCAGCGCAGCCCCTGGTCTCGCGCGACGTGCTCCGCGGCGTGCGCGCAATCTTCGCAGGCGAAGCGCAGAACGAAGGCGGAGGCCTCTCGACGCAAGCGGTCGTCGACGGGGGTGATCACCGTTGCGCGCCCCCGGCGCGTCGCCGCTCGAGCGCTAGAACGACCTCCACGTGGCTCGTCTGCGGAAACATCTCGAACGTCGCCACCGATCGCGCATCGTAGGCCTGCGCGAGGATCTTCAGATCGCGCCCGAGCGTTTGCGCATCGCAAGAGACGTACACGACGTGCGATACCCGCGAGGGCACCAGGCGCTCTGCGACGGCGCGAGCGCCGGTGCGCGGAGGATCGAGCACGACGAGCTTGGTCGCGGCGTTCCACGCGTAGACCTCGGCGTCCGCTTCGACGACATGCGCATTGTTCGCTCGCCCCGCGAGGTTGGCGCGCGCCGCGTCGCACGCATCTCGACTCGACTCGACGAGGACCAGGGCAGTCACTTCGCGCGCCAAGAGCACGCTGAGGTTGCCGGCGCCGGCGTAAAGCTCGACCGCCCTTTCCGCGTGGTACGGGCGCACGATCTCGGCGACCCAGTGTGCGAGCATCGCGCTCGTGCGCTCGCTGGCTTGCGCGAATCCGCCCGGAGGAAGGCGCAGCGGCAACCCGTCGGCGCCAATGACCCATGGAGTGGGGTCGCCGATGACCGCAGGGCGCGAGGCGCCCTCGATCGTCGCACGGGCCCCGGCGATCGCGCGCCCGGCGACGGCCTGCTCGAGACGAGCGAAGCACGCGTCCGCGAGGTCGCCGGTCCACTGCACGTCGAGGACCGGAGGGCGGTCGGTGCCGAGGGGGCCGAGCGCGATGGTCACGTCGCCGTGTCCGCGCGAACCTTCGAAAATTCCCGCTAGCGACCGGCGCGCTCGCTCGAGGGGCGCATCGAGCACCGCGCACACGTCCACGTTCACGGGGTCATGCGTTCTCGACTCGTTCATTCCGACGGCGACCTGCCCGCGTTTGCACCGGACGTGCACACGCGCTCGAGTGCGGTACCCGGTCGCCGCCGGCGCGGGATGCGTCGCGATCGCCATTGCCCGCCACTTGTCGGGCAGCGCGGCACGCACGTGCTCGACGTGCGCCCGCACCTGCGCCTCGAGGGAGAGGTGCATCCAGTTGCAGCCGCCGCAGCGCGTCGACCATGGGCACGCCGGGCTCGCGCGGTCGGGCCCGGCTGCAAGAAGCTCGAGGATCCGTCCGCGCGCCGGCCGTTGTGAAGCGTCGATTTCAGCCGACAGCACGTCCCCGGGCGACGCGTGCGGGACGAACACCGCTCGCCGCTCCCCGCCGATCTCCGCGTGCGCCACGCCGTCGCCGCCGGGCGCCAGCGTCGCGATCGTCAGCTGTGCGCGGAGCGTGCGCGAGCCTCGCGGATGCATCAGGGAAACGGCTGCGCCGGCCGACCCCGCTCGAAGTAGAAGTCGAACCGGCCCTTCAGGTGCCCCCGGCACCGCGGCGGCGGCCCCAATCCGCCGGGGCAGGTCTCGCGCGGGTCGGCGAGGTACAGGTCGAAGTCGGCCACGGTGCGGCGCTGCTTGGCGTCCGATTCGCCGGCGTTTCCGTCGAAGAGCGCCGTGAACTTGATCATGCTGGTGGCGACGTTCGCCGATACCGCCGTCGACTCGAAGTCGGTGCACATGGTCGGCGACTCCGCGGCATCGGCGGCCACGGTCGATGCGCTTGCGTCCACGAAAGTGGCGAGCCCCGCGTCGTCGCAGGCAAGCGGCGCCTCGACGCGGCCGGCCGGTCGGTTGCATGTCCCGTCGGGCTCGAGGGTCACCGCGTCCATGGCGTAGAGGGCGACGTTCTGCGTGGGACAAGTCCGCTCGAGGTAGAGCGTCGCGTGCACGAGGGGGGGATTGGCGACCGCCTTAACCGGGACGCCGGGCGGCGTCACCGCGGGGGGTATGCCGACGACGAGCGGCTCCCCCAGACTCGATCCGCGAACGGCGTTGACGTCGTCCACGAGGATGAGGAGGCCATCGCTGAACGTTTCGTAGTCAATCCCGTGCTGGATCCGGATCTGAAGCGCCGCGCTGTTCGTGGGCACGGCGGCGAAGAAGTCCGGGTGCAGGTCCAGCGGACCGGACCAGCAGTCTTGTACGTCGAGTGAGCCCGACACGCAGCCGACGCCCTGCCCCAGCGAACAACCCGGCGTCAGAAGAGCCGCGACGGCCCCGACGAGCGCCAAGGTAGCGAGGGCCTTCACCGCCGAACCAGCCTAGCGCGGACCGCGCCATTTCCCATGCATTGTCTTTTCGCCGGCGGTCATAGCGCCGCGGCGATGCGGCCTCCTCCGAGGACGCGGTCGCCATCGTAGAAGACGGCGATCTGACCGGCCGTGATCGCGCGCACCGGTCCGTCGAACCACACGCTCGCTCCACCGGACGGCGATTCGACGACGACGGCATTCTCTCCGTCGTGGCGGTAGCGGACCCGCACACGCGCGCGCGCCGGGAGAGCCACGCCGTCCGCGAGCGAGACGTCGGCGAGCGTCGCGCCTCGTGACAGAAGCGCTTCTTGCCCGCCGAGGTGCACGGTGGCTCCCCCTGCGTCGATGCGCGTGACGAACGCCGGCTTGCCGAGCGCGACACCGATCCCCTTGCGCTGGCCGATGGTGAAGAGATGGACGCCGTCGTGGGCCCCGATCGCGCGCCCGTCCTCGTCGAGGATCTTCCCAGGGCGGACGCGAGCACGCGCGCGCTCGGTGACGAAGTCGGCGTACGCCCGCCCTCCGCCGCCGACGAAGCAAAGGTCCTGGCTCTCTCCCTTCTCGGCGCCTGGGAGGCGACGATGGGCGGCCTCGGCGCGAACTTCGTCCTTGGTCGACTCTCCCAGCGGAAAGACGAGCCGCTCGAGCCACGACCGCGGGCTCGCGTAAAGAAAATAGCTCTGGTCTTTGGAGCGGTCGGCGCCCATCGAGAGGCGTGGCGTCCCATCGGGATCGGGCGTGACCCGGGCGTAGTGCCCGGTCGCAAGGCGATCGGCACCGAGCCGATCGGCGAGGGCGAAGAGCTCGGCGAGCTTGACGCCGCGGTTGCACGCCGTGCACGGGCTCGGCGTCTCTCCAGCGAGGTACGCTTCGACGAACGGCTCGACGACCATCTGCGCGAAGACGGCGCGCCGGTCGAACGTAAAGTGGGCGAAGCCGAGCGCGTCCGCCACGCGCTGCGCATCGTATTGATCCTCCGGGGCGCAGCATCGGCCTCGGGCGCCTGCCCCCGGACGCTCCGGGTAATCCCACAGATGCAGCGTGACTCCGACCACCTCAAAGCCGGCGTCGTGAAGTCGCGCCGCGGCGACCGACGAATCGACTCCGCCGCTCATCGCCACGATGATTCGCTCGCGCGCCGGGAGCATCGTCCCTCTTTAGCCTGGCTGGCCCAGCTTCCGAAACTCGCGAGTGATGCTCTCGATCGCGCGGGCATGAAGGCGGCTCCCCCACGACTTGGACAGACCCAGCGACGCGGCGGCCGCCTCGAGCGTTTCGTCGGCGAAGTAGTGGCGCTCGATGAGCGCGCGCTCCCGATCCGGCAGGCCCGCGACGATCGCGCGAACCCGCTCCCCGAGCTCCGCGCGGGCGACCAGCTCCTCCGGCGTCACATCTCGCGCTTCGAGGTCGACGCCGGCTGGTGCGGGCGGGGCCACCGTCCCGACCGCCATCGCGGTTGCGATTCCGGCGAGGTAGGAAGTCAAGCGCGCGTCGGCCTCTTCGGGCGTCGTCGACGGACTTGCGGCGTCCTCCTCGTCGTACGCTTCGACCATCCGATCGCCCGCCTCGAGCGCGCGAAGCTCCCGATAGAGGCGCCGCGGAAGCTCTCCCCATTGGCGGACTCCGTCAATCATTGCGCCGCGGATCCGTAGGTTCGCCCAGCGGCGAAATGGTACACCGCGCGACTCGTCGAACGTGCGCGCGGCTTGAAGGAGCCCTTCGCGACCGAACGATCGGAGGTCGTCGACCGTCGCTCCCGGCGAGATGCGCCGGTTCATCTGGCGCGCGACGATCTCCACGAGGTCGAGCTCCGCGTGAAAGCGCGCGAGGACCTGGGGGGTATCGCTGGGGTTCGCTTTGCGAGGCGGGTCCACGTTGTCCAGGCAGTGCGTGGTGGGGAAGGGGGAGACCTGGGCCCAAGGTGAGCCAAGGGGCGAGCGGACGCCACCATAGCAGCGTTACGTCGGCGGGCGTCGGCAAGCGGGCGAATGCGGACGCTTGCGGGCTCGCTCCGTGGATTGGTAGCCTGACCGATCCGGATGGGCGCTGAGTACGACGACAAGGAGCGGAGGAAAGGCGATAGCCGCCCGCCGTCCCAGCCTCCGCCACCGCCCGATTGCGCGGTCGATGACGAAGACGTCGGCTCCGCATGGCGAAGCTGGCTTTCGGCGCTCGCGGCGGACGCGGAAGCGGCTACCGCCGCCGCGATGGCCTACGAATCGCTGCCGGCCGAAGCACGCGACGCGTGGCTCGACGCGCTCGAGGTCGAGCGCCCGCTGCTGGAAGTGCCCACCGTGGCGCTCTACGCGCCCCTTCTGGCGGTCGAACTCGAGGCCCCGCGGCGAGGCCGCATCCAGAGGGCGCTGGCGGTGGATCCCATCCCGCGCACAGACGGACCCGACCAGGCATGGGCGCTGCGAGGCGTTGCGGTCGACGGAGCCCATGCGTGCGTCCTCGTGGCGCGGCTCTATCTGGAGTTCGTTCAGGTCTTGACGTGCCGCTACACGCCGGGCGGCGGGTTTCTTTCGGTACGCCACGAGCCGTTACGTCATGCGGGAGACTTCCCGCCGGCGCGCGATGTCGACGGGGTCGTCGTCGAGCCCACCCCGCTTCGTCTCGTCGTCGAAGAGCTCGCGCACGCGATCCTCGCCGACAAGCGCCAGCAACGTCCTCCGCACCCTGCGCTCGCGTCGTTCGCTCACCTCTTCGGCCCGCACCTGGACGATGAGGATGCCGCCCTCGCCGAGCCCTGATAAGACTCGCGCGGGCGCGCCATGCCGGACGACCTCGAACGCCGCTGCGGAACCTGCGCGCGCTTCGTGCGAGTCATCGAGAAAATCGACGATTCGGGGGAGGTTCGGCGCTCGGGCGACTGTCTGCTCGGTGTGTGGCCGTCGCCACTCTACGAAACGAGCACATGCTCCCAGTGGGTCAGGCGCGGCGAGTTCAAGCCCCGCCTGCCCGAGCGCCCCGCAAAGCCGCGCCAACGGGACCGAGCTGGCGCGTCGCGACCGGTCTTCGACCCGACCCCTACCGAAGAGGCAGCGCCACTTTCGTTGCCGGAGGACCTACTCGATATGGATGCCGATCAGTTCCGCAGGGTTCTCTCCGAGGTGATCCGCGACGAGCTCGGTGTGGGCGAAGTGGAGATCGCGGGCAAATGGCAGGGGGGCGAAGTCATCATCAAACCGGGCAAGGACGGGTTGCAGGAAAAGCGAATCCCGGTCGAAGCGCTGTTTCGCAAGATCGTATCGATCCGCGACAAGTTGCGCGTGCTCGAACAGCGAATCAACAGTCATCCCAAGCTCGGCGACGATGAGAAGGTACAGCTTCAGCAGTACGTGACGGGGTGCTACGGAGCGCTCACCACGTTCAACGTGCTTTTTGCGGACCGTGAAGACCAATTCGTCGGACAGAAAGGCGACGAGTAGCGGTTTCGCCGCTCTCGCGCCGCCCCGCTTACTCTGGTCGGCGGTGGCGGCGACGGCCTTCGCTCTGGCGTGCGGACCTACGACGCCCCCGCTGGCGCCCCCCGGCGGACGTGACTTTGCGGGGGCGGCTGCGACCGCGCCGACCAGCCCGGCCGACTTCGTGTTCGACTCCCTGGACCGGCGTCCCTTGAGCGCCGAGGCGACGCGCGGGAAGCCCACCGTTCTGGCGTTCGTGACGACCGCGAACCTGGCTTCGCAAGCGCAGGTCGACTTTCTCGTGGCGATGGCGAAGACCGACGGCGATCGGATCAATTACGCCGTCGTAGCCATCGAAGAGGAGGGCAGCCGCGAGCTCGTCGAGCTGTACAAGAAGGCCCTGGCGATCCCGTTTCCGGTCGCGATGGCCGACTCGCAGACGCTCGCGGGAGGCGGCGCATTCGGCGACGTGAGAGAAGTCCCGGTCACCGTCATCCTCGACCGGCGCGGGCGGGTCGTCTGGCGCGCCGACGGAAGGCTGGCCAAGAGCGACGAGCTCCGCGGAGCGCTGCGGGGGCTGTGAGAGTCAACGAGTCCATTTCTTCAGGAGCTCGCGCTTCACGACTTTGCCGAGGGCGTTGCGGGGCAAGTCGCGCATGATCAGGACCTGCCTGGGGACTTTGTAGGCCGCGATCCGGTCTCTCACGAACGCCCGGAGTCGATCTTCGGCGCATTCTTCGTCGCGTCCATCGCGAGGGACGACGCAGGCCACGACACGCTCGCCCCAGGTCGCGTCGGGGACGCCGACGACGGCCACTTCGGCCACGGCGGCGTGCTCGAGGAGCGCCTCTTCGATCTCCAGCGCGCTCAGCTTGTAGCCTCCGCTCTTCAGGATATCGACGCTCGTGCGGCCGAGAACACGGACGTAACCGTCCGCGCTGCGGGCGACGGTGTCTCCCGTCTTGAACCATCGCTCGCCGCCATCGAACACGAAGGCCTCCCCGGTCGCCTCGGTTCGCTCGTGGTAGCGCGCGAAGACGCTCGGCCCTGCGATCCAGAGCTCGCCTATGTCGGCTTCGTGTCCGCTGTCGTCGACGATGCGTGATTTCACGGTTCGGAGCGGCGTCCCCACCGTGCCCGGGCGGCGCCCTTCGGGGGCGAGCGGGTTGCTCAAGCCGACGCCGATCTCGGTCATACCGAAGCGCTCGAGCGGGTAGGCGCCGGTGAGCGCGAGCCATCGGTTGCCCGTGGGGACGGGGAGCGCCGCGCTGCCGCTCGTGATGAGGCGAAGCGCGCGCGCACCCCGTTCCCACCGCGCGCGTGCCGCGTCGTCGGCGGCGTCGAACGCGGCGAAGAGCTTTGCGTGGATCGTCGGAACCGCCATCAGCACGGTCGCCGTCTGCACGGCGTCCCACGTGGCCGCCGGGTCGAAAGGCGCGCTGCCGGCCGCCAGGAAGCGTGTCGCGGCCCCGGCGCCGATCAGCGAGAGGAGCGCGATCACTAGACCGTGCATGTGATGCAGGGGGAGAACGTGCAAGAGGACGTCGTCGCCGCGCAACCCCCACGCCTCACCGAGGAGCTCTTGTTGAGCCGAAAGATTGGCGTGCGTGATCACCGCCCCCTTGGGCTTGCCCGTCGTGCCGCTCGTGTAGAGCTGAAGCGCCGAATCGCCATCACGGGGATCGGCGACGATCGATACGATCGGGCCTTGCGTCAGGACCTCGGCGAGGACGACGCGTCGCTCCGGGGAGAGGAACGCCACCCGGTCGGCAAGGTCGCCGGACGCGACCACGGTTCGAACATGCGCGTCGTCACATAGGTACCTTGTCTCCGGCGGCGGGTGCAGGGGTGACAGCACGACTGCCGTTCCGCCGGCGCGAAGCACGCCAAAGAAGACGGTGACGAACGTCGCGCTCGGGGAGACCAAGAGAGCGATGCGCTCGCCGTCGAGCGACGCGCGTCCCGCCAGCAGCGCCGCGGCCGCACGATCGGCCGCTCGCACCGCCTCGGTCCAGGACGTCGTTCCGGCCGGGTCGTAGGCCACGGGGCCCGGGTCAGCGGCGCGCGCGAGCCATCGGGAGAGCAGCTGCGAAGGGCGAGCGGGCATGGGCTACCGGTGGGGATCGCTCGCCGAAGGCGAGAGCGCGGAGGATACGCTTTACGGCAAATCTCAATGAACCTCGCCCACGAGCAACCCAAATCCGCCCACGAGCACCTCTTCCGGTGAAGCACCGCCCTGGCAGGCCACGCCCCGCTTGTCGATCGTGAATCCGTGATCGCCAAAGGCGAAGAGCAGTGTTCGCGGAGCGAGCGTATCGACGTAACGCGCGATGGCCTCCGCTGTCGCCTCCGCGATCTCCGGTAGCTCCCGCACCAAATCCCCGCGCGCCGCCTGCACCCGCGACTCGACGATGTCCAGCTTGTGGAGCTCGCGAGGGCCGACACGCATCCGCCGCACGTGCTCGGCGTTGCGGCCGCGCGGCGGCTGACCTTCTTGCTCGAGCGCCCCCGGCGTGCGCAGCGCGTCGACGCCCCGCGCGATCGTCTCCAATTGGCGGATCGTCGTGGTCGGGAGCGCGCTCCAGAGCAGCACTTCGTCGGTCAGCGACGCGTGGGTGCCGATCTTGGCGACCAATCGGGCCTGAATCGCGCGCGACAGATCCCAGCGCATCGCGTCGATGAGCAGGAGGCGCATGGTTCGGGCGCCATGGAGCCGTGCGATGCGTCCTGCCACGTCGTGCACGTCGAGGACCATGCGCGGCCGCTTGGTGGTCGCGGCGAACGTGGGGAACGAGGCGACGTACCCGGCGGCGAATGTGTCGCGGAAGTCGTCCCGCGCGCGGCGGGCGCGCGGATCGTCGAGCCCGGCCACGACCGCGTTGGCGAGGGGCACGTACGCCTCCGCGAAGAGCTGCTCGAGCGCGGCGAGCGGCTGCGGACCGCGCGCTGCCGCGAGCTGCAGGGTCCAGGTGCGCCAAGTGGCGTCCGCGCCCGGTTCGAGCGCGGCAACGGGCAAAGAAGCCGCAGAATGGGGGGCGGGGGAAGGCGGGGGGGCGATCGCACCGACGTCTGGAGCCGACGCGAGGAGAAGCTGGCACAAGGCGACCGGATCGCCGAATCCCGCCGTCTGGGTATCACGCTCGTCGAGCAAGACGATCAGCGGCCGCTCCCGGGTCGCGCCCGCGAAGAAGCGCAGTGTCGCGCAGTCGTCCGGATCGAGCGCTCCCCGCGCACCGGTCGCAGCCCGCAGCGGACCGAGCACAATCGCAATTCCGGTTGCACCGGAGCGTCGCGCGCGAAAAAGCTGGTCGCTCAGGCGCGCGTCGCGGTCGGGGACGCCTCCGCCCAGGCCCGGGCTCGTCTCTCCACGTGCCGTGAGCTCGCGTTCAATCGTTTCGGCGATGAGCTCCGCCAGTCGCCCGCGAGCCGATGGCCCAACTCCCTCCAGCTCGGCCACGACCATCCCCGCCCGCCCCAAGCGAACGCTCGCCGCGTCCCGCTCGTCCGCGGTGGCAAAGCGCACCTCGCCGTGCGTGCTCTGCGAATCGTGCGCGCCGAGCGTGATCGGAGGCGCGTCGCGCCCGGGGTCGAACGTCATCATCGCGGCATGATGTAGGCACGCGAGCGGTTCGTTGGCCCAGTTTTTGGCGGTCGTTGACCGTCGAAGCCCGGATGTTATCTTCAGTTGGTTCTCTCTGCAGGGTACGTGAATGCCGGCATCACATGGATCCCGAACAACCACGAACCCGGGAGGCAATGACCACTCGGTGTGCAAGCCGAGCCGCTCCGACGGGGCGGACAATACTCGGAAGCCTTAAGCGTGGTCAGCGCTTCCCACCTAGCCGTTGGCTAGGGGTTCATGTCGTCCGGCACACGGCCCAGGTGGTAGGAACGACCCCAAGCGGGCGGCGTTGTTCAGAAGCGCCGCCCGCTGTTTTTGTGTACCGGCCGGCCGTCGCCTGTGCGCGCCGAACAAGGCGACTCATCCACGCCGAGAACGTGACCGCGCGCGGCTCAGGTGCCAGGATTCATCCGTGGAGTCGATTCGTGAAGGCCTCCTCGCGGTCATGGACCGCAAGCACCACTGGGCGTACCCCGCGCTGACCCGTCCGGGGTTGACGCGCGAGCAACTGCTCGCGCACTTCCGCCACGAGTACCTGGTGTACGTGCGTGACTTTCCGATGCTCCTCGCAAGGGCGCTCGGCATCGTTCCACCCATCGACGACGTGCGCAGCGCTCTGGCGCGCAACCTTTACGAGGAGCAAACCGGCGGCATTTCGGGGACGTCGGCGCATCCCCGTCTCTTCTTGCGGATGATGGAGGGGCTCGGGTTCGACGTAGCAGCTTTCGCCGACGACGACGCGTGGCTGCACCCCGCCGCGCTTCGCTACCGCGATTTCTTGCGCGACCGCTCCTGCGCGACTCCGTGGCAGGCTGCCCTCGCCCTGCTGACCATCTTCGTCGAGGGAAGCGTCAACGAGCGCGCCGAGCTCGCGGGGGCGTTCGTGCGCCGTCGCGGTGACGAAGCCGTGCGTGAGCATGCTCTCGTCAAGCACTACGGCTGCCCCCCCGACGCGATGGAGTTGACGCGCGCGCACGCGATGGTCGAGGGGGAGCACCGGGACGATGCATGGCGGATGGTGCTCGTCAATGTCGAGAAGAGCGACGAAGCGCGTGCGGTGCTGGACACGTGCGACCAGGCGCTCGCGCTGTGGCAGGCGTATCGCGACGGGGTCGCCGAGAGCATGGGCCTGGGGCGCAGAGCCGCATAGGCAGAAGGGCTTCTGGCGCGTTGCAGGCGCACCGAGACCGCGGTCCGCCCGCGGCGCGCTGGCCGCCCGATGAGCGCTGGGACGTTTCACGGTCAAAGCGATAGATGGCTAGGCGTGCCGTCTTGCATTCGAATCGCACGCAAATGACGGCGGGCATTCGAAAGGTCCACGGCCCGCCTCTTGCCTCACCGGTTTGAAATGAATCAGCACCCCACAGAATACTCGAGCATCCCTGACACGGGCGACGGGCGTTGGAAGCCTCCGCCGCCGGAGCCTGCGGAGGAGCCGGAAGAGACCTGGAGGACCACCGACTCGCGAATTGCGAATCGTCGGGATGGCCTTTCCACAAAGGCGGTGCTTGCATCTTTGTTGATGATGGGTGCGCTGGGGACCGGCGGGTTTCTCTTGATGCATTCCTTTGTTCGCGGCGACGGGCCGCGGAGCCCGGAGCAAGTAACGGCTGAGCTCTACGCCGCGGGAGTGGCTGGTGCGATCTCGGCTCCGCCTTCGTTGATTCCGCCCCCGCCGCCGCCCCCGAGTCCCCCCTTCTTTTTGGAAAGCCCGATCCCTACCCCCGCGGCAATCCGAGCCGTTCCGCCGGCGCCCACTGCCGCCATAACAAGCCCGCCGAAGGTTCTTGTGCACGTGCATGTCTATCCGTTCCCGGTGTTCGCGGGACAGTTGGCGACTCCCGCGCAAGGCGCGCCGTCAGCCAATCCCCTGGCTCCCCCAACCGCCTCGCCCGAGGGGACTTCAGGGACGAACCCATACGGCGAGGTGCCGGAGGCGACGACCAGCGGGGCACGGCGCGCCCTGGTGCAGGCCAACGGCGTTCCTTCGGATGATCCGGTGGGCCGTCGCGAGTGAAGCGCCGTGCCGCTCGCGTGCTGGTCGCCGAGGACGATGATGACGAGCGAGAGGCAATCGCCTCGGCCCTTCGCACAGTCGATATCGAAACCGACCTCGTCGCGGATGGCGGCCGGTTTCTCGTCGCCGTAGCCTCCCAATATCGTCCGGGGGACCGAGCGCCTCCGATCGATCTCATGGTGGTCGACGTCTTGATGCCGGTTTGCGGAGGGTTGGCCGTCCTCGAAGCGTTGCGCGGCGCCCACTGGGCGACTCCAGTCGTCATCATCACCGGGCGCGAGACGCGCGAGGTCCGTGACGCGACCCATAGGCTCGGAGCGACGCTGATGATCAAGCCACTCGACCTGACGATGTTGCAGCAAACGGTCTTGCGTCTTCTTGCCGAGCGACCTGCGCCCTGAACCGCCGAGGTGCTGCACCACGGGGACTGACCTCCGTGGCCGCCGAGGGCCATAGGCCGATCGAGGGAGATGCGCACACGCGATCGGGGGGCGGATGGAAGCATTCGCGCCGGAACGAAGGGCCGGAGCGGCGAGACGAGGCTGCACATTGACTGGGGATGGCGTCGCTGGACGTCGCGGCCGGCGCCCCGATGTATGATGCCCGGGATGCGCAAGCCCCGCCGTGCCTTCCTTTTCGTCATTTCTCTCATGGGTTCGCCCGCGTGTTCTTCGAGCACACCGAGCAACGCGCAATCGGCTGCCGACGGCGGCTCCGGCGGGTCGAGCGGGGCGACGTCGTCGGGCGCCGCAGGGTCGTCGTCCTCAGGGAGTGGGGGCGGCGGCTCGTCGTCTTCGGGCGGCGGCGTCGGTTCGTCGTCCTCAGGCATCGGTCCAGGCTCTTCGTCCTCGGGAAGCTCGGGCGGCGGTTCGTCTTCCGGCGCGGGGTCAACCGACGCGGGCGCGGCCGAAGCGGGGCGTCCTGCCGCCGACTCGGGGACAGACGCGACCACTGTCCCAGGGTGCGCGGCGCTTCCGCTCTGCGACGACTTCGAGGCTGACTCGACCGGCGGACCGCCGAGCTCGGCCCGGTGGGGCGTGACGTCGGCCACAGGGTGCAGCGGTCAGTCGTCGTATTCGGTCACCATCGACGGGACGCAGGCGCACGGCGGCAAGCAGTCGGTTAAAGTGGTCGGCGGCGACTCGTGCGGCCCCATGATGGTCCACTCGAGCGCCTTCGCCAAGCTGACCGGCGGCGACGTCTACGGCCGGTTCTTCACGCGGTTCTCGAGCGCGATGCCGGTTCACCACGCGGCTTTCATGGCGCTCGGCTTTGCCCCGGACGCCGGGCCCCTCGGCAACAACACGAAGCAATATCTGCAGTTTTCGGCCGAGGAAGCGAGCAACCCGGACGGGGGCTCCGGCGCTATGCTCGACTGGAATTACAACGACCTGACCCTGCCTCAGAAGGACTCGATGGGCTTCGTACAAACGACGTATCCGGCGGCCGGCGCTTGGACCTGCGTCGAGTTTCACGCGTCGCCGGGGAGCGGGGCCCTTGAAGTGTGGGTCGATGGAAACGCAGTCCCCGGCATGACGTACGTTCCGGGGGTCACGATGGATATGCAGGGGGTCAATGGGGGCTGGAACGCCGGGCGCCCCACCCCGCTCGACGTGAAGAGCATTGGGTTCGGCTGGGTGGACTTCACGGCCTCGGGGACGACGCTGTGGTTCGACGACATCGCCCTCGCCAGCTCGCGCATCGGCTGCAACTAGCCGGCGGGTGTCGGCCCTTGTACAGTTGCCGAGGGGCCTTGGCGCTGCTTCGAGCAAGGCGCTGTGCAATTCGTTCCGCGGCGCGAATGATCTGCGTCGAGTAAAGACGGCGTGCGCGAAACGGGACGCCAATTCGGCGTTTGACGCTCGCATCCTGGTCTTGGCCGTAGGCTTGCAGTCAGCCGCGGGGCGCCATGAGACTATCGCGGGCTCACTTGCCAGGCGTATCGGCGATCGCCGTTGCCCTCTGCTCTTTGTCGACGCCGACCATTGCCCTCGCGGACGTACCGATCGACATCCTCGCCTCGACCCAGGGCGCCCCTCCGCCTCCACCGCCGGAGAAACATTTCGCCGTCTATCCGGTCATCGACGGCGCCATCATCGGCACGAGCGTTGGCGTCGCGGGGCTGATGGAGCTCGTCCTGCAGACCGGCGAGATCAAGCCGCTGGGACCGACGGTCGACCCCGGGGAACTACTCCCGATCGACCGAATTGCCGTTACGCAGACAATCGATCCCCACGCCGGTTTCTACTCGGACGTCGGCTTATATGCGGCGATCGGCTTCATCGGCATCGACTCGGCTCTCTCGGGCGTGCGATACGGCTGGAGCGCGGGGCTCATGGATGCAGTCATGTACCTCGAGTCGGTGACGGTCACGCTGACGGTGACGGACTTGACCAAGATCGCCGTACGTCGTCCGCGCCCCATCGACTACAAGGACCAGAGTATCGCGAACGTGGGCACCACCACGAACACCGACGAAACGCTCTCGTTTTTCTCGGGTCACGCGGGCACGCTCGCTGCGATTACCGGAACCTCGACGTACCTGGCCTTCGTGCGGTCGCCGCGCTCCGCACGCCCGTGGATCACGTTGGCCGCGGGCACATTGCTGACCGCGTTCGTCGACTACGAGCGCGTCCGGGCTGGCGCTCACTTCCCCACCGACGTCATCGCTGGCACGCTCACGGGAGCAGCCATCGGCGTCGTCGTTCCTCGCCTGCACCATCTGGCCGTGCTGCCCATTTGGGTCAGTGCCGCCCCGGCGACGCACGGAAATGGCGCGACGCTCTTGGCGCAGGGATCCTTCTGACGTGTACAGACGCCTCTTCAATACCATGCCGCCGGCGTCGCGGCACGCAGCGGTCGCGGTGACCGCGCGAGCACAGTAGAACGGACCCATGACGTATTGCGTAGGCGTTCTTTTGGACCGGGGAATGGTCTTCGCCTCCGATTCCCGCACCCACGCGGGAGTCGACAACTTTGCCTCGTTTTGCAAGATGACCGTGTTCGAGCGCAAGGGCGACCGCGTGTTTGCCTTGCTTAGCTCCGGAAACCTCGCCGGCACCCAGGCGATCGTCAACGTGCTCAAACAGAAAGGCGACGGGGCGCCGCCGCACCTGTGGAGCGTTCGGACGATGTTCGACATGGCGGTCGTCGTGTCCGACGCGATGCGGGACATCGAGCGCCGCGACAAGGAGCACCTGGCGAAAAGCGATCTCGCCTTCAACGCCTCGTTCATCCTCGGCGGGCAGATCAAGGGCGAGCCTTCGCGGCTTTTCCGAATCTACGCCGAAGGAAACTTCATCGAAGCGAGCGCGGACACGCCGTTCTTCCAGACCGGCGAAGCAAAGTACGGAAAACCGATCCTGGACCGCGTCATCACTCCGCACACCAGCCTCGCGGACGCGTCCAAGTGCGTCCTCGTGTCGTTCGACTCGACCATGCGCAGCAACCTGTCGGTCGGGATGCCCATCGACCTCCTCTGTTACGAGCGAGACAGCCTGGAGGTGCGGAAACGCCGTCGTTTCGAGCCCGGCGATCCCTACTTCAGCGCGCTCAGCAAGGAATGGAGCGAAGGTGTTCGCACGGTATTCAAGCAGCTTCCAGAGCTCGAATGGTAACGTGGAAACGTCGGCGGCTCATCAATCGGGCCCTTTCACAGGGAGCGTCGCTGGACTCGATTGCGAACCAGCGTCGAGTCGCTCCGGGTCGCGCTGGAATCGGCGTGACCTGCGCTCTGCCCGATTCAGGGCGCCAATCCGCCCAAGATCTCATGCGACGCTCAATGCGCGAGCTCCTCATGGGCATTTGGCGTAACCGTCGAGACCCCGTTCGGAAGCTCGGCCTTCTTCTCGCCTCGTGACGGCCACAGCTCCGCGATGCGGTCGCGTACTTTCTTGCTCGACTCCGGCGCGAGCAAGAGAACAATCGCGCTCGCCGTGACGGCGCCGGCTGCGAACCAGACCGCGGGCCCGAGTGCGCCACCGCGACGCTGGAGCCCGAAGCCGTCGAGCAGCGAGTCCACACCTCCGGCCTCGATGGCGCGGAGTGACTTCCTGAGTTTGAGCGCCTGGCCACCCAGGTCAATCAGAGACGAGCGCGCTTGGTCCGCGGTTCGCCCGGCTGTATGAATAAAAGAGCCCATGAGTTCCTCTTTTTGCGTCGATCCGTTGTGCGGGGCTGGCAACAGCCGGTGCCCTGGGTTGCAGTTCGCGAACATGGAACCGGCGGAGGCGGCGGGCCACCGCCGGTTCCCTGTCATGGTGCTCGTTATTTCGCGGCGCCTTTGACCGCCTGCTTCACGTTCTCCACCGCTCCTTTGGCCTTTCCTTTGAGCTCGTCGACTTCCCCCTCTGTCTTGAGCCCATCGTTTCCGGTAAGCGTGCCGAGGACCTGCTTCGTCTTGCCTTTGACCTTGTCGATGATCTCGCCCATGGGATTTCTCGCTTTCCGAAACGCATCTTGAATCGTGGGTCAGGGCCACCGCAGCCCGCACCGTTGTCGGGTGCCGTCCGATCCAGCAGCATCGGGCGTGCCAGACGCCTCCCCCTGATCCCGTGGACGAGCTTCCCAGAGGGGCACCTGGCTTCCGCAAGTGCCCGAGGTATCTACAGTGAGCGAGTTTCGGTCGTTGGTGAGGCTTTCCGCGGTCGATTTGGGCGCAACTCTCCTCTCGTACACTCATCGGTGCACTCCAGGGATCCGCAACGTGCGAAAACGGGGTTCTCTTCGCGCCAAGCGACAGCGCCGCTGAGCTCGCCCTTTGCCGCGACACGGGCCGCGTCGCTGACGCGATCAGAAAAACGGTCGTCCCCGAGCCTGCGAGCTACAGCGCACTCATTCCCCTTGCCGGGGCCCGCTCTCCATGGAGACGCGTTCAAACAGGCTTTGAGCATTCCGCCGCTCCCGACCTTCGTTGCTCTCCCAAAGCCGATCACAGTCGCCCGGATCGAGCCCGACTCCTTGAGGACGGAAGACGGAGCGCATTCGCATTCTGGCGCCCGCTGGAATGCCAAAACCCCATTTGCGGCCCTGCAAGGGCATTGAGCCGCTGCCCGGAAACTCTCCGTCACGGGGGTAGCTACGGCGCGGCGCATGCATGGCAGGGCGACATGAAAACCTTTCGACCCCTATGCGCGCTTTCGCTCACGACTTTGGGACCTCTCCTCGCGTGCGGCGGCGCAAGCCAAGAACCTCCGAATACGGCGATCTCCGCAGAGAGTCAACCGGCGCCCATGGCAGGAACGCCTGTCGAAAGTCATCCAGGTGTCACGAGCGCGCAGAGTGTCGACAAGTCGGTCGTTCACCAGCTGGCATCGGCGCGATGCGACCAAGAGCAAACATGCAACAACGTCGGTCCCAAAGCGAAGTTCGCGTCACGCGAGACCTGCATGGACCAGATGAAGGGAAGCATGGGAAACGATTTGAACGCGTACAACTGCCCGCGCGGCATCGACCGCGAGGCGCTGAATCGCTGCATGGCGGCGGTCACCAGCGAAGAGTGTAGCCATCCGTTCGACACGCTCGCGCGCTTCGACAAATGCCGAACGGGCGCGCTCTGCATGAAGTAGGAGAGTGGCCACACGCATGATTGCGACAAAACCCGCCGTCGGGCTGGTCCTCGTGCTCGCCGCGGTGTCATCGACGCTTTCCGGCTGCTTGTGGCGCGAGCGCCCTGATCGCGACGTGCATGTCGAGCCGCGTCGCGATCAAGAGCATCGAGAAGAGCGTCCCGAGCATCATGATGGGGACCACAAGTAAGTAGTACGCACGGGTGTAGTCTCTCGCAGGGGTGCATGGCCCCTCGCAGGTCCCCCCGCGGGGGGACCCAAGGGGGCGAGAGACGGTGCGCGCGCGGCGACGGGAAAAAGCGGAGGTCACGGCGCGAAGTGTGCACCGTTGACAGAGCCCGTGGACTCCTTGGCGCCCGATGGGGCGTGCGCCTCACCGATAGCGGCCAGGGTGTGCACGATGCTGTCGCCGCTGAGTCCGTTGCTCTTGCGTCCCTGGGAGCGGTGGGCATGGCGCGCCAGGTCGTTCATGGACAGAATGCCCTTCAGCCGGCCGTGCGTATCGAGGACGGGTAAGCGGCGAACCCGTACTCGCCGCATGAGCGTTTCGACCATCTCGACGGGGTCCGTCTCGCGAATGCCGTGCACCTTGTTTGCCATTGCGCTCGACACCGGGATCTGCCAGAGCGGCCGACTCTGGGTGTAGGCGGCCATGCAGATGTCGCGGTCCGTGATCATCCCCACCACGCGGTCGTCGGCGTCGAGGACCGGAAGGGCGCCGCAGTCGCTCTCCCACATGATCTGCGCGGCGCGCTGGAGATCGTCGTTGGTGCCGCAAGACTTCACGGACGTCGTCATTAGTTCGGACACATTCATCGTGCGCTCCTTTCAAGAGGCGCACCACATAAAGCAAATGGGAGGCCGCAGTGTACGCGCGCCACTACGTTTGGATCATGGGCGGAGGAGAGCACCCGCGCGGTGGTTCGTGTCAAGCCAACGCCGGGAGGTGAGGAGAGCTGGGCGGGCAGTGGCTATCGCCCGGAATTGTGACGGCAATCTGCAAAGGCGAAAGGCGAAAGAGAATCGAAGGCCACTTGAGTTTCCCTCGTCCGCCTTGGCGCCATGGTCCGTTCATCTCTGCATTTCCACGGGCCTGCTCGTGCTCATTCTCGGTGGTCCAAACCTTGCACGGTAGCCTCCCGCGTCGGGGACCGATGCTGGCACCCCGAAGGCGGAAAAGAGGATGAGAAAATGGGTCTTCTATGGGGTCTCGCCGTATTGTTCTTCGTGATGTGGCTCTTCGGTTTCGTTGCCTTTCACGTCGGCGGTGCGTTCATTCACGTCCTGCTCGTGCTGGCCGTCGCCGTGGTGCTCATCAATGTCCTCTCGGGCCGCCGCACGGCCTGAGCGGTTTCGAGCGCGATTTAGGCCGGGTGTGTTGCGCGTCAGGTAGCTCGTACATTGCAGTCCAGCCCCGCCCGCGAGCGGATGAACCGGAGTTTTCTTATGACACTCAAGGGCCCTTTGGCTTTCAGCCTATTGCTCGGTTCTTTGTGCCTGTGCTTGGCCGGCGCCGCCGAGGAACACGGGCGCTCGGCCCCTCGACCTCAGCCACCGGCCTTTCATCCTCATCCAGCCGGCGTCCATCCAAGAGGTGCGGTCGTGCATTCGCGTCCAGTGCGCGTGCTGGCGCCAAAAGTCGTTGACCGTGCTCGTCACGAATGGACGCATTGGGAGCACCCGCAACTCGTGCGACCGGCTTACTACTGGGACTGGCAGCACATTCATTCCGTCATGTGCGTCGCCGAAGACTCGTACGGCGATCAGTATCCGGTCACCGAAGCGGCACAGCCTGGCTTTGGTCTCGAGGAAATGACGCAAGTCGAGGACGACGCGCTCGACCGCTGTTTCGCGGAGTCAGGCCAAGACCCGACCTGCGTTCTGGCCAGCTGCACGCACATCTGACTGGGAGTTACCCGTCGGCGCCGAGACTCGCCGCCAGGCCACCGTTGGGTGCCCGACCGAGGGCCTTCGTTTCGGGCTACATCCATCGGCGGCGCTTGAACCAGAGTGCCGGGATCAAGGCACTGACCACGACGAGAGCGATGGCCATGGGGTAGCCAAAACGCCAGCCAAGCTCGGGCATCACGCGGAAGTTCATACCGTATACCCCCACCACGAGAACGGGCGGGATGCCAACCACCGAGGCGATCGTGAGCGTCTTCACGATTTCGTTCTGTTCGATGTTGATGAACCCCAGCGTCGCGTCGAGCAGAAATTGTACTTTGCCGGAGAGGTGCGCTTCGTAGTCGGTGAGCGACGCGATGTCGGTGCGGATCGCCTTCATGCGTGCTGCGCTGAGGGAAGGCGCTCCCGCGATGCCGCTCTCCACCACGAACGCGGCAATGCGGCCGACGCCGAGAAGTCCGTCTCGTATCTGCGATGTCCGATCGGCGACGCTTCCGATGCGGCGAAGGGCCGCGCGCAGATCGCCCGAGACCCGGCCCACGGAAGGGCGGAACGCGCTCCGCGACAGCTCGTCGCATTGGGCGCCCGCGCGTTCGAGCCCGTCGGCGGAGCGATCGACGGCCGCCTCCAAAATGCGCAAAAACCCGTCCTCCGCCGTCCCTCCGGATTGACTGGCGAATGCGTCGTGCGCCGCGTCGAAGGATGCGATCTCCGCGAAGCGAACGGTGATGAGAACGCGCGAGGACAGCACGAAGCCGACCGGCGAGAGGACGAGATCATCCTCACCACGCCGAGCGACCATCGGCGTCGAGACATAGTAGGCGCCGCTCTCGAACATCAGCCGACTCGAAGACTCGATCTCGCTGATCTCGCTCTCTGCGGGAACGCGCAGGCCGGTCGCCCGTCCCACCCGCTCGACCTCCGCACGGGTGGGACCGAGCAGATCGATCCACGTCGCGGCGCCTAGGTCCTCTCCTGGATGGGCCGAAATCACCTGGACTCCCTCGCGTTCTGCCGGATTGCCCGTTGCCGCCGACCGCTCGATGCCGGCCAGCCGTTCACCTCGCCTCGGGCCAAGCCCGTAGAGATACGCGACGAGAGAGGCCTTGGCCATGCCGTCGTTGGGGTCAGGCCCGGCAGCGCGCGGCCGCGTCGTCCGGCGAGTCACATGCCGGTTCGCGGCTCATCGGAGCGCCTGTTTGGGGGCGTTTTGACTGCGCGCTGGGTCTTGCGCACCCCTGCGAGGCCTGCCCGCCGTATTGATGTCTCCGTCCGGTGTTATCGGCTGATATTGCGATCCACTTCCGCGGGGGCCAACGTTTTCTGCGCCCGCCAACGTTGCGCGCTCGTGCAATGGTTTCGACCGCCCTACCGTTTGCTGGTTCATTTGCTACTGTGAGCAAGTCTGGAGATTGCGTCTCCAGCGCTTGGAGGAGAGGTCCATGACAACGCGAGCAACCATTTGGGGCGTCGCAATGAGCGCGCTCTTGCCAGCCGGCTCAATCGGATGCGCGGGTGGCGGAGACTCCGCGCCGCAGACATCTGCGGAACAGGTCTATTCCGTGGGGTTCATGGTGAGCACGCGAGGCAATTTACCGACCTGCACGTCAAGCTTGGCCGGAACCGTCGCCTACGTCGCCTCGCCTCCAAGCCTCTACGCCTGCGAAGCCAGCAGGAGCGGGTCCTTTTCGTGGACGTCGATCGCTTGCTCATCGGCCAACTATGGGAGTGTTGCGTACGCCAATCTTTCGCCACCCCTGCTCCTGGCGTGTGTGAACAAGGGCTGGACGCCGGTCCCCCTCCCGCAAGGCGAGGCGGGCCCGCCCGGACCACGAGGGCCGGCGGGGCCGCCCGGTGAAGCCGGCGCGCCAGCACTCATTTCGACGACGCAACTGCCTTCCGGCGATGCCCATTGCCCGACGGGGGGCGTGCGGATTGACACGACCTCAGACGGGGTGGCAAAGCCCCCCGTGTATGTTTGCAATGGCGGAGAGGAAGGGGACGCCACTGCGTCGGACGGCGGCACGGGTGCTTCGGATGCCGCGGACGCTTCCGATGTGAAGACCCTTCCGCCCGGGCTCGTTGCCTATCCGACCCAGAACGCCACCGCCTTTTGCAACTCGATGGCGCGCTGTTGCGGAGTCGATGCCGGCGCTTTTGACATGACCAGCTGCGTGTCGGATTGGAGCGTATCGGCCTGGGAGCTGATGCTTCCGGACAACGTCGCGGTGTTCACTGCCGGCAATCTCACTTTCAATTCGATCCGAGGCAATGCGTGCATCGCAGCGCTTCAGGCATGGCCATGCGATGCCTTTGGTACCTCCGAGAACGGGGCGATCGTCAGCGCATGCTTCAACGTGCTCGGAGGAACGATTCCGGTCGCGGGCACTGGGTGCCTCTCATCGTACGAGTGTGCCAACGGGTACTGCAACGCTGCCGGTACGTGCACCGCGCTGGTCGGGCTGGGCGGCGCGTGCCAGGCCGACGAGCAGTGCGGCCAGGCCGGAACCACCCCGACGCTCTTTTGCGATCTCTATCCCAGCGACGGGAGCAGCCCCAGCACCGGAACGTGCCAGCCCCTTCTTCCCAGCGGCAGCGCCAGCTTCTGCGGCAATGCGAATGTGCTCGACGATCTGGCATGCACGGTCGGGGTGTGCGGGGACGACAACGTTTGCGGCGATTCGAAGACCAATCCAGCATCCAATATTTGCCCAGGGTACGTTCTAGGCGGAGGCTGACCGCACGCTCGCCGATCGGCCCCCGTCGTTTCACCGGCACATCGCAGACTCCGCCCAAAAGAGGCCACGAAGGACTAACGTGCCCGCTGTGTCGGTGCCTTCGCCGTATTCGCGATCGAACGGCCGCTTGGGACCCTATCTCGCGTGCGCCGCCGCCGTTCACGCCGCCATATTTGCCATCAGCTCGCTCCGATCGGTCCGGGGTGCGGCGGTGGCCCAGGCGGCGGCAGTGGTCCGCGCCGTACGTGTCGAGGTCGAGCCGGGGGTTATCGATCTGCCCGCCCCGCCCCGGGGAGAGGCATCCGCAATCGCGGGCGATTCGATGGGCGCGAGCGCGCGACCGGCGATTCCGGCTCCGCGGCGGGCCCGAGCCGACGAGAACGTGGCCGCCATCAGGAGCGCCCTGCAGGAGTCCGAGGACCGCCGACAGCGAGACATGGGGAGGGCGGCCGCCGTCGCCGTGGCGGCCGGCCGGCCTCCCGGCGGTGGGCCGCCAGGCTCTTTCGGGGCGTGGGGGGGCGCTACGCCGATCCGAGGCAACATTGCCTTTGGCAACGGAAGCCATGGGGCGCTGACGGGCAGAGTGTGCTTTCTGCCCGTGGGTACGTTGCGGATCGCCGACGCGGGGGAGTGTCAATACGTCGCGACCGTGTACACGGATACGCTCAATATCCCCGAACGGCACTTCTCCGACGGCTTCCCCGGCGTTTCCGACCGCTCGGAGTGGTTTCTCATCGATTACGCGGGTACGTTCTCCGTCACGGCCTACGGAACGTACGTGTTCCGGCTTCATTCGGACGACGGGTCGTATCTTTACATCGACGACTCGCTCGTCATCGACAACGACGGCAAGCACGCCCCGGAGAGCCGGTCGGGCACGGTGCAGCTTTCGGTCGGCGATCATCGAATCAAAGTGCGGTACGCCCAAACGGACGACCGCATGGCACTGCAGCTCTTCGTGCGCCCACCCGGAGGCGCAGAGATCCTTTTTACGCCGCGCCTCTAGACTGCAGACCAGAGCTGCTCCGCGCTGTGGTTCGCGATCTCGCTCGCGGTGCGCCTCACCACCCGAGTCAGGCCCGCGTACCGCCCCGAGACAATGTCATCCAAACGGGTGACTCTCGGCGGTGACAACCAGTGACTAAATCAGGCCCAACCCGAATCCCAAGGAGAGTCCCATGTTGATCCACTGCAGGCGGCAACTGATGGTGCTCGCCGCGGCCGCTTCGCTCACCGATTGCACACTCAAGACGACGACCATCGGCGATGGCGCCTCCACATCGACGTCCGACAACGGAGGTGGGGTCAGCCCCGGCGCGACCAAGGCCATCCCGGACGCCGGCGCGAAGCCCGGGATCCTCGGCTTCGTCGCGTCGAACGTGCCCGCGTCGACGCCACTGATCGCGACGGGAGACTTGGTCTTCAGCACGCAGACGTGCAGTCGCGCCAGTGTGGAGATCGACACTGCGAAGGGCATCGTCAACGGGTGCGACCCGCAGATGCAGGCCTTCAGCTACACCGCGATCACACAAAGCGACACATCGCTGGGATCGTTGCCTGCTGCCCTGTTTGTCACCAACAAGTTCACGATCCAGACGGGGATGACCGTCACCGTCGTGGGCAACTTGCCTCTCGTCGTCGTGGCCCTCGGTGATGCAAACATCAGCGGCTTGCTCGACGCTTCGCGGGGCGTGGGCGGGGGGGGGATCGCCACGCGCGGCAATCAGAAGGGCAACGGCCAGGGGGGCGGAGGCGCGGCGGCGGCCGGCGAGGGAGCTGGCGGCGCAGGCTTCTGCGGTGTGGGCGGCGACGGCGCGAGCAACACGGGGTCGGGAGGCAAGTCGTATGGCAACGCCGCGAACGTTCCGCTGCTCGGCGGCTCCGCCGGTGGCAGCGCGGCTCAAGGTTCCGGCGCCGGCGGGGGCGCGGTGCAAATCATCTCGGCCACCTCCGTGCAAGTGACCGCTCCCGGCGTCATCCACGTCGGTGGCGCCGGCGGAAGCTGGGAGGGAAGCGCCGGAGGGTCGGGCGGCGCCATCCTTCTCGAGGCGCCGACGATCAGCATCGCCGGCACGCTTGCGGCCAACGGGGGCGGCGGCGGCGGAGGCGACACGCAGTGCAACAGCGGGCAGGACGCGCAGGCGGGCGCAACTCCCGCGGCCGGGGACAAATGCCCCGACAACCCCGGCGCCGCGGGCGCGGCTGGATCAACGATCGACGGGGCCACGCCCGCAAGCGGGATGGTCGGCGGTGGCGGTGGCGCGGTCGGTCGCATCCGGTTGAACACGACGAGTGGCGCCGCGACGATCGGGTCGAGCGCGGTCATTTCGCCCGCGCCGACGACAACGTGCGCGACACAGGGAATGATCGCGCACTAAATCCGTGCGGATCGCCAAGCCGTCAGCCCAGCACCCGCTCTCGCAAGAACTGCTTGACCCGCGCGTTCACGAGCCCCGGCTGCTCGATGGGGGTGACGTGCGTTCCGCGGGAAACCATGAGTAACTCGCCGTGCGGCATGGCCTCGGTCATCGCTGTGGCGAGAAACGGCGGCGTGAACGTGTCGCGCTCCCCGGCGATCACCAGCACGGGCACGTCGATGCGCCCCAAGAGGTCGCCCGCCGTATGCTCGCCGGCCGCGCGCAGCATGCGCAAGAACATCGGGAAGTCCACGTCGGTCATGTGTGAGAGATACGGGAGCACGTCCTCGGGATGCACGCGCTCCGGGTCGATCTCCCCTGCCTTCAGCGCGACCTTCAGCGCGAACTGGGGAGGCAGTCGACTCCACACGGCGCGCACGATGTCGGGCGACTTTTGCGCGAGGTCGAGCAGCTTCGGCAAGATGAGCTCGAGCACGGGAACGCCATGGAACGTGCTTGTAACGTTGCCGAAGCTCCCGCAGAGGAGGACCAGCCCGCGAACTTTGTCCGGGCGCGCGCGGTACGCTTCGAGCGCGACCTGACAGCCCATCGAGTGGCCGAACAGCACGCAGGGCGGATCGCCCACGTGCCGGCGGACGCAGTCCAGATCGTCTGCGTGCGCCGCGATGTCGATGCGGGCCGGATCGGCCGGGGGCGCGCTGCGCCCATGCCCGCGGTAGTGCCAGTGCACCAGCGGAACGACGGGCGCGAGCTCGTCCCACACGTACTTCCAGATGAATCCGTCGCAGAGGATTCCGTCGCTGAGAAGCGCGTGCACTTCGTCCGCGGCGTGCCCTCCCGTTCGCGTGCGGACGAACAAGCGTGTGCCGTCGGCGGCGAAGGCAAATGATGCATGGTCGCCGGGCCGTGCCCCCCCCGGCCGTGCGGTTTCGGCGGCGCGATCCCTCGCCTGGCTCAGCCCGCCTCCTCGTCTTCGGCCCCCTCCACATCGTTGACGCTCGGGAGCTTCTTGATCTCCACGCGCGAGATCTTCCAGGCGCGCTGGACCACCCAAGACAGCGATCGGTCGAGCCGCGCCGCCTCTTCCTTGATCTCCTGGAGCATTGACTCCGGGAAGTACAAACTCTGTTTGCGCTTGTCGGTCTTTGAGCCGGGCAGGTTGGCCATCGGTTCCTTCTCACTCGTCGCCAAGGGGAGCCTCCTTCGTGTAGGCCGCCGGAAAGGTGCGGGGAAACGCTGCGCTTGCCTTCACTAGGATACCCCGATTCGCGGAAGACTTACGAGGGGGATCAAGCTGAGCAAGAGACTTCGTAGGCTACAGGGTACAGGGCCCGACAGAAAATATTCTTCGCGCAGCCCGTGCCTACATCTGGCTCGGGCCTCCTCCGGGCTTGTCGAACGACGCTCCTGGAAGCGCTCGGTGGCGTGTTTCGTCAGCCGGCCGCACGCCCTCGCCTAGCCTGTCTTGCTCGTCATGCGCCGCCGGGAAGGGCGGGCTACGGTCCTACGAAATGCGCCTGGTCAGCCTGAAGAGCGTCGTTCTCGCGTTGTGTGCGTTTTCGGGAGGTGCATGCGTCACCGCCCTCGGCGGGGCACCCCGTTCGGCTCGAGGTGAGACCCCGTACAGCGCCGTCGAGCAATTGGGGCGCGTTCTCGTCGAAGTCGAGGGCGAATACGTCGACCCGGTCGATCGCGCGAAGCTCGTGGACGGAGCGATCAAGGGGATGGTGGCCGAGCTCGACCCCCACTCCAGTTACATGGCGCCGGACGAGTTTCAGGCGTTCCAGAGCGACACCGAAGGGCAGTTCGGCGGGATCGGCATCGAGGTGGAGACCCGCAACGACCAGTTGGTCGTGCTCTCGCCAATCGAGGGCTCTCCCGCCGAGCGGGCCGGAATCCAGAGCGGCGACGTCGTCGTCAGCGTCGATGGCAGGGACGCGAGCGCGCAGCCGCTCGACAAGCTCGTCAAACACCTCCGGGGCGCTCCCGGCGGGCACGTGAAGATCGGCATCCGGCGAAAGGGCACACCCGACCTTCTGTCGTTCGACTTGGCGCGCGAGGTGATCCACGTGCCCAGCGTTGCGTCCAAGCTCCTTATGGATCGCGTCGCGTACGTGCGCGTCAAGCAGTTCCAGGAGCGAACGCACGACGAGCTCCTCGATGCGGCGGCGAAGCTGCGTGCGCGCGCCGGCGGTCGAATCGCGGGAGTGATTCTCGACCTCCGCAGCGATCCCGGCGGCCTGGTCGATCAGGCGGCCGACGTGGCCGACGAGTTCCTCGACGAAGGCGTGATCTACACGGCGCGCCATCGGGGGCGCATCGTCGACGAAGTTCGGGCGCGCTCGGGTGGCGCGTTCGTCGGCCCCCCGTGCGTCGTCCTCGTCAACCAGTACACGGCGAGCGCTTCGGAGCTCGTGGCGGGGGCGCTTCAAGACCACAAGCGCGCGAGCGTCGTCGGCGAGCCGACCTTCGGGAAGGGAAGCGTGCAGGCGATCGTGTCGTTGCCAGGCGGCGCTGGGATGCGGCTGACCGTGTCACGTTATTACACGCCCGGCGGTCACGCGATTCAGGCCGACGGCGTGCATCCCGACGTCACGGTGGAGCTGAAGAAGAACGAAGCGTCGGTGTCCTTTCGCGAGAAGGACCTCGAAGGTCATCTCGCGCCGGAGCCCGGCGGGGACGCCGCGTCCCACCCGAAGGGTGTCGTCGTCGTCGCGGCCGACGCGGGCACGCCGGGCCCCGAATCGAGCCGGAGCGACGCGCGCAACGTTCCCGACGACCCGGGCAAGGGAAGCGACCCGATGCTCCAAGTCGGCTGGGACGTGCTTCACCGCGCCATGGCGGCCGACCCCGTCCCCTGACGGGACGCTCGCGCCGCTGCCGCCCCGGCTGCGACGCCCGTCGCGAGGACGTCGAGCCAGGCGCGCGGCGAATCGGCGCGCAGGTCACCTGCGACGAAGAGTCCGGATTCCGTGCGGCCCTCCACGTCGGCGAGCACCCCGACGCGATCCGCCAGCGCGTCGCGCGCGAAGGGCCACGCGATGGACTCGGGCGCGATGCCGAAAAGCGTGCCCGGCAGCTCGAGCGGACGGCCGTTGGCACCGAGGGTCAGCGGCGCGTCCACCGTCAGCCGGAACGGCGGGCGCCCGAATGGCGGAAGCGCGGACGCGACGATCGACTCCGCGGGCGCGTACTCCACTCCGCCGCCGATGAGGCCCCCCGTGGCGAGGACGACCGCGTCCCCTTCCCGAGCCGGACCGTCGCCCATGGCGATCCGCCAGCCGTCGTCGCTTCGAGCGAGGCTCGTCGCGCGGCCTGGCACTCGATCGACGGCGGCGACGAGCGCACGGTCGCGCGCCCGTTCGAAGCGCAGGCCCGACGGGCCACCCGGCAACGCGATCGCCTCGCCGCATGCGACGCCCACCCGCTCGGAGAGCGCGCGCCCTTTCGGCCGATCGATTCCCAAACAAGGAGGCAGCACGATCGCCCGGATTCTGGCTCCCGCCCGCGTGAGGGCGTCGCGAAGGCGGTCAGCGAGCCAGCCCAAACGATCGTCGTCGTCGTGCCGCATCGCGAAGTCGGCGTCGGGCAGGACGCGCTCGTCCACGTGACGGATCACGACGGCGTCGAAAGGCTGGAAGCTCTCGCCCCATGCCCGGGCCAGCGCGCCCCCGTCCCACCCCGGGCGCTCGCAGCGGACGACGCCGATGCTCGATCCGGCGAGCGGCATGATGTCGAGCAGCGCCGCATCGTGGCCGCGCGCCGGCCGCGCGACACCCGACGTGGTGAGAAGCCGCGCGCCACCGTCCGGGAGCGCGTAGCCACCCAAGGCATCGAGCACCTCGCGCGCCGCGCGCCCGATCGGTGCTGGGTGCGCCGGGGCGTGCGGCCAGAAGACCGCGTCCAGTGCTCCCGTCGCCAAAGTCGATGCCCCCGTTCCACCGTCGATCAACGTGACCTGCGCGCCGGCCCGCGCGGCTGTCAGCGCCGCCGCCGTACCGGCCACGCCCGCGCCGACGACAACCACACGATTCGTCACAGCTCACCCAGCGAGGCCCGCCAGTGGGCGAGCGAAAGCGCCTCTTGTCGCGCCTGTTCGGGTCCCAGCGCGACGAGACGCGTCCGCGCCTGGCGCAGAACGAATTCGCTCGCGAGCGCGCGCCCTTCTGCCGGTGGCAGGCCGCGCTCTTCCGCAATGATCTGACCGCAGCGCATCGCACAGCGCATTCCGCCGCATGCACCAAAGCCGAGTCGCGTTCGCCGCGCGACGTCCTCGACCGTGCGCGCGAGCTCGTCGCGAACGGCGTGCCGCACCTCGGCTTCGATCACGGGCTCGCACGGGCACGTCACGTCGCGCTCGCTCCGCGTCGCGCGCTCGAGGATGCGCAGGGCGATCGTTCCGTGGCGATAGATCAAACGGCGCGCTGCGACCGGGGTGATGCCGTGCTTGTCGGCGACTTCGAACGCGTCGGGGATGCCGTCGCCCCCGGGAAGGGGTCGAACGTGGGTCGCACAAGGCACCTGGACCTCGAACTCGTGCTCGGCGACCTTGTCGCTCAGCTCTTGGGCGAACAGGCGGTAGCTCGCGAGCTTGCCGCCGATCATCGAGTAGACGCCCGGCGCGCCGTCGGCGGCGTGATCGACGATCTCGTGCTCTCGCGAGAGAGCGTCTTCGTTCGGTCCGTAGGCGTAGAGAGTCGGCCGGACGCCGGCGTACGTGCCAATGGCTCGCGCGCTGCGCACGCTGGGGAACACGTGCGCCACGCCTTGCACGAGATAGCGAACCTCTTCGCTGGTTGCGCGTACGTCGTCGAGGTCGCCGTAGTAGTCGTCGTCGGTCGTGCCGAGGACGCTGACGTTCTGCCACGGCTCCAGAAAGATCTGTCGTCCGTCGACCGCCTCCGAGAGGATCCCGTAGTTGGTCAGGCGCCGGTCGAGAACGACGTGGATTCCTTTGCCTGGACGGACACGCACCCGGGCCTGCGGCAGTCCCCCGAGCGCCGCGGTAACGGGACTCCAGGCGCCGGTGGCGTTGACGACCACGTGGGCGCGCACGCCGAGCCGCTCTTGGGTGAAGCGGTCACGGGCGTTCACGACGTAACGGCCGCTGCCGTCGCTGCGCACGAGCCGCGCGATCGAATCGACCGTGGTGTGCACGTGGACCCGCGCTCCGCGCGACATCGCGTCGACGGCGTTCAGCACGCAGAGGCGCGCTCCGTCGACGCCCCACTCGTCGAATGTGATGCCGCCGACGACCGCGCCGACCAGGCCCGGCTCCAGCCGCGCGAGGTCGGCCGCGTCGAGGCGGCAGTGCGGCTCGCCGCGTTTGAGCGGCTGGTAGTCGTCGTACGCGCGGAAATAGGCGTCAATGAGCTCGAATGCGATACGGCCTTTCGCGCTCTGCCGGACGGGCATGAGAAAGGGGATGCGAAAGAGCAGGTGCGGGGCGATCCGCTGGATGTACCCGGAGTCGCGGCACGAGCTCTCCGTCACCTGGGGCGACTTCGAGAGATACCGCACCCCACCGTGGATCATTCCGCTCGAGTTGCCGCTGGCGCCGAACGCGAGGTCGTTGCGCTCGAAGAGCGCGACCGTCAAGCCGCGCAGGGCGAGGTCCCGCGCGACGCCCGTGCCGTTGATTCCTCCGCCGATGATCGCCACGTCGACGGAGTCGCGAGGGAGCGGCTCCTCCGCGGCCGCCATGGCCACGGGCGGCGGGAGAACGGAGACGAGCGGCTCTTCGGGCATCGGGCAGCCGTCTAGCAGATCCGCTCAACGAGTTCTCATCGGTTCCCATCCCTCGTTGGGTCTCGTTGGGTGAGGGGGCCTCAGGCGTCGCTTTCCACGAGCGACCGCTTTGCTCGCTTCACCTTGCGCGCAAACCGTTCGAGCACGCGGTCGACGACGTCCAAGAGCTCGCGATTGCCATCCTGCTTGTGCTTGGCCACGCGCGAGGCGTACTTCGGGGCCTCGCGGAGGAAGAGCCGAAGGAGCCCCGCTTCGATGCTCTCGGCGGCGAGCCCGTACCCGAGCTCTTCGAGGTAGCGCGCGTTGAGGATTTGCTCGTACTGGTTTCCGACCGGAACGCTGAAGACCGGCTTTCCGAGGTAGATCGCCTCGCCGATCAGCGTCAGGCCGCCGTTGGTCACGACCGCGCGGGCCGAAGCCAGGTCCTCGACGAACCCTTCTTCGCTGAACTCTTTCAACGTGCAATTGCCGCGGCGAGCGTTCTTCCGTAGCCCGTAGACCACGAACTTCTCCTCATGCACGGAGTTGAGCTCGTCGACGAGACGGGTGTCGCTCGTCGACGTCTGGTAGACGAGCACGTGATCGCCCGGTTGTGACCGCTTCTTCACGTCGAGGATCGCGCGGCGCACGATCGGCGGAACCAGGGTGGTCTCTTTTTCGTAGCGCTTGCGGACGGTCGGGAAGAAGAAGGTGGTGACGATGTAGTGGTCGCACGCCGGGAGCTTTGCCCGCACGAACGCCTTGGTCGCCTGGTAGTCGACTTTGACGCCGTGCTTGGCGAACTTGCCGAGCTTGCAACGGCTGATGATCTGCTGGTTGTCGATCGACATGATCGGCACGCGGTGGCGCTTCGCGAAGAAGTACGCGAACGAGTCGAAATCGCTGATGACCGCGTGGGGGCGGAACGAAGCGACGCGATCGAAGTAGACGCCGACGTTCGCGGCGAGCATCCACGGGGCGGCGAGCACGTTTCTGGCGAGGGTTCCGTCCCGGTCCATCCGGTTGTCCACGTATCGAATGGTCAGCCCTTTGATCTCGACGACGTCCCGGAAGCTCTTCGAGAGCAGGGCGTGGGCGCGCCCGCTAACGACGATCTTGACCTCGTGACCGCTTGCGATCAGGTGCTCGCAGACGACGCTGCTTCGGATGGCATGCCCCATCCCCTCGCCGACGACGCCGTAGAGGATGCGCATCGGCTGCGCTCGTTCACCCGCGGACCCGAATCGACCACGTCAGCTTCGCGACGCTCTTGAGCACGTTCGGAACGCGCTTGAACAGGTTGATGCTCGGCGGCCGCTTTTCGATGACGTGCACGGGGATCTCCCGAATGGGAATTCCGCCCCGGTCGGCGCGGATCACGAACTCGCTCGCGAAGACGTCCTTGTCGATCAGGCAGGCTCGCACGACGTCGAGGAGTGGGACACGCCGGAACGCCTTGAGCCCATGGGTGTCGGTGCCGCGGTAGCCCAGCATGACTTTGAGCAGCGATGAATACGCGATGCTCGCCGCGTGCCGAATGAGCGGCCGATCGTCGGCCGAGCCGACCGCGAGCTTGCTGCCGATGACGAGATCGGCCTCACCGGTCTCGAGGATCTCGATCGCACTCTTGTGAAACGTCGTGTCGCAGAGGTCGATCTCTTCGCAGAGCACGATGTCGCCCCGCGCCAGCAGGATCCCTTGCTTGAGGGCCTTGCCGTAGTTGGGCTCGCCGAGCGAGATGAGCTTGACCTGACCGTCGTCGGGGTTCGAGTACTTCGCCGCGAGCTCGTGGCCGATCGCGATCGTCCGGTCTTTGGAGCCGTTCTCGGCGAGGATGATCTCGTAGCTCCACCCGAGCGGTTTCAGGCGCTCGCGCAGGTCGACGACGGCGGCGTGCAAGATCGCCTGCTCGTTGTAGATCGGGATGACGATTGAAATGTGGGGGTCCGCCGGCTGCGCGGCGGGCTGGCGTCGTTGAACGGCTGCCATCGAGGGGATACCTGATACGCGATGTTGTGTTCGGGTTTCAACCGGTCTCCGGCGATACCGGCGACCTTTCGTCGGCGCCAAAGCTGTCGACGAGTGCTCTTGCTTCGACGATGTTGTCCTCGATCGCGCAATAGGTCCAGCCGCCGTAACGGCCGAGCGACCAAACCCCGCGCTGTCGCAGGCGCGCGGCCAGCCGCTTGTGCTCGGACAGTGACCGTTGGGTGACATGTACGTAGGCCGGGTCGAGCACGACCCAGTGCTCGGCTACCAGGCGCTGCGAGGTCACCACCCCCTCGCGCGCGAGGTCCGCCAGGACCCGCTCGCGAGTGGCCGCGACGTCGATGGCGGCGCCTTTGGGAAAACCGATCTCGACGTACAAGCTCATTCGGTCGGTCTCGAAGATGTTGTCGTACCAGCCGACGCGGTAAAACGTCGTGTCCCGCGCGGGATAGTAGGCCCAGTGGACGTCCCGATCGCCCTTGTGGTCGAAACCCAAGTTGAAAACCAGCACCTTGCTGTAGACCCAGGTGCCGGGATCGTGGTCGATGCCGCAGATCGACGCAAAGCGGTCGAAGGGCGCGCTCGAGACGAGGCGCTCGAACGCCAGTGTGCGGCGGGTCGTCCGTGCGACGCGACGATCGACGTCGACCGAGACCAGCGCCTCGTCGAGCGCCACGCTGCCGGCGCGCAGCTCGCCGGCCAGCGCGTTGACGTATTCGATCGCCCCCCCTTCGGGATAGGTGAACGTCGCGTTGTAACTCGTGTTGTCCGCCCGCTTCATGTTCCGCACGACGTCGGTCAGGTCGGCGTGGGGAAAGAACCGGCCCATGGCGTCTCGGTCGAGCGTTGCCAAGTCGCACGCGTAGAGCTTCTCGTTGTAGGGAACGAGAAATTTCTCGCAGATACTCTCGCCGAAGCGCGCGTACAGCATCTGCTTGAAGTTCTCTTCCCGCGCCGGCTGAGCGCGGGGCACGTCGCTCGACCGGGCGAAATAGAGGTCGTGAAGGCAGTCGATGAATTCGTCCTGCGGGAGCTGGTGGATGTTCTTCTGAAAAGGAAAGTCGACCCGCTTTCCCTTGTACGCGATGAACGACTTCTTCTCGACGACGCGGATGCGCTGGCCCGGCATGCGCTCACGCAGCCACGCCTCGATCTCCGGGTGCTTGAAGTGGAAGAAGTGTCCCGAATAGTCCCAGACGAAGCCATCCTTCTTGATCGTCTTGCACCAGCCGCCGATCCCGCCGCTGGCTTCGAGCACGACGTAGTCGCCGTCTCCCTTTGCCGAGAGCGCGGCGGCGGTGGCGAGGCCGGTTATCCCGGCGCCCACGATCAGCGTGCGGACGGTCTCCATGTCGGTCGCCTGCGGTTCAGGGGGCCGGCTTGGAGGCTGGCCGACGCGCTTTCGGGTAGCTCCCCAGGTGCTTGACCATCGGACACTTGGCGCGCAGCCGCTCGAGCCCTCGAGCGACGTTCGCGTCGTCGCGATGCCCTTCGAGGTCGGCGAGGAACACGTAGTCCCATGGCTTTTCGCGGCTCGGACGTGACTCGATCCGCGTGAGGTTGATGCCCTCTTCGTCGAGATCGGCGAGCGCGCGCATCAGGGCGCCGCGGCCCTGCCCTTCGCGCAGACTGAACGCGACGGTCGTCTTGTCGTTGCCGGTCGGCGGTGCGTCTTCGAGGGAGACGAGCGCGAAACGCGTGACGTTGTCGGGGCGATCTTGGATACGCTCGCGAACGACCGGCAAGCCGTAGAGCTCGGCGGCGAGACGGCTGGCAATCGCGGCGCCTCGCGGGTCGGAGAGCGCCTCGCGCACGGAGGCCGCGGTCGAAGGGGCTTGCACCAACTGCACGTGGGCTAGGTTCTTTGCCAGCCAAACGCGACACTGCCCCAGCGGCTGGGGGTGCGAATAGACGCGCTCGATCGAGGCCAGGCCGGCGGCGTTCGTCAGCAAGCACTGGGACACTTCGAGCTCGAGCTCGGCACGGATGAAGAGCTTGCCGTCGATCAGCGCGTCGATCGCGGTGTTCGACGATCCTTCCGTCGAGTTCTCGATCGGTACGACGCCGTGCGCTGCGTCGCACCGGGTGACCGCATCGAAGACTCCCTCGAACGTCGCCGCTTCGCTGTAGCGCGCGGCGAGGCCGAAGAGCGCGCGCGCGGCCGCGTGCGAAAACGTACCTTCCGGGCCGAGATAAGCCACTTTGATCGGCTGTTCGAGCGCGAGGCACGCGCTCATGACCTCGCGGTACACGGCGCGGATGGCCTCCGCCGGGAAGGGCCCCGCGCGGGCCGCGAGCCGGTCGAGAACGAGGCGCTCCCGCTCCGGGTCGTACGTGGGGAGGTTGGCCTCCCGCTTGACCCGGGCCACCTCGCCGACGACGCGCGCCCGCTCGTCGAGGAGCTTCAAGATCCGGTCGTCGAGGTCGTCGATGCGTTCGCGTAGGTTGTCGAGAGCCATGGGCAATGGGCGGCGCCGGGGCGGGGCGAAAGGGACGCGAGCTCACTATAGCGTGTGAGAGCGGTTCAGAACGGGATGTCGTCCTCTGTGCTGCCCCCGCCTCCGGGCGAGGTGGCAGCTCCGCTATCGACGACGTCGTCGAACGGCGCGTCGACCCCTGCCGGCTCCCGCTGCGCGCGGGCGCTCCCGCCGCTGCTGGCGCCGCCCTCGCGCATCGGCGCACCTTCCCCGCGACCACGGCCCGAGCCGGGGAGCACGATATTGTTGGCGACCACCTCGGTCGAATATCGCTTCTCGCCGTTCTTTTCGTAGCTCGACGTTTGAAGGCGCCCCTCGACGAAGAGCAGGTCTCCCTTCTGGAGGATCTTGCCGAGGGCCTCGGCCCGCCTTCCCCAGACGGTGACCCGGTGCCATTCGGTGCGCTCTTGGCGGACGTTGTTGCGGTCGAGGTACGTCTCGTTGGTAGCGAGGCGGAGCTTGAGCACGGCTTGGCCCCCGGGCGTCACCCGCAGCTCCGGGTCGGCTCCCAAATGTCCGAGCAGCATCACACGGTTCAGGCCTTCGGCCATAGGGTGTCTCCTTGGTGGAAGTGACTCTTACGATGCTGCCGTCCCGAGCGCTAGACCCCCGGTCGCCCCCGTGCCCGCGCCGGTTGAGACGCTCGCGATCCATGCCACAAACCCCAATCGGCCGGGATCGGACTTCGGTTGCGGACCCGAACGCGGCGGCTCGGGAAGGCCGCGATGGAAGGCCGCGATGCGGGACGCCTCCTCATCGCCTCCGCGGTTCCCTTCGCCGGCCGATCCTTGCGCGTCCGCGTTCGAGGCACTAGGTTGTCCGGCCTCGCCATGAAGGACGGCATTCACCCCAACTACGTTCCGGCGCGCGTCGCCTGCGCGTGCGGAAACTCCTTCGTCACGCGGTCCACGCGCGGCGACTTCCAGATCGACGTGTGCGGAGCGTGCCATCCGTTTTACACGGGCACCCAGAAGCTCATCGATACCGCGGGCCGCGTCGATCGCTTCCGCAAGCGCTACGAGAAAAAGGCCCCCGTCGCGAAAGCCGCCGCCCCAACGCCCGCGGTGGACGAAGCCGAAACCGCCAAATAAAACGGGGGCGCGCCTCGGAGGCTGCGGCGCGGCGGGGTGCTCCGGCCTATACTGGTCCGCATGGTGCGTCCGTACATCGGCGGTCAAGCCCTGCTCGAGGGTGTCATGATGCGAGCGCCGAAGTCGTTCGCGGCCGTCGTTCGGCGAAGCGACGGCTCTCTCCACGTGCGCGAGCGCGCGATGCGCGAGGGGGCTCGTGGCATCGCGCGCTGGCCGCTCGTCCGGGGCGTCGCATCCGTCGTCGAATCGCTCAAGCTGGGCAGCGAAGCCCTGCGCTTCAGCGTCGAGCAGATGGAACAGGACTTGGCCGCCGCGGAGCGCAACGGCGGGGCCAATGTGCACGCCGGGCTAGGGATCCTCGGCGCGTTCGGGTTGTCGCTGTTCACGCTGGCGACGAGCGACGGCACGGGGCCTCACGCGGCAGGCGCGGCTCCGGGACGGCCCAACGGCGCGCGCGAGCGGGCGGGAACGTGGATCATGCTCGTCGTCGCCATCTCGTTTTTCGTGGCGATTCCACAGGCCGCCGCCGCCGGCTTCAGCCGCGTTCTCGGTCTGGGGCTCGAAGTGCAGAGCGCTGCTTTTCAGGCGGTGACGGGGGCGTTCAAGCTCACGGTGGTCATGGGCTATCTGCTCGCCATCCGCCGGGTCCCCGAGATTCGTCGCGTTTTCCAGTACCACGGCGCCGAGCACAAGACGATTACCACCTACGAGGCGGGCGACGCGCTCACCGTGAACGCCGCGCGCACGAAGACGACGATGCATCCTCGCTGCGGGACGACCTTCCTCGTCATGGTGGCGCTCGTGTCGATCGCCGTCTTCACGGCGATCGGCGCGGCGCTCCCGAGAATTCACACGGGAAGCGCCGTTCTCGACAACGTGGCCTTCTTTTTCGAGAAGCTGCCGTTCCTGCCGGTGATCGCGGCAGTCACGTTCGAGCTCCAGCGCTTGTTGGCGCGCCATTGTACGACCGGGCCGATGCGTGCTCTCCTGTGGCCGGGCTTTCTCGTGCAGAAGATCACGACCGCCGAGCCCAGCGACGACCAGCTCGAAGTCGCGCTCGCGAGCTTGCGCGTGACCCTCTTCCGGCAAGAGAAGGGGCAAGCCGACGCGAGCGAAGACGACGTCTCGTTCGCGAGTTACGGAGCGCTTCTCGCGGCGGACAGGTTGCGCGCTGCGGCGTGACCGCGCGGTCGGTAGCCGGGCGCGCAAGGACGCGCTGTCCGGTATGCTACAGCGGGTCGCATGCTCCCCATCGACAAGCTCGAACAGCTCGTCCGCCGCTATGGCGATCTCGCGGAGCAACTTTGCCAGCCAGAGGTGCTCGCTGATCGCGCCAAGCAGTTGAAGCTCAACAAGGAGCGCAGCGATCTCGAACCCCTCGTGCAGTCCTTCTCGAGGTACCGAGAGGTCGACAAAGGGATCGCGGACAACCAGGACGCTCTCTCCGATCCGGAGCTGCGGGAGCTCGCACAGGCCGAGCTCACGGAGTTGGAAACAGAGCGCACGCGGCTCGAGCAATCGATTCAGCTTCTTCTTTTGCCGCCCGACCCCAGCGACCAGAAAAACACGATTCTCGAGATTCGCAGCGCGGAGGGAGGGGAAGAAGCGGCGCTCTTTGCCGCCGATCTGTTTCGGATGTACGCGCGATACGCGGAGCGTAAGCGGTGGAAAGTCGAGGTTCTCTCGCTGAGCGAGAGCGCCACCGGCGGCTACAAGGAGTGCATCGCCCTCGTCAGCGGCAAAGACGTCTACGCGCAGCTTCGCTTCGAAGGCGGCGTGCATCGCGTGCAGCGCGTGCCCGCCACGGAGCAGCAAGGGCGCATTCACACGTCGACGTCGACCGTCGCCGTTCTCCCTGAAGCCGACGATGTCGACGTGCACGTCGACGAGAAGGACCTCGAGATCAGCATCGCAGCGAGCGGAGGCCCCGGCGGTCAGGGGGTCAACACGACCAACAGCGCGGTGCAGCTCGTGCACAAGCCGACCGGCATCATCGTCAAGTGCCAGGATGAACGGTCGCAGCTCAAGAACAAGGCCAAGGCGCTCAAAGTACTCAAGGCGCGGCTGCTCGATCGCGAGCGGGTGAAGCGCGAGGAGGAGGAAGCCGCCACGCGCCGGAGCATGGTCTCGACGGGCGAGCGCAGTCAGAAGATCCGAACGTACAACTTTCCTCAGAACCGCGTGACCGACCACAGGATCCGTCTGACGCTGGCGAAGCTCGATCGCATCATCGAAGGCGATCTCGACGAGCTCGTCACCGCGCTACGAACGAGCCGGGAGACCGAGCGGCTGCAAGCCGCGGGCGTGGTGGTCGCCGGTGCTGCGCCACCGGGGAGTGCCAGCGCCGCCGAGGACGCAGAGGCCTGACCGTGCGCATCGAAGGCGAGGCGCTCGTCGTCGGAATGACCTTGGTGCCCGGTCTTTTGTCGCGCAACCGCAGCTTCGAGCTCTTCGAGAACGCGGAGGTGCGCCGCGCCCGCCACCGCGCGACGTTGCTGCGCGGCATCGTTCGCCAGATTGCCGGTGCGCAAGGAGCGATCGAATCGCTTCACCTCGCGCGCATCGCGGCGCGCATCGAGCTCAGCTACCGCCTTCCGGCGATGAAGATGCGCCGGCGAGCGTCGCTGAACGAGGTGGAGCTCGCGTGCGTGCGCTATCTCGCGGAGCGGGCGTCGGTGGCCGGCCTGCGTGCCACCGAGGAGGACCGGGCAGCAATCGACGCCGCGCTGAAGCGGCTCTCGGTGGGCCTTCGCTTGGCGGAGATCGATGCCGGCGTGAAGGGGTGACGGTCGCCGCTCCGCCGCGCGCCCCCGTCTGCCCTCAGCCGCTCCCAAGAAGACTCAGCTGCGCCGGAGCCTCGGGCTCGATGCACCGCGGGTCGTCGTGGCGCGGGTCATTGACGACGGGACTGACGGGGTAGGCAATCAGCGCGGGCGCCCGTGGCTCGAGCAGCGGCGCGAACGCGCTGGTCTCGATGAGCGCGGGGTCGAGCCAGCGGTCCCACGCCTCGCGCTCGAGCACGAGCGGCATGCGGTCGTGGATCGCTTCGACCGGTGGGCGAGCGGGCTGGGTGATGATCGCGCACGAATCGACGACCTCGCCGTCTTGTCCGACCCACCGCTCCCAGACCCCCGCGAGCGCGAACGGAGCTCGGTCCGCACGACGAACGAAGAACGGCTGGCTCTTGTTCGTTCCCCCGCGCTGCCACTCGAAAAAACCGTCGACGACGACCAGACAGCGCCGCCGGCGAATGGCGTCGCGGAAGGACGGCGTGGTCGTGACGCTTTCGACCCGCGCGAGGCCGAGCTTGTGCCCGATCCGTATGTCCTTGGCCCAGGGCGGCACGAGCCCCCAGCGCAGGAGCTCGATCTTGCGTCCCGTCGCGCCCTTCGATTTGCGAAGGACGGCGACGGGCTGTGACGGCGGGACATTGTAATGCGGCACGCCGGGAGGCAGCTCTTCCAGGCCGAGCGCTTCGCGCAGGTCGTGTGGGCTCGCCGTCAGTGCCGTTCGGCCGCACATGGTTGCCGGGAGCGTAGCGCGCCGCGACCGCGTCTGCTCGCGCCGCCGTGGTCAGAAACCCAGCAAGGCGATACGCTTGGCCCCCTCATGGCGACTTGTCTCTTCTGCAACATCGTCGCGCGAACGACCGCCGCGCAAATCGTGTTCGAGAACGAGCACGTGGTCGCGTTCAAAGACATCCGCCCGGTCACGCCGGTGCACGCCCTCGTCGTCCCCAAGAAGCACATCGTCGGCATTCACGACGCGACCCCCGACGATTCGCATGCCCTGGGGCAATTGATGCTGGCTGCGCGCGACGTCGCCGAAAAGCTCGGTCTCTCCGAGGGTGGGTACCGTCTGGTGATCAACCAGGGTGCGGATGCCGGGCAGAGCGTGCTTCATCTGCATTGCCACGTGCTTGGCGGCCGCTCGATGGCGTGGCCGCCCGGGTGAGGCGACATTGGGCCGGGCCAGCGGCCGGTCGAACTAGAGACCGCGCGCGATCGCATCGAGGAGCGCCCGTTCTCCGGCATTCGGCGCCGGGTCGCGGTCGCGCACGAACGGCGGTGCCGTCGGCCGCAAGACGTCGCGGCGGTGCACGCGCAACCATACCGCATCAATCCGCCCGAAGCGCCCGTGCCCCCCGACGAACAGCGCGGTGAGGTCGGGCCCGACCGCGCGGCGAGGCGCCGGATGCAAAGACAGCGATCGCCCGTCGGCGAGCGTCGCGTCGAGACCCGCGACCAGCTGATCGACCGGGTCGAGCAACCGGTCCCGCGCACCGGGAGCCCCGCGCCCGAGCCATGCGGCCACGGTGAGCGGACCGCTGGGGAGGCTCAGGTCGAGGGTGAGGCCCGCTTCATTGAGCCACCCTTCCGCGTCGCTCAGATCGGTCATCCC
>Ga0265313_10000138_pt1 | contig 75121 bp, 78 predicted proteins | sample 4123metaG_FD_203122 | JGI IMG/M metagenome (GOLD analysis project Ga0265313, IMG submission 203122) | Rhizosphere microbial communities from Carex aquatilis grown in University of Washington, Seatle, WA, United States - 4-1-23 metaG | ecosystem: Host-associated > Plants > Roots > Rhizosphere >... | reverse complement strand
GCAGATCGGCGCCAAGAGCCAACAGGCGCTCGGTCTCGGGCATCGGGCATTGCCACAGACGGGACAACCCGGTGAGCGCCGCCGCCGCGTCGGAGGAGCCGCCGCCCATGCCCGAGGCCACGGGCAGCTGCTTCACCAGGCGCAGCGCCGCACCCCTGGCCGGATCCATGAGCCTGGCGGCGGCCAGTACGAGATTGTCGCTTCCCGCCAGCGCCGTGCCGAAGGGCCCCTCGAGGCTGAGGCGCAGTTCCGGCGCCGCTTCCACGGCCAGTTCGTCGCCCAGATCGGCGAAACAGACCAGGCTGTCGAGCAGGTGATAGCCGTCGTCGCGCCGGCCTGTTACGTGAAGATACAGATTGATCTTGGCGCGCGCGGCGAACCGCAGAGCCGCAGGCGGCACGAGATTCAAGCCGCTCAGCCGCCCGTGCCGCCGGCATCGAGGCCGCGCTGCAGCTTGGCCTCGATGGGCGCCACCCGATCGGCGTCGGGCTTGAAGGCAAGGGCGCGCTGCCACTGGAACCGGGCCTCATCGCGCCGGCCGAGCTTCCAGTAAATGTCGCCCAGATGGTCGTTCAGCACCGAGTCGCTTGGATCGAGGGAGATGGCCTTTTCCTGATAGATCACCGCCTTGTCGTAATTGCCCAGGCGGTAATAGGCCCAGGCCAGGCTGTCGACGATGTAGCCGTCGTCCGGCTTCTGGTCGACGGCGCGCTTCAGCATCGCCATGGCCTCGTCGAGATGCACCCCCTTGTCGACCCAGGTGTAGCCCAGGTAGTTGAGCACATAGGGCTGGTTGGGCTGGAGCTCGAGAGCCTTCTTGAAATCGAGTTCGGCCTTGGGCCATTGGTCGCTGCGCTCGAGCGCGATGCCGCGGAAGTAATAGAGCGACCAATCGCTCGCCGGCAGCGTACCGATCCTGGCGATGGCCGTGTCATAGGCCTTCACCGCCTCGGGGAATCGGCTGGCCGAGCGCAGCACGTCGCCGAGCTCGATCGCCGCCTCGGCCCGGTCCGGCTGGCTGTCGATCAGCTTCTGGAGCGTGGCGACGGCCTCGTCGTCCCGGCCGAGCTTGTGCAGTTCGTCGGCGACCTTGATCTGGGCTTCCCAGCCATAAAGTCCGTCGGGCGGGACCTGGCGAAACACCGCAAGCGCCGCCGCCGTCTGGGACTGGCTGTCCAGAGTTTCGGCCAGGAGAGACAGATAGATCGGATCGTCGGGGTGGGCGGCCAGCGCCAGGCGCACCAGGGTGAGGGCGGCGTCACTCGACTGGTTGCTCTCAAGCAGTCCCGCCAGCTGATACAGGGACTCCGCCATGCCCTCGAGCGGTGAGCCGACGATGGGCTTGGGCTTGCCCGATTCCTTCATGGCCCGGCGCAGGGGCTCGACCAGGAAGCTTCCCGGATGCTCCTGCACGAAGGTGGCGTAGAGCGCTTCGGCGCCTTGGGGATGGCCCTGGCGCAGGCGGAAATTGGCGACCAGCTGGATCAGCCGGAAGGCGCGCTCGTTGGCCAGGTCGAGGGCCTTGTTGTAATGGATCCTGGCCTCGTCGGGCTTGCCGCCCACGTCCGTGACGAGACCCAGCTGCAGCTCATAAAGCGGCTGGAACCCGTTGATGGCGCCGAGCGGTCCCAACGCCCTCTCGGCCCCGTCGAGACCGACCGTGGCGAGCTGGGTCCAGGCCCTCAGCATGGGGTTAAGGAAATGCTCCAACCCCGCACCCTTGATGGAAAGCAGATAGAGATCGGCGGCGGCGAAGTTGCCGGCCTTGGCGCGGTCGATGGCAAGGGTCACTCGGTCGACGCCGTTGAGGGCGCCCGCCTGCTCCAGGCGCTTGGCGAGATCGACCGCCTCGGGCAGGCGTCCGGCGTCCAGCATCAGATCGAAGCAGGTCTGAAGCAGCTGCGGATTGTCGGGATCGGAGGCGAGCGAAAGGCTCAGCAGGTCGGCGGCGGCATCCAGGTCGCCTGTGGATTGCGCGTGCCGGCTGGCCAGGTAATGGCCGAGCGGCGAAGGCAGCATGTCGGCGAAGTTGCCGGCCGAAACGCCGGTGCTGTCGGCGCCGGCGGCGGAGCCCAGCAAGAGGCCGGCGAGAACCGCCAGGCTGGAAAGCATGCCGGCGAGGCGGCGGGAACGATCGGGCAGCGAGGAATTGGCCAAGGGATCAGGCTCCGTCAGGGTGCGGCATCCGGGTGCGGAAGAAAATAGTCCAAGGCCGGGGCCGGCGCCACCAATGCTCTCCCCGATTGCCGAGATTACATGTTGGGATAGTTCGGCCCGCCGGCGCCCTCGGGCACGACCCAGTTGATGTTCTGGGTCGGATCCTTGATGTCGCAGGTCTTGCAGTGAACGCAGTTCTGGGCGTTGATCTGCAGGCGCGGATTGAGGCCATCGATGTCGCGCACGATCTCGTACACGCCCGCCGGGCAGTAACGCTGCTCCGGTGCCTCGTAGAGGGCGAGGTTCACCTCCACCGGCACCCGCGGGTCCTTCAGGGTCAGATGGGCCGGCTGGTTCTCCTCATGGTTCGTGCCCGAGAGGAAGACCGAAGAAAGCCGGTCGAAGGAGACCACGCCATCGGGCTTGGGGTAGTCGATGGCCATCGCCTCATTGGCCTTCATCATATGGGTGTTGTCCGGCGTGTGATGCAGGGTCCAGGGCGCGCGGCCGCGGAGGAGATAAGTGTCGATCGCCGAGGCCACGAGCCCGCCCCACAGGCCGACATGGAAGGCGGGCCGGATGTTGCGCACCCGCTTCAACTCGGTCCAGACCCAGCTGTCGTGGAGCCGGCTCGAATACCCGCCCAGCTCGCCCTGCTCGTCCTGCTGAAGCGCCTCGAAGGCGGCCTCGGCGGCCAACATGCCGCTCTTCATCGCCGTGTGGCTGCCCTTGATCTTGGGCACATTGACGAATCCGGCGGCGCAGCCGATGAGGGCCCCGCCGGGGAAGGTGAGCTTGGGGATGGCCTGGAATCCGCCTTCGTTGATCGCCCGGGCGCCATAGGCGATGCGCCGTCCGCCCTCGAACAGCGGGCGGATCGCCGGATGGGTCTTGAAGCGCTGGAACTCCTCGAAGGGGCTGAGCCAGGGATTGGCGTAGTCGAGGCCGACGACGAAGCCGACGGCGACCTGCCGGTTCTCCAGATGATAGAGGAAGGAGCCGCCATAGACGTCGCTGGTCAGCGGCCAGCCGACGGTATGGACGATCTTCCCCGGCTGATGCTTGGCCGGCTCGATCTCCCATAGTTCCTTGAGCCCTATGCCGTAGGTCTGGGGGTCCGACCCGAGGCGGAGCTGGTAGCGCTCGGTCACCTGCTTGGTCAGCGAACCCCGGCAGCCTTCGGCGAGCAGGGTGAACTTGCCGTGCAGCTCGACCCCCGGCGTGAAATTCGCCGTCGGCTCGCCATCCTTGCCGACGCCCATATTGCCCGTCGCCACGCCTCTGACCCGGCCGAAGTCGTCGTAGAGGACCTCGGCGGCCGCGAAACCGGGATAGATCTCCACCCCCAGGCCTTCGGCCTGCTGGGCCAGCCACCGGCAGAGGTTGCCGAGGCTGATGATGTAGTTGCCCTTGTTGTGCATCTGGGGCGGGGTGGGCAGGCGGACGGCCCGCTTCTTCGTGAGCAGGAGGAAGTTGTCCTCTTCTGCGGGCGTGTTGAGGGGCGCGCCCTTCGCCTTCCAGTCGGGGATCAGCTCGTTCAGGGCATGGGGCTCGAAGACCGCGCCGGAAAGAATATGGGCGCCGATCTCGGCTCCCTTCTCGATGACGCAGACCGATGTCTCGCGCCCCTTTTCGGCTGCCAGCTGCTTCAGGCGAATCGCGGCGGAGAGGCCGGCGGGCCCGCCGCCCACCACCACCACGTCGTAGCTCATCGATTCCCGTTCCATGGTCCTCTTCCCCGCTGGACCTAAGGCCCCGCTTCATCCATCGCACTGCCGGGCTTCAGGGCTCGGCATCATCTATCTCAGAGCCGCCGGGCTTCACAAGGGCGGAGGTTGAATCGCACGCTCGCCTCGCGCTGCCACGGCGGCGAGGCTAAACTCCCGTCATGGCCTCTCCCACTCTCGATCGGAACACTATCGCGCGTCTCATCGCCTGGCAGGTCGAGGCCGGGGCCGACGAGGCGATCCTGGAAACCTCGGTCGACCGCTACCGCGCTTCCGCGCCGCCGCCCCCGAAGCCTTCGGCGGTTCCCGCCCGGCGTCCTGGCCTGGCCGAGGCACCGGTCCCGCCACTGAAGCCCGCGCTCCGCGCGGCGCCGCCCAAGGCAGCGCCGCCCGCAAGCCCGGCGGCAGCGAGCGCCCGGGAACTGGCGGCGGCGGCCAAGACCCTGGGCGAACTCACCGAGGCTCTCGCCGCCTTCGATGGCTGCGCCTTGAAGAAAACCGCGACCAACCTAGTGTTTGCCGACGGCAATCCCGAGGCCCGGATCATGTTCGTGGGCGAGGCGCCGGGCGCCGACGAGGACAGGGCGGGGAAGCCCTTCGTGGGTGTGAGCGGGCAGTTGCTCGACCGGATGCTGGCCTGGATCGGCCTCGACCGGCAGCGCTTCTACATCACCAACATCGTCTTCTGGCGGCCGCCGGGCAACCGCACCCCGACATCAGACGAGGTCGCCGCCTGCCTGCCCTTCGTCCACAGACATATAGAGTTGGTCGCGCCGGCGATTCTGGTCACCGTCGGCGGGCCGTCGACCGAGACTCTGCTGCACCGGAGCGACGGCATCAGCAAGCTTCACGGCCGATGGTTCGAGTACCAGACGCCGGGCCTTGAGCGGCCGATCCCCACCTTTCCCATCTTCCACCCTGCCTTCCTTTTGCGTTCCCCGGCTCAAAAGCGGGCGGCCTGGCGAGACCTGCTGGTGTTGGATCAAAAAGTAGGCGAACTGAATCTACGCTAGATATAGTAATATCAACCCTGCCAGACACTATATGTAGATTGTCACTACGGAATTTTGGGTTGCCCGACCCTGGTGCCTTCTGTATGAGTGCCAGGGTGATGAAGGGAAAATGGGTGGTTGCCCCCCGGCCGGGCCGGGGGCGGACAAACAGTTGGGGCTTCGTACTGGTGGCAGCGGTCACCGTCCTCGGCAGTCTATCTGCCGCGGCGCAGCAACCGCTGATCCCGACCTTGCGCCCCGTCCTGCCGGTGGAAAAACCGGAGACCGCCGCCCTGCCGCCTGGCATGCCGGCCGCGGGCGGGCTCGCCATACCTCAGCCCCTCTCGGTCGAGGACGCCGACCGCTACCGGCAGATCTTCGAACTTCAGAGAGGCGGCCGCTTCTATGAGGCGGAGACCGACGTCGGCTGGCTGACCGACCACCGGCTGCTGGGCCATGTGCTGGCCGAGCGCTATTTGAGCCCGAGCTACCGGACCAGCTATCGCGAGCTTTCCCTCTGGCTCGGCCAGTACGCCGACCTGCCGGAGGCCTGGCCGCTCTACCAGATGGCGCTGAAGCGGCGGCCCGCGGGCGCTAGCCATCCGCGCAAGCCCGAAGCCGAGATGTTCCATCCGGGCATTCCCGACGCCGGCGCGCTGAGCACGGGACCCGACTGGCGGCGCGGCCTGGCCTTGTGGCAGGCCGGCAATCTGGGCGGCGCTGCAGTCGCTTTCGAGCGCGCCGCCGGCGACAGCCAGGCCAGCGGATGGGATATCGCCGCCGCAGCCTATTGGGCGGCGCGCGCTCATCTGAAGAACCGCGAGCCGGCGAAGGTCAGCCATTGGCTCAACCTGGCGGCCCAGTATCCGCGGAGCTTCTATGGTCAGCTGGCCCGCCGCGCCGTTGGCCTCGATTCGAACTTCGACTGGTTGGCAAAGCCGCTCACCCAGGCCGGGGTCGATGCGCTCGCCCGCAGCACGGCCGGCGAGCGCCTGCTCGCCCTCATTCAGATCGGCGAAATGGGGCTGGCCGAGGACGAGGCCCAGAGCCTGTTGCGCAATGCCGGTCCCGATCTTGCCGGCGGCATCCAGGCCGTGGCCCAGATCTATGAACTTCCCTCGGTCGCGCTCGGCCTCGGCCTGATGGGCGAGAGCGAGCCGGCGCTACGCGCCGATGCCGATCTCTATCCCGTTCCCCATTGGCAGCCGCCGGGCGGCTTCACCGTCGACAGGGCCCTGCTCTTCGCCTTCGCGCGCCAGGAATCGGCCTTCAATCCCAATGCCGAGAGCCCGGCAGGCGCCGAGGGGCTGTTGCAGATCATGCCCGGCACGGCCAAGGCCCTGGGCTATCGGGCCAGGGCGCTGCGCGATCCGGCGGCCAATCTGGCCATGGGTCAGACTTACCTGAAGCATCTGCTGGCCGATCCGCTGGTGGGGGGCGACCTCATCATGATGGCGGTCGCCTACAACGCCGGGCCTGGCACGCTTGCCAACTGGCGCGCCGCGAACAGCACCGACGACGCGCTGCTGTTCATCGAAACCCTGCCCAACCAGGAGACGCGCAGCTTCGTTGAGCGGGTGATGGCCAATATCTGGATCTATCAGCAGCGCCTCGGGCAATCGACGCCGACCCTCGACATGGTGGCCTCGGGCGCCTGGCCGCGCTACGAAGGCCAGGATGGCACGGCGACCGCCAGCAATGGGGCGGACGGCAATGGGGCGAATTGACGAGACCAGGGCCTTCCAGCCGGTCAACATCGCAATCCTCACCGTTTCCGATACCCGCGGCGAAGCCGACGACAAATCGGGGCGCATTCTCGTCGAGCTGATCCAGCGCGACGGTCACCGTCTGGCCGAGCGCGCCATCGTCAAGGACGACGACGCCGCCATCACCGCCAAGCTCAAGGCCTGGATCGCCGATCCCAAGGTCGAAGTCGTCATCGCCACCGGTGGCACCGGCGTCACCGGGCGGGACGTGACGCCCGAAGCCTTCGAATCCCTGTTCGAAAAGCGCATCGACGGCTTCGGCGAGCTCTTCCGCTGGCTGAGCTTCCAGAAGATCGGCACCTCCACCATCCAGAGCCGCGCCACCGGCGGGGTCGCGGGCGGCACCTATCTCTTCGCACTCCCCGGCTCCCCCGGCGCCTGCCGCGACGGCTGGGAAGACATCCTGCGCTGGCAGCTCGATATCCGCCATCGGCCCTGCAATCTGGCGGAGCTGATGCCGCGGCTTCAGGAGCATCTCAAGACCTAGCAGCCGAGCTTCATGGAAGAGCCTACGGATTCGCTCAACCTCTCCGGCCGTTGGCAGGGCCAATACACCTATGTCGGCCGACAGAAGGAGCCGGTTCCCTTCAGCGCAAATCTGAACGAGAGCAATTCCTGGCTCGACGGACTGATCGAAGAAGTCGGCACCGTGGCTGAGGCCAAGGGGCGGCCGATGGCAGCGACGGTACAAGGCCGGCGCACGGGCCGGTCCGTTACCTGGATCAAGATCTATCACGGCAGTTTCCGCCTCTATGACGCCGTCCAATACGCAGGCGAAGTCAGCGAAGACGGGCAGGAGATCGAGGGCCGCTGGACCATCCATGGCAATTCCAGAGGCCGGTTCCTCATGGTGCGCCAAGGCGGCCAGGCGGCGGCGCAAAAGAGGCGCACGGCGGTGAAGGTGCCCGCGGGCGTGCGGTAGTTCGGCGCGCCTCAACAAGGACCTCCCCATACCTCACGGCGTGCCTTCCCGCTTGTGCCGAGCGAGGCACAAAGAGTGTTCTTGATTTGTTCTAGAGCCACGCTAGCATCTTCAGCATGGAAAGCCGCCGCCCCATAACGCCGCCCAAACCGGATCGGCTTAAAGAGGACTCGCATGAGCTTGCGGAGACGCGTTTGCCCGACCAGGCGCGCAAGGGCCGCGGCGCCGTATCCAATCGGCCTGGCCGTTTCGAGCCGGGCGACCGCCCGCGCGAGGACGATGGCTGGACCGGGGCCCCCGACGACGAGGAACTTCCGCCGCTCGCCACGACCGTCACCATCGATGCCAGCCGAAGCGCCATCGCCTGGAACGAGTCCCCCGATGTCGGTTTCGACCGGTCGGTCAATCCCTATCGGGGCTGCGAGCACGGCTGCGTCTACTGCTTCGCCCGGCCCACCCACGCCTATCTCGGCTTGTCGCCCGGCCTCGATTTCGAGACCAAGCTCTTCGCCAAGCCCGAGGCGCCGCGACTGCTCGCCGAGGAGCTGTCGAAGCCGAGTTACAAGCCGGCCGTGCTCGGGCTCGGCACCAACACCGATCCCTATCAGCCCATCGAGCGCAGGATGGGCATCACGCGGGGCCTGCTCGAAGTGCTCTCGGCCTTCGGCCATCCGGTCACCATCGTCACCAAATCGGCCCTGGTGTTGCGCGACCTGGACATCCTCGCCGGCATGGCCGAGCGCGGGCTCGCCAACGTCACGCTCTCGGTCACGACTCTCGATCGCGATCTGGCGCGGGTGATGGAGCCGCGGGCGGCAACCCCTGGCCGCCGGCTCGAGACGATTCGCAAGCTGGCGGAGGCCGGCGTTCCCGTGGGCGTGCTGGCCGCACCCATGATCCCCGCCCTCAACGACGCCGAGCTGGAGGCGATCCTCGAGGCGGCGGTCGAGGCCGGCGCCACCACGGCCGGCTATGTGCTGCTGCGCCTGCCGCTGGAGATCAAGGATCTGTTCACCGAGTGGCTCGACGCCCATGCGCCAGGCAGGTCCAGCCATGTGCTGAACCTTCTGCGCCAAACCCGGCGCGGCGGACTCTATGTCGACAAATTCGGTGAGCGGATGCGTGGGGTTGGTCCCTACGCCGAATTGCTGTCCAGGCGCTTCCAGCTGGCGGTGCGCCGGCTCGGCATCGAGCGCCGGGGGACCCGGCTGCGCACCGACCTCTTCCGCGTTCCACCGAAGAAAGGCGACCAGCTGGCGTTGCTCTGAAGCGAGACCGCGCGGTGATAGAATTGCGCCCATGCCCGATTCGCGGATCGAGCGCAGCGTCGCCGGGCCGGTCGTCGGGGTCGACGAGGTCGGCCGTGGGCCGCTCGCAGGGCCCGTGGTCGCGGCGGCCGTCGTTCTCAATCCCAAGCTCCCGCGCAGCCTTGCGCGACGCATCGATGACTCGAAGCGCCTGACGCCGGCGGAGCGGCTGGCGGTCTACGCCCTGCTTCCGGCCTATGCGAGTTTCGCCATCGGAAGCGCCAGCGTGGCCGAGATCGACAGTCTCAATATCCTGAGGGCATCCCACCTCGCCATGAGCCGCGCGGTCGCGGCACTCGGCTTCGAACCCACCCTGGTCATCGTCGACGGCAACAGCGATCCCGGGCTTCCCCATCCCACCCGCTGCATCGTGGGCGGCGACGGGATCTGCCTCTCCATCGCCGCCGCATCCATCGTCGCCAAGGTGACCCGCGATCGGGCCATGACGGCGCTCGCCTGGCGCCACCCGGGCTACGGCTGGGAGCGCAATGCGGGCTATGGCACGGCCGAACATATGGCCGCGCTCGGCCGGCTGGGAGTCACTTTGGAGCATCGCCGCACATTTAGGCCAGTTTCTGAAGTTCTAGCCACAACCTATTGATTCAATTTTATATGTTGACGTCGAGACTCGGCTGAATCATGCTTGCCTCCCATGAGCCAGCTGCCCGTAAATCAAATCCTCACCGGCGACTGTATCGAAGCGATGCAGGCGCTGCCCGCCAACTCCATCGACATGATCTTCGCCGACCCGCCCTATAACCTTCAGCTCGAGGGCGCCTTGCACCGGCCCAACAACAGCAAGGTCGATGCGGTCGACGAGACCTGGGACCGGTTCGACGATTTCGCCACCTATGACCGTTTCACGGAATCCTGGCTCGGCGCGGCGCGGCGGATCCTGAAGCCCGAAGGCACGCTCTGGGTCATCGGCAGCTATCACAACATCTTCCGCGTCGGCACGCGCCTCCAGGATCTCGGATTCTGGATTCTCAACGACGTGGTCTGGCGCAAGTCCAACCCGATGCCCAACTTCCGTGGCCGGCGCTTCACCAACGCGCACGAGACCATGATCTGGTGCGCACGGGAGCGCGAGAGCCGCTATCGCTTCAACTACGAGGCCATGAAATCCCTCAACGACGACCTGCAGATGCGCAGCGACTGGCTGCTCCCGATCTGCAGCGGCGGCGAGCGTCTCAGGGACGCCGAAGGCCGCAAGGCCCATCCGACCCAGAAGCCCGAGGCCCTGCTCCACCGGGTCATCCTCGCCTCAACCCAGCCGGGCGAGGTCGTCCTCGATCCCTTCTTCGGCACCGGCACCACCGGCGTGGTCGCCAAGCGCCTCGGCCGACGCTACATCGGCATCGAGCGCGACAAGCGCTACATCGCCGGCGCCGAGCGGCGCCTGAAGGCCACGCCCGCCAATGACGATGCCGAACTCGTATCGACGCCCGGCAAGCGCGACGAGCCGCGCATCCCCTTCGGCTGGCTGGTGGAGCGCGGCTTTCTGACGCCCGGGACTTTGCTGTTCAGCATCGACCGGCGCTGGTCGGCCAAGGTGCGAGCCGACGGCACCCTCATCGCCGCCGACTGCCGCGGCTCGATCCACCAGGTCGCGGCCCAGGTCCAGGGCGCGCCGGCCTGCAACGGCTGGCAGTTCTGGTATCTGGAAGTGGAGGGCCAGCTCCGGCCCATCGACCTTCTGCGCCAGAAGCTGCGGGCGGAGCTGCACTAAGGAAGGGCAGCCCAGGAGTTACGTCGCCTTAGTCTCCAGGCGCCCGTGCCTGCGTGACGAATCTCTCTTAGTCGTCATGGCCGCGATTTCCGCAACGGCGTGCTTGGCGACCTTTTTCATCAGGCTCGGCAAGGCCAGCTCCGACAATCGATCGACCCGGCACCAGCGCCCCTCGCTGGAACCAACCGTCTTGCCGCGCAGCAAGGTCAATTCCAGCTCGAAATGGGTGAAGCCATGGCGCACGACGCCCGGCAGCGATTGCCATTGCGCATGCGCCGGCGCCTCGCGCTTGGCCTCGGCCTCGCCCCAGGGCTTTTCGCGCCAGGGCGTCGATGGGAACTCCATCATCCCGCCGAGCAAGCCCTTGTCCGGGCGCCGGCGCAGGAGCACTGCGCCATCGGAGCGCTCGATCCAGAAGACGACGCCATGCTTCAACGGCCGCCGGCGCTTGCGCTCCCGGGCCGGAAGCTCTTCCGCGATGCCTTGGGCGCGGGCTATGCAATCTTGGCGCAGCGGACAGGCACCGCATTTCGGGCGCCCCACGGTGCAGACCATGGCGCCCAGGTCCATCAGCGCCTGGGCAAAATCCCCGGCCCTGCGCGTCGGCGTCAACCCCTCGGCCAGGCGCTTCAGCTCGCGCTTGGCTCGCGGCAAGCGCGTAGGGACCGCGAAGAGCCGCGCCACCACGCGCTCGATATTGCCGTCCACCGGCGTGGCCTTGCGGCCAAAGGCGATGGCCGCGATCGCCGCCGCGGTATAGGCGCCGATGCCCGGCAGCGCGCGCAATCCGGCTTCCGTATCGGGCAGCCTGCCACCATGGTCCGAAGCCACGACCCTGGCGGCGCGATGCAAGTTCCGCGCCCGGGCGTAATAGCCGAGCCCCTGCCAGGCATGGAGCACATCGTCCAGATCGGCCTGGGCGAGATCGGCGATTGTCGGCCAGCGCTTCAGGAATTCGCGGAAATAGGGCTCGACCGCGGCGACCGTGGTCTGCTGCAGCATGATCTCGGAAAGCCAGACGCGATAGGGATCAACTCCCTCGCCGGGCAGCGCGCGCCAGGGCAGGCGGCGCCGGTTGCGGCCGTACCAGGTGAGCAGACGCCGAGTGATGCTCGACCGTTTCGCCTTCACAGATACCAGTCGTATTCGCGGGCCGAGACGAAGTCGAGAAAGCGCCCCCGCTCGTCGCGCTTCACCGTGGCGTAGACCTTAAGGTAGTCAGGATCGATGTAGCGCGCGACGATCGGGCTCGCTTCCAAACGGGCGAGCGCCGTCTCGAGGTCGAAGCTCAGGCCCGGATCGGCCGCGTCGTCCCCTGCCGTTTGCCTGGGCTCGTCCGGCTCGAGCCCGCCAGAGATGCCGTAATGGATGCCGGCCAGGATTGCGGCCAGGATTGCGGCCAGCACCAGATGGGGGTTGGCGTCGGCGCCCGCCACCCGGTGCTCGATCCGCCTCGCGTGGCTGGGCCCGGCGGGCACGCGGAAAGCAACACCCCGGTTGTTGTAGCCCCAATGGCGATTCAGCGGCACGAACTGCATCGGCCCGAAGCGCCGGAGCGCGTTCACGTTGGATGCGAACAAGGCGAGACAGTCGGGCATGGTCTGCTGCAGCCCGGCGATCGCCTGGCGCAGCAGCGCACTGCCGATGCTGCTTCCATCGTCGAAGGCGTTGCGTCCTGCCCGATCGACCAGGCTCACATGCACATGCATGCCGGAGCCGGAAGCATCCAGGAACGGCTTGGCCATGAAGCTCGCCTGCATCTCATGGCGCTCGGCAGCAGCGCCGACAATGCGGCGCAGCAGCACGCCATGGTCCGCGGCGGCGAGCGGATCGTCCCCATGGTTGAGGTTGATCTCGAACTGCCCGGCGCCCATTTCCGAGGAAATCATCGTCGCCGGCACGCCCTGGACGCGGCAAAAGGCGTCCACGTCGGCCAGGAACCCGGCCAGGGAATCGAGCTCGCCGATGCTGTTGGTATCGGTTCTGACCTTGCGGCCGACGCTGGCGCGCTCGGCTATCCGGGGCCGGCCTTCCGCATCGGGCTTCGGCTCGAAGAGGAAAAATTCCAGCTCGACCGCCATCACCGGCTTCAGGCCGAGATCGGCCAGCGGTTCGGCAGCCTTGCGCAGAAGCTGGCGCGGATCGACGAGGCTGCCGTCCCGTCCGTCGGGCCGTTCCCCGACGATGACCTGGGCCAGGGGATGGGCCGACCACGGCACGGGGACCAGGCTGCCCGGGACGGGAACGAGCGTCGTGTCTGGATCGCCGTCGCTGAATCCGCGGCCGAGCGGATTTGAGGAATCGCCGTTCACGTCCAGGAGGAAATGGGACTGGGGCGACTGGATGCCCTCGTCGTAGAGGCTCTCCAGTTTCTCGATGGGGCAGCGCTTGCCCCGCGGCCGGCCGCAGATGTCGATGAAGAAGGCATCGAAATGCCGGATGGCGGGATGCCGGGCACGAAAGTCGCGCGCTTCGGCGAGCCCGGCCGTCCGGCTCAATACTCGTTGATCGTTCATCCTTGAGCCTCTCTGCAGATTGGTAGCATGGCCGGCAAGGCGATACGATAGAGCCCGATGGGCCGGCGAGATTCTCTCCTCGCCTCCTCAGCGCAAACTTGCACGGCAAAGAATCGCCATGGAATATCGCCTCGAATTTATAACGGCGCTCGAGCTGGTGGGACGCGCATTCAACGAGGTCGTCGACAAGGGCCATCCGCGGCCGATCACCGTTGGCGGCGCGGCGGTCGAATATTACACGGGCGGAGCTGTGGTTTCGGTGGAAGATCTCATCGCCGATAGGATGGGCCAATTTGCTTCGACGCCGGAGGGTGTAAAAGCCATGTTGGATCAAGCGACTAAGCTGTATGAGTTTGCGCAACACATCGATGAGGCCAATCTTGATACTCGTATCCGGACCGAAACTCTCGGCTCGTTCGATTTGAAGTATCTCTTAGCCAGAACTGGCAAGCCATGACCAGCACAACTCTCAAAGCGCAGAATCAGTGGCTCGCCAAGCGAAAACTGGAGCTTGACCTCAGTGGAACTGGCTATGTGCCCTCGAACGACGGACAGCGACGTTCGCCATCGAAGCGGGCACTCTTGGCGAAGCTGCGCAAGGCCGCGCAAGGGAGCCCTGTCGCTCTGAAGTTCAAGGCCAAGTTCTAAAGGGCACGCCTCACCGCCCTCTCATAGCCCCGCCGCCACTCCGCCAAATGGTAGCCTAGCCGGCAAAGCGATACGATAAAGGTCCATGGCTGCCAAGACCGAGACCCCCAGGACCGGGAGCGGAAAGCCGCCGGGCGACCGGCGGGGGCGCATGCGCCCCATCGGGGCCGAGCTCAGTTCCCTCATCGGCGCGCCCATGGGCCGGCGCGGCTTCGCCGAGGCTGGCCTCGTTGCCCATTGGCCAGAGGTGGTGGGCCAGGAGATCGCGCGCGCGACCGCGCCCTCGAAGCTCTCTTTTCCCAGGGGCGAACGGCGCGGCGGGACCTTGACCCTCAGGGTCGCGGGCGCCCACGCCACGGAGATTCAGCATCTCGTTCCCCAGATCATCGAGCGGATCAATGGCTATCTCGGCTATGGCGCCATCGCGCGCCTGAAGCTCGAGCAGGGACGCCTGCCCAAGCCGCGCCCGCCGGCCATGCGCGAACCGAGCCCGCTTCAGCCGGCGGAGCAGGCGGAGCTCGACGCGGCGGTCGGGAGAATCGGCGATCCCGACCTGCGCCGCGCGCTCGACGCGCTGGGCCGCGCGGTCAAGGGGTTGCGCCGACCCACGAATCCTGCCAAATAGCCGCCGACCGGCAGGAAGCCGGTGCATGGCTTGCTTTTCGCGCGAGCGAGCCAACAGCGCCGGTCTGTAGGAGCCTGCCTCCAAGGGCCTGAAGGAGGCTCCATGCGCAAGTTCAGCATCGTCCTCGCCATCGCCTTCGCGGCACTCCTCATCGGCGCCCGCCTGCCGGCGCCGAGCCTCGGCACCGGCCAGGCAATGGCGGCCGACGCGCCCACGGTCTATCCCGACGACATGTACATGGGCAAACCCGACGCCAAGGTGACGGTGTTCGAGTTCGCGTCCCTGTCCTGCCCCCATTGCGCGGCGTTCAACAACGACGTGCTGCCCAAGATCAAAGCCGACTACATGGACAAGGGCCTGGTGCGCTGGATCTATCGCGACTTTCCGCTGAACCGCGATGCGTATCTGGCCGCCATCCTCACACATTGCGCCTCGCCGATCCGCTATTTCGCCATGGTCGATTCCCTGTTCCGCAGCCAGAGCTTCTGGGAGACGCAGCCCGATGTGCTGGTCGCCCTGAAGCAGATCGGCGCCAGCGAGGGTGTGGACGAGAAGACCTATGACGCATGCATCGACGACAAAGCGCTGAAGGACAAGATCCTCGCCCGGCTGAAGGAGGCGAGCGACAAGTTCCAGGTCAACGCCACGCCCTCCTTCATCATCAACGGCAAGCTCTATTCGGGCGAGATGCCGTACGAGGACTTCAAGAAGATCCTGGATGCGGCGCTCGGCGCCTCATGATGGGGAGCGCCTGAGCCCGCCTTGGTCAGCTTCACCAAACTCCGCGTCACCGGCTTCAAGTCCTTCGTCGACCCGACCGAGCTCGTCATCGACCCGGGCCTGACCGGCATCGTCGGGCCCAACGGCTGCGGCAAGTCCAACCTCGTCGAGGCGCTGCGCTGGGTGATGGGCGAGACCTCGGCCAAGCGCATGCGCGGCGGCGAGATGGACGACGTGATCTTCTCCGGCAATTCCGACCGGCCGGCCCGCAACGTCTGCGAGGTCGAGGTACTGCTGGACAACGCCGACCGCAAGGTGCCGGCGATGTTCAACGAGTTCGAGACCCTGGAGGTGCGCCGGCGCATCGACCGGGGTTCCGGTTCCAGCTACGAAGTCAACGGCCGCGAGGCCCGCGCGCGGGACGTGCAGCTTCTCTTCGCCGACGCCGCGACCGGCGCCCATTCCACGGCCCTGGTGAGCCAGGGGCGCATCGGCGCCCTGATCAACGCCAAGCCGACGGATCGGCGCGCCCTGCTGGAAGAGGCGGCGGGCATCACCGGGCTCCATTCCCGTAGGCATGAGGCGGAACTTCGCCTGCGCGCGGCCGAGGCCAACCTCGCCCGGCTCGACGACGTCATCATCACCTTGGAAGGCCAGTTCCAGGCGTTGAAGAAGCAGGCCCGCCAGGCGGTGCGCTACCGCAACATCGCCGATCAGCTGCGCCGGGCCGAAGCCGTGCTGATGCATCTGCAGTGGCGCGAGGCGAGCGCCCGGGCGGCGGAGGCCGAGGCGGGCCTGGCCGAGGCCGAGCATGCGGTGGCCGAGGCGACAGGCCGGACGGCCGCAGCATCGACGCGCCAGGCCGATGCGGCAACCGCCCTGCCGCCACTGCGCCAGGCCGAGGCCGAGGCCGCGGCCGAACTCCAACGCCTGACCATCGCCTCGGCCGGGCTGGACGAGGAGGAGAATCGGGTCCGTGCCCAGGCGGCCGAGGCCGAACGCCGGCGCGAGCAGGTCCTGGCGGATATCGGCCGCGAGGAAACTCTGGCCGCCGACGCCGAGGCCGCTGGACAGCGTCTCACCGAGGAGACGGCCTCGATCGAAGCCGCCGACAGGGAGTCGGCGGGCCTCGCCGAGGAAGCATCCCGCGCCCTGGAAGCGGCGGAAGCCGCGACGGCGGAAGCCGAGGCCGAACTCCTGACCCTGAGCCAGCAGATCGCGACCGGCGAAGCACATGAGTCCTCCCTCGCCCGCCGGGCCGAGGAGCTGACCCTGCGCCTGCAGCGCCTCGAGCAGCGTCGGGCGGAGATCGCAAACGAACGCGCGCCGCTGGAGGAAGCGGCGAAGGACGACAGCGCCAGGCGCGCGGCCGAGGCCGCCCTCGCCGAGGCCGAAGCCAGGTTGGCCGCAGCCGAAGCCGCGGCAAGCGAAGCCGCCGCGGCACGCGGCGCGGCAACGGCCACACTGGCCGCTTTGCGCGAGCCCATGGACGCGGCGCGGGCCGCCCGCGACAAGCTGGCCGCCGAGGCGGGGGCCCTGGCCGAGCTCATCGCCGCCCATGAATCGGATCTCTGGCCCCCGCTCATCGACCAGCTCTCGGTCTCGCCGGGCTTCGAGACGGCGCTGGGCGCCGCGCTCGGCGACGATCTCACCGCGGCGGCCGACGAAGGCGCGCCGCGCCATTGGCGAAGCCTGCCCGCGGCATCCCCCGGCCCCGCCCTGCCCCAGGATGCGGAGCCGCTGTCCAATCGCGTGGGCGCGCCGGCCTTGCTGGACCGGCGCCTCTCCCAGATCGGCATCGTGCCGGACATGGAGACCGGTCGAAGGCTCGCGCCTGAGCTCGCTCAAGGCCAGCGCCTGGTGACCCGTGACGGCGCGCTCTGGCGCTGGGACGGATTGACCATCGCGCCCGGCGCGCCCAGCGCGGCGGCCGTGCGCCTGGCCCAGCGCAATCGCCGCGCGGTCCTGCTGGGCGAGCTCGCGGCCTGCGAGGCGCGGCTCGTCGCCGCCGAGACCATTTTCGCCGACGCCCGTGCCGCCGACCAGGCGGCCGCCGGGAAGGACGAATCCTGCCGCCAGACGCTGCAGCAGGCCTACAGGGAAACCAATCGCGCGCGCCAGGCCCTGGCCGAGGCCCAGGCCCAATCGCTTCAACGCGACAGCCGGCTGCAGTCCCTGATCCAGGCAGCCGCGGAGGTCGAGCACGCCAGGGCCGAGGCGACCGCGGCCGAAGCATCCACCGCCGCGGAGCGCGCCGGCTTGCCGGACCTGGCCATCGGCCGGGCGCGGCTGGCCGAATTGAGGGCGGCGCTCGCCAACAAGCGCAGCCACCTGATCGAATGCCGTGCCGCCGCCGACCGGCTGGCGCGGGAGGCCGAGGCCCGCCAATCGCGGCTTGCGGCCATCGCCGGAGAGAGCCGGTCCTGGCGCGAGCGCGCCGAGGCGGCGGAGCGCCGGCTGGCCGACTTTGCCGAACGGCGCACTGCCATTTCGGGCGAGATCGAGCGCCTGGCTCGCCGGCCGGCCGAGATCGCGGAGCAGCGCGCGGCCCTCGGCGCCCTGATCGAGCATGCCGCAGCCGCAAGGCGGAGCGCTGCCGACCTGCTGGCTGCGGCGGAGACGACGCTCACCGAGGCCGACCGGGCCTTGAAGGCGGCGGAGGCCGAGCTTGCCGCCGCCCGGGAATCGCGGGTTCGCGCCGAGGGCCTGGTCGCCCAGGCGAGCGAGGCTCAAGGCCTGCTGTCCGCCCATATCCGCGAACGCCTGGACTGCGCGCCCGAGGAGACCTTGGCTTTGGCCGAGATCGATCCCGGCGAGGAGCTGCCGGCGCGCGACCAGATCGAGAGCCGCATCCAGCGCCTGATCCGGGAGCGCGAGAATATCGGCCCGGTCAATCTGCGGGCCGAGGCCGAAGCGACGGAGATGGATACCCAGCTCTCGGGGCTGAAGAGCGAGCGCGGCGACCTGGTGAATGCCATCGCCCGGCTGCGCCAGGGCATCGCCAGCCTGAACCGCGAAGGGCGCGAGCGCCTGCTCGCTGCCTTCGAGGTGGTGAACAAGAATTTCGGCGAGCTGTTCATGCGGCTGTTCGGCGGCGGACGGGCCCATCTGGCCTTGACCGAGCACGAGGATCCCTTGGAGGCCGGGCTCGAGATCATGGCGAGCCCGCCGGGCAAGCGCCTGCAGCTCATGTCGCTGCTTTCGGGCGGCGAGCAGGCGCTGACCGCGCTCTCCCTGCTCTTTGCCGTTTTCCTTGCCAACCCGGCGCCGATCTGCGTGCTGGACGAGGTGGACGCGCCGCTGGACGACGCCAATGTCGACCGCTTCTGCACCCTGATCCAGGAAATGGGCCATGGCAGTGCTACCCGCTTCCTGGTCATCACCCATCACCGCATGACCATGGCCCGGATGGATCGGCTCTATGGCGTCACCATGGCCGAGCGCGGCGTCTCACAGCTCGTTTCCGTCGACCTCCAGCAGGCCGACGGACTGCGTGCGACAGCGTGAATTCCTGTCGTTGTTTCAATAACTTGTGCGACATCCGGCCGCGCTTGACAGGGCTGGGGCCGGCCCGTAAGGTGCCGCCGCCTCGGGGCGCCTTGAAGCGGGTGGCCGCGGGGCCGCTTGGCCTCGGCGACCGATGAGCGAGGGGGAGCCCCCGACACGGTTGAATGATCTCGATGCTCGTTTGCGCCGGCTGCGCGAGCGGACGTCGGAAGGGGATGCGACGCCGGCCGGCAGGGAGCCGCAATCGAGCTCCGCCGCCGGCTTCGCCCTTCGGATCGGCATCGAGCTGCTTGCGGCCCTGATGGTCGGCGGGGGGATCGGCTGGTTGCTGGACCGTTGGTTCGGCACCATGCCGTTGTTCCTCATCGTCTTCTTCCTTCTCGGTGCCTGCGCAGGCATGCTCAACGTCTTCCGGGCGGGCCGGGAGATCAATCGGTGAAGCGCGAGAGTGCCCTTTGTCCCACGGTACCAGCCCCCTCGAGCAATTCCTGATCCGCCGCATCTTCGAGCTGCATATCGGCGGCCTCGACATCTCCTTCACCAATTCCTCGTTGTTCATGATCATCGCCGTGGTGGGGATCACGGCCTTTCTCAATCTCAGCATGCGCAAGTCGGCCCTGGTGCCGGGGCGCTGGCAGTCGATGGCCGAACTCTCTTACGAGTTCATCGCCAATGTCGTGCGCGAGAACGCCGGCAGCGAGGGAATGGTCTACTTTCCCTTCGTCTTCACCCTGTTCATGTTCATCCTGTTCTGCAATCTGCTGGGCCTCATCCCGTTCTCCTTCACGGTGACGAGCCATATCGCCGTCACCTTTGCGCTCGCGGCGATCGTCTTCCTCGGCGTCACGGCCATCGGCTTCGCCAAGCACGGCCTCAAGTTCCTGCAGCTGTTCGTGCCCTCGGGCGTGCCCATCGCGCTGTTGCCGCTCATCGTCCTCATCGAGCTCATCAGTTACCTGACGCGCCCGATCAGCCTGTCGGTGCGGTTGTTCGCCAACATGATGGCCGGCCACACCATGCTGAAGGTCTTCGCCGGCTTCGTCGTCGCGCTGGGCATCTGGCTCGGCTGGGCGCCGCTCGCCTTCATCGTCGCGCTGACCGCGCTTGAGCTCGGCATCGCCATCCTGCAGGCCTATGTCTTCGCGATCCTGTCCTGCATCTATCTGCACGACGCCATGCATCCGCATCACTGATCCCAAACCTCCCAGCCAGAAGGAACCATTCCCATGGACGCAAATGCCGCCAAGCTGATCGGCGCCGGTCTCGCCACTATTTCGCTGGCAGGCGTCGGCATCGGCATCGGCCAGATCTTCGGCAGCTATGTCTCGGCCGCGATTCGCAACCCGGCCGCGGCACCGAAGCAGTTCGGCAACGTGCTGCTGGGCTTCGCGCTGACCGAGGCCGTCGCCCTCTACGCCCTCGTCATCGCCATGCTGCTGCTGTTCGTTTTCTAAGACCAGGCCGATGCCGCAGCTCAACTTCGCCGACTACCCGCCGCAGCTGATCTGGCTCGCCATAACTTTCGTGGCGCTGTACCTGATTCTGTCGCGCCTGGCCCTGCCAAGGGTCGGCGCAGCATTGGCGGCGCGCGAAGCCAAACTGACCGGCGATCTCGATCGGGCGGAAAAGCTGAAGGCCGAGGCCGAGGCGACGATCGCGGCCTATCACAAGGCGATCGCCGAGGCCCGGGCCGCAGGCCAAGCGGAATTGAAGCAGGCCGCCGCGGCCATGGTCGCCATGGCGAATGAGCGCGAGGCGGCCTTCGCGGCCGAAATCGGCGCCAGGGGCAAGGCGGCGGAGGATGGCATCGCCGCCGCCAAGGCCGCGGCGCTGGCCGATCTGCGCGTCGTCGCCGGCGACACTGCCCGCTCCCTCGTCGCCCGGCTTTCGGGCAGCGAGCCCGATGGCGCCGCGGTCGAACTGGCGCTCGCCGCCTCGCAAGGGCAAGCGGTGCGGCCATGATGGAGCTGCTGCGCGACCCCGAGACCTGGATCGCGGTCGCCTTTGTCGCCTTCCTGGTGCTGGCCGCGAAGCCGATCTTCCGCGCCATCGCCAAAGGCCTCGACGCCCGGGCTGAGCGCATCCGCAGCGATCTGGCCGAGGCCGAACGCCTGCGCCGCGAAGCCGAGGCTTTGCTGGCCGACTACATGGCCAAGCAGCGCGCCGCGGCCGAGGAATCGGCGGCCATTCTCGCCCGTGCCCGGGAAGAGGTCGAAGTCCTGAAGCAGGAGGCCGCGGCCAATCTTGCCGCCCTGCTCAAGCGCCGCGAGCGCATGGCGCTGGACAAGATCGCCCAGGCCGAAGCCGAGGCGAAAGCCGAGGTGCAGGCCCGCGCCGTCGATCTCGCCGTCGCCGCGGCGAGGCTGATCCTCGAGCAGCAGGCCGCCGGCCCGCTCTCCGCCCGCCTCATCGACCAGGCCATCGGCGAGCTCGAACAGAAGCTGCACTAAGCGGCTCGCCCCATAAACGCAAAACGCCCCGTGGCAACAGCCGCGGGGCGTTTTCGTTTCGTGTTGGCCGGACTATAGCGCTTTCAGAATCGCCTCCGCGCTCGACACCTCGAAGGCGCCGGGTGCTTCGATGTTGAGGGTCTTCACCACGCCGTCGTCCACCACCATGGCATAGCGCTGGGAGCGGGTGCCCATGCCGTAGCCGGTGGCGTCCATGGTCAGGCCCACCGCCTTGGTGAAATCGCCGTTCCCGTCGGCCAGCATCAGGACCTTGTCGTCCGCATGCTGGTCCTTGCCCCAGGCGCCCATGACGAAGGCGTCGTTGACCGAAAGGCAGGCGATGGTGTCGACGCCCTTGGCCTTCAGCTCCTTGTAGTGGTTGACGAAGCCCGGCAGATGCTTGGCCGAGCAGGTCGGCGTGAAGGCGCCGGGGAGCGCGAAGACCACGACCTTCTTGCCCTTGAACAGCTCATCGGTGCTGATGGTCTGGACGCCATCCTTGGTCTTGTGCTGCAGCTTTGCCGCAGGAACCTTGTCGCCGGCCTTGATCGCCATGGTCTGTCCTTTCATGGATGGAGAGCGCTCGAAAAATCCGAGCCTAACATAGGTAAAGACCGGCCCGGGTCAACCGCCGCCGGCGGCCTCGACCGCCTTGCGGACCGCCTCTTCGGTCAACAGGCTCGGCAGCGGCACTCCCTGGGGCGAGCGCGGCCCATAGACGGCGTCGAAAGGAATGCCGTAGCGCCCGAAACTGGCGAGATAGCGTGCGATGGCCGGATCGGGGCTGGTCCAATCGGCACGCAGGCCGGCGATCCGGCCTTTCAGCAGGGCATCGGCCGTCCAGCCCCGGTCGAAGACCAGGGCCTTGTTGACCTGGCAATTGATGCACCAGGCCGCGGTCGCATCCACCAGCACGGTACGGCCCTTGCCCAGGAGATCGGCGAGCGCCGTCTCGCTGAACGGCTGCCAGACCCCCTCTTGCACCGCCGGCGGCGGTGTCGCCGCTATCAGGCTGGGCGCCAGGAGTGCAACCAGGGCTGCGAACCCCAGGCCCGCCAGCCGCGCCGTCCGCGGCAGGCGGACCAGCGCCAATAGGGCCGCGACCATGACGAGCGCCGCGCCGGTCGCGAGCGCGGCGGCGAGACCCACCTGACCCGCCAGCACATAGAGCAGCCACAGCGCGGTGCTGGCGAGGCCAAGACCGAGCACGCGCTTCAGATGCAGCATCCAGCGTCCCGGATGGGGCAAATGAAGCGCCAGATCCGGCACCGCCGCGACCAGCAGATAGGGGACGCTGAGGCCGAGGCCAATCAGCAGCAATATGCCGAAGATCTGCGCCGTGTCGCCGGCGAGCGCGAAGCCCACCGCGGTGGAAAGGAACGGCGCCGTGCAAGGCGTGGCGAGCAGGGTCGCCAATGCGCCGGTGAGGAAATCGCCCAGCAAGCCGCGCTGGGACTGCGTCGCCTCGGCAAGCCGCCCGGCGAATCCAGGCAGCGGAATCTCGTACCAGCCCCAGACATTGCCGGCCAGCGCCGTCATCATCAGGGCCATGGCGGAGAGAAACAGCGGGTGCTGGAACTGGACACCCCAGCCGGCGGCCTGGCCCGCGGCTTTCAGGCCTGCGAGCAGGCTCGCCAGCGCCAGAAAGCTCGCCAGCACGCCTGCGGTGCTGGCGAGGAAGCTCCAGCGCACATGGGCTCGCTCATTGCCCCCATGGCCGACGAAGGCGATGAGCTTCAGGGACAGGACAGGCAGCACGCAAGGCATGAGATTCAGAACGAGACCGCCGAGGAGTGCCGCCAGCAGGATCGGCCAGAGCGGAGGGCCGGATTCCGCCTTCGGCACGACATGGGCCTCCAGCCCGCGATTGCCGTCGGTGACGGTGATGGTGAGAGCCGCGCCCGCCAGCGGCGGCCCGCCGGCGAGGCGCTTGGCCGCGATCTCGAACAAGGCGCTGTGGCCGGAACCAGTGATAGAAACGCGGGGCTTGGGGAAATAGAGGCCGCTCGGGCCCTCGACGATGAGATCGGGCGCGTTGAAGGGCATCAACGAATCGACCGAGACCCGCAGCACCGGCGCCTTGTCCCCTCCCGCCGCGTTCACCGATTTCAGGGTCAGGCCATGGGCGGCGCCATCGCCCGGCACCTCGGCGGCGAACCGGTCGATGAGCTGGGCATAGTCGCTGGGTTCAGGCTGGCCCGCGGGAAGATCGAGGGCGAGGCTGGCGCTGCGCGGTATGCAGACTTTGGCGCAGACCAGATAGTCGACCTTGAGGCGAAGGCCGAGCGGCTTGGCGGGATCGGCCGGCCGGGCGCGGATCGGAAACACCACCTCGCCCTCGTAGCCGAAGGTGTCGAGGCCGAAGAGGGTGAAGCGCATGGGCACCGGCCAGGCGAAATCTGCGGCGGCGAGATTGCTCGATCCCGCCCAATCCACCGTCACCGGCAATCCCGCATCGCCGGGGGAGCGCCAATAGGTCTTCCATCCGGGCTGCAGCTGGAACTGAAGTCCGAGGGGCACGGTGGCCTCTGCGCCGCTGGCATTCACCGCTGACAACAGGCGCAGGCGCGCTTCGGGCGTGGAGGCCCAGTCGCTGGCAGGGCCTGGCGCGCTGCCCTGGGACCAGGCTTGGCCGCCGACCAGCGAAAGCCACAGCAAGGCCACAACGACCGCGAAATTCCGCTTCATGGCGGCGCGACTATAGCCACTGGCATCGTCGTGGTTTGGCACAAAACCAAGGCATTTTGTCACAAAACCGTGTAGCATTGCGCCTTGCTTGAGGGCTGTTCGATGCCCAGGTTGTAAGCCATGGCTGAAAAGGTCAGCGAAGGCTATTTGACAGGCCAGCTCCTGGTCGCCATGCCGACCATGCGCGATCCGCGGTTCACCCGCACCGTCATTTTCATGTGCGCCCATAATCCCGAAGGGGCCATGGGCCTGGTGGTGAACCGGCTGGTCGGCTCCCTCACCTTCCCCGATCTGCTGGCCCAGCTCGGCATCCCGCGCGGGCCCGAGGGCCGGGACATCAGGGTCCATTTCGGCGGGCCGGTGGAGACCAGCCGTGGCTTCGTGCTGCATTCCGCCGACTACAGCGACGAGGGCACGATGCAGATCGGTGGCGGCTTCGGGTTGACCGCAAGCCTCGACATCCTGCGCGACCTCGCCGGCGGCACCGGCCCGCGCCAGAGTCTGCTGGCGCTTGGCTATGCTGGTTGGGGACCCGGCCAGCTCGATACCGAGATCCATGCCAACGGCTGGCTGTCGGCCCCCGCCGACGAGGACCTGCTGTTCGATTCCAGGCTCGACGACAAATGGGAGCGCGCCATCGGCAAGATCGGCGTGCGGGTCGACCAGCTCTCCGGCGAAGCCGGACACGCCTGAGCCCGGAGCATCACGCCGGCGTCTGGTATTCCCCCGCCAGCAACGCGTGCAGGATATGGTCCTGCCAGCGACCGGCGATCTTGAGATAACCCCGCGCATAGCCTTCCTGCTGGAACCCGAGGCGCGTCAGCAGCGCGCGGCTCGCCTTGTTGTGGGGCAGGCAGGCGGCCTCGATGCGATGCAGACCGAGGCGCTCGAAGGCATAAGGGAGCAAGACGGTCAGCGCCTCGCCCATGAGGCCGCGGTTGGCGAAGGCCTCGCCCATCCAGTAGCCGAGGCTCGCCGCCTGGGCCACGCCCCGGCGTACGCCGCTGAGATTTACTCCGCCGACGAGCATTCCCGTCTCGCGCAGGAAGATGAAAAAGGCATAGCCCTGGTCGGAGCGCCACTCATAGCCGATCTGGCGCAGCCGCCGGCGATAGGCGGGAATGCTGAGCGCATCGTCAGGCCAGGTCGGCTCCCAGGGGACGAGAAAATCCCGGCTCGCCGCGCGCAGGTTGGCCCAGGCCCGCCAGTCGGTGAGCCGCGGCCGACGCAGAAACAACCGCGCCGTCTCCAGCCGCGGGCCGCGGCCGAGGCCGAACCTCAACATGGCTCACAGTTTGGCCGGCGCGACCGATCGACTCAAGCGGCGAGACGCGCGGCGACGCTTTCCAGCCGCGCCAGCCGCCCGATCGGCCCGAGCCCGGCGAGGGTCGGCGGGCCGGACATCAGGCGCCGGGCGACCCGGGCGAGGTGGGCCACGTCCACCGCTTCGATGCGGGCGATGATCTCCTGAGGGGGCACGGGCCGGCCCCAGACGAGGATCTGGCTCGCCAGCTGCTCGGCCCGGTTGCCGGTCGATTCCCGCGCCATCAGCACGCCGGCCCTGGCCTGGGCCTTGGCCCGCTCCAGCTCCTCGGTTGTGAGGCTGGCCGGCAGGCGCATGATCTCTTCCATGACCAGGGGCAGGATCTCGGCTGCTTCCTTCTCGCCGGTGCCGGCATAGACGCCGAAGATGCCGCCGTCCACGAAAGAGGAGGCGAAGCTGTAGATGCTGTAGACGAGGCCGCGCTTCTCTCGGATCTCCTGGAACAGGCGCGAGGACATGCCGCCGCCGAGCACGGTCGAAAGCACGCCAAGAGCATGGAAGTCCGGGTCGAGATAGCTCACCCCCGGCAGGCCCAGCACCAGGTGGACCTGCTCGAGGTCCCGCTCCACCCGGCTCTCGCCGCCGACATAGCGGGCGGGATCGGGCGCGTTCGCTCCGCCCGCCGGCAGGGCGACGAAGGCCTTGCGCGCGAGCGCCACCAGCTGTTCATGATCCACCGCACCGGCGGCGGCGAGCACGAGGTGACCGGGCGCATAGTGCCGCTGCATGTATCCGCGCAGGGTGTCGCCAGACAGCCGGCTTACGATTTCGGCCTTGCCCAGAACTGGCCGGCCCATGGGCTGATCGGGATAGGCCGCCCACTGGAAATGATCGAAGACGATGTCGTCGGGCGTGTCCTCGGCCTGGCCGATCTCCTGCAGGACCACGGCGCGTTCGCGCCTCAGCTCTTCGGCATCGAAGGTGGAGTGCTGCAGGATGTCGGCGACGATGTCGAGGGCAAGGGGCAGATCGCCCGCCAGCATCTTGGCGTAGTAGCAGGTCTGCTCGCGCGCGGTGTAGGCGTTGAGATGGCCGCCCACCGCCTCGATCTCCTCGGCGATGGCGCGGGCGGACCGGCGCTCGGTTCCCTTGAAGGCCATATGCTCAAGCATATGGGAGACGCCGTTGACCTCGGCCGGCTCGTTGCGCGTGCCGACATTGGCCCAGGCGCCGATGGATACGGTCTCGACCGATTCCATGTGGTCGGTGGCGATCGTGAGGCCGTTGTCGAGTTTGGTCACCGCGACTGTCATGCTGCCTTGCCCTTCGCTATTTCGCCGCGGATATGGGCCTCGACCGCCGCCAGGTCATTGGGCAGGCGGACGAAGCGTTCCTTGAGCTGATAAAGATCGGCCAGTGCCGGCGGCAGCGCCGGGCGCTTGCCCGTCGCCTCTTCGACCGCATCGGGGAACTTGGCCGGGTGGGCCGTCGCCAGCGCCACCACCGCCACGTCGGGGTCAAGTTTCTCCGCCCGGCCCGCTGCGACGCCGATGGCGCTGTGGGGATCGATCTGCTCGCCCGTCTCGCGCCAGAGCCCGGCCATGGCGGCAAGCGTCTGCTGGTCGTCGAACTTGTGGCCGGCGAAGAGCGCCTTCAACTCGCGGTGCTGGGCCGGGTCGAGAGCCAGCCTGCCGGTTTCGCGCAAGACCCTCATGGCGGCCGCCAGGCGCGGCCCATCGCGCCCGTAAAGATCGAAGAGCAGGCGCTCGGCGTTGCTGGAGACCTGAATGTCCATGCTTGGGCTTAAGGTAGGGTGGACTTGGCCGATTTCCATCCTGCCTGCGGCGATAAACCGGGTCAGGATGTCGTTGCGGTTGGACCCGACTATGAATTTTTCGACCGGCAGGCCCATGGCCCGGGCGGCATAGCCGGCATAGACATTGCCGAAATTGCCAGTCGGCACGGCAAAAGCGATCCGCCGCTCGGGCGCGCCCAGGGCGAGCGCCGCGGCGACGTAATAGACGATCTGGGCCATGATCCGGCCCCAGTTGATGGAATTGACAGCGGCCAGGCGCATCTCGTCCCGGAATGGCGCATGGCCGAACATCGCCTTCACCAGATCCTGGCAATCGTCGAAGGAGCCCTGGATGGCGATGTTGCGCACGTTGGCGCTCAACACCGTGGTCATCTGGCGGCGCTGCACCTCCGAGGTGCGGCCTTCGGGATGCAGGATGAAGATGTCGATCCCGGCCCGATCCCGGCAGGCCTCGATGGCCGCCGACCCGGTATCGCCCGAGGTGGCGCCGACGATGGTGACCCGCTGCTTGCGCTGCATGAGGAGATGCTCATAGAGCCGCCCCAGGAGCTGCAGGGCCACGTCCTTGAAGGCGAGGGTCGGCCCGTGGAACAGCTCCATCAGCCACAGCCGGGCATCGATCTGGCTGAGCGGCGCCACGGCCTTATGGCCGAAGCCGGCATAGGCCTCCTCGACGATGCGGGCGAAATCCGCCTCGGCGATCCGCCCGCCCAGGAACGGCGCCATGACGCGCTGGGCCAATTTCGGATAATCAAGCCCGATCAATGGCTTGAGGTCGATCTGCGGCCAGGTCTCCGGCAGATACAGGCCGCCATCGCCCGCCAGCCCGGCAAGCAGGACCTCATCAAAAGCAAGCGCCGGCGAGGCGCCGCGGGTGCTGAGATAACGCAAAAGGGCGTTCCGTCTCGGGTTTCGGGAGTGGCGTACCCTATCGCCCGAGGGGGGTCATGGCAAGGCGGCCAGTGGCTACACGCATAACGGTATTACTATGTAAAATATACCTCCTATACGAGACACACCGAGCGAACAACCCGGTATCAACGACCGGGACCGACGATTCTCTTTTCCGCATCTTCCTGCTGACCTTGCAGCAACCGCGCGGCCTTGCTGATTCGTATGCGCATCGAAATCCACACCGCGATCACGAGAACCGCACCGACCGAGAGAATGATCGCCTCGACCAGCGACACCGCCGTATTCCGGCGGAAGCAGAGAAATGCCCCGATCGTCGAAGCCGCTAAGAGGCCAAAAAGCAGCAGATCGACGTCCACCTGCCTCCGGCGCGGAAGCTCTTTCCATCTCCGTGCGCGCATGGCCCGGTTTTGCTCCTCGGTAAGAGCCGGCGGCACGGGCTCGGCGCGGTTCAGCGCAAGGCGGAGCGCTACGCATTGGAGCCCCAGAACAAGCAACGAACCCACTGCCGCAATCGCGACCGCGGCGCTATCGAAGATGATCGCCGAATTGGCGTAGGGCGCGATGGAGGGATAGTTCTGTGTCAAGATCGGGCAAATGAGGGAGGCCGTGCTTCCGGCCCCGACGCAACTAATGACGACCAGCGCCGCGCTCAATAACCACATGGTCATCAGTCGCCAGCGCAATTTGGGGCTTACACGGTATCCCCGTTTGGAAAGTCCCCAAGGAAAGTAGTTCCAGTCACCGTCAGCGCGGGTAAAGAAGGAACCACTCGGTACGATGTCCTTGGCCGATGAAGTCGCCACGGCCCGCTCCCCATGCCGAACCCCCGATCATGCTAGCGCAGGTCGTGGAATCTTGCACGTGTAACGCGCAGGCCGCCGGGGGCCTTTGGATCTAGGATCGGCGGCGCAGCAACATCATGTAGTGCGCGTCAGTCTGACGGCGGTACTCCAGTAGGGCGAAGCCGGCTTGCTCACCCCACTGGCGGATCCGGTCGGGATCGATCCGGTGCTCCGGAGGCGGCCCGTGGTCGGCCGGGGCATCGGGATGAAACTCGGCGACCAGGGCCAGCCCCTCGGGACGCAGCAGCCGCGCGAGGTTGCGCAGCAGCGCCGCCGGATCGCCGACGTGGTGCAGCACCATGGAGACCAGGGCGTCCTTGGCCGCTATCCCTGCCGGTTCCAGCGTGGCGGCATCGGCGACGATGCGCCGGATCTGCCCCAGGCCCCGCTCTTCCTGCAGACGCTTCAGGTGGTCCAGCGCCTCGGCCGAGATGTCCACGGCATAGACGAGACCATCGCGCCCAACGCGCTCTGCGAGCATGAGCGTCACGAAGCCCGGCCCGGCTCCGATCTCGAGCACGCGGTCGCCCGGCTTCAGCTGAAGGGCGTCCATCCAGGCTGGAACGAGATGCGCCCGCTTTTCCTGGCGCGCGTAGACCTCAGTCCAGGCCAGATGGGACAGGTCCTTGCGAAACGGCTCCCGCACCGTGCCCCGCGTCACAACCCCAAGTTTGCGATCGACCAGCCGACCAGACCGAGGGTCAGCGCAATCGAAACGGCGCCGGAAATGCGGAAGGAGCGAGGCCGATCGGAACGCCGGATCTGATATGCGATTACGGCGACCATCACCAGCGACATCAGCAGCATCCCTCGGCGCAGCCAGGGCGCCGTCCTCATGAAGCTCGCCCCTGCGCTCCCTAGCCCGAACACCAGCACCAGCATATGCAGCGTGTGATGCTGGCTGGTGAGGAATGCCAGCACGACGGCGCCGATCGAGAGGGCGCGCTGCTTGCTCATCTCAGGCCAGATACCGCCGTTCCAGATGCGCCTTGAAGATCGCCGGGTCCAGCGGCTTGCCGGTGGCGCGCATTATGAGTTCGGTCGAGCTCCAGCGCGAGGCCTGGCCATGGACATGCTCGCCGAGCCAGGCAAGGAGCGGCGCGAAATCGCCGCGGCCGATGGCGGAAGGGATTCCCGGAACCGTGAGCCTGGCGGCATCGTAAAGCTGGGCCGCGGTCATGGCGCCAAGGGTATAGGTCGGGAAATAGCCCCAGGCGCCGACGAACCAGTGGATGTCCTGGAGGCAGCCTTCCCGGTCGCCGGGCGGCGTCAGGCCGAGCAGCTCCTTCATTCCGTCATTCCAGGCGCCGGGCAGATCGACCAGGGAGAGATCGCCGGCGATGAGCGCCTTCTCCAGGCGATAGCGCAGGATCACATGGCTCGGGTAGCAGACCTCGTCGGCATCGACGCGGATGAAGCCGGGCGCCACCCGGGCATAGAGCCGGGCGAGATTGTCCGGAGCGTAGGCCTCCCGGTCGCCGCCGAAGGCTTCGCTCAAAAGCGGCGCCAGGAAGGAGAGGAATTCGGGGCCGCGGCAGACCTGCATCTCCATCAGCAGGGATTGGCTCTCATGCACCGCCATGCCGCGGGCCATGCCCACGGGTTGATAGCGCCAGAGCGCCGGCCGGCCGCGCTCGTAGAGGGCATGGCCCGTCTCGTGCAGGGTGCCCATGAGGGCCGGGACGAAGTCATCCTCGCTGTAACGCGTGGTGATGCGCACGTCGTCGGCGACCCCGCCGCAGAAGGGATGGAGCGAGGTATCGAAACGGCCGTGATCGAAATCGAAGCCCAGAACCTGCATCAGCCTGCGGCCGAGGGCCTGCTGGGCCGCCTCGGGGAACGGCCCCTTGGGGCGGACCGGCGCCGGCCGCTTCGCCTGCTGCGCCAGTGCGGCCTCGCGCAGGCCCGGCAGGAATGCGCCAAGACCGTCGAACAGTCGGTCGATCTCATTGACCCGCAAGCCCGGCTCGAACTCGTCGATCAGCGCCTCATAGGGCGAGACGCCGAGAGCGTCCGCTTTGGCGGCGGCCGCCTCGCGCACCAGGCCTAGCAGCGATTCCAGGACCGGTTTGGCAAGCGCGTAGTCGCCGGCAGGACGAGCCTTGCGCCAGACGCTTTCCGCCCTCCCCGATGCCTTGGCCAGGGCCTCGACCAGGGCGGGATCGAGCGCGGTCGCGTGGACGCGCAGCCGGCGCATCTCGGCCAGGTTCGCGAGCTGCCACGGATCGAGGGACTTTGCTTCGTCGCCCGCTTGCTGCAGCAGATCGCCCAGGACCGCATCCGCCAGCATGCCGTGGCAGACGACGTCGAGGGCGGCGATCTGCTCGGCCCGTGCGTCGGCTCCGCCATCGGGCATCATGCAGGCCTGGTCCCATTCCAGGACCGCGCGGCCATCCTTGAGGGCCGTCCAGCGGTGGAAGCGGCGCTCGAGCTCGCCATAGGCGGCGGGAAGATTTGCCCGCGGCGCGTTCATGCCGGCGTCTCCGTCTTCGGCGGCGCGGCCGCCTTATCGGCCAACTGGCGGTGATACAGCACATAGATGACGACCAATGCGATCGCCAGACAGAACCAGGTGATGGCGTATTGGAGATGGTCGTTGGGCAGATCGATCCTGGTCTGGCCGCCGATGGGCAGCCCGCCCGGATTCTTGCCCGGCCCGGCTTCGACGTAGAAGCGAGTCTCGGTCGCGGGCAGGCCGGCGAGCTTGGCCATGGTCGGCAGGTCGATCCAGAAGAAGAAGTCGAGATCCGGGCGATTGTCGGGCACGAACCAGGTCTGCCGGCCCTGAAGGCGGATGACGCCGTCGACGAGGGTGGGACCCTGGATCTCCCCCGAACTGCGCTTTGCGGCCTGCTTGCGGTCGAGGGGGATCCAGCCGCGATCGACCAGAACCGCGCGCCCGTCGGCAAGGCGGAAAGGCGTGATCACGTGATAGCCGGCGTCGCCTTCGAAGGTCCGGGCGCCGAGGAAGATTTCCTTGTCGTTCAGGAACTGGCCTTGCGCCTGGACATGGCGGTATTCGAGGCCGGCGAGATCGGCGGCGCCAAGAGCCGCGGTGCCGGGAAGCGCCATCGCCGGGGCGCCGATTCGCGACGTGCGCTCGGCGATCAGCCCCTCTTTCCAGTACAGGCGCTGAACCTGCCAGACCGACAGGCCCAGCATCAGCAGCACGGCCGGGACCGTGAAGACGGTCGGCCAGAAGGTCGGGCGGAAGTTCATCTCAATCGCGGCGGAACTCGCCGGTGCGGTGCTTGAACTGGAGGGCGATCATGATCGCCTTGGCCGGGCGCAGCAAGGCGAGCGACAGCCCCAAGATGAGGGGACCCCAGACCACGGCGTGGACCCAGAAGGGCGGCGAGAACCAGACCTCGGTCAAGAGCACCAGCGGCATGACCAGCGCGCTGACGATGAAGATGATGAAGACGGCCGGCCCGTCGGCGCTGTCGGCGCCGGAAAGGTCAAGCTTGCAGCGCTCGCAAGCCGGCACGACCTTGAGATACCCCTGGAACAGCCTGCCCTGCCCACAGCGCGGACAGCGGCAGGCAAGCCCCGTGGAGAGGATGGACACCTACGCCTAATGGGTGGCGTAGGGACCCGGCCCGGCGCCGATGAAGTAGATGCAGGTGAACAGGAACAGCCACACCACGTCGACGAAATGCCAATACCAGGCCGCGGCCTCGAAGCCGAAATGATGATCCGGCTTGAAATGCCCGGCGCGGGCCCGGAAGAAGCAGACGATGAGGAAGGTGGTCCCGATGATGACGTGGAAGCCGTGGAAGCCCGTGGCCATGAAGAAGGTCGAGGGATAGATGCCGTCCTTGAAGTGGAAGGCGGCATGGCTGTACTCGAAGGCCTGGACGCCGGTAAAGCTGAGGCCCAGCAGGATGGTGATCGCCAGGCCCTGGAGCATGCCCTGCCTGTCGCCTTCGCGCAGCGCGTGATGGGCCCAGGTGACGGTGACGCCCGAGGTCAGCAGGATGAGGGTGTTGAGCAGCGGCAAGGACAGCGGATCGAAGGTGCGGATCGCCTTCGGCGGCCAGACTCCGCCGATGGCGTCGGTCGGGAACAGACTGGCGTTGAAGTAGGCCCAGAAGAAGGCGGCGAAGAACATCACTTCGGAAGCGATGAAGAGCGCCATGCCGTAGCGCAAGCCGATCTGGACCACCGGCGTGTGCAGGCCCTGGAAGGTCGCCTCCTTGATCACGTCGCGCCACCACAGCGCCATCGTCAACAGGATGAGCACCACCCCCACCGGCATCAGCCAGGGCGTGACATCGTGCATGTACAACACAAGGGCCAAGGCCATGGTGCCGGCCGCGATCGCGCCGACCACCGGCCAGGGGCTGGGGTCGACGAGATGGTAGGGCTGCTTCGGGCCTTCGACGTGACTCTGGCTCATCTGGCGCAATTCCCTGGAGTGGACTTGAGGGTGACCGTCAATTGGGCGTGACTGCGGAATTCGCAGCCGGCTGGGCCGAAACTTTCAACGATGCATCCGGGGCCGGCGCGGCATCGGCGGCGCGGAAGAAGGTGTAGCTGAGGGTGATGCTGTCGATGCCCTTCATGTCGGCGTCCTGGAGCACCGCGGGATCGACGAAGAACTGCACCGCCATGTCGACGCCCTGGCCGGGCTTCAGGGTCTGCTCGGTGAAGCAGAAGCACTGGATCTTGTCGAAATACTGACCGACCTCGAGCGGCAGCACGTTGAAGGTCGCGGTGCCGGTGATGGTCCTGTCGGACATGTTCTCGGCCCGGAAATAGACCAGCGTCGGCTCGCCCAGGCGCACCTCGACCTGCTTCTGCTCCGGGTAGAAGCGCCAAGGCAGGGCCGGGTTCACCTCGGCGTCGAAGCGGACCTGGATCATATGGCTGCTGATGATGGTGGGTGCTGCTTCGGCACGCCGGGTCGTGCCGCCATAGCCGGTCGCCTGGCAGAAGATTCGATAGAGCGGCACCGAAGCGAAGCTGAGGGCCACCATGCCGGCGAAGACTCCGGCCAGCATCAAGGCGAGAGCGAGGTTGCGGCTGCCGCGCATCGCTTCAGCCCCCGGTCATGCGCACGATGGTGACGGCGTAGATCAGGGCCACGAAGGCGAGCAGTGCCACCAGCATCGCGACATTGCGGGCCCTGCGGTTCCGGTCGATCACGCCAGCCCCCCGAGGAGTCCGGGCGCCCGGTCGGCAATCAGCAGGGCGAACAGCAGGAATAGATAGAGAATCGAAAAGGCGAACATGCGCTTGGCGCTGCGGTCGGTCGGGTCGAACCAGACGCGCACTGCCGCCAGGATGAAGAGCGCGCCCAGCACCATCGCCGAGATGCCGTAGACCGCGCCGGCGATCCCCAGCATCCAGGGCAGGAGCGCGAGCGGAAACAGCAGCAGGGTGTAGATCAGCATCTGGAGCTTGGTCGCGCGCGGCCCCGCGACCACCGGCAGCATCGGCACCCCGGCCTTGGCGTAGTCGGCCGAGCGGAAAAGCGCCAGGGCCCAGAAGTGAGGCGGCGTCCACATGAAGATCAACAGGAACAGGACGATGGGCGCCAGGCCGAGATGCCCGGTCTCCGCCGCCCAGCCGATCATGGGCGGGAAGGCGCCGGCTGCTCCGCCGATGACGATGTTCTGAGGCGTGCGGCGCTTCAGCCACATGGTGTAGACGAGGACGTAGAACAGGATCGCGCTCGCCAGCAGCCCGGCCGCAAGCCAGTTGACCGCGATCCCCATCATGCCCACCGAGACGATGGCCAGCACGACGCCGAAGCCGGCGGCCTCTGAGGGCTCGACGCGCCCGGCCGGGATCGGCCGATGGCGGGTGCGGCTCATCACCGCATCGATGTCCCGGTCGTACCACATGTTGATGGCGCCCGAAGCGCCGGCGCCAACCGCGATGCAGAGCACGGCGACCGCCGCCAGCAGGGGATGGAGATGGCCGGGCGCCACCATCAGCCCCGCGAAACCCGAGAAGACGACGAGCGACATCACCCGCGGCTTCAGGAGCTGGAGGAAGTCGGAGACCCGCGCCCCTTCCCCGGCGGACGACTGCGATAGGGTGAGATCGGTCAAATCGAGCGCCTCACTTCACCACGGGCAGAATCTCGTAGGTGTGGAACGGCGGCGGCGAGGGCTGCGTCCACTCGAGCGTCGTGGCGCCCTCGCCCCAGGGATTGGCCGCGACCTTCTTGCCGGCGAAGAGGGTGTAGAGCACGACGCCGACGAACCACAGGGTGCCGGCATAGGAGATATAGGCGCCGACCGAGGCGATGAAGTTCCAGCCGGCAAAGGCGTCCGGGTAATCGGGGATGCGCCGCGGCATGCCGGCGAGACCCAGGAAATGCATGGGGAAGAAAGTCACGTTGACGCCGATGAAGGTGACCCAGAAATGCACCTTGCCGGCCCATTCCGGATACTGCCGGCCGCTCATCTTGCCGAACCAGTAGTAGAAGCCGCCGAAGATGGCGAACACGGCGCCGAGCGACAGCACATAGTGGAAGTGGGCGATGACGTAGTAGGTGTCATGGAGCGAGACGTCGACGCCGGCATTGGCCAGCACGATGCCGGTGACGCCGCCGACGGTGAACAGGAAGATGAAGCCGACGGCGAACAGCATGGGCGTGGTGAAGCGGATCGACCCGCCCCACATGGTCGCGATCCAGCTGAAGATCTTGATGCCCGTGGGCACCGCGATCACCATCGTCGCCGCGGTGAAATAGGCGCGGATATTGGCGTTGAGGCCGGTGGTGAACATGTGGTGCGCCCAGACGACGAAGCCGAGCCCGCCGATCGCCACCATGGCGTAGGCCATGCCGAGATAGCCGAACACCGGCTTCTTCGAGAAGGTCGAGACGATCTGGCTGATCATGCCGAAGCCGGGAAGGATCAGGATGTAGACCTCCGGATGGCCGAAGAACCAGAACAGATGCTGGAACAGCAGCGGATCGCCGCCGCCCTGGGGATCGAAGAAGGTGGTGCCGAAGTTCCGGTCGGTCAGCAGCATGGTGATGCCGCCGGCGAGCACGGGCAGCGACAGCAGCAGCAGGAAGGCGGTCACCAGGATCGACCAGACGAACAAGGGCATCTTGTGCAAGGTCATGCCCGGCGCGCGCATGTTGAAGATCGTGGTGATGAAATTGATCGCGCCCATGATCGACGAGGCGCCGGCCAGATGGAGCGAGAAGATCGCCATGTCGACCGATGGCCCGCTGTGGATCAGCGTGCTGGAGAGAGGCGGATAGAGGGTCCAGCCGGTCCCCGCACCAGGGCCCACCAGGGCCGAACCCAGGAGCAGGGCAAAGGAGGGAATCAGCAGCCAGAAGCTGATGTTGTTCATGCGCGGGAAGGCCATGTCCGGCGAGCCGATCATCAGCGGCACGAACCAGTTGCCGAACCCTCCGATCATGGCCGGCATGACCACGAAGAACACCATGGTGAGGCCATGGGCGGTGACGATCACGTTCCAGAATTGGCCGTTGGGCGAGCCGTCGGGATTGACGAAGAACTGCAGCCCGGGGTGCATCAGTTCCATGCGCATGAAGACGGAGAAGCCGCCGCCGATCAGGCCGGCGACGATGGCGAACACCAGGTACATCGTGCCGATGTCCTTGTGGTTCGTCGAATACACGAACCGCCGCCAACCGGTGGGATGATGGGCATGCTCGCCATGCCCGGCCGCGTCGTGAGTGCTCATCCTTGGCTGTCCTTCCGCTTTCTCGTCTTGCTCAATTGGCCGGCGCGGAGGCGACCTGCGTCGCCGTCGCGGCCCCTGCATCGGCTGTCGTCTCGGTCACAGCCGGCCACGCCTGGTCCGGGTGCTTCTTCACCAGATCGACCCACTTGTTGAATTCGTCCTGGCTCACCGCATGGACCATAATGGGCATGTAGCCATGTCCGTTGCCGCAGAGCTGGGAACATTCGCCGTAATAGGTTCCCGGCTGCTCGACCTTGAACCAGGTCTCGTTCAAGCGGCCCGGCACGGCATCGGTCTTCACCCCGAAGGAGGGCACCGACCAGGAGTGGATCACGTCCGCCGACGTAATCTGCACCCGCACCGTGACGCCGACCGGCACCTCCATATAATTGTCCACGGTGAGCAGGCGCGGCTGCCCCGGCTTCAGGTGCTTGTCGTCCACGACGTAGCTGTCGAAGGAGATGTCGCCGTTGTCGGGATATTCGTATGACCAGTTCCAGGTATGGCCCGTCACCTTGACGGTCAGGTCGGCCTTCGGAACGTCGGCCACGAAGTAGAGGAGCTTCAGGGACGGAACGGCGATCAGGAACAAGGTCAGCGCCGGAACCGCGGTCCAGGCGACCTCGATGAAGGTGTTATGGGTGAGCTTGCTCGGATTCGGGTGGGCGCGCTCGTTGAAGCGCACAATGACATAGATCAAAAGCGCGAGGACTAGGACGGTGATGATCGTGATGACGACGAGCAGGATGTTGTGGAAGTCGTTGATCCGCTCCATCCCCACGGTCGCGGGCGCCTGGAAGCCCAGTTCCCAGGGCCGCGGCTGATCGGCCAGAGCCTCGCTTGCGCCGAACACGGCCGCCAGCGAAGCGAGCGATGCTGGAATTTTCCTGGAACCCATCTCTCTGCGTAAGCCCATGTCTCTCCGTCCTTAATCCGGCTTCCGATCGGCCTGTACCGGGGCCCGCTCGCGGGCGAATGCGAAGGTCCGGCTCTGGCTTCGGCCGACGGTCCCCACCACAGCCTCGCAAGGGCTGAGCGCAGTTCCCCTTGCCGTTGCGGCACGGAAACTACACCCATGGGACCGGGCCTCACAAGCGCCGCGCTGGCGCGCCTCCGAGGCCGCCATGCGGCGATCTGTCGCAAGCCTCCCAGGGCCCCTATATGATCACTGACATGAGCCCCAAGTGGAGTACCGACATGACCGCGCTTGCCAAGACCGATGACCTCTTCTTCACCCGCGCCGGGCTCGACCGCAATCGCGTCGAGCGGCTTGCCGCGGAGACCATCGCCGGGGCCGACGACGGCGAATTGTTTCTGGAGTACAGCCAGTCGGAGGCCCTCGGGTTCGACGACGGCAAGCTGAAGACGGCGAGCTTCGACACCAGCCAAGGCTTCGGCCTGCGCGCGATCAAGGGCGAGGCTGCCGGCTATGCCCATGCGAGCGAACTGTCGGAGGACGCCATGCGTCGCGCGGCCGCCACGGTGAAGGCCGTCCATGGCGGGCGCGCGGGCAAGCTTGCCGAACCGCCGCCCGGCACCAACCGTCGGCTCTATAGCGACGACAACCCGCTGGCCGGCGTGGCCTTCGCGGCCAAGACCCAACTCCTGGCCGAAATCGATGCCTATGTCCGGGCGAGCGATCCGCGGGTGCGCCAGGTCAGCGTCTCCCTCACCGGCAATTGGCGCGCGGTCCAGATCATCCGCGGCGACGGCGGACGAGCGGCCGACATCCGTCCCCTGGTCCGCCTCAACGTCAGCGTCGTGGTCGAGGACAAAGGCCGAATGGAAAGCGGCAGCTACGGCACCGGCGGGCGCACCGGCTATGATTTCTACATGCAGCCTTCGACCTGGAAGGCGGCCGCGGACGAGGCGCTGCGCCAGGCCCTGGTCAATCTCGCCTCGGTGCCCGCACCCGCCGGCGAGATGCAGGTGGTGCTGGGGCCCGGCTGGCCCGGGATCCTACTCCACGAAGCGATCGGGCACGGCCTGGAAGGCGATTTCAATCGCAAGAAGACCAGCGCCTTTGCCGGGCTCATGGGCCAGCGCATCGCGACCAAGGGAGTGACAGTGGTCGACGACGGCACCATCCCCGACCGGCGCGGATCGCTCACCATCGACGACGAGGGCACGCCGACCCAATGCACCACCCTAATCGAGGATGGCGTGCTGGTGGGATTTCTGCAGGATCGGCAGAACGCGCGGCTGATGGGCATGAAGCCGACCGGCAACGGCCGGCGCCAGAGCTTTGCCCATCACCCGATGCCGCGCATGACCAATACCTACATGCTGGCGGGCAGCCACGCGCCGGAGGAGATCATCGGCCAGGTCAAGAAGGGTCTCTACGCGGTCAATTTCGGCGGCGGTCAGGTCGACATCACTTCGGGGAAGTTCGTCTTCAGCGCCGCCGAGGCCTATCTGATCGAAGACGGCAAGGTGGGGCCGGCGGTCAAGGGCGCCACCCTCATCGGCAACGGTCCCGACGTGCTGACCAAGGTCGCCATGGTCGGCAACGACCTCGCCCTCGACCATGGCGTGGGCACCTGCGGCAAGGACGGCCAGAGCGTGCCCGTTGGCGTCGGCCAGCCGACGCTGCTGATCGAGAGCCTGACCGTCGGGGGGACAGGCGGCTAGGAGAGAATCCAGGTCGCGACATCACCTCGCTCGTCAGCCCCCGCGAAAGAGGGAATGACGAAGGGGTCGGGGCCAACGGAAGCGATCAAGATTTGCTTTGCGGCGCTTTCCCCGCCGCCGGGCGCGGAGGGGTGGCGGCGCGGTTCTCCGCCGCCGACGAGGGATAGGGCAAGCGCGTCAGGCGAGGCCTGTGGCAAGTCGGTCCCGACTCATGTAAGAGCTATTCACATGAGCTGGCATGGGTCCGGGCGGCGGGGCTACCACCATGGAAACCTGAAGGAAGCGCTGATCCGCGCCGCTCTGGATCTTATTGCGACCAAGGGACCGGCCGGGTTCACCTTTGCCGAGGCAGCCCGGTCCGCCGGCGTGAGCCCGGCGGCTCCCTATCGGCATTTTCGCGACCGGGACGCCCTGATGGCCGACGTCGCCGCGCGCGGCTTCGAGCTGTTCGAGACCGAGCTCGGGCGGGCCTGGAACGAGGGACGGCCGGAGCCCCTGAAAGCCTTCGAGAACGTGGGGCGGGCCTATCTCGCCTTCGCGCGCAAGGAGCCCGCCTATTACTCGGCCATGTTCGAATCGGGCCTGCCCATGGATGCGGCACCCGAATTGCGCCAGGCCAGCGAGCGCGCTTTTGCCGTGCTGCGCCAGGCGGCCGAGGTCCTGGCCGCGCTTCTTCCCAAGGAAGGGCGGCCGCCGGCGCTGATGATGGCGCTTCATATCTGGGCTCTCGCCCATGGCGTCGCCTCACTGTTCGGGCGGGGCGATCAGGCCGGACGCAAGCTGCCCATGTCGGCCGAGGAGCTGCTGGAGGCGGGCGTTCTCATCTATTTCGGCGGGCTTGGCCTCGGCACGGTCGCCGGGAAAACCGGGCGCTAAAAGAAAATCGTCCCGTGAGCTTCCAAGCCGCCTTGACAGCACGGGGGGTAGAAGCCAACTATGTGAATGTTGTTAACATTCACATGAGGCGACCCCATGGGCCTGATGGCGAAACTGGACGACATCGGCAAACCCGCCTGGATCACCTTGATGGTCCTGGGCTTCATCATCCACTGGCCGATCGGGCTCGCGATCCTGGCCTACATCATATGGAGCGGACGAATGAACTGTTGGAGGCATGGCGGCCATGGCCGCTGGCAGAGTGAAGGCGCGGAACGACTCTATGAAAAGGCGTCGGGCTGGTGCGGCCGTCGTGGCGGCTGGCGCAGCCGCGGTGCCTGGACGACAAGTGGCAACAGCGCTTTCGACGAATATCGGGCCGAAACCTTGCGCCGGCTCGAGGACGAGCAGAAGGAGTTCCGCGAATTCCTCGACCGCCTGCGCCAGGCCAAGGACAAGTCCGAGTTCGACCAGTTCATGGCCGACCGCTCGCGGCGGCCTGAGGGTCCGGCGCCAGAAGCCCCCCCGGCCTAATCGATATCCCGATCCCAAGTCCTTCTCCGCCCTCAAGGGCGGAGAAGGATTTAGGATGAGGTGGGAGAGCTGCCGCCAAGTCCTCGGGACCCCTCGTGGGGAACCCCACCTCATCCCGGCCTTCTCCGCCCCATGGGCGGAGCAGGAGTGTCGAGAGTCCTATCCCGATGTCTCGAGTCCCACCCCTTTCCTGAGAAACGGCTTCATGCCTTCGCGAGCGAGCTTGTCGGCTCGCTCGTTCTCCGCATGGCCCGCATGGCCGCGCACCCAGATCCACTGGACGCTGTGGCGCGCCTCCGCCGCTTCCAGCTTCTGCCAGAGGTCGACGTTCTTCACCGGTTTGTTGTCAGCCGTGCGCCAGCCGCGTGCCTTCCAGCGCGGCAGCCAGAGCCGGATTCCATCTCGCAAATAGGTGCTGTCCGTATGAAGGCGCACCACCGAAGGCTGCTTCAGCGCTTCCAGCGCGCCGATCGCCGCGGTCATCTCCATCCGGTTGTTGGTCGTCCTGGATTCGCCGCCCTTCAGTTCTCGCTCATGCTGGTTCGAGCGCATCAACGCACCCCAGCCGCCGGGGCCGGGATTTCCGCTGCATGCCCCGTCAGTGAAGACATCGACGATCGGTCGGTTGCCCGATTCGGCGGTCACGGGTCGAGGCCGTAGCCGCCGGGCCCGGCAACCTGGGCGTGAAAGCGCAGCTTGCGCAGGTATTCCACCGGATCCTTCGGCTTGACGAAGGCGCCGGACGGATGGTGCAACCAGTCGTAGAGACGGGTGAGCAGGAAGCGCAGCGCGCTGCCCCGGGCCAGCAGGGGCAGGGCCTCGGTCTCTTCCGGCGGGATCGGCCGGACCCGGGCGTAGTTGGCAATGAATCCCCGTGCCTTGGTGGCGTTGAAGGCGAGGTTGGGCTCGAAGCACCAGGCATTCAGGCAGACCGCGATGTCGTAAGCGTAGAAATCCGCGCAGGCGAAATAGAAATCGATGATCCCGGAGAGCCGGTCGCCGAGGAAGAAGACATTGTCGGGAAAGAGATCGGCATGGATCGTGCCGGTGGCGAGGCGCTCGGGCCAGTGCGCCTGGAGGAACGCAAGCTCGCGCGCGAGTTCCTCGCCGAGGCCCGGCGAGACCTCGTCGGCCCTCGACGCGCAGGCGTCCGCGAGGCGCAGCCAGCCGGCAAGCGAGAGATCGTTGGGCCTGCGGAGCGCGAAATCCGCGCCGGCGAGATGGAACCGCGCCAGGGCTTCCCCCAGCAGCTGGCAGTGCCGCGCCGTCGGCCGGCGCGGCCACATGCCGTCGAGGAAACTGATGATCGCCGCCGGCCGACCGCAAAGCTCGCCCAGCGCCTCGCCGTTGCGCGCACGGATCGGCGTCGGGCAGGCGATGCCCTTGCCGGCCAGATGCTCCATGAGTCCGATGAAGAACGGCAGATCGTCACGCTTCACCCGCTTCTCATAGAGGGTGAGGATGAAGCTGCCCTCCGTCGTGTGAAGCAGGTAGTTGCTGTTCTCCACCCCTTCGGCAATGCCCTTGCAGGAAGCGATGGCGCCGATCGCGTAGCGGGCGACGAACTCCTCGAGCTCGCTGTCGGGAACTTCCGTGTAGACGGCCATCCTGGATCAGGCCGTCAGCGCCTTGGGCAACTTGAACTGGACGTTCTCGGCGATGACGGCCACCTCTTCCACGGCCACGGCGAAGCGCGCCCGTGCGCTCTCGATCACCTCGTCCACCAGAAGCTCGGGCGCGGAAGCGCCGGCGGTGATGCCGAGGCGCTCCACCCCCGCGAGCTTCGCCCAGTCGATCTCCGCCGCGCGCTGAACGAGGAAGGCTTCCGGGCAGCCGGCTGCCTTCGCCACCTCGACCAGGCGGACGGAATTGGACGAGTTGGGCGCCCCCAGCACCAGCAGCACCTGGCAGCGACCGGCGATCGCCTTCACCGCCTGCTGCCGGTTGGTGGTCGCGTAGCAGATGTCGTCCTTCTTCGGACCCTGGATGGCAGGGAAGCGTCGGCGGAGCGCGCCGACGATCTCCGCCATGTCGTCGGCCGAGAGGGTGGTCTGGGTGATGTACGCGAGCTTCGCCGGATTCGCGACCGAGACCGTCAGGGCCTCTTCCACCGATTGGACCAGGGTCACCGCGCCGGCCGGGAGCTGGCCCATGGTGCCGACCACTTCGGGATGGTCCGCATGACCGATCAGGAGGATGTGACGCCCGAGAGCGGCGTGACGTTCGGCCTCCCGGTGCACCTTGCTGACCAGGGGGCAGGTGGCGTCGAGCGCGAGAAGATGCCGCCGCTGGGCTTCCGCCGGCACGGCCTTCGGCACGCCATGGGCGGAGAACACGACCGGCGCCCCGTCGGGCACCTGATCCAGTTCCTCGACGAAGACCGCGCCCTTGCCTTCTAGCTGCTCGACCACGAACCGGTTGTGCACGATCTCGTGCCGCACATAGACGGGCGCGCCGTAGCGGGCCAGCGCCTGCTCGACGATCTGGATCGCACGGTCGACGCCGGCGCAGAATCCGCGCGGTGCGGCAAGCAGAATGTGAAGCGGCGTCTGCGCCATCGGGCAGGCCTTGTGCGGAGAGGGACCGTTCACTACAGTCCGGCGCCCGGACAGTAACAAAGGCATTGGAGCGAAGGAAGCGCATCATGGAACAGCCGGTAATTGCCCAAAAGTCGCCCTATCAAGTCGATGTCGAAGCCGGCAAGAGCTATTTCTGGTGCGCCTGCGGGCGCAGCAAGAATCAGCCGTTCTGCGACGGTTCCCACAAGGGCACGGGCCTGACCCCGGTTCAGTTCAAGGCGGAGGAATCGAAGACCGTGTGGTTCTGCGGCTGCAAGCAGACCAAGGGCCAGCCCATGTGCGACGGCACGCATAAGAGCCTCTGACGTGGCGGGGCGCTCAGCCGCGCTCCTGGCCGCAGGGCTCGTGCTCGGCGGCTGCAGCTGGCTTTCGAGCACCGTGGCGCCGGCGAGCTGCCCCATCGTCAGCAAGGTCGGCGACGCCGCCAAGCTCATCCGCTTCGCGCCCGGCGGCGGCCAGGAACTGAACAACATCGCTTTCGAAGCCGGCATCATGGATGTCAGCGGCGGATGCATCTCGGTGGACAACGGGATCAGGGTCGACATGACCGCGGACTTCCGCGCCGCCAAGGGCCCTGCCGACACGGAAGGCAAGGCAAGCTTCGACTACTTCGTCGCCATCGTGGGCCAGGGCGACAAGGTGTTGGTCCGTGAGCAGTTCTCGAGCGTGATCCCGTTCCTGGCCACCAAGACGCAGAACGACAGCAAGGAGCCGCTGCAGGCAACCCTGCCGCTTGCCAAGGGCCAGCAGGGAAGCGATTTCCACATCTTCATCGGCTTCGCGCTGACGCCCGAGGAACTCGCCTACAACCGCGCCCATCCGGGAAGCTGAAGCGGCCATTTGGACCTTGACCGCAGGGTCAAGGGAGCGGAAGCTTCCGCCGCCGCATTACGACCCGCGCGGGAGAGTCCGGCAAGTCGCGCCGGCGCCGAAGGAGCAACCGCCCCGGAAACTCTCAGGCAAAGTGGACCGCGCGGGGCAAGGCGCTCTGGAAAGCAGGCGGGCGACCGCCTCACCGAAGAGGAAAGCCGAGGCCGCAACTCCAACCGGGCCAAGGTCAATCTTTCAGGTTCGACGACAGAGGGGGCGTTGTTGGTCCGGTCCATGACCGAGCCGACAGCGCGGTGACGCCTTCGTCGGAGAACGCCATGAATGCCGAAGCCCTGAAGAAGACTCCGCTCCATGCGCTGCACCTGGAGCTTGGCGCGCGCATGGTGCCCTTCGCCGGCTACGACATGCCGGTGCAATACCCCGGCGGCATCATCGGCGAGCATCTCCAGGTCCGTGCCAAGGCCGGCTTGTTCGACGTTTCCCACATGGGCCAGCTTCGCCTCACCGCCAAGCCGGGGCATGACGCCGCCACGGCGCTCGAACGCGTCGTCACTGCGGACATAAAGGGTCTCGTCATCGGAGGGATGCGCTACGCGCTGTTCACCGATGAGAACGGCGGCATCCTCGACGACCTGATGGTGAGCAATGTCGGCGACCATCTGCTGCTGGTGGTCAATGCCGGCTGCAAGGAAGCGGACGAAGCGCATCTGCGCCAGCGCATCGCCGGCGAAGTGGAAATCGAGAACCTGGCGAGCCGCGCGCTGCTGGCGCTCCAGGGTCCGGCCGCCGAGGACGCGCTGGCCCGGCTCGTCCCCCAATGTCGCGAGCTCACCTTCATGGCGACCGCCTTCTGGAGCATCGAGGGCGAGCGCTGCTTCGTCACCCGATCGGGCTACACCGGCGAGGACGGCTTCGAGATCTCCATCCCCGGCCATGCGGCCGAGCGGCTGGCCCGCCGGCTCCTTTCCATGAACGAGGTCAAGCCCGCCGGCTTGGGTGCCCGCGACTCCTTGCGTCTCGAGGCGGGGCTTCCCCTCTACGGTCACGACATCGACCGCAACACGACGCCGGTCGAGGCAGGACTCGCCTGGAACATCGCCAAGCGCCGGCGCGCCGAGGGCGGCTTTCCCGGCGCCGAGGTGATCCGTCGGCAGCTCGCGGACGGCCCTTCGCGCCGCAGGGTCGGCATTCTTCCCGAAGGTCGCCAGCCGGCCCGGGACCACAGCGAGATTCGCGATCGCGCCGGCCGTGCGATCGGCGAGATCACCAGCGGCGGGTTCGGCCCCTCAGTCAACGGACCCATCGCCATGGGCTATGTCGAGAGCGCCCAGGCGGCGCCTGGCCAGCAGCTGGACCTCATGGTCCGGGGCAAAGCAATCCCCGCCAAGGTCGTCCAGCTTCCCTTCATCACGCACAACTACAAGCGCCGGTAAAAAACGTCAGGAGAGGAACGTCATGAGCGGGCTCAAGTACACCAAGGAACATGAGTGGATCAGCGTCGAAGGCGGGGTCGGCACCGTCGGCATCACGCCTTTCGCCCAGGAGCAGCTGGGCGACGTTGTCTTCGTCGAGCTGCCCGAGGTCGGCCGCAAGGCCGAGCAGGGCAAGGAAATCGCCGTGGTCGAATCGGTCAAGGCGGCGAGCGAGATCTATGCGCCGGTGAGCGGCGAAGTGGTGGAGGTCAACAAGGGTCTGCCCGATACGCCGGCGACCGTGAACAGCGACCCATTGGGCAATGGCTGGTTCTTCAAGATCAGGCTCGCCGACGCCGGCCAGCTCGCCAAGCTGATGGACGAGGCGACCTACAAGAGCTTCTGCGAGGGCTTGCACTGATGCGCTATCTGCCCCTCACGGAGGTCGAGCGCAGGGCGATGCTGGCCCGGATCGGCGCGCCCTCGATCGAGAGCCTGTATCGCGATGTGCCCGAGTTCGCCCGCCTGCCCGAGCCGGTGGACCTGCCGCCTCATCAGGGCGAGCTCGGCGTCGAGCGCGAGATAGGCGCGCTCGCGGCCAAGAACATGGGCAGCGCGGCTGTGCCGAGCTTCCTTGGCGCCGGCGCCTATCGCCATCATGTGCCGGCCGCGGTCGACCATCTGATCCAGCGCGGCGAGTTCCTCACCTCCTACACGCCCTATCAGCCCGAAATCACCCAGGGCACCTTGCAGTACCTGTTCGAGTTCCAGACCCAGATCTGCCTCATCACCGGCATGGAGGTGGCCAACGCCTCCATGTATGACGGCGCGACGGCTACTGCCGAGGCGGTGATGATGGCCAATCGCGTGACCCGCCGGAAGCGCGCCGTGCTGTCGGGGAACCTCCATCCCCACTACCGCGAAGTCACAGCGACCCACGCTCGCTTTCTCGATTTCCATCTCGAGCTCGGCGCGCCCGATCCGGCCGGTGCCGAAGATCTGATCTCGCGCATCAACGCGGACACCTCCTGCGTCGTGGTCCAGAACCCCGACTTCTTCGGCAATCTCCGCGACTGGCGGGCGCTCGGCGAAGCCTGCCACAAGGCCGGCGCGCTTCTCGTCGTCGTCGTCACCGAGCCCGTTTCCCTCGGCCTGGTCGAGCCGCCCGGCGCCATGGGCGCCGACATCGTCACGGCCGAAGGGCAGCCCATCGGCAACGCGCTTTCCTTCGGCGGGCCCTATGTCGGCCTGTTCGCCACCCGGGAAAAATACGTTCGCCAGATGCCGGGACGCCTGGTCGGCGAAACATCGGATGCCGACGGCAAGCGCGGCTGGGTGTTGACGCTTTCGACCCGCGAGCAGCATATCCGGCGCGAGAAGGCGACGAGCAACATCTGCACCAATTCCGGCCTCTGCGCGCTGGCCTTTACCATCCATCTCACTCTTCTGGGTGAAGCGGGCTTCACGCGGTTGGCCGAACTCAACCATCGCGCCGCCGTGGGCCTGGCCGAGCGGCTCGACGCCATTCCCGGCTGCCGGATCGTCAATGCGAGCTTCTTCAACGAATTCACGGTTGCCCTGCCGAAGCCGGCGGCGGACGTGGTGGAGGCCATGGCCAGGCGGCGCATCCTCGCCGGCGTTCCGGTCTCGCGCCTTCATCCGGACCGGCCGGAGCTCGCCAATCATCTGCTCGTCGCCGTCACCGAATGCGCGAGCGAAGCCGATCAGGACGCTCTGGTCGCCGGGCTCAAGGAGACAGTCCATGGTTGACCAGCCGCCCCCGCAAACCTTCACCGGCAACCGCGGCCTCGTCATCGAGGAGCCGCTGATCTTCGAGCAGGACATGGCCGGACGCACGGGCGTCGATCTGCCCGAGCCCGCGAAGGGCAAGGACCGCCTCGGCGGCCTCAGGCGCAAGACCGCCATCGGGCTTCCGGGCCTGGCCGAACCCCAGGTGGTGCGCCACTACACACGCCTCAGCCAGAAGAACTATGCCATCGACATGGGGATCTATCCGCTCGGCTCCTGCACCATGAAGCACAACCCGCGGCTCAACGAGAAGATGGCGCGCCTGCCGGGTCTCGGCGACCTGCATCCGCTGCAGCCCATCTCCACGGTCCAAGGCGCGCTCGAGCTCATCGACCGTCTGGCCCACTGGCTGAAGACGCTGACCGGCATGCCGGCCGTCGCCATGTCGCCGGGTGCTGGCGCTCACGGCGAACTCTGCGGCGTGATGGCGATCCGCGCCGCCCTCGACCATCGCGGCGAGAAGCGCCATCGCATCCTGGTGCCGGAATCCGCCCATGGCACCAATCCCGCCACGGCGGCGGCCTGCGGCTTCGAGGTCGAGCCGATTCCCGCCGATCACCGCGGGCGCGTCGACTTCGCGGCCATGCAGGCCAAGCTCGGCCCCGACGTGGCCGGGATCATGATCACCAACCCCAACACCTGCGGGTTGTTCGAGAACGACTTCGCCCGCATCGCCGAGGCGGTCCACAAGGCCGGCGGATTCGTGTACGGCGACGGGGCCAATTTCAACGCCATCGTGGGCCGCGTCCGGCCAGGCGATCTCGGCGTCGATTGCATGCACATCAACCTGCACAAGACCTTTTCCACGCCCCATGGCGGCGGAGGGCCGGGCAGCGGTCCCGTCGTGCTGTCGGCAGCGCTGGCACCTTTCGCGCCCATCCCCTATGTCGTGCACGGGGCCGAAGGCTTCCGCCTGGTCGAGCATGACGACGGTGGTGCCAGCTTCGGCCGGCTCAAGGGGTTCCACGGCCAGATGGGCATGTTCATCCGCGCACTGGCCTACATGCTGAGCCATGGCGCCGACGGGTTGCGCCAGGCGTCGGGCGACGCGGTGCTGAACGCCAACTACTTGATGGCTTCGCTCGCCGACGAGATCACGCCGGCCTTCGACGGCCCTTGCATGCACGAGGCCCTGTTCGACGACCGCTTCCTCAAGGATACCGGCGTCACCACCCTCGACTTCGCCAAGGCCATGATCGACGAGGGCTTCCATCCCATGACCATGTATTTCCCCCTCGTCGTCCACGGCGCCCTGCTGATGGAGCCGACCGAGACGGAAAGCAAGGACAGCCTGGACCAGTTCATCGGCGCGCTGCGCGATCTGGCACGCCGCGCGAAGTCGGGCGAGGCCGCGGCCTTCCACGAGGCGCCGCGCCTGGCGCCGCGCCGGCGCCTCGACGAGACGACCGCGGCCCGCCGGCCGGTCTTGCGCTGGCACCCCAACAATGCCCAGGGCCGAGCGGCGGAATAGGCCGCAATCCATGGCGGTGCTAGGAGTACGGCCGGCGGTGCCCGCGGACGCCGGCGAAATCGTCGCCATGGTGCGCGAGCTGGCCGAATTCGAGCGCGAGCCGCTCTCGAATGTGGAAGCGACCCCGGCCGACATCCTGCGCGACTGCTTCGGCGAGAATGCCCGGGCGGAAGTCCTGATCGGCGAAATCGACGGCCAGGCCGCGGGCTTCGTCCTGTTCTTCCGCAACTACTCGACCTGGCTCGCCCGGACCGGGCTCTATGTCGAAGACCTCTACGTGCGCGAGACGGCCAGGGGAACGGGACTCGGCAAGACTCTGCTGGCGGCCGTCGCGCGCCTCGCGATCGCTCGGGGCTGCCGGCGCCTGGACCTCTCGGTCCTGGATTGGAATCCGGCGCGAAAGTTCTACGAGCGCCTGGGGTTTCAGCAACTGGCCGACTGGCGGCCCTATCGCCTCGAAGGCGAGGCCCTAGCCCGACTCGCCGGGAAGGCCCGCGAATAGCGCCTGAAGCACCGAAAGCCCTTGCTCTTTTTTCGTCACCCCCGCGAAAGCGGTGGTCCAGAGAACACATGAACTCTTTGCCGCCCTGGATTCCAACTTAGGCGGGAATGACGAGGCCACTTCCTACGGGCAAGGCCTCGTGGGATCGCGGCTGTCGCAGACGGCGACGCTGGCCATGTATTGCTCCCATTCCTTGATCATTGGCGCCGACACAGGCGGATGGGCGAGGTCGAAGGCGGGGCCGCGCCAAGCCCGATAGACGAGGAAGAAATTGTCCTTGCCGCTCACGGCCTGGAACATGTCGATCTCTCCCTTGCCGTATTGATGCAGCTTGCTGCAATAGGTCATCCAGCGGATGGCAGGCAGGCCATTGACGGTGCCGGCGCCGAGGTCCTCGACGTGGAGCCCATCGCAGTTGAGGCCGAGGCCCACGTTCACCTGATCCCGAAGCTTGCCAGGCGGATAGCCGCCGCGGCCGAGAAAGACCTCGATCGTAGCCATCTGGGACCAGACGTCGGCAGTCTCGCCCGGCGGCACGAAGCCCTGCATCCTGATGCCGTTGCCGTTGCCCTCGTAGATCTTTGCCCAGCCCGTGAGCGGCGGCACCAGCAGGTTCTCACCCTGGAGGGCAGCCGCGGCGGGAACCGCGAACGTGAGCACCGCGAACGTGAGCACGGGGAGCGCGGGCAGCAGGAGACGGATCGGATTCATGGGCAGAACGGCAATGTTTGAGCCTATTAACCGACAGTTCATCATTTTCGGATTGGATACCGCCGTCTAGCCCCTCCATAGACTAGACATGTCTACCCCAGAGCAGGGCCGCGGACCCCAACCCGCGGCCCTCGTCTTTTCCGGTCCCGGCCACGGGCAGGATCCTAATACGCAAATTCGCTGTAGACCGGCGCGACCGAGCCCTGCCAGCGCCCATGATAGAGGGCGAGCTTTTCCTCGGCCGAGGTCACGCCGGTGTTGGCGATGCGCTCCAGCGCGTTCAGGAAATGGGATTCGTCGCCGCCCATGCGATCGAGCCTGTTGCGGCGGGCCAAGCCTTCGCGGGCAAGCGCCAGCACCATCCGAGCCAGACCCAGGATGGGCTTGCCGCGCAGGGGCGCATGCAGCGCCAGCTTGGGAACGTCCCGGCGCAGCGTCTCGCGTTCTTCGGCAGTCCAGTCCTTGACCAGGTCCCAGGCGGCATCGAGCGCGGTCTGGTCGTAAAGCAACCCGACCCAGAACGCCGGCAGCGCGCAGAGCCTGTCCCACGGGCCCCCGTCGGCCCCGCGCATCTCGAGAAAGCGCTTCAGGCGGACTTCGGGGAAGGCGGTCGTCATATGGTCGTTCCAGTCGCCCATATGGGGAATCTCGCCCGGCAGCGCCGGAAGCCGTCCCTTCAGGAAATCGCGGAACGACTGGCCGCTGGCATCGAGATAGCGGCCATCGCGGTAGACGAAATACATGGGCACGTCGAGCAGGTAGTCGACGTAGCGCTCGAAACCCATGCCCGGCTCGAAGGCAAAAGGCAGCATGCCGCAACGGTCGGGATCGGTGTCGGTCCAGATCTGGCTGCGATAGCTGAGGAAACCGTTGGGCCGCCCCTCGGTGAAAGGCGAATCGGCGAAGAGCGCGGTCGCCACCGGCTGCAGCGCCAGGCCGACGCGCAGCTTCTTCAGCATGTCGGCTTCGCTCGAAAAGTCGAGGTTGACCTGCACGGTGCAGGTCCGAAGCATCATGTCGAGGCCGAGTTTGCCTCTCTTCGGCATGTAGGCGCCCATGATCTTATAGCGGCCCTTGGGCATCCAGGGCACCTCGGCGCGGGTCGAGGTCGGATCGAAGCCCATGCCCAGCATGCCGGTGCCGAGCTCGGCGCCGATCTCCTTCACCTGCTTCAGATGGGTCTGCACCTCGTCGCAGGTCTTGTGGATCGTCTCCACCGGCGCGCCCGACAGCTCGAACTGGCCGCCGGGCTCCAGCGTGATGCTGCAGGCACCACAGGAGAGCGCGATCACCTTGCCGTTCTCTTCTATCGGCTCCCAGCCGAAGCGCTGGAGGGCCGTCAGCAGCGCGCCGATGCCTTTGGGTCCTTCATAGGGAAGGCGACGCAGCGTTTCCAGATCGAAGGCGAATTTCTCGTGCTCGGTGCCGATGCGCCAGGCAGCACTCGCCTTGTTGCCTGCTTCGAGATACTCGACGAGCTGCCGCTTGTCGGTGATCGGTGCGCCCAGCGACTTGGGAGGAGCGGACATCGAATCGACTGCCTTTCGGGATAAGCGGCTAAAGGACGATGCGCGCCGGCGGCCTTTCCCGGCCATCGCCGAGAATCGCCTGCCAGCAGGCGAGCGCCGCGAGCGCGGCGGTGTCGGCGCGAAGCACGCGCGGCCCCAAACCGACGGGCGTAACAAATGGCAGTTTGCCGAGGGCGTCAAGCTCGGAACGATGAAAGCCGCCTTCGGGCCCGGTGAGCACGGCGAAACCGCCTTCGGGCTTCATGCGCGAAAGAGCTTCGCCGATCGGCTCGGCCCGGCCGAACTCGGCGCAGACGATAAGACGGCGCTCGGGTGACCAGCTCTCCAGTACGTCACCTAGTTTCCGTGGGCTGCGTATCTCGGGCAGATCCAGGCGCTCGGTCTGCTCCGCCGCCTCCAGGGCATGGGCGGCCAGACGCTCGACATTGACTCGCGTCACGGCCGTATGCTGGGTGAAGACCGGCCAGATCGCCCGGCAGCCGAGCTCCGTTGCCTTCTCGGCCAGGATGTCGATGCGCTCGCGCTTCAGAGGCGCGAACAGAAGCCAGAGATCCGGGCTCGCTGCCTGGGCCCGGGTCTGGCCTTCCACCGAGAGCGCCACGTCGTTGCGCCCGAACCCGGCAATTCGCGCCCGCCATTCGCCGTCGCGTCCGTTGAAGAGCTGCAGTTCGGCGCCAACCTCCCGGCGCAAGACCTGGCGCAGGTAATGGGTCCGGGCACGATCGAGGGCGACCGTCGCGCCGGTGGCCAGCGTTGCTTCGACATAGAGACGCGGAATCATGACGGGGCTAGATTAGTGCAAGACTTGTGCCAAACCATGGGCGATTGCCGGTGACGATCGAAAGCAGCTTCACCGATATAAGGCGCGGCGATTGGGTGGATCGGCGGGTACCCGCCGCGATCCGGCCCTATTGCCGGTTGGCGCGGCTCGACCGGCCCATCGGCAGCTGGCTGTTGTTGCTGCCCTGCTGGTGGGGCCTGGCCCTTTCAGCACCCCCAGACGGTTGGCCGAGCTTCCGACTGCTCGTCCTGTTCGCGCTCGGCGCCTTGGTGATGCGTGGTGCCGGTTGCACCGTCAACGACATCGTCGACCGCGATTTCGACCGGCGCGTGACCCGCACCGCCGGACGGCCGATCGCCAGCGGCGCCATCAGCGTTCCCCGCGCCCTCCTGTTCCTGGCGCTGCAGCTCGCGCTTGGCCTCGTGATCCTGCTTCAGCTGGGAAGCCTCGCCTTCTGGCTGGGCGTAGCCTCGCTTCTCCTCGTCGCCGTCTACCCCTTCATGAAGCGCTTCACCTACTGGCCCCAGGCCTTTCTCGGCCTCACCTTCAATTGGGGCGCGCTCCTGGCACCGGCTGCGGCTCTCGGGCGCGTGCCACCCGCGGCCTATGCGCTCTACGCCGCCGGCATCGCCTGGACCATGGTCTACGACACCATCTACGCCCACCAGGACAAGGAGGACGACCTCCTCATCGGCGTGCGCTCCACCGCCCTTAAATTCGGCGCGGCGTCCCGGCGATGGCTCGCCCTGTTCGCCGGTCTCATGCTGGCCCTGCTGGTGCTGACCTTCGTCGTCGGTGGGCTCGGACTATGGGCCTGGGTATCGCTCGCTCTCGTGGCGCTGCTCCTTGCCTGGCAGATCGGCACCGTCGATATGGAATCCCCGGCCGACTGCCTGGCCAAGTTCCGCGCCAACCGCTGGCTGGGCCTCATCCTCTTCGCCGGCATTCTCCTCGCGCGCCGCTTCGGGTGAACGACCCAAGCGCCTTCGTGCGCGCCGAGACCATCCTCGCCGCTCCGCCTCTGGTGCCGGAGATCCGACTGCATCTGGCGAGCGAGGTCGTGCCGCTTTGGCAGGCGACCGAGGAAACCCTGACCCGCTCGGGCCTGCCGCCGCCTTACTGGGCCTTCGCCTGGCCGGGCGGCCAGGCCATCGCGCGCTATGTACTGGACCATCCGGCGTCTTTCATCGGCGCGCGGATCCTCGACTTCGCCGCCGGCAGCGGGCTGGCGGCGATCGCGGCTGCCAAGGTGGGCGCTGCAAGCGTCATCGCCGCCGAGATCGACGAATTCGCGCTGGCCGCCATCGCCCTCAACGCGACGCTCAACGGCGTGATGGTCGAGACCATCAGCGAAGACATCGTCGGGCGGCCCTCCACCTGGGACGTGGTGTTGGCGGGCGACGTCTGCTACGAGCGCCCCATGGCCGAGCAGGCGGCCCAATGGTTCGCGGCCCTCGCCGCGGCCGGTACCGAGGTGCTCATGGCCGATCCCGGTCGCGCCTATCTGCCGCGCCAGGGTCTAGTCGAACTGGCCCGCTACGATGTGCCGACCAGCCTCGATCTCGAAGACCGCGCGCAGCGCGAAACCGTGGTCTGGCGCTGGCAGAAAAGCACAGGTCAGTCGAAGCGCAGCTTGAAATAGAGGATCAGGCTCGCCAGCAGCAGGGCGGCGCCGTTGGCATAGAGCAGCGAGATCGAGCCGACGATGAGGGCGTAGGCAAGCCAGAGAATCGTGCCGGTCCAGATCATGAGGTACATGGCAAGCGACAGGTCGCTCGCCGACTTTCGCCGCCAGACCCTGATCGCCTGGGGCATCATCCCGCCGGTGGTGAGCGTTGCCGCAACCATGCCCAGCCCTTCCACGAGCCAGCCCTGACTCATGCCTGCCTCCCCGGCCTGGCGCCACTTGGCGGAGCGGCCCGGCGCTCGATGCGAAAGCGCGCCAGGGCGTCGTCGACCGTGGACCAGGCGAGGCGCCGCCATTCCGCCTCGGCAGCAGCATAGTCGGCGAAGGGACCATGCCAGGCCTCCCCGGCGGGGTCGGCCGCTTGGCGAAAGCCGGTGTCGGTGTAGCTGCCGCCGACCACCCAGAACGGCAGCGCGTCCCCCTCCTCCTCGATTCGCCAGCGGACATGGGCATCGTCCACCGTGGCAAAAGCGCGTTCCCGCCAGGCCGCCAGGGCGCGTTCGTGATCCTCGAACGGTCCGACACGCTGCTCCGGCCCGCCGCCCCGGATGCGGGTGAAGCCCGTGTCCGCGTATTCGCCGCCGATGACCCAATAGTGTGACATTCGGATGTTACCTTTGGCGCTCGTCGCCATCCTTGTACAGAAACGTTCCCAGCAAAACCCAGCGCCGCGCCTCCGCCTCGCGGCCGCGCTTGGCGACCAGCGGCGTGGTGTAGTGCCAGAGCGGCAGGCGATAAGCCGTGACGCAGCCCATGCGGGCGGCATTCTCTATGCGGGTGAAATGCCCCGCCGTGGCATAGACCAGCCATTGCTGGGCCACGGCGTGGCCGACGAGGGTCACATGCAGGTCGACATACCCGGCGCGCGCTTCCGGTTCCTCGGGATGATGATCGTTATGAGGCCCGGCGTAGTCGCCCGGGCCATAGCAGAGCAGCTGAATGCCGTGGCGCCGGGCAAGATGCCTCCCGGCGAGGCGCTCGGCAAAGCCATGGAAACTGCCTGAGTGGAGCATGGCGGCAAGGCCGATGCGCTCGGCCGCCTCCCAGGCCCGCCCGCGCCGGCGCTCGAAGCTGGCGGTCGATACCCGCATGGCCTTGGGCAGAAGCTCGCCGTAGTTCCGGGTCATGTCCCAGGTCGCCTCGGGCGGGATCGGCCGGTCGATGCGAGCGAGATGGGGCAAAAGGAATCGCTCCAAGAGAAGCCTGCCTGCTTCGGCTCTTGTCCGATCGATCAAGCCGGTGGCGGCAAGAAACCGGCGCCGCGGATCGGCGAGCGTGCCCGCCAAGGGCGAGCGGCCGGCCAACAGGCGTCGTCCCGCCGGGCTCAGCATATCTTCGAACTCGGCCGGAAATTTCCGCAAAGCCGGGGAATCCCCTCTAGTATGGCTGCGGCCGAGACTAACCGACCGCGCCCCCAGATGCCTTACCGATCGCTACGCGACTTCATCGACCGCCTTGAGCGGGACCGTCTGCTGCTGCGGGTCGCGGAGCCGGTGAGCCCGTTCCTCGAAATGACCGAGATCCAGACCCGTCTCCTGGCCGAAGGCGGGCCGGCGGTCATATTCGAGAACGTCGTCGGGGCCGGCGGACAGCGCTACGGCATGCCGGTGCTGGTCAATCTCTTCGGCACGGTGGAGCGCGTGGCGCTGGGCATGGAGCGCAGGCCCGATCAACTCCGCGAACTCGGCCAGACCCTGGCCTTCCTGAAACAGCCCGAGCCGCCCGGGGGCTGGCGCGAGGCGCTGGAGATGCTTCCTCTCCTCAAGAGCGCCATGGCGATGCGGCCCAAGACCGTCACGGCGGCGCCCTGCCAGGAAGTCGTGCTGACGGGCGAGGCGGTCGACCTCGGCCGGTTGCCCATCCAGACCTGCTGGCCGGGCGAACCCGCGCCGCTCATCACCTGGCCCCTGGTGGTGACCCAAGGTCCGGATCCCGAAGGCGACAAGGCCGACAACTACAATCTCGGCATCTACCGCATGCAGCTGACGGGACGCAACCGTACCCTGATGCGCTGGCTGAAGCATCGCGGCGGGGCTCAGCATCACGCCCGCTGGAAAGCCGAACGGCGCGAGCCGCTGCCCGCCGCAGCGGTGATCGGCGCCGATCCCGGCGTGATCCTGGCTGCGGTGACGCCGCTGCCCGATACCCTTTCCGAATACCAGTTTGCCGGGCTCTTGCGCGGAGCGAAGGTAGAGCTGGTGGACTGCAAGACCGTGCCCCTCAAGGTGCCCGCCGAGGCGGAGATCGTCATCGAAGGCCATGTCTCTCTCGATGACTATGCCGAGGAGGGCCCCTATGGCGACCACACCGGCTACTACAACGCGGTCGAATCCTTCCCGGTCTTCACCGTCAGCGCCATCACCATGCGCCGGCAGCCGATCTACCTCTCCACCTTCACCGGCCGCCCGCCGGACGAGCCCTCGATCCTGGGCGAGGCCCTGAATGAAGTCTTCGTGCCCCTGCTCGTTCAGCAATTCCCGGAGATCGTGGATTTCTGGCTGCCGCCCGAAGGCTGCAGCTATCGCATCGCCGTGGTCTCGATGAAGAAGGCCTACCCCGGCCACGCCAAGCGGGTGATGATGGGCGTCTGGTCCTTCCTGCGCCAGTTCATGTACACCAAATGGGTGATCGTGGTTGACGACGACATCGACGCCCGCAACTGGAAGGACGTCATGTGGGCGATATCGACCCGCATGGACCCCGCTCGGGACATCACCCTGGTCGAGGCCACGCCCATCGACTATCTCGACTTCGCCAGCCCGGAATCGGGCCTCGGCAGCAAGATCGGCCTCGATGCCACCAACAAATGGCCGCCCGAGACCAAGCGCGACTGGGGCCGCAAGATCCGCATGAGCGAGGACATCGTCGAAGCGGTGACGAGGAAATGGCCGAAACTCGGACTTCCGGGCAGCGGCAAGCCGATCTGGCGCTGAGCCGCATCCGCCGCGCCCGGCCATGGGAAGCCGCGGCGCTGAGCGAGATCGCGACCGCGGCCAAGGCCTATTGGGGCTATTCGGCCAGCTTCATGGCCCGCTGCCGCATGGCGCTTGCCATCGACCCCGCCATGATGGCCAACCGGACCTTCCGCCTGGCCGAAGATGCCGCCGGCGCGATACTGGGCTTCTATGGCTTCGAAGCCGAGGCCGAGGGCATCGGCCTCAGCCATTTCTTCGTCCTGCCGGCAGCGATCGGCCAAGGCGTCGGCCGCGCACTTTGGGCCGATGCGGTCGCCCGCGCCAGGCTATTGCGCCAGCGCCGCCTGATCGTCGTAGCCGACCCCAATGCGGCCGGATTCTACGTCCGCATGGGAGCGAGGCCGGCCGGCGCCAGGCCCTCGGAGATCGACCCCTCCCGCGCGCTGCCGGTGTTTTGCCTCGACCTCCGCTGAGGCCCTTGCTAAGGAAGCGCACCCATGACCCTGGATCGCTCCCTCGAGATTCTCGACGACCTCCTCGCCCGCGCCGCAAAGGCGGGCGCGGACGCGGCCGACGCCGTGCTGGCGGAGGGTGCTTCCCTCACCATCGCCGAGCGCCTAGGCAAGCCCGAGAAGCTTGAGCGCGCCGAGGGCCGCGATCTCGGCCTCAGGGTTTTCATCGGCAAGCGCCAGGCGATCGTATCCTCGACGGACTTTTCCCCTGCTGCCCTGGCCGAGCTGGCCGAGCGGGCCGTGGCCATGGCGCGGGCAGTTCCGGAGGATCCTTTCTGCGGCCTGGCCGAGCCGGGCGAAATCGCCCGCAGCTTTCCCGAGCTCGACCTCAACGACCCCAAGGAGCCGTCGGTCGCGGAGCTGACGGCACGGCTGCGCGAAGCGGAGGATGCCGCCCGCGCCGTGCCCGGCGTCACCAACTCCGAGGGGGCCGAAGCCGGCTGGGGCCGGGGCGAGATCGCGCTCGCCGCCTCCAACGGCTTTCGCAACGGCTATGTCGGCAGCAGTTCCAGCGTCTCGGTTTCCGTCCTGGCGGGCGAAGGCACCGGCATGGAGCGCGACTACGATTTCACCTCCGCGGTCTATGGCGCCGACCTGGAGCCGGCCGCGACGGTGGGCCGGCGGGCGGGCGAGAAGGCGGTGAAGCGCCTCAACCCGCGCAAGGCCGCGACCGGCAAGGTGCCGGTCGTTTTCGATCCGCGGGTCGCCAACAGCCTGGTCGGCCATCTGGCCGGCGCCATCAACGGCGCCGGGATCGCGCGCGGCGTCAGCTTTCTGAAGGATAAGCTGGGCGAACGCGTGCTGCCGGCCGGCGTCGATATCGTCGACGATCCCCATCGCCGGCGCGGTCCGCGCTCCAAACCCTTCGACGGCGAGGGCCTGCCCAACCGGAAATCCCTTCTGGTCGAGGACGGGATCCTGAAGACCTGGGTGCTCGACCTGCGCTCGGCGCGCCAGCTCGGCCTCAAAAGCACCGGCCACGCCGCCCGAGGCACCTCCTCGCCGCCGGGCCCCTCGACCAGCAACCTCTACCTGCCGCCGGGCAAATCAAGCCGCGCCGGGCTCATGGCCGACATCGCGAGCGGCTTCTACTGCACCGAACTCATCGGCTTCGGCGTCAATAATGTCACCGGCGATTACAGCCGGGGTGCGGCCGGCTTCTGGATCGAGCGGGGCGAAATCGTCTATCCGGTTTCCGAGATCACCATCGCCGGCAACCTCAAGGACATGTTCCTCAATCTCGCGGCCGCCGACGATCTCGTCTTCCGATATGGCACCGATGCGCCGACCCTGCGGGTGGACGGCATGACCGTCGCCGGAAGATAGACCTCCCGCTCGGCCGATTTCATGACCCAGGGCACCCCGCGGGTCACGGTCATCATCGCGACCTACAACTGGTCGAGCGTGCTGCCCTATTCCATCGGCAGCGTGCTCGGCCAGACCTTCACCGATTTCGAGCTTCTGGTGGTGGGAGACGGCTGCACCGATGATTCAAGCCAGGTCGTCGGCGCCGTCGGCGACCCGCGCCTCAGCTGGATCGGCCTTCCAGCCAACAGCGGCCACCAGTCGGCCCCGAACAACGAGGGCCTGCGCCAGGCGCGGGGCGAGCTGATCGCCTATCTCGGCCATGACGATCTCTGGCTGCCCCATCATCTGGAGACGCTGGTCGGGGAGATCGACAGAGGTGCGGACCTCGCCTTTGCGATGGCCGAGCTGGTCGGCCCGGAAGGCGCCTTCCTCGACGTCGCCCCCCATGTAGACGGGTATATTCCAGGGCTTTCCATTGCGCCGAGCGCCCTCATGCATCGGCGAAGCCTGATCGACAAGGTTGGCGATTGGCGCGACTACCGCCAGCTGACGATCGATCCCGAGGCCGATCTGTGCCGGCGAATCCATGATGCCGGGTTTCGGATTGCCTGCCTGCCGAGGCTGACGGTGATCAAGTTTCCGGCCGCCTGGCGGCAGGATGCCTATCGCCGGCGCGAGGCGCGGGAACAGAGGGACTGGTTCGAGCGCATCGGCCGCGAGCGGGATCTCGAGACGCATGAGATGGCGCGGCTGATCATTGCCGCCAAGGCAGACCGAATGCCCTGCTCCATGCCTTACGGTCAGCTGTGGGCGAGAATCGTCCGCGAAACCTTGCGCCGCATCGCCCTGCGCATCAAGACAACGCGAATAGCCCTTGTCGGTCCGGGCGCAAGGATCGATGCTGCACGCCGATACAAGGGCCTGGGCCCGCCTCGGTGAGGCGGCGGCCGGGTCGCGCACCGTCGAACGCTGTTGAGGAGTGGCGATGCTGCCGGGTGCCTGGAAGGACAAGCAGCAGGTCACGAAAGAGTGGCAGAGGCTGCGGGAGCCGATCGCGGGCGTTCATCTGCGCGAGGTGCTTCACGTGCCGCGCGACCACGGAATCATCACCGAAATCTTCCGCCCCGAATGGGACCCAACCGGCCTGCCCGTGGTCCATGTGTACCAGTCGCGGCTCTTCCCCGGCGCCATCGGCGCCTGGAGCTGCCACAAGAAAAGCATCGACCGGCTGTTCGTGAACCAGGGGCATCTGAAGGTCGTGCTCTATGACGGGCGGGAAGAGAGCCCGACCCATGGGCGGATCAACGAAATCCATGTCGGCGACGCCCGGCCTGCGCTCATGGTGCTTCCGGCCGGCGTCTGGCATGGCCTGCAGAACCTGGGCGCGAGCGAGGCGCTGGTCCTGAATCTGCCCACCCAGGCCTACGACTACGCCGATCCGGACCACTGGCGCCTGCCCTACGACAGCCCGGAGATCCCCTATGCCTGGCGGCAGGCCGAGAGCCAGGGACGCCTGCGGGCCGACACTCCGCGAAGCTAAGCGCGCACCAGGTCGATCGCCGTCGGCGAGAGGCTGATCAGCACCGGAAGCCGGGCGATGATGTCGCCGTCGCCTTGCACGGGATCGCCCACGGGCCCCTCGATCAGGATCTGTCGTCCGACCAGGATCTCGAATCCGGACCCGCGGGAGATCCGGCCGAGCCCGAGCGCGATGGCATAGCGCAGCACGGCGAGACGTCCGGCGCGGTGAAACAGGCAGACATGGAGGGCGGCCTGGTCGAGCCGGGCCGCGGGCGCCAGCACGAAGCGCCCGGCGTAAAAATGGCCGCGGGCGACGACTACCGAAGCCGCCTCGCGGGTGATGCCGTCGACGGTCACCCGGTAGCTGGGGAAGGAAAAGCGCCGGAGCTGGCGCAGCATCCCCAGGACATAGGCGCCCTTGCCCAACAGGCGCTTGGTGCGGGGCGCTATTCCCGCCACCACATGGGCATCGAAGCCGACCCCGGCCATCATGAGGAAACCCCGGCCATTGGCGAGGCCCGGCCGATAGCTGAAGCCCCGCCCGCCTTTGAGGGCGGCGATCGCGCCGGCAGCATCCGCGATGCCGAGCTCGGCCGCGAATACGTTGGCCGTGCCCAGCGGGATCACGGCCAGGCGCCCGCCGCCAGCCGCGAGCAGGCCGTTGGCGGCTTCATTGGCCGTGCCGTCGCCACCCGCCACCACCACCGTGACCTCGGGTCCGGCCTCCCGCGCCAGATGCTCGGCGTCGCCCCGGCCCTCGGTCCGGCGCAGCAGGAAACCGATGCCCGCCGCGCGCAGGCCGCGCAACGCGGCGGCGATCCGGCGCGCCCGGCGCCGGCCGGCGGTGGGATTGAAAATCACCAGGGCGGATGCGGGGGACGCTCCCGGCTCGGTTCCCGTCTGCGCCCCCGTTGTCAGTCCGTCCATTTGATATGTTTCAATAACATTATGGTTTCGTTTCCGTGACTTCCGAATGAACATTATAATAAACGACACTATATCACGGATTTTCGTTTGATGCCTCTACTGAATATTGATATATCCCTCGCAAGTCTCACATTCGCGGACATAATATGAATTCGGTCTCCGCGGGAAATCGCTACCGGTCCATCTGGATCAGCGACGTCCATCTGGGCACCCGCGGCTGCAAAGCCGAATTCCTCCTGGATTTCCTCAAGAACAACGAGTCGGAATACCTCTACCTGGTGGGCGACATCATCGACTGCTGGCGCCTGCGCCGGGCCTGGTACTGGCACCAGAGCCACAACGACGTGGTCCAGAAACTGCTGCGCAAGGCGCGCAAGGGCACCAAGGTGATCTATGTGCCCGGCAACCACGATGAGCCGCTTCGGGACTATACCGAAATGCATTTCGGCGGCGTCGAGGTCGTCGAGGAGGCGATTCACGTCACTGCCGACGGCCGGCGGCTGCTAGTGCTCCACGGCGACAAATTCGACGGCATCGTCAAATACGCCCGCTGGCTCGCCGTGCTGGGCGACCAGGCCTACAACGCCCTGTTGGCGCTCAACCACTGGTACAACCTCTGGCGCCGGTGGTTCGGCTATCCCTACTGGTCCCTCTCGGCCTATCTGAAGCGCCAGGTCAAGGACGCGGTCCGATACGTCGACGATTTCGAGCAGGCGCTGGCCGAGGAGGCCCGCCGGCGCGGGGTCGACGGCGTGGTCTGCGGCCATATCCACAAGGCCGAAATCCGAAAGGTCGGCCCGGTTCTCTACTGCAACGACGGCGACTGGGTGGAGAGCTGCACGGCCCTGGTCGAACATGGCGACGGCCAGCTCGAGATCCTGGAGTGGGCGAACTTGCGCAGCTTCTCGATGCTGAGCGTCGCTGTCGATTGACCGATTGATGCGAATCGTCATTGTTTCCGATGCCTGGCTGCCGCAGGTCAACGGCGTCGTTCGCACTCTCATGCGCACCATCGATGAATTGGCTTCGCTGGGTCATCAGAGCCAGGTCGTCTCGCCCGATCTCTTCCACAGCATCCCTTGCCCGACCTATCCGGAAATCAGGCTGGCCCTCAAACCCGGCCGGCGCCTGACGCAGTTGATCGACGCCTTCCAGCCCTGTGCCATCCATATCGCCACGGAAGGGCCGTTGGGGATCGCCGCCAGGCGGTACTGCATGCGCCGCAAGCTTCCCTTCACCACGGCCTTCCACACCCGCTTTCCCGAATATGTCCAGGCCCGGATCGGCTTGCCGCTTTCGGTCGGATACGCGGCACTGCGCCGGTTCCACGCTCCGTCCCATGGGGTGATGGTTTCGACCCAGAGCCTCGAGCAGGACCTCGCCGCCCGGGGATTCGGCAGGCTGAAGCGCTGGACCCGGGGCGTGGACACGGATCTTTTCCGTCTCCGGGACAAGTCGTTCCTCGACCTGCCGCGGCCGATCCACCTCTATGTCGGCCGCATAGCGGTGGAGAAGAACATCGAGGCTTTCCTCGGCCTCGACCTGCCCGGCAGCAAGCTCGTGGTCGGCGGCGGACCCCGCATGGCCGAGCTGGCCCGCCGCCATCCCGACGTTCACTTCGCCGGCCCGCGTCAGGGCGAGGACCTCGCCCGACACTACGCCGCCTCGGACGTTTTCGTCTTTCCCAGCCGCACCGACACCTTCGGCCTGGTGATCCTGGAGGCTCTCGCCTCAGGCCTCCCGGTGGCAGCCTATCCCGTGCCGGGTCCGCTGGATGTCATCAACGGGGCCGCGGTGGGTTTCCTCGACGAGGACCTGGCCTCGGCCGCGCGGAAGGCGCTCGCCATTCCCGCCGAGCGCTGCCGTGACTACGCCCTCCAGTTCTCCTGGCGCCGGTCCGCCGAACAGTTCCTGGCCAATCTCCAGCCTTTCGCCTAAAGCCCAGTCGCTTCTCCCTCGCCGCCTCTATGCTATGGTGCCGGCGCTTCGGGGTCGCGAACGGAACAAGAATCGTGAGAGCGGCGGGCGGCGGCAACTCGGCTGAAACCTTGCATCCTGTCGGTTCGCCGCCGAGCGAGGCGACCGATTGAACCATGAAGCGGCTACGCCGTTTGTATGCTTCCGAGAAGGTGCAAGGCGTCATCGCCTTCCTGGTGGCCCAATACGTTCGCCTGGTCTATCGGACCAACCGGTGGCAGCGCGTCGGCTACGACATTTCCGACCGGCTGTTCGCCGAGGATCGGCGGCTGATCTTCTGTTTCTGGCACAGCCGTCTGCTGATGATGCCTCTTGCCACCTATGGCGCACGGACCTTCGACGTAATGGTCTCGAGCCATCGCGACGGCAAGTTCATCGCGCGCGCCGTCCGGCATCTGGGGATCGGCGTCGTCTTCGGCTCCTCCTCTCGCCGGCCGGCCCTGGCGCTTCGCGAGGCCGCCCAGCGCTGCCGCGACGGGGTCTGCCTCGGCATCACGCCCGACGGCCCCCGTGGACCGCGGGGGCGTGCAGCACCTGGCGCGGTGGTGATCGCGGAGCTGGCAGGCGCGGTATTGGTTCCTGTCGCCTATGCCACCAGCCGGCGAGGCCTGCTCGGCAGCTGGGATCGCTTCCATCTGCCGTTGCCCTTCGGTCGCGGCGTCTTCGTAGTCGGCAAGGAAATCGAGGTGCCGAGGCGCCTCGACGAAGCCGAACGCGAAAGATTGCGCCGGAAATTGGAATCCGATATTTCGCAAGTGACCGACGAAGCCGACCGGCTCATGGGCCATGCCCCGGTCGAGCCCGCGCCGGCAAGCTGATGGCGCCAAGATGACGGCCCCGGGATGATGGCCGGGCTCTATCGCCTGGCCAGCGACGCTGCGGCTCCCCTCCTGCGCCGGCATTTGAAGCTTCGCGCGGCCAAGGGCAAGGAGGATGCGGCGCGGCTCGCCGAGCGTTTCGGCGAAGCTGGTCTTTCCCGCCCTGGCGGCCGCCTCGGCTGGCTGCACGGCGCGAGCGTGGGCGAGACCCAATCCCTGCTGCCGCTGATGAGCGCCCTTCTTGCCCGGGAGCCGGGCCTGTCACTGCTGGTTACCACCGGCACCCTCACGGCCGCGCGGCTTGTCGCACGCAGCGCGCCGGCCGGCGTCCTGCATCAATACCTGCCCCTCGACCGCCGGGCTTGGGCAAGCCGCTTCCTCGACCATTGGCGTCCCGACTTCGCGCTCTGGGCCGAATCCGAGTTCTGGCCCAATCTGCTCGCCGCCGCGAGGGCGCGCCGCGTTCCCATGGCCCTGGTCAACGGCCGCCTCTCGGCGCGTTCCCAGGCACGCTGGCGCTGGGCGCCCTCCATCATCCGACCCTTGCTGAATGGCTTCGCCGTCCTGCTGGTGCAAGACGAGACCCAGGGACTGCGGCTCACGGCGCTGGGCGCGACGCGCGTCCAGGCCCTGGGCAACCTGAAGTTCGCGGCTGCGCCCTTGCCGGTGGACGAGGCCGCGCTGGCAGCGCTGTTGCCCGGGATCGAGGGCCGCGACGTCTGGCTTGCCGCCAGCACCCATCCGGGCGAAGACGCGATTGCCGCATCGGTACATCGCACGCTTGCCGCGGGCCGGCCGCGGCTGCTGACCATCGTCGTTCCACGCCACGCCGAACGCGGACCGGTAATCGCGGCGGAACTCGCCGGCGCGGGCTTCAAGGTCGCGCGCCGGTCGGCCGGGCAGACAATCACGCCGCAGAGCGAGATCTATATCGCCGACAGCATGGGCGAACTCGGCCTCTTCTATCGCCTGGCGCCGGTCGCCCTCGTCGCCGGTTCCTATCGCTGGCAGGGCCACAATCCGATCGAGCCCGCCCAGCTCGGCGCCGCCGTGGTCAGCGGCCCGCGGGTGGCCAATTTCGCCGAGATTTTCCGGCGCATGGCCGCGGCTGGGGCGATTGAAATGGCCGACGAGGAGTCCCTCGCCCCGACGATCGACCGGCTGCTGGCCGACCCGAAGCCGGCGGCGGCGCGCGCCCAGGCATTCGCCACGGCGGAGGCGGCAGGGATCCTGGAGCGCATTCTCGATGCCCTGGATCCGGTGGCGAAGGCAAGCTCCCATGCGCGCGCCTGACTTCTGGCGCGCTGGCGGCAATCCCTGGCCCCAGCGCCTGCTGCTGCCGGCGGCCGCCATCTATGGCGCGGCGACGGTGCTGCGGCGCTGGGGCCATCGGCCTTATCGACCGCCCGTGCCAGTCGTCGTCGCCGGCGGGCTCACGCTCGGCGGCAGCGGCAAGACGCCGCTCGCCATCGCCCTCAGCGAGCGTCTGAAGGCCCGGCACCCCTGTTTCCTCAGCCGCGGCTATGGCGGCAGCGTCCGCGGGCCGGCCGCAATCGATCCTGCCCGCGACGCCGCGGCGGAAGTGGGCGACGAACCCTTGCTGCTGGCACTGAGCGCTCCCACCTGGATCGCCCGCGACCGCGCCGCCGGAGCACGTGCCGCGGTTGCCGCAGGCGCCGGCCTCATCATCCTCGATGACGGGTTCCAGAACCCCTTCATCGCCAAGGATCTGGCCTTTCTCGCCATCGACGGTGAAGGCGGTATCGGCAATGGCCTGGTGTTTCCCGCCGGCCCCTTGCGCGAGCCCATCGCCACCGCGCTCGCCAGGGCGAGCGCGGTGGTCCTGATCGGCGAGGACCGAGCCGGCATCGAGCACCTTGTCGCCGGCCGCTGTCCCATCATTCCCGCTCGGCTCGTCCCGGGACCGGAAGCTGCGGCGCTGGCCGGCGCCCGGGTCCTCGCCTTTGCCGGCATCGGCCGGCCGGAAAAATTCTTCGCCAGCCTGGAACGCCTGGGTGCCGAGGTCGTCGAACGCCGCGCCTTCGCCGACCATCATCCCTACACGGCGTCGGAAGCCACGGCACTCTTGGCCGAAGCGGCTGCGAAAGGCGCCCGCCCGGTGACCACGGCCAAGGACCATGTTCGCCTGCCGCCGGCGGCCCGGAGCCAGGTCGCCGTTGCCACCGTCGAGCTTGTCTTCGACCAACCTGCCGAGCTCGATCGGATGCTGGCGAGGCTCTGAGAGTTCTGACTTAGAACAAACTTCCCTGACTCTTCTTGGGATCGGACCTCTTTCGCGATGGCTCCGGCCCGCCCTCGGCCGTCGCCCGCAAACGCCCGTCGGCGAATTCGATTTCGAGCGCGTTGCCGGCGGCCACGCCCGCGGCCGAGGTGACCGCATGACCGGCAGCGTCGCGCACAAGGGCGAAGCCCCGCCCCAGCACCCGCTCGTAAGAAAGGCTTTCCAGCAGGAACCCGAGGCCCTCGAGCCGCTCGCGCGCCCGGGCAAGAAGTTGACTAAGGCGGGCTCCGTCGAGGCGGGAAAGCGCCAGGTCCTGGGTCTTATCCTTCCGCAGCGCCGTCATCGCCGTCGCCAGGCGCTCGCCTGTATGGGCCAAGGTCAGGCGCTGGGCTTCGATCTGTTGGCGCGGCGTGGGCAGCTTCGCGAACAGCCCGTCCAGCGCCTCGCGGCGCCTTTGGAAATAGACGATTCGCGCGTTCACCAGGCGCTCGACCCAGCCGTCCAGGCCCTGGGCCTTCTCCGCGACCAGTTGCGAAGGCCGCGGCAGGCCACGGGCGAGCGCCTCCAGCCGAAGCCGCGCCTCCTCGACCAGACGGCCCATGGCGCGGGCGAGCCGAGCGCCGTCCTGCATCACGTCGGCCAGAAGCTCGGCGCGAACGGGCACCGCCATCTCGGCCGCCGCGGTCGGCGTCGGCGCGCGGACATCGGCGGCGAAGTCGATCAGGGTCGTATCGGTCTCATGGCCGATGGCGGCGATAAGAGGGATCTCGCTCGCCGCCGCGGCGCGAACCACGATCTCCTCATTGAACGCCCAGAGATCCTCGAGGCTGCCACCGCCCCGCGCGACGATGAGAAGGTCCGGCCGGGGAATCGGCCCGCCGGGAGCGATCCGGTTGAAGCCGGCGATGGCCGCCGTGATCTGCTCCTTGGCGCCCTCGCCCTGAACCAGCACCGGCCAAAGCAGCACATGGCGGGGGAAGCGATCGGCCAGGCGATGGAGGATGTCGCGGATCACCGCACCCGTGGGCGAGGTCACCACCCCGATCACCTCGGGCAGGAAAGGAAGCTTGCGCTTGCGTTCCGGATCGAAGAGCCCTTCGGCCCCGAGCCGGCGCCGGCGCTCCTCCAGCAGCTTCAGGAGCGCGCCTTCGCCCGCCGGCTCCAGGCTCTCCACCACGAGCTGGTAGGACGAGCGCCCGGGATAGCTGGAGATGCGCCCCGTGGCGATCACTTCGAGGCCGTCCTCGGGCTTGATCGCCAATCGCCCGGCCGTACCGCGCCAGCAGACGGCGTCGAGCTTCGCCTCCTCATCCTTGAGGGCGAAATAGAGATGACCCGAGGTGGCGCGCTTGAAGCCGCTGATCTCGCCCCTGACCCGCACCCGCTCGAAGGCGCCTTCAAGGGTGCGCTTCACCGCCTGGCTGATCTCGGAGACGGTGAATTCCGGCAGGTTGCCAAGGTTGTCGGCTGTCATGGCGCCATCTTATGCTGCCGCCGCGCTTCGGCAAGGCAAGCGAGGCTTTGCCGAACTCATCCTTCGACAAGCTCAGGATGAGGCCGAATTTTGGAATCCTCATCCTGAGTTTGTCGAAGGATGAGCTTGGCTAGGCGAAAGGGTCGGGCGGCATGCGGGTGCTGGTGGTGGGATCGGGCGGGCGCGAGCATGCTCTCTGCTGGGCGATCGCCGCCTCGCCGCTCTGCGACCGGCTCTACGCGGCGCCCGGCAATGCCGGCATCGCCGGCGAAGCCGAATGCCTGCCCATCGCCGCCGACGATGTCGACGGGCTGGTCGCCTTGGCCAGGAAGCAGCGGATCGATTTCGTCGTCGTCGGGCCGGAAGCGCCCTTGGTGCTCGGCCTGGTGGACAGGCTCGAGGCCGCGGGCATTCCGGCCTTCGGGCCCAGCGCCGCGGCAGCCGCGCTGGAAGGCTCCAAAGGCTTCATGAAGGATCTCGCCCGGCGTTACGCCATCCCGACCGCCGCCTATGGCCGCTTCACCGATGCAAGCTCCGCCAAGGCCTATGTCGCCGAGCGGGGCCTGCCGATCGTGATCAAGGCCGATGGGCTCGCCGCCGGCAAGGGCGTGGTCATCGCCGAGACGTCCCGGCAGGCCGGCGAGGCCATCGACGCCATGATGGCCGACAAGGTCTTCGGCGCGGCCGGGGCCGAGATTGTCATCGAGGAATTCCTCGAAGGCGAGGAGCTGAGCTTCTTCGCCCTGGTCGACGGGAAGGATGCGCTGGCGCTGGCCTCCGCCCAGGACCACAAGCGCGTCGGCGAGGGCGATACCGGTCCCAACACCGGCGGCATGGGCGCCTATTCGCCCGCGCCCGCCTGCACGCCGGCGCTCGAGGCGGAGATCATGGACAGGATCATCCGCCCGACGGTCGCGGCCATGGCGAAGGAAGGCCGGCCGTTCAAGGGCGTACTCTACGCCGGGCTGATGCTGACGGCGGCGGGGCCGAAGCTGCTGGAATACAACACCCGCTTCGGCGATCCGGAATGCCAGGCCCTGGTGGTGCGGCTGATGTCGGATCTGCTGCCCGCACTCATCGCATCGCGCGACGGGCTGCTGAATCAGCTCGACTTGCGCTGGCTCGCCAAGGCTTCGCTCACCGTGGTCATGGCGGCCAGGGGCTATCCCGGCAGCTACGCCAAGGGCAGCGAGATACGAGGCCTCGAACGGCTCAAGGGCATGGAGGGCGTCACGGTTTTCCACGCCAGCACCAGGCGCTCGGATGACGGGCGCCTGCTGGCCGATGGCGGCAGGGTGCTGGGCGTGACCGCCCTGGGCGACACGGTAGCGATCGCCCAGGCCCGTGCCTATGAGGCGGTCGATCTGATCGACTGGCCAGGGGGCTTCTGCCGGCGCGACATCGGCTGGCGGGCGGTCTAGCGAGCCGAAAGGCTTTCCGCCATATTGTCGCGCCATGACCGAATCGCTCTTCGCCGCCGACTACAAGAACCAGCCCTATTGGTGGGAGGCCGCACCCCGCCCGGACCTGCCGGCCAATGCGCCACCGGCCAAATGCGACGTCGCCATCGTCGGCAGCGGCTATACCGGCCTTGCCGCCGCCATAGAGCTTGCCCGGGGCGGGCGGCATGTGGCGGTGCTCGATGCCGAGGACGCGGGATGGGGCTGCTCCAGCCGCAACGGCGGGCAGGTCGGCACCTCTATCAAGCCGAGCTTCGAGGATCTGAAGGCGCTGCACGGCGAGAATGTCGCCTTCCGCATCCGGCGCGAGGGGCAGAACGCCCTTGCCTGGATCGGCGACTTCATCGAGCGGGAGAAGATCGATTGCGACTGGCAGAAGGTCGGGCGCTTCCACGGCGCCCACAATGCCGCCGCTTACGAGACTCTGGCGCGCGACGTCACCAAGCAGCCCAAGGGGCTGGAAGTGGAAGTCTTCGTGGTGACCCGGGAGAGCCAGCGCGCCGAGATCGGCAGCGGGTTCTATCACGGCGGGGTCATCTATCCGGCCCATGCCTCGCTTCATCCCGCCAAATACCATCTGGCCCTGCTCGCCCGGGCGCAGGAAGCGGGCGCCACGATCCTCAGCCGCTGCCCGGTGATGGCGATCCAGCGCGAGGGCGACGGCTTCCGCCTCAACACCCCGCGGGGCAATCTCCAGGCCCGCGAGGTCATCGTCGCCACCAACGGCTATACCGGCACGCTGACGCCATGGCTGCGCCGGCGGGTGATCCCCATCGGCAGCTACATCATCGCGACCGAGCCCTTGGATCCGGCGCTCGCGAAGCGGCTCAGTCCCAAGAACCGCGTCCTCGGCGATACCCGCAAGCTCGTCTTCTACTACCGGCTTTCCGAGGACGGGCGGCGCATGGTCTTCGGTGGGCGCGTCGCCCTGAAGGAGACGGACCCCAAGGTGAGCGCGCCGCGTCTGCACAGGCACATGACCCGGATCTTCCCGGAGCTGGCGGCGACCAGGATCAGCCACAGCTGGATGGGCTTCGTCGCCTACACTTTCGACACGCTGCCTCATCTCGGCCGCCAGGCCGACGGAATTCACTACTGCATGGGCTATTGCGGCTCGGGCGTTTCGCTCGCCTCCTATTTCGGCACCCGCCTCGGCCAGCAGCTTCTCGGCAAGCCCGAAGGACGCACGGCGCTGGACGGGCTCATGTTCCAGACGCGGCCTTTCTACAACGGCGACCCCTGGTTCATGGCCGCCGCCATCGCCTACTACAAGATGCGGGATCGCCTCAACATCTGACGAGGCGGCGGCGTTCAGCGCCTCATCCGGAAAAACGCCTTCAGCAAGTCTCCCGCCGCCCGCTCGCCGATGCCGCCATAGACCTCCGGCCGGTGATGGCAGGTGGATTGGGCGAAGAACCGCGGGCCATGCTCGACCGCGCCGCCCTTGGGATCGCTGGCGCCAAAATAGAGCCGGCGCAGCCGCGCGAATGAGATTGCCGCCGCGCACATGGCGCAGGGCTCCAGGGTCACGTAGAGATCGGCATCCTGCAGCCGCTTCAGCCCTTCTTGGGTTGCGGCAGCCCGGATGACCAGCATCTCGGCGTGGGCCGTGGGATCCTTCAGCTCCTCGGTGCAGTTGCCGGCCCGGGCCAGAATCTTGCCCGTCGCTCCGTCCGCCAGCACGGCGCCCACGGGCACTTCGCCGCGTTCGGCCGCGGCCCTAGCCTCGGCCAGCGCCAAGTCCATAAACGATATCTTCTCCTCCGTCATGGCGCCCTCCTGGGGCGCCATAGGAGGGCGCCGCGCCGTTGTGGTCAACGGCCGGTGGTGTCGTAATTTGAAATCAGCCACCTTTTTGGGCTGGCGGCCCCGGTTGCTGAGCCGCTGACACGATGACATTGAGTGTCGCTGAATTCTCTGCCGATATCTGAGTTTCGCAGCGCTCTACCAGAAGAATGAATGCCCTTTCGGGCTCCATCTCCTTGTATGGACCTTCCCCACTGCGGAAAAGAAATTGCTCTCGCGAGAGGAATTGCTCGGTGGAGCGATAGTTCTTCCATTGGTCGCCAAAGTGATAAACGCTGTCCAAAGCAACCGCTACGCTGACAACCAAACCAAGAGCGGTAGTCAAATATCTAGCTGCCTCAGGAAACTGAGGGATCGCATTTGCCACCACCGGCACTAATACCGCACCGACAACCGCGATAACACGGATCGCCAGGCAATTATGCACTTGACAAAGTATGACGCCTCTGCCAGTTTAGCGCCAGAGGAGACATACAATGCTTCCGACAGACCTTACCGATCCGCTCTACACAGACGAGACCAAGGCCCGCGAATATCTTGAAGCAATCCGCTGGCCCGACGGCGCGACCTGTCCGCATTGCGGAGGATTGCCGGAGCGCGTGACCAAGCTTGAGGGCAAAAAGCATCGCGCCGGCCTTTACCAGTGCAACGAATGCCTTGAGCAATTCACGGTCACTGTCGGAACGCTCTATGAGCGCAGCCATATCCCGCTGAACAAATGGCTCCTGGCGACGCACTTGCTTTGCTCGTCCAAGAAGGGGATCAGCTCGCACCAATTGGCGCGCAACCTCGGGCTGGCCTACCGCTCCGCATGGTTCATGTCCCACCGCATCCGCGAGGGGATGCGCCCCCTGAGCGTCAAGGGTGGCTTGGGCGGCGCGAATAAGGTTGTTGAGGCCGATGAAACCTATGTCGGCGGCAAAGCCAAGAACCGTAAGAACCATACCCCGCCTAAAGAGGCTGTTGTGGCGCTTGTGGAGCGCGGTGGAAGCGTTCGCTCTTTCCATGTGCCTAGCGTCAACGGAAAGACGTTGCGCCCTATCCTGCGCAGCCAGATCGACCGTAAGAGCCATCTCATGACGGATGACGCTGGCGTCTACATTCCGCTCGGTGACGAGTTCGCCGGTCACAGCGCCGTCAACCACAGTATCGAGGAGTACGTTCGCGGCGGCGGTTTCATCCATACCAACACCATCGAAAACTACTTTTCGATCCTCAAGCGCGGTGTGATCGGAACCTATCATCATGTCTCGCAGAAGCATTTGAAGCGTTACCTCGGCGAATTTGACTTTCGCTACAACGAACGCATGGGCCTTGGCGTCAACGACACCGACCGCACCGTAAAGGCCCTTAAGGGGATCGAAGGGAAGCGTTTGACCTATCGGCGGACTGGTCAAGGGACAGATAGCTAAGCGCCGCTACACGCGTGCCCAATGGCAGGTCGTATTGGCGCGATTGAAAGAGCGTTTGTAATGGTTGCGCGTCCATCAGTTCCGGCCCCTCTTCGGCGGCGCATCCTTGTCGAAGCCGGGCATCGGTGCGCCATCCCGACTTGCCGAAACATCGAAGTTCACGTCCATCACATTGTGCCGTGGGCGAAGTGTCAGGCGCACCGATACGAAAATCTCATCGCCCTCTGTGCTAACTGCCACGGGCGCGCCGACAGAGGGAAGATTGATCGTAAATCGTTGCGGCTTTACAAAATTAACCTTCGCTTTGCTCACGATAAATTCTCCCAAACCGAAATGGACCTACTGTTTGAGTTGCTTCCCTTAGAGAAAGGAGTGGGCATCCTTTGGTTGCCCGCGATGCTCGTGTTATTGAAACGACTAATTGCTGCCCGATATATTGACGTAGTTCGCTCCGCTGGCGCCGCTTTCGATGTGGGGGGAATGAGAATCACTCCTGACACTGTGCTGCTCACTGAAAAAGGGCGCGATTTTCTTAACGAGCTGGGGACGGCGGAACTTTAGAACGTCGGTTTGATTTAGGCGCCTTTCGTTTTTTGGGCTGCGGCGCAAGCATGTGATGGATGACATTTCTTTCCCGCGCCGCAACGGTTCGCGCGGCATCTTCTGGATTAGCTTTTGGGGGTCTTGCCATGTGTCCTCAGCCTCTTTCTAAAGCCAGCAAAAGCGGAAACTATGTGCTCAGTAACGATCCGCTTATGAAAACGCCAGAACTAGGAGCCCTTGTAGCGACCGCCATAGCTGGCTGGGCAATGATTGAAACCCTGTTAGGGGACTCTTTCGTCGCGCTCATTGGCCGAAAGCAGCCTGTTACAATGAGCATGTACACCGCCTTAACCAGCCCGGAGTTGCGCCAGAAGCTTTTTGAGGCTGCTGCCAAAGAATTGCTACCGCTCAAGTATGCGAATCTTGTGTCCGACGTACTTGCGGCCTTGGATGTGCTCGCACAAAAGCGCCATAAATTTGCCCATTGGCTATGGGGGCGGCCGACTGACCCGGAACTTGCTGGCACTCTTATCCTGGTACACCCGAAGCACCACTGGGACCATCTCATGGCGACGGCTAAACACTGGCGTCGCCCCAGCGTGCGCAAGGACCCTCTCGTTTTCGCGTGGCGCGATACTCCAAAGCTAGACGCCAATTTCATCTTTGTGTACCGGGCGGAGGAATTGCGCCAAGTTTGCGACGAGATGGACGGGGGCTACAAGCAAGCCCAGATGCTTCACGATATGATGTTCGTAAGACCTGCTCGACGGAAAGAGCTATACAGCCGGCTATATGCTGAACCTGCGATTCGCGTGGCCCGAAATCAGAGAAAGAAAAAATCTCAGAAAGCCGCGCAGAAAGCTCCGCCGAAATAGCAGCGCCAACTGCACGCCGGCCGTGCGTCCCCAACAGACCCCATGCTGTGCTGCGGTGAGCCATTCGCGTCGCGCTCCATGCGCGAGGCGTCCCCCGCAGAAGAATTGCAGATCGTTAAATATGGCAATTATATCAATAACTTAGCAAAGAAAATCAAAATTACACTTTGCTAAGTGCATAATTGCCGATCGCCAGATATCGCCTTTTGGCATAAACGGCCTTGCCGTCATACCACTTCTGAAATGTCTGGATTCTCTCTGCAACGTACTGGTCAGCGGACATTGACTTAAACATGCAGCCCTCGGTTTCCACTGCCCGCTGAAACGCCGTTCCGCCACAATCCCCGCCCGCACCGCCTGGAGTGGCCATTTGATCGCCTTGGTGTGGAGTACCGCAAAGAATCGCCGCTTGTTGGTGCCCTCGATTGGGGATGACAAGGCACAGGTTCGCTTGGCTGCGGGATGACCAGCGAGGTCAAAGACATGCACGACTCCGTGCCAGACCGTCTCCCTCCCAACGATCTCCTTGCCGGGCACATTCTGGGCAAGTGCCCCCGCGCCGCGATTCGACAGCGCGTTTAAGCTCGTCAGTAGCTACTTCGCCGGCCATACCTTCACTGCCAGTTCTGCCAACTGCTCCTGCCAATCATCAATTTGATTGGGGCCCCACATTGTGTATTGCGCGACGGCCTGCGTCAGGAGGAGCGGACTACGGGCATATATCCTTTTCTTCTGGGAGAACGCCTTCCCCCCTAGCTTCACGTTTTCTTCGGGATTTAGTAAGATCATGTTGCCTAGGCGCTTGCGAAATTGTTGCGCAGTCTGTTCGCCTATTTTCCAATCAGATGATTCTCGTTGCGGCAACACGTGCTCTACATTGAAGGCATAGCTCTCATCCAATGTGCCACCAAGATCAGCGTTCGCATCACCCTCTTTATGAAGCTCAAGCGCGCGCAGATAGTAGCGCGCCAAGTTTGTCTTAGTCACACGCGCCTTGGAGAATGCTTGCTTAAATTCCGCATCTGTCCGAAGCACGCCGGCCCGGACTTTTTCTCGCAGTTGCGCCGCTGTCTTTACAGTTCCGTCCATGACATCCTTCGCGAGTTGTCCATAAGCGCGGTCGAGCGGGCCACCGCCGCCCGAACCCGCAACCAAGAAGCGGACCGACCATGATAGAAACATTTTCGCCGCGATTTTTGTCTGCGCTGGTTCCAGTTTTTTCAAAACCGCGAGCAATAGAGGGAGAATCTGCTCAATCGCGAGAACGCGTGTGACGATATAAATATATGCGCGGGTCTGCTTATCTATGTTCGGCCAGCCAACGTACTCCAATGGATTGAGCAAGCCTGTATAATCGCTCGCGAAATCATCAAGCCCAATCGCCATGTTTAGGGCCTGTTGGCGACCGCTGATGTCATTCTTGACAAGCGCCGCCAGCTCTCGCTCGGCCGTATAGCCATGAGTGAGAGTCCAATGATGCCGCAAGTAAGTGAGAAGCAGATCTTCGTCTCCAACGGTCTCGATAGTGGCAACCATCGATGACCACTTCATCTGGATCTCGTTAAGCCGATCCTGGGCCCGCCCGAAAAGGAAGTTCTTTAGGATGTCAGTCTGTGATGCTCGAAGACCACGATCATTCAACGTCTCGAACATAGTGTAGGCATTGATATGGTCCGGCACGCGAATGGATATGACCATCGCGGACTC
>Ga0265313_10000137_pt1 | contig 75555 bp, 75 predicted proteins | sample 4123metaG_FD_203122 | JGI IMG/M metagenome (GOLD analysis project Ga0265313, IMG submission 203122) | Rhizosphere microbial communities from Carex aquatilis grown in University of Washington, Seatle, WA, United States - 4-1-23 metaG | ecosystem: Host-associated > Plants > Roots > Rhizosphere >... | reverse complement strand
CAAAGGCCCAGCGTCGCAGGATGATGAAGTTCACGCCGGCCGTCAGCGCCGAGACGAGCAGCGCGGCGAACAGGCTAGGCAGGCCGACAATTCCATAGGCCACCCACGAGAACAGCGCCGCGAGCACAACCGCGCCGACCTGCACCGCGACGTAGCGCGGCAGCGCCTGCCCGTGCGGGGCGCTCGAGCGGAACGAATAGCGCCGATGCAGCAGATAGACCGGCACGATGAACGCGGCGTAGCAGATCGCCGAGACGACCCATTTGGGCAGTCCCGTCGGCAATCCCACCGCCAGCGACGACACCACTACGAAAGCGAGCGCCGCGCCCCCGCCGATACCGATGAACGAGAGCAGGCCCGGCAGCGGCGACGACCGATCGTCGGCAAGCTGCTCCCGCATCAGGCTTTCGAGAGACGCGCTCATCTGGCCTCCAGATCTGGGAGGCTAGGCCCGACGCAGTTGAGATTGCGTGAAGGTCAGCGCGCGCGGGCGACCTGCCGCCAGATCAGCAGCAGGATGACCGAGCCAATGATCGCGCCGAAAAATCCAGCCGGCTGGCCGGCCTGGTAGATGTGCACGGCCTGTCCGAGGAACGTCGCGACCAGCGCGCCGACCACGCCCAGCACCGTGGTCAGGATGAAGCCGCGCGGCCCCGGACCGGGGGTGACGATCCTCGCGATGATACCGACAATAAAGCCGATGACGATGGCGCCCAGGATTTCCATTTGACCTGCCTCCGAACACGGCGGGAAATGGGAATGGCTCCGGCCCAAGTCAATGCCGTATCGTTCGACGCAGGGGTCTGAGTTCCACTCCCCTCCCTCCGTTGAGGGTGGCACCAGCCTCTCGCTCCCCTCCCCCTTGAGGGGAGGGGCTGGGGGTGGGGGTCGTGAGGCTCCAGCCGTGCCCGACCCGACCGATCGCCCGCTAGTGCGTCGCGACTTCCTTGTGCTCGCTGTCCGAGATGATCGCCACATCGAGCACCTTCTGCAGCTCCGCGGCATGGCGGAAATCCGGCTGCATGGAGTTGCCCGTCCTCACCGCCTGCGCGAACCGCTGGTAGTTGGTCTCGACCGGCGGGGCCTCCATCTCGACCCAGGTCCCGGTTTCGACGTCCGCGCCCATGCAGACGCGCAGCTGGCTGCCGTCGTGCCGGTGCTGCACCTCGACGCCGCCCTTCTCGCCATAGACGCGCAGGCGCAGCTCGTTGAAGTGCCCCGTCGCCCAGCGCGAGGAATGGATCACGCCCAGCGCCCCATTCGAGAAATCGACCGCCATCGTGAAGCTGTCATTGGCGTCGAGATTGTATTCGCCGATCCGGTTGCCCGGCGCCTTGTCGAAGGTCTTGAGGCGCGCGAACACGTGCTCGATCTCGAGGCCGGAGCCATACGACGCGAAGTCGAGGATGTGGATGCCGATATCCCCGAGCACGCCGTTCGAGCCGTGCTCGCGGCTGAGCCGCCACAGCCATTTGCTCTCGGTGCGCCAGTCGCCCCAGGCCTTCGAGCTGAGCCAGCTCTGCAGGTAGCTCGCCTCGACGTGCTTGACCGCGCCGATCTGCCCTGACGTCACGATCTCGCGCGCCTTCTGCAGCTGCGCGACGTTGCGATAGGTCAGGTTGACCATATTGACGAGCTTGGCCGACTCCGCCGCCTCGACCATCTCGAACGCCTTCGTCGCGTCGGTTGCCAGCGGCTTTTCGCAGAACACATGCTTGCCCGCCTTGAGCGCGGCGATCGTCGTCGGGTGATGGATCGAATCCGGCGTGACGTTCGCGACAGCGTCGAACTCACCCCAGGCGAGCGCCGCATCCAGCGACGCAAAGCCCTTCGCAATCCCGTGCGCCGAGTTGAACGCCTCGAGCCGGGCGGGGTCCACGTCGACACCGCCGGCGAGCGTGACGCCGTCGATTGCGGCAAAGTGCTTGGCGTGCTGCGCGGCCATGCCGCCAGTGCCCAGAATCAGGAGACGCATGTTTGCCTTGCCCTCAGGCCTTTGGATGGTTGGTAAGCTTGGCGCCGCGCTCGGCGATCTTTTCGATCGCTTTGTCGACCGGCGTGTTCGGCGCCTTCAGCAGCTCGGCATGCCGTTCGGGATTGTAGGCCCAGTTGACCGCGTTGCGCAGCACCTGCCCGACAGTCTTGTCGTGATAGGTCGGGTAGGTCTCGTGCCCCGGCCGGAAATAGAAGATGTTGCCCGCGCCGCGCCGATAGGTCAGCCCTGAGCGGAACACCTCCCCGCCCTGGAACCACGAGACGAACACCGTCTCGAGCGGCTCCGGCACCGAGAACGGCTCGCCATACATCTCTTCATTTTCGAGCTCGAAATAGCGCGGCAGCCCCTTGGCGATCGGATGCCCCGGATTGACCACCCAGAGCCGCTCGCGCTCGCCCGCCTCGCGCCAATGCAGCGCGCAAGGAGACCCCATCAGCCGCTTGAAAATCTTCGAGAAATGCCCGGAGTGGAGCACAATCAGCCCCATCCCCTGCCAGACTCGCTGCGCCACCCGCTCGACGATAGCATCGTCTACCTGGTCGTGCGCCGCATGCCCCCACCAGAGCAGCACGTCGGTCTCGTCGAGCCGCTTCTCGGTCATCCCGTGCTCGGGGTCCTGCAGCGTCGCGGTCGAGGCGATGATATTCTTGTCTTCGCCGAGCAACGCCGCGATCTGGCCGTGCATGCCCTTGGGGTAGTTCTCGGCGACCGCCGCATTCTTCTTCTCGTGGACGTTTTCGCCCCAGACAGTGGCGCGGATGGGCATGATGATCTCCTAAGAAGGGCGGAATGGCCGAAACGTTTTGGCGGCGCTTCTGCACCGCTGCCCCGCCAAACGCAAGACGCCGGAGACCGTTCACCGCGGCCCGCCGTGCGCTACAGCCGCTCCCCTCGCATCCGCTCGACTCGACCGGGCAAAAGGCGCACTGTCACAATTGTCACATTACACGTGGGAGGCGGTGCGCCGGCAGGGTTGTGTGACACTGCCAAGACGCCGGAATGTCAGGGCAAACCAGCCGCCTGTCACGCGGCTGTCATTTGCCCCAAATAGGTCAGCGGCGGCTTTCTCACCTCCTCCTCGAGCTCAAGAAGCCTCAATTTAAGGGAGACATGCATGAACCTCAAAACTGCGCTCGCCGCCTCGGTCTCGGTCGCCGCCCTCGCGGGTAGCACCGTGTCGAGCTTCGCGGCCGCCGATCTGGACGCGCTCTACAAGGCCGCCCAGGGCGAAGCCCAGCTCACCGTCATCGCGCTGCCGCACGACTGGTGCGGCTACGGCGCCGTCATCGACGCATTCAAGAAGAAATACCCCGGCATCACGGTCAACGAACTGAACCCGGACGCCGGCTCGGGCGACGAAATCCAGGCGATCAAGGCCAACCAGGGCAATACCGGCCCGCAGGCCCCCGACGTCATCGACGTGGGCCTGAGCTTCGGCCCCTCTTCCGTGGCCGACAAGCTGCTCCAGCCCTACAAGGTCTCGACCTGGGACTCGATCCCGGACTCGGCCAAGGACAAGGACGGCTACTGGTACGGCGACTACTACGGCGTGCTCGCCTTCATCGTGAACGACGACCTCGTCAAGACCGCCCCCAAGAGCTGGGCCGACCTCAAGAAGGCCGACTACGCCAACCAGGTGGCGCTCTCGGGTGACCCGCGCGTCGCCAACCAGGCGATCCAGTCGGTCTACGCCGCCGGCCTCGCCAATGGCGGCACCGCTGGTGCCGACGCCGCGACCAAGGGCGTCGCCTTCTTTGGCGACCTGAACAAGTCGGGCAACTTCGTGCCGGTGATCGGCAAGGCCGCCTCCGTCGCCCAGGGCACCACGCCGATCGTCATCGGCTGGGACTACAACGATCTGGCCTGGAAGGATGGCTTCAAGGGCAATCCGAAGGCCGAAGTGATCGTGCCGTCCGACGGTGCCGTTGCCGGCGTCTACATCCAGGGCATCTCTGCCTACGCCCCGCACCCGAATGCGGCCAAGCTCTGGGAGGAGTACCTCTACTCCGACGAGGGCCAGATCGGCTGGCTCGCCGGCTACTGCCACCCGATCCGCTTCAACGATCTCGCGGCCAAGAAGGCAATCCCGGCCGACCTGTTGGCCAAGCTCCCCGACCCGGCGCTCTATGCCAAGGCGGTGTTCCCGTCGCTCGACGACCAGTCCGCCGCCAAGGATGTCGTGTCGAAGACCTGGGACTCGGTTGTCGGAGCCAATGTCCAATAATCACGACGCGATCGTCGTCAATCAGGCTGCCCCGGATTCTTCCGGGGCAGCCGTTTCAGCTTCGCCCAATCCATTGTTTGGCCGCTTTGCCGGCATGCGATGGGCAGACGTGCTCGGCATCGGGCCCTTCCTGCTGTTCGCGATCCTCTTTCTGATCGTCCCCACGCTCTTTCTCGTCTTCGGCGCGTTCGTCGACCGCAGCGGGAACCTGACCCTGCAGAACGTCCTTGATCTGGGCACCCCGCAGATTCTGAGTTCATTCTGGATTTCGATCCGCGTCTCGGCTGCGTCCGCCGTCGTCGGCTCGATCATCGGCCTCGCGATCGCCCTTGCCATCATCCGCGGCCGCCTGCCCTCCGCCATCCGCTCGACAGTCATGACCTTCTCGGGTGTCGCCAGCAATTTCGCCGGCATCCCGCTGGCTTTTGCGTTCCTGTCGACCCTGGGCCGACTCGGCCTCGTGACGGTGATCCTCAAGCTCGTCTTCGGCTTCGATATCTATCGCGCCGGCTTCAGCATCCTCAGCTTCTGGGGCCTGACCATCACCTACCTCTACTTCCAGATTCCGCTGATGATCCTGATCATCGCGCCGGCCATCGACGGGCTGAAGAAGGAGTGGAACGAGGCCGCCGAAACCCTCGGCGCGACCCGCGCCCAGTTCTGGCTTTACGTCGGCTTTCCCGTGCTCTGGCCGAACCTGCTCGGCACGCTGTCGCTCCTGTTCGCCAACGCCTTCGGCGCCATCGCCACCGCCTACGCGCTGACCGGATCGTCGCTCAACATCGTCCCCATCGTCCTCTACGCGCAGATCCGCGGCGACGTGCTCAACAATCCAGGCCTCGGCGCGGCACTCGCGCTCGGCATGATCGTCATCACCGCCATTGCCAATATCGTCTATCTCGTCGTGCGCACCCGCGCCGAGCGTTGGCTCAAATGAGGCAGAACCGCTTCTGGTCCTGGGTCGTGTTCGCGCTTGGCGCGATCTACTTCCTGCTGCCGCTGCTCGCGACCGTCCAGTTCTCGCTCAGCATCCGCCGCGGCATTTGGAGCCTCGACGCCTACGCCAACGTCATCCAGTCGCCCGACTTCCAGCAGACCTTCCTCTATTCGCTGACCATCGGCGTCGCGACCATCGTCGTCGGGCTGCTGATCGTCGTGCCTGCCGCCTACTTCGTGCGACTGCGCGCGCCGCAGCTGCGGCCGATCATCGAGTTCGTGACCCTGCTGCCGCTGATCATCCCGCCCATCATCCTCGTCTTCGGCTACATCCGGCTCTATTCGTCCTCCTCGGTCATCCCGCTGACGACGACGGCGATCGGCACCAACATCCTCCTCACTCTCGCTTATGTCGCCCTCGCCTTGCCCTATATGTATCGCGCCGTCGACACGGGCCTGCGCACCATCGACGTGCAGACGCTCACCGAAGCCGCCAACATCCTCGGCGCCAATACGATGACGATCCTCGCCCGCGTCATCTTCCCCAACATCCTCGTTGCGGTGTTGTCCGGTGCGTTCTTGACCCTCGCCATCGTCATCGGCGAGTTCACCATTGCGAGCCTGCTCAATCGGCCAGCCTTCGGCGTCTACATGCAGAATGTCGGCGCCAATCGCGCCTTCGAGCCGGCAGCCCTCGCCGTCATCTCCTTCGTCATCACCTGGGGCGCGATGGGTATGATCCAGCTGCTCGCCCGCTTCGCCCCCCGTACCGCGCCGCGCTAGGACCCGCCATGGCCCAAGAATTCCTCCGCCTCGATAATTTGGTGAAGTCCTTCAGCGGGACCCAGGTGGTCAAGGGTGTCAGCCTCGCTTTCGACAAGGGCGAGTTCATCAGCCTGCTCGGCCCGTCCGGCTGCGGCAAGACCACGATCCTCAGGATGATCGCCGGCTTCGAGCGGCCGACGTCGGGACAGATTCTCGTCGAGGGCAAGGACATCTCGCCGCTGCCGCCGAACCAGCGCAAGATCGGAATGGTGTTCCAGGCCTACGCCCTGTTCCCCAACATGAACGTCGAGGACAATGTCGGCTTCGGCCTCAAGATAGCCGGCATGCTGGCGCAGGAGCGCCGCGTCCGCGTCGACGAGATGCTGAAGCTGATCGGCTTGCCCGGGTTCGGCAAGCGTTTCCCCTTCGAGCTGTCGGGCGGCCAGCAGCAGCGCGTGGCGCTCGCGCGCGCCCTTGCACCACGTCCGCGCATGCTGCTTCTCGACGAGCCGCTCTCCGCGCTCGACGCAAAAATCCGCGTCAGCCTACGCCAGGAAATCCGCGCCATCCAGCGCGAGCTCGGCGTCACCACCGTCTTCGTCACGCACGACCAGGAAGAGGCGCTCTCGATCTCCGACCGCATCGTCGTGCTCAGCGCCGGCCAGGTCGAGCAGTTCGGCACGCCGTTCGAGATCTACAATCGCCCGGCGACGCAGTTCGCCGCGACCTTCGTCGGCACGCTGAACACGCTCAGCGCCCGCGTCACCGACAGCGCCGCGCGCTCCATCACCATCGATGGCCAGAGCGCAACCCTCGACAGCCTCCCCGCCGGCGCCAAGACAGGCGATGAGATTGCGTTGCGCCTCAGGCCCGAGGCGGTGACGCTCGCCAACGGCGCCGCACACGACATCGTGCTGGATGGTCAGGTGTCGGGCGTCTCGTTTCTCGGCGCAGTCGTACGCCTCACGGTGAAACTCGGCGACAATGCCATCAGCCTCGACGTCTTCAACGACCAGCACAGCCCGCCCCCGAACTATGACGACAAGGTTCGCGTGGCGATCGAGCGGCGCAACATCCTGATCCTCGACTGAGGATTGGCGCCGCGCCGCCGGCTCCGCTACTCTTTCGCCATGGACGACATCTTCGTTTCGACCGACTGGCTGGCAGCGCATCTCGGCGACCCCGCCCTTGCGCTCCTCGATTGCAGCTGGTTCCTGCCCAACGCCAATCGCCGGCCGCACGAGGAGTATCTCGCCTCGCACATCCCCGGCGCCGTGTTCTTCGATATCGACGGCGTCGCCGACAAGACCACCGGCCTGCCGCATATGCTGCTGCCGCCGGCCGAGTTTGGCGAAGCCGTCGGGGCCCTCGGGGTCGGCGACGGCACGACCATCGTGCTCTACGACGAGGCCGGGCTGTTCTCCGCCCCCCGGGTTTGGTGGGAGTTTGAGGCGATGGGCGCGACCGACATCCGCATTCTCGCCGGCGGTGGCCCCAAATGGCGCGCCGAAGGCCGTCCACTCGACTCGGGCGACGCGCATCCAACCCCGCGAAAATTCACCCCGCGCTTCCGCCCCGAGCTGCTGCGCGATCGCGACCAGGTCCGGCAGGCGATCACCGCCGGCCAGATGGTCGTCGACGCCCGCCCGAATGGCCGGTTCATCGGGCGCGATCCCGAACCACGCCCGGGAGTCGTCAACGGCCACATGCCTGGATCGGTGAGCGTGCCCTCGGCCGATCTGGTTGCCGATGGCGGGCTGAAGCCAGTGGCCGAACTGCGCAGCATCTTCGACAAAGCTGGCGTCGATCTCCATCGCCCGCTGATCGCGAGCTGCGGCTCCGGCGTCACCGCGGCCCTCGATATGCTGGCGCTGCGGCTTGCCGGTGCCGACAATGTCTCGCTCTACGATGGAGCGTGGGCCGAATGGGGCAGCCGCACTGATACCCCGATTATCCGCGACGAGCAGTAGTAGAACCCACCCCTACCGCTCCGACCGCAGAAGGCTCCGGGCCCAGGTTCTGACGCTCGCGACGCGCGCCGCCACCCACTTCCAGGCCGCGGTGGACCTCACCCAGCCGAGCGCCCAGTCGCGTAACTCGACGATCCATCCGATCAGCTTCGCGAACCAGCCGATCTTCATCAGCTGGGTCTCCCCCGCCTTGTAGATGCTGTCGAGCGTCAGGATGCTGACGAAATAGGCGGCGATCAGCAGCAGCACGCCGCGGATCACAACGCCCGTCGCAATCAGGTAAAGCGCCAGCACCTTGAGCGGCTCGACCACGACGAACGGGATCGCGAGCAGCACCAGCACCGCATAGGGTGGCAAGCGCCGGATCAGCGCCCCCAGCCGCTGGAACAAAGCCAGCCGTGACAGCGCCTCGACGATCGGCCGCACGAAAATGAAGAACAGATCGTCCAGCGCCAGCCAGACGACCACGATCAGCACCGCGATCACGCGGCCGGCGATGCGCAAGGCCTGCATCGGCGAAGTCTCCACGCCCTGACAGATGAGGCGCAAGACCAGCGCTTTTCAAGCCCCAGCCCACCGCTCAAAGCTGTGGCGGGCCCCGCCGTGCCCCGCTAAGGTCGTCTCGGGAAGCGCTGGCGTAAGGGACAAACCGACTTTGTCGATCAAAGCCGCGATCTATCACCTCACCCATTACACCTATGATCGGCCGGTCGTCCTGGCGCCCCAGATCATCCGCCTGAAGCCAGCGCCGCATTCGAAGACCAAGGTGCTGAGCCATTCGCTCAGGGTTCTTCCCGCAAAGCACTTCGTCAACCTGCAGCAGGACCCATACGGGAACTGGCTGAGCCGGCACGTCTTCCCCGACCCGGTCACCGAGCTCAAGATCGAGGTCGATCTCGTCGCCGACATGACCGTCTACAACCCCTTCGATTTCTTCGTCGAAGAGAGCGCCGAGCGCTGGCCGTTTGACTACCCCGAGACGCTGCGCGACGACCTGTCGATCTATAGGCGGCCGGAGCCCGCCGGGCCGCTCCTCACCGAGTTCCTCTCAACCATCGATCGCACGCCGCGCAACACCGTCAATTTCGTTACCGAGCTCAACGCGCTGGTCCAGCGCCGGATCGGCTATATCGTGCGGCTCGAGACCGGCGTCTTCGAGCCGGAGGAGACGCTGGCGCGCGCCCAGGGCTCGTGCCGCGATAGTGGCTGGCTCCTGGTCCAGGCACTTCGCCATCTCGGCTTCGCCGCCCGCTTCGTCTCCGGTTACCTCATCCAGCTCAAGCCGGACCTCGTCTCGCTCGATGGCCCCGCCGGCACCGACCACGACTTCACCGACCTTCACGCCTGGTGCGAGGTGTATCTGCCGGGCGCCGGCTGGATCGGCCTCGACCCCACCTCTGGTCTGCTGACCGGCGAGAGCCACATCCCGCTCGCCGCCACGCCGCACTATCGCAACGCCGCCCCGATCAGCGGCGCCTTCTCCGCCATCGGCGAGGTCAGGACCGACTTCGCCTTCGACATGACCGTGACGCGCATCGCCGAACATCCGCGCATCACCAAGCCGTTCTCCGACGAGAGCTGGGCCCGGCTCAACTCCCTCGGCCACCGCGTCGACGACGAGCTGCGACGGAACGACGTTCGCTTGACGATGGGCGGCGAGCCCACTTTCGTGTCGATCGACGATTTCGAGAGCGCCGAGTGGAACACCGACGCCGTCGGTCCCACCAAGCGCGCCAAGGCCGATGCCCTGATCCGCCGGCTGCGCGACCGCTTCGCGCCGGGCGGCTTCATCCACTACGGCCAGGGCAAATGGTATCCGGGCGAGACCCTGCCGCGCTGGACCTTCTCGCTGTTCTGGCGCCGCGACGGCCAGCCCGTCTGGCGCGATCAGAAGCTGGTTGCCCGCGAGGGAGACCGCACTCCGGCCACCTCGGTCGATGCGGAGAAATATCTCACCCACTTCGCCGGCAATCTTGGGCTTACCGGCGACACCGTCGCCCCCGCCTACGAAGACCCGGGCGAATGGCTGTTGAAGGAAGCGAAACTTCCCGCCAACGTCGACCCCTCCAATTCCGAGCTCGCCGACGCCGAGGCGCGCTCACGCATGTCGAAAGTGTTCGAGCACGGCCTCACCACACCCACCGGCTATGTGCTGCCGGTGCAGCGATGGAACGCCATTGCCGCGCAGACGCGCTGGGTCAGCGAGAAATGGAAGACGCGTCGCGGCAAGCTCTTCCTCGCCCCCGGCGACTCCCCCGCCGGCTACCGCCTGCCGCTGACATCGCTCAAGCACCTGCCCGCGACCTCCTACCCGCACGTCGTGCCGCGCGATCCACTCCAGCCGGTCGGGGATTTGCCGCCGGCGGTGGAACTGCTCAAGGCCAAGCTGCAGCCGACCGCCTCCTTCACCGCGGACGCCGGCAACCAGCAGGATCGCGCCGAACAGATCATCTCCGAGATCGAGGGCGAGGTGCGCACCGCGGTCACGGTGGAATTGCGCGATGGCCACCTCTGCGTTTTCCTGCCGCCCGTCGAGGCGCTCGAAGACTATCTCGAGCTCGTCGCTGCCGCCGAAGCATCCGCGAAAGCCGTCGGCCTGCCGGTGCAGATCGAGGGTTACCCACCGCCCTTCGATCCGCGCCTCAACGTCGTCCGCGTCGCGCCCGATCCCGGCGTCATCGAGGTGAACATTCACCCGGCCGCCAACTGGGAGGACGCCGTTGCGACCACCGAGATCATCTACGAAGAGGCCCGCCAGTCGCGGCTCGGCGCCGACAAGTTCATGATCGACGGACGGCATGTCGGCACCGGCGGCGGCAACCACGTCGTCATCGGCGGCGCCACCCCCACCGACTCGCCCTTCCTGCGGCGCCCCGATCTGCTCAAGAGCCTCGTTCTACACTGGCAGCACCATCCGGCGCTCAGCTATCTGTTCTCGGGCCTCTTCATCGGTCCGACCAGCCAGGCGCCGCGCATCGATGAGGCCCGCCACGATAATCTCTACGAGCTCGAGATCGCCCTCAAACAGGTGCCTGTTCCCGGCCACGGCGCGCCGCCACTCCCCTGGCTCACCGACCGGCTGTTCCGCAATCTCCTCGTCGACGTCACCGGCAACACCCACCGCAGCGAAATCTGCATCGACAAGCTCTATTCGCCCGATGGCCCCACCGGCCGGCTCGGCCTCGTCGAGTTCCGCGGCTTCGAGATGCCGCCCAACGCCCGCATGAATCTCGCCCAGCAATTGCTGGTTCGCGCCCTCGTCGCGCGCTTCTGGCAGTCTCCGCTCGATGGCAGCTTCATCCGCTGGGGCACGACGCTGCACGATCGCTTCATGCTGCCCCACTTCGTCTGGGCCGACTTCCTCGACGTCCTCGCCGACCTGCGCCCCCACGGTTTCGATCTCGATCCCGAATGGTTCGCCGCCCAGCTCGAGTTCCGCTTCCCGTTCTGCGGCGAAGTCGAATACGAGGGCATGACGCTGACCCTCAACCAGGCGCTCGAGCCGTGGCTGGTGATGGGCGAGCAAGGCGCCATCGGTGGCACGGTCCGCTTTGTCGACAGCTCCGTCGAACGCCTGCAGGTCAAGCTGGAAGGGCCCGATCCCGACCGCTACATCGTCACCGCCAACCGCCGCCGGGTCCCGCTGACCGGCACGGGCAAGGCCGGGGAGGCGGTGGCCGGCGTCCGCTTCAAGGCCTGGCAGCCGGCGAGCGGCATGCACCCCAACCTGCCAGTCAACGCGCCGCTGACCTTCGACATCTACGACACTTGGTCAAAGCGCTCGATCGGCGGCTGCGTCTATCACACCGCCCATCCCGGCGGCCGCAACTACGAGACCTTTCCGGTCAACGGCAACGAGGCCGAAGCCCGCCGCCTCGCGCGCTTCGTCGCCGAGGGTCACACCGCCGGCCCCTTCACCCCGCCTCCCGAGGAAATCCCCGGCGAGTTCCCGCTGACGCTCGACCTCAGAAGGCCCCTCCGGTGAGTGCCGCAGTCAGGTCCCTCCCCCCGCTCGGTGTCATTCCCGCGAAGGCGGGAATCCATTCTTCACCTTGCACCACATCAAAACTGGATCCCCGCCTTCGCGGGGATGACATTGTGGTAGAAGTCCATTCCGCGCGAGGGCTTGGCCGTTCACGACCCCTTTGCCATTGGGATTGCATCGGGTAGCCAACTGGATATGGACAAGCGGAATCAGCGTCAGCTTCCAAGGCGTCCCGATCAGCCCGGTCTCGCCGCCGGCTATCGGCTGCTCCCCGGCATTCCCGACGAAATGATCGACGCCGCCGACAACATCCGGCCCGGCTGGTCGGATCTGCTCGCCGGCTTCGACGAGCTCGGCCCCGAAGGGCTAACCGCCCGCTTCGAGCGCGCCGACCAGTATCTCCGCGATGCCGGCGTCTTCTATCGCAAATATGACGGCGCCGCCGGCAAGGAACGCGCCTGGCCCCTCGCCCACGTGCCGCTGATCATCGACGAATCCGACTGGATGCTGATGACGCGCGGCCTCACCCAGCGCGCCGAACTGCTCGAAAAGCTGCTGGCCGACATTTACGGCGACAACCAGCTCGTCGCGCGCGGCGTCCTGCCGCCCGAGCTGGTGGCCCGCAATCCCGAATTCCTGCGCCCCGTCGTCGGCGTCAAGCCGACCAGCGGCCACTACCTCCACTTCTGTGCGTTCGAGCTCGGTCGCGGCCCCGATGGCGGCTGGTGGGTTCTCGGCGATCGCACTCAGGCACCGTCGGGCGCGGGCTTCGCCCTCGAAAACCGCGTCGCCACCACCCGCGCCCTGTCCGATATCTACGCGCGCATGAATGTGCACCGGCTCGCCGGCTTCTTCCGCGACTTCCGCGACACGCTCAACGCCGCCGCGCGCCGCAGCGACGGCCGCGTCGCCATCCTCACCCCCGGCCAGCTCAACGAGACCTATTTCGAGCACGCCTACATCGCCCGCTATCTCGGCTTCATGCTGCTCGAGGGGGAGGACCTGACCGTCGAGCGCGGCCGCGTCATGGTCCGCACCGTCTCCGGCCTCAAGCCGATCAGCGTGCTCTGGCGCCGCATGGATGCAAGCTTCACCGACCCGCTGGAACTGCGCTTTGATTCCCGCATCGGCACGCCCGGCATGGTCGAAGCCCTGCGCCAGGGCTCGCTGTCGATGGTCAACGCGCTGGGCTCGGGCATCCTCGAAACCCGCGCCTTCTCCGCCTTCTTGCCGCGGCTGAGCCAGGCCCTGCTGGGCACGCCGCTCGAACTGCCGACCATCGCCACCTGGTGGTGCGGCCAGCCGGCCGAACGCCAGCACGTGCTCGACAATTTTGCGCGCATGATGGTCGGCCCCGCCTTCTCGACCACGCTCTCGATCGACGACCAGACGTCCACCCACCTGGGTGCGGCCCTCGACGACGACCGGCGCCGAGAGCTGACCCGTTCGCTCGCCGAGCGGGGCGGCGACTTCGTCGGCCAGGAACCGGTCTCGCTCTCGACCGCCCCCGTCTACGTCGACGGCAAGCTGGAACCGCGTCCTATTTCTCTGCGTGTCTACGCCGCGCGCACCGCCAAGGGCTGGACCATCATGCCCGGCGGCTTCGCCCGCGTCGGCTCGACCCTCGACACCGCCGCCATCGCTATGCAGCGCGGCGGTCAGGCCGCCGACGTGTGGGTGGTCTCGAGCAAGCCCGTCGAGCGCGTCACCCTCCTCTCGCGCGAGGGCGAAAAGCTGGTGCGCCAGCCGGTCGGCGACCTGCCCAGCCGCGCCGCCGACAATCTGATCTGGCTCGGCCGCTACGCCGAGCGCTGCGAGGCCACGGTGCGCGTGCTGCGCGCCTACAATGCCCGCCTCGCCGAGGTCTCCAACCCCGACCTGCCGATCCTCGCCGATACCCGTGCCTACCTTGAAACCGTCGACGTCGACGCCACCCAGCCGCTGCCTGCCGGCCTGCTCGCCGCACTCGACAGCGCCGTTCACTCGGCCGGTCAGATTCGCGATCGTTTTTCGCCCGATGGCTGGCTGGCGCTCGCCGATCTGCGCAAGACCGCGCGCAATTTCGCCACACGCGTCCAGCCCGGCGACGACGCGACCCGCGCCATGACCGTCCTGCTGCGCAAGCTCGCCGGCTTCTCGGGGCTTGTGCACGAGAACATGTATCGTTTCGCCGGCTGGCGCTTCCTCGAGATCGGCCGGCGCCTCGAGCGCGGCATCCAGATGGCGGGTATCACCCGCTGGCTCACGCGCGGCGACGCCGCCGACGGCGCGCTCGACATGCTGGTCGAGATCGGCGACAGCGTCATGACCCACCGCCGGCGCTACAACGTCGCGGCCGGCGCCAACTCCTATGTCGACCTGCTGGTCCTCGACCCGCTCAATCCGCGCTCGGTGCTGTTCCAGATTGCCGAACTGCGCGAACAGATCGAGCGCCTGCCCGGCGGCTCTGAGGATCGCGTCCTCTCGCCCGCGGCCAAGGCGGCGCTGGAGCTCCATACGCAATTGCGGGTCGCCGAACCCGAAGCCATGACGCCGGATCGCCTTGCCGAGCTCGGTGCCGAAATCGGCCGTCTCGCAGACCTCCTCGCCAATGCCTATTTTGTCTAAGCCGCTGATCTCCCCTGCACCCCTTCCCCTTGAGCGGAGGAGCCGGGGGTGGATGCGGGCCCCGATCTCGCCTGCCCCCCTCCCCCTTGAGGGGAGGGGCCGGGGGTGGGGGTGGAAGTGGGAACCACCAACCCAGGGACGCCCCCATGCTCTATGACGTCCGGCTCGAGCTCCACTACGACTACGAAGGCGTCGTCCACGGCGACCGGCACCTGATCCGCGTCATGCCTGCTTCGATCCCCGGCCTGCAGCGCGTCATCGCTTCATCGATCAGCTTCGATCCGCGACCGGACGACGAGACCACGTTCGTCGATTTCTTCGGCAACCTCGTCACCACCATCGCCTATGACGGCTACCACGATGAGCTGCGCGTGCGCCTGCAGGCGCGCGTTGCCGTCGAGGAGCGCACGCCGCCCGCCGATCTGTCGCCCGACCTTGCGGGCCTCGCCCGAGACCTCGCCTCGTACTGGATCCTTGCCCCCGACTCCCCGCAGCATTTCCTCGCGCCCTCGCCCCGCATCGCCATCGACGAAGCGATTACCGCCTACGCCCGCGAGAGCCTCGATCGCACCACATCCGTGCGCGCCGCGGCCATGGACCTTTGCCTCTCCATCCACCGCGATTTCGAGTACGACCGCGACTCCACCAATGTGGACACCGCTCCGCTCGAAGCCTTCCGGCTGAAGAAGGGCGTCTGCCAGGATTTCGTGCACGTCATGATCGCGGGGTTGCGCGGCCTCGGCATCCCCGCCGGCTACGTCTCGGGGTTCCTGCGCACCCTGCCCCCCAAGGGCAAGCCGCGGCTCGAGGGCGCCGACGCCATGCACGCCTGGGTCCGCGTCTGGTGCGGCCAGCACGACGGCTGGATCGAATTCGACCCGACCAACGCCATGCTCGCCGGCATCGACCACATCGCCATCGGCCATGGCCGGGACTATGCCGACATCTCCCCGATCGTCGGCGTCCTGCGCACTTCGGGCAATCACGAGACCAGTCAGTCGGTCGACGTCATCCGCATCGAATAGCCCCGCGGCACCGGGCGTTCGATCCGTTGGAACCATTTTTTGACATGCCTCGTTATTGAGGCCAGCGCAGGTCATGCGCGGGTATCAAAGCGGTACGCCGGCGCCCTCCCCGCCGGCAAAAAGACAAAGGCACCAACGCAATGACGCAGATGGAAATCGATGTTCTCGAGCATGCCAGCCGCGCCGCTCTGGCCTGGTCTCCCGAAGGCTATGACGGACGGATCCACCTGCGCGCCGTGCTGGGCGCGGCTCTCCCCGCGCTTTGCATCCTCGCCGCTGCTGCCGCGTTCCTCATGTTGGCTGTGTGACGGCAGCGAAGCGTCAAAGGAGTAGCCATAAATGCTCAGCACAATTCTAATCATCGTTCTGGTCTTATTGCTGATCGGCGCCATCCCGAACTGGAATTACTCCCGCTCCTGGGGATACTTTCCGTCGGGCATACTTGGCGTCGTGCTCGTGGTGTTCGTCATCTTGCTGTTGACTCGCGTCATCGCATTCTGACCGGTATGCCCGAGCCCTGCGGACCCTAGGTCGCCCCCCTTTCGGTCCGCTTGAACCACCCCGGTTCGCTCCCCCGCGAACCGGGGTGTTCGTTTCTGGAACAGGGTTTTTGATCTGCCTCAAAGTGCGCGGGACGTCCGCCTGCAACCTTGCGCCCAGCCGAACGTTTGGATGCAACAGTTCAGGAGCACCATCATGGCAGACACTGAAGAAGCCGCATCGCCGGCCCGCACCACCACGCACCGCACCACCCCCAACGGCACCGGTCATTCCCGCCGCGCCCCGCGTACGCAGGAAGATCTGGAGACCCAGATCGAGCAGCTGCAGGACGATATCCGCTCGATCACCAACACGCTGACCAAGCTGGGCAAGACCTCCGTCAACGAGGCCCGCTCGACCGCGCAACGCAGCGCGCAGGAGCTCGCCGATCGTGGCCAGTCCATGCTGGGCTCGGCGCAGGAGGAGTTCTACGGCCTCGAAAAGCAGCTCAAGGACACCATCCGCGACAAGCCGCTCACTGCAGTCATGGGCGCCATCGCCGTCGGCTTCGTCATCGCCGTCCTGACCCGCTGACGCCATGCTCGCTGTCCTCACGCCCCTGTTGTCCCTGCTCGGGCTCGAAGCGGCGGAGATCACCGGCACGCTGAAGCGGCGCGCCGTCACCTGGGGCGCCATCGGCGCCCTGGGCGTGATCGCGATTGGCTTTGTTCTCGTCGCGATCAACGCGGCGCTCTCCTCCGCGCTCGGTCCCGTAGTCGCCCCGCTGATCATCGCCATCGTCGCCCTGGTCGCGGCGATCGCCGTCTTCCTCGTGATGCACGTCATCGAGCTCAACGAGGCCAAGCGCGCCGCCGAGAAGAAGCGCAGCGCCGAGGTCACCACTCTCATCACCACCGCGGTGATCACCGCCATACCGCTGCTGCTGCGCTCGCCGCTCATCCGCGACATCGGCATTCCCGCCGGCGCGGCGCTGGCCTCGAGCCTGTGGTTCCGCGAGGGTGAGCAACCCCGCCGCAAGCGCTAGGAACCTCGCCGCCCCTCTGCCCGTTCTTCTGTCACGCCGGGCCACGCCGGCCTGGGGCAACCAAGAGGATTGGCCATGTCGAACATCAAACGGCGGATCGTGACTCTCCTTAAGGACGACGAAATGGGCGCGAGCGAAAAGATCGAGGTGCTGCGTCAGCTCGAAGCCGACTCGCTGAGCAAGGAACGCAGCGCCACCGAAGGCATGACACCCGTCGACGGCGATGACGGTGAAGATCTGAAGTCGATCGAGCAGGCGCTTCGCAAGCTCGGTGCCGAGCCCATCGAAGCGGGCGCGTCCAGTCTCTAGCTGAGACCAACCATTCGGAAAAGCCCGCCGGTCCCGCCGGCGGGCTTTTCGTTACGCGCTTGCGGCAAGCGTCTCCTGCGCCCCGCCGGTAGCCGGAGGCCGTGGCACCATCACCCGCAGCGCGCCCGGAAGCACCTTCATCTCGATACGAGGCTCGAGCGGAATGAGCTCACCGTCGATCACGGCCCGCGCCCGTGAGGTCCAGCGCGGGAAGCGCAGCGTCACTTCCGGTGCTTCCTTGTCGATGATTTCCGGCAGGCTGCGGAACTTGCCACGCACCAGCCCGAAGGCGAGCCGCAGCATCGCGCCGAACGTCATCGGCTTCATCAGGTAGATGCCGAGCACGGCCCGATCGAGCCGGTCGGCCATCGGCAGGTGGCCTTCGTCGAGCGGATTGTTGGAAACCGAAATCCCGGCGACCCGGCGCCGCTCGAGACTCCCTGGCGTGATGATCTCCGCCTGGAACAGCGGAGGGTTGAACAGCACGCCGCCCGCCGCCCGCACCGAGGCGACCATCTTGCCGAACCGGCTGCGATAGGTCAGCGCCTCACGCAATCTCACCAGCTTGGGGTGCAGCCCAACTGAGAACTGGTGAATGAACGGCCGCCCGTTGGCGACGGCGATGTCGACCCGCCGCTCGATACCCGCGGCAAGCGCCTCGAGCGCTGCATCGAGCCCCATGGGAATACCCAGCGACCGTGCAAACAGGTTCATCGTCCCGGCCGGCAGCGTCGCGAGGACCACGCCCTTCGCGTGTGCCGCCGCCGCAGCCGCGGAGATCGTACCGTCGCCTCCGCCCGCGAGCAGCAGATCCGCCTCGCTGGCCGCCCGGCGCAATTGCGCGATCAGCTCGCGTCCTTCGACAACGCGCGCCTCGAAATCATGCCCCGCAGCGGCGAATGCCGTTCCAGCTTTCTGCGCGAAGGCCGCAACGTCCATGGTCCGGAACGTGCCGCCATCGCGGTTGAACACCCCGATCACACGCATGTCATTGCCCTCTGACCCTCCCGGCAACGAGATGGTTCACCCGCAGGTTCCCATCAGATCAGCGGCCGCTTGCTCTCGGTCGGCCCATGCCACCCCGCAACCTTGAGCAGCCCGTCGGGATCGAGCACCTCGCAGGCCCGGTCGTGCCAGCGGATCAGCCCGCCTTCGCTCAGCTTGCGCAACGTCTTGTTGGTATGCACGATCGACAGGCCCAGCGTATCGGCGACGTGCTGCTGCGTAATCGGGATGCGCTTGCTGCCGATCAGTCCCGCTCCACGCGCCCGATAAAAGAGGAACGCCAGGAGATAGGCCGCACGTTCGAGCGCCGAACGTCGCCCCACGCTCAGCAGGTTCTCGTCGAGCATCCGCTCCTCGCGCGAAGCGAGCCACGTCACGTCAAAGCTCAAGCCTGGATGGTTTTTGAAGAGTTCCCCGAGCTGGTCGCGCTGAAACACGCACAGCACCGTCGGCGTCAGCGCCTCGACCGAATGATCCATCACCCCGATGATCGAGCCCTGCAGCCCTACGAGATCGCCCGGCAGGCAGAAATTGAGGATTTGTCGCCGCCCATCCTCCAGCGTCTTGAAGCGGAACGCCCACCCCGAAAGCACCGTGAACAGCTGCGCGCTGTGCGAACCTTCCGACAGGATCATCGCTCCCGGTTCGGCGACCAGTTCACCTCGCTTGAAATTGGAGACGAATTTGAGCTCCTCCGCGCTGAAGCTCCGGAACTGGGGCAAAGCGCGAAGGGGGCACTGCTCGCAAGGGACGCGTCGCGTCGAGACCGGCAGAATGACGCCTGCTTTTTGTGAAGGTGCCGGACTTTGACTCGCCATGCTCGCAAACGCCATGGCGTTCCCGCCGGTTGCCGTCCCCCACCAATGTCTTTTTTAAATGACGGCATGGCCTCCGGCAGTGCCTACCTGCCTCATGCCGCCCGATTCCATCACCGAACGGCTCCGCGTCCTGATCGTGGAAGCCGAAGCCCTCGTGGCCCTTTACGTGCAGGGCGTCGTCGAGGAGACCTTCGCCGCCGCCGCTGAAACCGTTCGCGATTTTGCCGCCGCCGCAGCGCTTGCTGACCGCTTTGCCGAGTTTGGCCTGGCCATTGTCAACCACTCGCACCCCGGCGACGAAGCCGTCGTCCGCAGGCTCGCATCGGCCTGCCCGGCCATTGTTCTGTGTACCGGGGGTGGCGACCTCTTGCCTGCGGGTGCACTGACGAATGCCGTCAGGATCGCCAAGCCGTTTACCGAGGAGGATCTGATTGCCGCGTGCCGGCAGGCGCTCGAGGCCGCGCGCGCTAGCTGAGCGTGTGGGTCGTGACCTGCGCCGACACCGCATCCGGGCCGTAATCGGCCTCGCCGGCGATCCCGAGCACGTCCTGCAGGCGCGTCCGCGCCCGCGATACGCGGCTCTTCATCGTGCCGACCGCGCAGTGACAGATCTCAGCCGCTTCCTCATACGAAAAGCCCGAGGCGCCGATCAGCACCAGGGCCTCGCGCTGATCGGGAGGCAGCCCGTCGAGCGCCTTCTTGAAATCGGCCATGTCGAGCACGCCATATTGGCTCGGATGCACCGACAGCCGCTCGGTGAACGCCCCGTCGGTGTCCTGGACCTCCCGGCCGCGCTTGCGCATCTGGCTGTAGAATTCGTTGCGCAGGATCGTGAACAGCCAGGCCTTGATGTTGGTGCCCATCTGGAAGCTGTCCTGCTTCGCCCAGGCCTTCATCATCGTGTCCTGCACGAGATCGTCGGCCTTGTCGTGCCGCCCGCTGAGCGAGACGGCAAAGGCTCGCAGCGATGGGAGCGTCGCCAGCAGCTCCCGCTTGAACGAGGGGCCCTCTTGCACGTCAGGCGTCCTTCGGCTTGACGGCGCGTTCAGCCTGGTCGAGTTTTTCGAGCAAATCGAGGAATTTGTCCGGGATCGGCTGATCCTGGACCGCGCCATAAAAGGCACGGAGCTTGGCGCCGATGTCGGAATTCGGCCCGAGCCCGTCTTCCATGCGCCGCGGAGAACGCGGTCCGCCCATATCGTTCATTTTCGTTTTGTCTTTCACAACCCAAACCTAGCAGGGGTGACGCCGATCCCCGACCTGCTAGCATAAATGGGGCAAATGCCGAAAAGTTCCGTCGCTCGGGAACGATTTGGCGAGCGCGGAGTTAAATCGGCTCTGGGCAGACCCCACAGCGTCTTAGGGAGCACACTTCATGACTCTTTCCATGCGGATTGCACCGCACCTTCCCTACCTGCGCCGATTTTCGCGCGCGGTGACGGGATCGCAGACCTCTGGCGACGCTTACGTCGCGGCGGCTCTGGAAGCGCTCATTGCCGACGTATCGATCTTCCCCGAGGCCTCGAACGACCGGGTCGCCCTCTACAAGCTGTTCTCGAAGCTGTTTTCGTCATCCGCCGTCCAGGTGCCCACCCCGCAGCCCCATTTCGTCTGGGAGCAGCGCGCGGCGCACAATCTGTCCAACCTGGCGCCCAAGCCGCGCCAGGCCTTCCTCCTCATCGCCGTTGAGGGCTTTACCGCCGAACAGGCCGCCGAAATCCTCGACATTCCGCCGGCGGAGTTCAGCAAGCTGCTCGACGAGGCATCCCACGAGATTTCCCGCCAGGTCGCGACCGAAGTGCTCATCATCGAGGATGAGCCGCTGATCGCCATGGACATCGAGCAGATGGTCGAAGCCTTGGGCCACAAGGTCGTCGGCATCGCCCGCACCCACAAGGAAGCCGTGGCGCTTTACGCCAAGACCATGCCGAAGATGATCCTCGCCGATATCCAGCTCGCCGATGGTTCCTCCGGCATCGACGCCGTCAACGACATCCTCTCGACGGAAGCGCTGCCGGTGATCTTCATCACCGCCTTCCCCGAGCGGCTCCTCACCGGCGAGCGGCCGGAGCCGACCTTCCTCGTCACCAAGCCGTTCAGCCCGGACATGGTCAAGGCGCTGATCAGCCAGGCGCTGTTCTTCGACGAGGGCTCGCGCGCCGCCGCCTGATTTTCGTTTCGTCTTCCAGATCACTGGGCGGCTCCTCGCGGGCCGCCCTTTTCGTTTGCGCTGGACAGCCGCGCGGCTTTGGCCTCACCTCATGTCCGATGAACGATCCAGCGCGCCCGCATCTGCCCGTCGTAGAGCTCGAGCACATCCACAAGAGTTTCGGCGACATCGAAGTACTCAAAGGCATTTCGCTCACCGCCCACGAGGGCGAGGTCCTCGCCTTGATCGGCTCGTCGGGGTCCGGCAAGTCGACGCTGTTGCGCTGCATCAACATGCTCGAGGTGCCCGACAGCGGCATCGTCAAGGTCGCGGGCGAAGCCATCGCGCTCGCCGGCGCCCCGCCCCACCGCCGCGTCGCCGATGAAGCCCAGATCCGCCGCATCCGCTCCGGTCTCGGCATGGTGTTCCAGCAGTTCAACCTGTGGGCGCACATGACTGTGCTCGGCAACGTCATGGAAGCGCCCGTCCTCGTCCAGAAGCGCGACAAGAAGGAAGTCCGCGACGAGGCCATGGAGATGCTGAAGAAAGTCGGCATCGCCGACAAGGCGCTCAGCTACCCCGCGCAGCTCTCGGGTGGCCAGCAGCAGCGCGCGGCCATCGCCCGGGCGCTCTGCATCAATCCGCGGGTCATGCTGTTCGACGAGCCCACCTCCGCCCTCGATCCCGAGCTCGCGGTCGAAGTCCTGCGCGTCATCAAGCTCCTCGCCGACGAAGGCCGCACCATGATTCTCGTCACCCACGACATGGATTTCGCCCGCACCGTTGGCGACCGCGCCATCTTCCTCCACCTGGGCAAAATCGAGGAGGAAGGCAACGTCGACGAGGTATTCGGCGCCACCAAATCCACGCGCCTCAAGCAGTTTTTGGGCGCGGCGGCGCTCGGCTGAGAATTGACGCTTACGTCATTTGGCGTAAGCCTAGCGTTCCAGTGCCGCGACCAAGCGGCCCAAAGCGTTCAACAGGAGAAACGATCACCATGAACAGGCTGATTTTGGCCGCTGTGGCATTGGCCGCACTAACGATCGGCGCGCAGGCGGCGACCGTCCGCTTCGGCACCGAGGGCGGCTATCCGCCCTACAACTTCATGGACGACAGCGGCAAGGTCGCCGGCTACGACGTCGATGTCGGCACCGAGCTGTGCAAGCGCGCGCAGCTCGATTGCACCTTCGTCACCAATGACTGGGACACCATCATCCCCAACCTGCTCGCCGGCAATTATGACGCCATCATCGACGACATGACCGTGACCCCCGAGCGGCAGCAGCAGATCACCTTCACCGACTATTATTTCCCGCCTGATCCCTCGCGCTTCCTCAGCAAGGCCGACAAGACCTTCGACTACACCGCCCTCAAGGGTCTCAAGATCGGCGCCCAGACCGGCACCATCCAGGCCGGCTACCTCGACGACAAGCTCAAGGCCGACAACACCATCCTCAAATACGACACGCAAGACCAGGAGCTCGCCGACCTCAACAACGGCAACGTCGATCTGGTGTTCATCGACGGCTCCGTGGCCTGGCCGACCGCTGACGGTTCGAAGGGCGCGCTCAAGACCGACGGCCCCGACATCCTCATCGGGAACGGCGCCGGCATCGGGCTGCGCAAGAGCGACACCGACCTGCTCGCCAAGCTCAACACCGCTCTGGCCTCGATGAAGGCCGACGGCTCGATCGACGCGCTGATCGCGAAATACTTCCCGCATCAGCCCAAGCCATACTGGACCAGCAACTGATCGTCTCCGGGCGGGCCTTCTGGTCCGCCCGCTTCGCTTCGGGGGCCCGGACCGTAGATGCTGGTCGATATCCTGCCGCAGCAGCTCAAGGACCTGCTCGGTCCCGACGTCGTGTTCTGGCTCGGCTACCTCACCAACGGCAAGCACCTCGCCTGGTACGCCTCGGTCCAGTTCACCCTCGAGGCGATGGTGTTCGGCGGCCTCGTCGCCTTGGTCTGCGGGCTCCTCGCCGCGACCATCCGCAATTCCGCGCCGCCGCCGTTCCGCTGGCTGGCATCGGGCTACATCAACATCGTCCGCGGCGTCCCTGATGTCCTCTTCTTCCTGTTCTTCCCGCTCGCTTTCGTCGAGCTGGTCGAGTGGGCCTCCTCCTTTTCGGTCTGCACCCCCGGCGAGTTGAGCGCCGGTGCCTGGCCGCCCTGCCCGGCTGCGGCCTGGCACGTCACCACCGCGCAATACCTGGTGCTGGCCTGCGTCTCGCTCGGGATCGTTTACGGCGCCTTCGTCGCCAACGTCATCGCCGGCGCCCTGCGTGCCGTGCCCGCCGGCCAACTCGAAGCAGCGCGCGCCTATGGCCTCAGCCGCCTGCAGGTGATCACCCGTGTCCACGTGCGCCAGATGTGGGTCTATGCCCTTCCCGGCATCGCCAATGTCTGGATGTCGCTGGTCAAGGCGACATCGCTGCTGTCGCTCTTACAGATCCTCGACTTCGTCACCTGGGCGCAGCGGCTCGGCGCGTCCAACTACTCGGCCGTCGCCGGCCTCGTCCACGACGACTGGCGCTGGCGCTACTATTTCGTGCTGCTGGTCTTCTACATCCTCGTGACCTTCGTCTCCGAGAAAATCTTCGCCGTGGTCAACCGGCGCGCACGGCGCGGCATGCCACTCGCCGACCAGAACCTCGCATGAGCATCCTTGCGGCCATCCTCGGCGATATCCTCACCGACTGGCGGCCGGCGCTGTTCAACATCTACTTCGCGGCCGCGGCCATCCCGCTGGGCTTCGTCTTCGCCATCCTCTTCGCGCTCGGCAAGAACTCGCCCAACCTGCTGATCAACCGCCTGAGCCGCGCCTACATCTATTTCTTCCGCGGCTCGCCCTTCTTCATCCAGCTCTTTGCCTTTTATTCGCTGGCGCTCGCCTTCAACCTGTCGCTGTGGAAGCCGCTCGGCGTCGACTGGTTCGTCCTTCACCCGCTGTTCATCGGCCCGGCGATCCTGGCGCTCAACACCACCGCCTATTCCGCCGAGATCTTCTATGGTGCGTTAGTGAGCGTCCCGAGAGGAGAGATCGAAGCCGCCCGTGCCTACGGCATGACGCGGCGCCAGCGCTTCTGGAGCGTCACCTGGCCCAGTCTCATCCGCCTGGCGTGGCCGGCCTACACCAACGAAGTGGTGTTCCTGTTCCAGACCACCGCCATCGTCTACTTCACCCTGCCGGTGATCGGCGACCAGCGCGACCTGATGAACACGGCCGGCACGCTCTACCAGAAAGACTATAACGTCTTTCTACATTTCGGTGTCGCCGCGGGATACTTCCTTGTCATCTCGCTGGCGATCTTCCTCGCCTTCGGCCTGATCTATCGCCGGCTGATGCGCCACATGCCGCAGCAATCGCGGCTCAAATTCTCCTGGCGCCGGCTCGCCGCGCCCCCGTGAGCCGGAGGCGCGGAACTTGTAGCCGCCTTAGGCGGAGAGGCGCTGCCCGCTCGCCGCATCGAACAGATGTGCCGTCCCCGGCTGCGGGCTGATCTTCAGCATCTGGCCCGGCTGCGTCGTGACACGCTCGCGGAAGGCGCCGACGATGTCCTGCCCGGCAAAGCGCGCGACGACCTGCGTCTCCGAGCCCGTCGGTTCGACCGTCAGCACCTCGGCCGACATCCCGTTCGGGTCGAGCTGGAAATGCTCCGGCCTCACCCCGAGCATCACCGGCTTGCCGTCGGCCTGCGCAACGCTGCGCCCGATCGCGACCCGCGTGCCGTCTTCGGCAACGAACGTCTGCCCTTCGAGCTTGCCGGCGATCATGTTCATGGCCGGTGAGCCGATGAAGCCTGCGACGAACAGGTTGGCCGGCCGGTCGTAGAGATCGAGCGGCGAGCCGATCTGCTCGATCACGCCGTCATGCATGACCACGATCCGGTCGGCCATGGTCATGGCTTCGATCTGGTCGTGCGTCACGTAAACCGTCGTGGTCTTCAGCCGCATATGGTTCTGCTTGATCTCCGAGCGCATCGCCACGCGCAGCTTGGCATCGAGGTTGCTGAGCGGTTCGTCGAACAGGAACACCGCGGGGTTGCGCACGATAGCGCGGCCCATCGCCACGCGCTGCCGCTGGCCGCCGCTGAGGTGCCGTGGGTAGCGCCCAAGATAGGGCTCGAGCCCGAGGATGCTCGCCGCTGCCATCACGCGCTTCTTGGTCTCTTCCTTGCTGACGCGCTGCAGCTTGAGCGAAAAGCCCATGTTCTGCTCGACCGTCATGTGCGGATAGAGCGCATACGACTGGAACACCATCGCAATGTCGCGGTCCTTGGGCGGCAGATTGTTGACCACCCGGCCGGCGATCGAAATCTCGCCGGCGGTGATCTCCTCGAGCCCGGCGATCATGCGCAGCAGGGTCGACTTGCCGCAGCCGGAGGGCCCCACGAGGATGACGAACTCACCGTCGGAAATGTCCACCGAAACGCCATGCAGCACTTCGACATTGCCGTAGCTCTTGGTCACATTGTTGATGCTGACCGCACCCATCGGGAACTCCTCTGTCTGAGGCCGCGAGCCGGTCTTCCGCCGGATTTCGGGCGATAAAAAATCGCCGACGCGGGAGGACATCTCTCGCTCGGCGGTGAAAAACGGTCGGCGACCCGACTACCCCGGCATGCGGCGCATTCACCACCGACGAGGCTAGCAGCAAACACCGCCGCACGTAAAGCGTCGTTCTGTGCGACCTTCACCTCCGGTGCCTGCGCTCCCCTCCCCCTTGAGGGGAGGGGCCGGGGTGGGGGTGGTGCGACCCCTGCCGTGATGCCGAGCATCCACTTCCCCAGTCGAGAAGCCAGACAGGACCGCAGCTTGTCCCTACCCCATCGCCTCGCTCAGCATCGCGCGATACTCCGCCGCCGACGCCACCCGCGGATTGGTCGCGTGACTGTGATCGGCGAGCGCACGCTCGACCACCCAGTCGAAGTGATCCTCACGCACCCCGAGTGTCCGCAGCCCCGCCGGAATACCGAGTCGCCGGTTGAGCGCGTCGAGCGCTCCCGGAAGGCCACCAGAGAGTCCCATCGCGCTCTCCAGTCGTCCGAGCCTGCCGCCTAGCGCGGCCGCGTTGAACCGCACGACGATCGGCATCAGGATCGCATTGAGCGTGCCGTGATGCAGCGACACATCCTTGAGCCCGCCCAGCGCATGGCTCAGCGAGTGCACCGCGCCGAGCCCCTTCTGGAAGCTGAGCCCGCCCATCAGCGCGCCCATCATCATCTCGCTGCGCGCCGCCGGCTGTACGCCGCCCGACGCCGCAACCTCGATGTTGCGCCAGATTCGCCCAGCGCCATCGAGCGCGACCGCGTCCGCCACCGGGTTGTCCCGCGGCGAACTGAACGTCTCGATGCAGTGGCTGAGCGCATCTAAGCCCGTCGCCGCCGTGAGCATCCGCGGCAAGCCGTAGGTCAGCTCCGGATCGCAGATTGCGCGCTTTGGGATCAGATACGGCGAGATGATGCCGAGCTTGCGCCCATCGTCGAGCGTGAGCAGCGCGGCGCGACCGACCTCGGCACCCGTCCCCGCCGTCGTCGGGATCGCGATCACCGGCGCCACCTTCGCCGTGATCCGCTCGAGCCCGCCATAGATCATGGCGAAATCTTCGAGCCGCCCGTCATGCGTCGCGAGCAGCGCGACGCCCTTGCCCAGATCGATCGGCGAGCCGCCGCCCAGCGCGATCACACCGTCGCAACCCTCCCTGCGGTAGACCGCCAGCGCCGCCCGCACCGCGGCTTCCGTCGGGTTCGGCGGCGTCTCGAGAAACACCGGCGTCCCCTTTGGCAGGAACGCCATCGCCCGCGCCAGCAGGCCCGCGGCCTCGATTCCCTTGTCCGCGATCAGCAGCGGCCGCTTCATGCCGAGTTCCGCCGGCGCCATCGCCAGCATCTTGAGTTCGCCCGGCCCGAAATCGATCGCCGTGAGATAGGTAATTCGTGCCATCAGTGATTTGCCATTTCTATCAGCAGCTCGGAGTGGCACGGCGTTCCAGGCCGGCACCAGCACGCGAGATTATAACCCTGGAGCTCCGCGCGGATCTCCGCCCGGCTCGGCGGCTTATGAGGCGCCAGCTTCTTGTCCAGCGTCCCGCGCAGCCATTGTCCGCAGAGCGCCACCGCCTTGGCCTGCGCCGCATCGCGGTCGAGCCCGTAGCGCCTGGCCGTCTCCTCGATCGTGAACGGATTGCCCCATTTGCCCGGCCGCGTCACGCGCTTGGCCGGCAGCCCGTTGAGCGCCGTCGATGCCGCCTGCAGATTGAAGCCCTTGTGCCGGCTGAGCTGCATGCGCTGCGGCGTCATCCCACGCGCCCGCCGAGCTCATCCTCGATATGCGCGCGGATGATCTCGTCCATGCTGCTCTCGGCGCGAAAGCCCAGCCCCGTCGCGCGCTTCGCATCGAAATTGCGCGGCCAGCCCGCGACGATCTTGGCAATCGTCTCGTTCGGCTCCTCGCGGATGAGCTTGGTGGCCTTGTCGCCCGCGGCCCGCCGCAGCGCCTCGATCTCCTCGCCCACCGTCGCCGACAGCCCCGGCGCAGTGATCGTCCGTCGCCACCCCAGCGCGCTCGAGTCCATCGCCGCGGCATGCATCAAGAACCCGACCGCCGCGCGCGGGCTCGCGAACCAGTGCCGCACCTCGCGGCTCACCGGCAGCACGGCCTCCTGCCCGCTCAGCGGTTCGCGCAAGATGTTGGAGAAGAACCCCGATGCCGCCGCGTTCGGTTTGCCCGGCCGCACCACGATCGTCGGCAGCCGGATCCCCACGCCATCGACAAATCCCTTGCGCGAATAGTCGTTGAGCAGCAGCTCCGAAATCGCCTTCTGCGTGCCGTAGCTCGTCAGCGGCGTCGAGAAATAGTCGTCCGCGATTGCCTCCGGGAACGGGGCGCCGAACACCGCGATCGAGGACGTGAACACCAGCCGCGGCACATAAGGCGCCTTCAGTCCCTCCTGCCGGATCGCTTCGAGCAGATAGCGCGTGCCGTCGAGGTTGATCCGGTAGCCCTTCTCGAAATCGGCTTCCGCCTCGCCCGAAACGATCGCCGCGAGGTGGAAGATCAGCTCCGGTCGCCCCGCCACCAGCGTGGTCGCCACACCCACCGCGCTCAAATCGGCCGCCAGCGTCTCCATCGCGCCGGCGAAGCGCGGCGCGTCGGGCCGCACCACATCGGCCAGCGTCAGTTTCTCGATCGGCCGTCCGCCAACCTTGCCGGCCTTGATCAGCGCCGCCGTGAGCTTCCGGCCCACCATGCCGGCGGCCCCAATAATCAGGATATGCAAATCGTCCTCCGCAGTCGGTGCAAACCTACTCGCTCGCACGTCCCGCGCAATTACGACTTCCCGGTCAGCGCGTCGATCATCTGATTGAGGGTCGGCAGCAGATTGCCGAAGATCGACGCGTCCGGATCGTTCCCGGCCGTGAGTACCTGCAGCGCGGTCGTCGCGGTATCGCGCGCTTCCTCGAGCCGCGGCACGTCGTCGCCCGGCACCGCCGTCTTGAGCAGCGTCGAGACGATATTGAGCTCGGTGTCGCCCCACGTGCTCAGATCCGATTGCGGCGTCACCACCTGCTCGGCGGCGCGATAAGCCGCCACCGCCTGATCCACCGAGGCGGGATCGTGATCGTAGTCGACGCGGTCCGACCACACATTGCCGAGCTTGATTTGGAGCTCCGACCAATCACCCGGCGATTGTGCCTGCGGCGTCAGCGCGATCGCCCGCTCGAGCAGGTCGGTCGCCTCGCTGAGCGGCGCGGCGGTCTTGCTTACGCTGGCATAGAGCCGCAGCGTCGCCGCGAGATTGCCTGCCGAGATCGACCATTGCACCGGCGTGCGAACGGGATCGTGCACTTCGAGCACGCTGCGAAACGCGCTGACCGCGGCCCCAAAATCGGCGGCGGAATTGGTCAGCCGGCCGCGCTCCTGATAGGCGGCACCCAGCGCGTGCTCGATCATCGCCCAGTCGAGCGGACTGTCCGTCCGCGACCGCGAGGCGACCGCCGCCTCCAGCGAAGTGATCGCGTCGCCCACAATGCCCTCGGCCTTCGCGATCGCCGCGGCGACTTCGGGGATATGCTCGACATCAGTGTTGCCCGCTTGGATCGCGGCCGTCTGCACATGCCCGGTTGCGGCGTAGATGGCCTGTGCAAGCTCGGTCTGCGAGCCGCCGCGATTGCTCTCGACCGTCGCCCATCGCGCCGGATTGGCGTCGCGCGTATAGACCTCGAGCGCCGCATCGAACGCCGCCACGGACTGCTGCAGCAGATCGATGTCGTCGGTCTGCCGGCCGAGATCGTAGAGCACGTTGCCAAGATTGTTCTGCGTCGCCGCCCAGCGGTCCGGCGAGCCGTCGCGCGTTTCAACGCTCAGTGCCTCGTTGAACGAGCCGATCGCCTGCTTGAGCGCTGCCGCATCGCCCAGATGGCTGCCGAGCAGCGCCTCGGCCGCGCCCGTGCGGTCCCGCAGCCGGCCCCAGTCTTCCGCGTCCGTATCCTTCGGCGCCAAAGCCTCGGCGTCCGTATAGGCCGCGAGGGCATCGGCGAGCGCACCGTTGTCGCCCAGATAATAGCCTTGGTCGGTCAGCGCATCGCCCTGCCCGATCTTGAACGTCACGGCGAGGCCCTTGTCCCAGTCCTTGACCGCCTCGAACGCCTTTCCATAAAGCGCCGCGGCCTTGAGATGATCGAAGTTGAGCGACGCCGTCGCCGCGTTGGCCGCGTAGGTATTACCGATGTCGATCATGTCCTGCTTGAGCTGCGCCGCCTCCTTCTGCTTGTCGCTCAACAGGTCATCGGCGCGCTCCGAGGCCGCGTCGCGATATTTGAGCGCGAGCGCCATCGCCCCCTGTCCTTGCGCCTCGTCTGCGAGCTTGCCGAGCCGCGCCAGCTCATTGTCTGAGCTCACCGGCGGTGGATGGTCCGCGATCAGCTCCTTGAGCTTGTCCGCTCCTTTCTGCAGCTGCTGCTGCAGGTCGCCATCGTCCGGGCTCGCCTTGACGCCGAGTGCATCCAGCATGCCGTAAAGCCCGTCGAGCGGCACGTGGTCCTGCCCCGCCAGCTGCTCGACATATTTCTGCGTCGCCGGCGGCGTGTCGGCGATCGACAGCAGCAGCTTGCGGCGTCCATCGGTGATCGCCGCCTGATCCGGATCGGCCGCCGCAGCCGGTTGCCCGAAGCTGAGCACCTTGCGCAGCGACGAGTTCACCCACGGCAATTGCTGCGCGTGCGTGTTGAGATAGACCTCCTCGCTCACCATCGTCATCACATCGCCAAAGCTGTAGCCGCCCGCCGCCAGATGCTTGAGCAGCGCCGCGGCATAGGGCGAATTGGCGTCGCCCGGCGCGCCATCGAGCGCCGGCTCCCCGGGCGAGGCCGCAAAGCCGACGATCATCCCGAGATCGGTCGGCGGCACATTGGCCTTGGCGACCGGCGCCGGCCCGCGCAGCACGCCCAGCCCGGTCTCCGAAGCGGCGACCGGCGCACTTGTCCCCGGTGGCTCGATCATCGTTCCAGCCGGAAACGCACCGGTGCGACAGGCGTCGAGCAGCACGATGGTGATCGGCACGGCCTTGGCCAGCTGGTTGAGCAGCCCCGAGACCGGCAGCAGCGTTTCGCCCGCTCGCTGCGGCGTCGAAAGGTCCGCGTCGACCGGCACCAGATAGTCCTCGCCGCCCGCTTCGATGCCGTGGCCCGAATAATAGACGATCGCCACATCCGCGTCGGCGGCATCCTCGATGAAGCGCGAGATCTTCTGCTTGAGCTTGGCCCCGTCGCCGTCGAGCACGCGCGTCACGTCGAACCCGAGCTGGTCGAGCAGCTGGTCGATGGCCCGCGCGTCGTTGGGCGGATTGGCAAGCTTGGGCAGGCTCGCATAGTCCGACTGCCCGATCACCAGCGCCACCCCGTGCAGCGCCGGGCCATCAGCGCGGGCCGGCAGTCCCGTAAAGAAGAGAACCGCCAGCCCGGCGATGAGAAGCGATGCGAGTCGGACCGCTCGCATCGCCCTATTGGTCGAGCGTCGTCACCAGCTTGGCGCTGATGTGCTGCGCTCCCGAATGCAGCACGCCGTCGCGCAGGCTCGACAGAAAATCGCGCAGGCTCTCGCCGTCGCTGAAACCGTCGATCAGCTGCGTGTCCGAAGCCACCACCAGCAGCGATTGCGCGTCCTTGTCGGCGAGCCCGCTGAGGGTCGTGGCGGCGATCGTGCCGGCCGGCTTGAGGCCGGCCACATCGTGCACCGTTCCGTCCTTGTCGAAGCTCACGGCATAGACATACTTCGCCGCGGGCGCGCTCAGCGTCACCGCATGTGCGCCGTCCGTCGCCGCGGCAATCGTCGTCGTCGGCGCGCTGTCGCCGCCGAGCCGATCGCCCAGCGTCAGTCGCGTTTCACACAGCGGCCACGGTGCCACCTCGACGCCGCTGACATCCGCATCGGCGCCGATCTGCACCTTGATGGCGTCGATGTCCGTCGCCGCGCCGACGAAGCCTGTGGCCACCAGTTTGCCGCCGGCGCCCTTGCGCACCTCGACCTTGCCGCACCACAGGCCGCTGAGCTCCACCGGTCCGTGCGCGCTCGCCGATCCCACGTTGGGTCCGGTCTGCAGCACCGGTCCCGTGGTGTTGAGCACATCCGAGCGGAAATCGGCGGGAGCCAGCGTGATCTGCGGATCGCCCGGCATCCGCATCACCAGCGGCGGCTCATCAAAGCGGTTGAGCGCCGTCTGGTAGGAAATGCGCCCGAACCCGTTTTGACCCCACTCGGCGCTCCAGGAGTTGATGAACTTGAACTCCTGCAACTGGTCGTCATAGCCGATCAGCACGAACTCGTGCCCCTCATAGGGCGCCTTCGGATCGGGCCGGCCGGCATTCCACACCCCCGCGCCCGTCGGCCCCTGCATGTATTGGAAGTCGTCGTCGATATCGGCGCCGACAATAACCGGATTGCCCTGCGCCAGTTCGGACTTCACCTGCTCCGGCGTCGTCAGCTTTTCGAAGCCGGCAATCTTGAAGTCCGTGCCCTTTGCCCGATCGGCTGCCGACAGCGTCGGGCAGGCATCGGCAGCATCGCGGCCGTCATAGGGGAAATCGGCGAGCGAGCCGACCCCCTGCTCCATCAGCGTCAGCGCATCGGTCGCGCTCGAGCCGCCCCCGCACGGATCGTCCGCATTGGGACCCGCCTGGTGGATGACGTCATAGATGAACGCCGGGCTCGGAATGTTGTGCGGGTCGGAGATGTCGCGGTGCTCGACCACCTCGGCGTAATAGGCCCGCGCCGCAAAGCCCGTGGACCACGCGACGCACGAGCCCTGGTGCCCCTGGTCGCCGATCGCCGGGAAATAGTTGGAGAGATCGACCGCCACCGGCCGGAACGCACGATAGTCAGGCGCCGTCGGAATCTTGGCCAGCACCTCGGGCGAGATCTTGAGCGCCCCGGTCGGATGCGTGGGCAGCGATTGCGTCTGCGGCGCCACCCCGAACTGCTGCTGCGACTGCGCCAGCACCGGCCCCGCCGCCATCGTCAGGATCGCGAGCGTGAGGCCGCTGGTGAATGAAAGCCGTGTCATCATCCCGTTCCTCATTTCCGCTGATCCGCGATCCACTGATAGGTGACGGCGCTGATCCGCGCCGACATCCGAATCGGCGATCCGTCTGCCGCGGCCTCGAGCACCATGCCGGTGACGAACCTGTTCTTCTTGCTGTCGACCACGAAGAACGGGCTGCCCCACGGCCCCGCCTGGCACGGCGCTGCCTGCGCCGAGCTGCGCGACATCATCTGCAGCACCAACGGGCACGTCGTCGTCGATTGTTCCGCCTCCTGCCCGGTCGCGCCGTAGGTCACCGCGTTGGGCGAATAGGCCTTGTTGAGGTCGGTCTGGAAGCCGAGCCAGCCGATCTGGTTGCCGATCGGCTGCGCGAGGTGGATCACTCCGACGCCGAACGGGTCGGTGCCATAGCTCGAAACCGTTCCGCTGCTGTCGATGAACTGCTGCATCACGTTGGCGGAGTCGGCGTCGATCAGCCCATATGGGGCGCTGCTGTCCTCGGCCCCGGGAATGAAATCGACCTTGTCGGCCCAGACCGGATTGCCCTCGGCGCCCCAGAGGCACGACGCGGCGGTGATCACCGTCGATGGCCCGATCAGCGTACCGGTGCAGGGATAGGTGTGTGGCCCGTAGGTCACCTCCACCACGCCGATCGCGCGATAGGGATAGACGCTGGTGTCTGCAACCGCCGCGAGGGCCGGTGGCGCACCGGTGACCGGCGGCAGCGCGCCGGCGACCGCCGCACCGCCCGTGCCTTCGGACTTCATCGCATCGAGCAACGCAGCTGACGCCGGCGTCGACGTCTCGGTCCCACCGAACACCTTCGTCGCGGTGGCAAGCCCCGCCACTGTCGGTGCGGACTCGAGGCCGAGATCGCGCGTCGGCCCCGCCTTGACCGGCGGGAAGGCGATGCTCTTCGGAAGGCTCGCCGCGGCTCCCGCCGGACTGGCCGCGCCCTCATTGCCTGGTGTGGATTGCGCAAGGGCGGGCAGCACGGCCAGCCCAATCAAAGCCGTTGCCGCAGTCAGCGGCACGAGCCAGTTACGTCGCATGGAACTCCCCCAATTAAAGTCCTGCAAGCAAAGTCATATTGCCGTGCCATTGGGCATCGGGCAATTGTCAAATTGATTGTCGATCACGACGGCAAGTTGACCGCTTTCTCCATTCTCAAAGGTGCTTTTGCGGCCCTCGCCGCGACTTTGCGGCGAGTTTGGGTTTGAGTCCATCTCGGCAATCGGCTAGCCACAATCGCCGCAACCAAGCCGGCGGGGGACCATCCGAAAAATGCCCGAGACCGAGGCTCGCATCGCCGCGCTGCCGATCTGGTCGGGCACCCCAATACTCGCGCCGTTGAGCGGCGGCATCTCCAATCTGAGCTTCACGGCGACCGACCGCTCCGGCAAGTACGTCGTGCGCGTCACCCGTGATTTCCCCTTCCATCACGTTTTCCGCGACCGCGAGGTGATGGTCTCGCGCGCCGCCCACGCCGCCGGCTTCGCGCCCGAGATCGTCCACGCCGAGCCGGGACTGATGGTGTCCCGCTTCATCGAGGGACGCGTGCTGACGGCCGCCGACCTGCGCGCCAATGTCCCGCGCATCGCCCAGTTCCTTCATCGCTTCCACCACAACATGCCGCCTTACGTGTCGGGCTCGGGCTTCATCTTCTGGGTCTTTCACGTGAACCGCGACTATCTGCGACGGCTGCGCGAAGATGGTCGTGCGGGCGATTTCGACCGCTGGCTCGCCATCAATGCCGAGCTCGAAACCGCGCAGGTCGCGCTTCCCATCGCCTTCGGGCATCACGACCTGCTGCCCGCCAACCTCATCGACGACGGCAGGCGTCTCTGGCTGATCGACTACGAATACGCGGGTTTCGGCACGGCCATGTTCGACCTCGCCAATCTGAGCTCGAACAACGGCTTCACCGCCGAGCAGTCGACCATTCTGCTCGAATCCTATTTCGAAGCCCTCCCCTCGCCCGCCCTCGCCAAGTCGCACGTCGCGATGGAAGCGGCCTCTCTCCTGCGCGAAGCGCTGTGGTCGCTGGTGAGCGTCGGCCGGCTCGATCGGCCCGGGGTCGACTACGAGGCCTATGCCAACGAGAACTTCGTGAAGCTCGACGCTGCCCTCGCCGCCTACCGCGAAAGGTTCGGCGCATGACCCTCCCGGCCCACGCACAAATCGTCGTCATCGGCGGCGGCATCATCGGCTGCTCCACAGCCTATCATCTCGCGAAGGAGCATAAGGCGAACGTCGTTCTGCTTGAGCAGGGCAAGCTGACCTCCGGTTCGACCTGGCACGCCGCAGGCCTCGTTGGCCAGCTCCGCTCATCCGCCTCGATCACCCAGGTGCTGAAGCGCTCGGTCGAACTCTACAAGACCCTCGAGGCCGAGACCGGGCTCGCCACCGGCTGGAAGATGACCGGCTGCCTCCGCCTCGCCACCACGCCTGACCGCTGGACCGAGTTCAAGCGTCTCGCCACCACCGCCCGCAGCTTCGGCATGGCGATGGAGCTGATCTCGCCCGCCGAGGTCAAGCGCATGTGGCCGCTGATGAACGTCGATGACCTCATCGGCGCGTCGTGGTTACCGACCGACGGCCAGGCCTCGCCCTCCGACATCACCCAGTCGCTCGCCCGCGGCGCCCGCATGCACGGCGCCAACATCATCGAAGGCGTCCGCGTCACCGGCTTCGAGATGGATGGCGCGCGCATCAAGGCGATCCTCACCACGCAAGGCCGCATCGCCTGCGACACCGTTATCAACTGCGGCGGCCAGTGGGCCCGCGAAATCGGCGCCATGGCCGGCATCAACGTGCCGCTACAGCCGGTCAAGCACCAGTACATCGTGACGGAAAAGATCGACGGCCTCGCCACCGATGTGCCGACCATCCGCGACCCCGATCGCCGCACCTATTTCAAGGAAGAGGTCGGCGGCCTCGTGATGGGCGGCTACGAGCCCGATCCGATCGCCTGGACCACCGGCGACATTCCGCGCCCGTTCGAGTTCCAGCTCTTCGACGACGACTGGGACCACTTCGCCCAGCACCTTGAGCAGGCCATCGCCCGCGTTCCGGCGCTCGAAACCGCCGGCGTCCGCCAGATGATCAACGGCCCCGAGAGCTTCACGCCCGACGGCAACTTCATCCTCGGCGCTGCGCCCGAATGCGCCAACATGTATGTCGGCGCCGGATTCAACGCCTTCGGCATCGCCAGCGCCGGCGGCGCCGGCTGGGCGCTCGCCGAATGGGCCGTGCGCGGCGAAGCTCCGCTCGACCTCTGGGTCGTCGACATCCGCCGCTTCTCCGCGTTGCACCGCGACAGCGACTGGGTCCGCCACCGCACCCTCGAAGCCTATGGCAAGCACTACACAATCGCCTTCCCGCACGAGGAATACGAGTCCGGCCGCAACCGCATCGTCTCCCCGCTCTATGATCGCCTGAAGGCCCGCGGCGCGGTCTTCGGCTCAAAGCTCGGCTGGGAGCGTCCCAACTGGTTCGCCCCCGCCGGGACTGAGCCGCGCGATGTCTACTCGATGGGCCGCCAGAACTGGTTCGACGCTGTCGGCGACGAGCATCGACACGTCCGCGAGAAGGTCGGCTTGTTCGATCAGAGCTCGTTCGCGAAGTTCGAAGTCATTGGCAATCAGGTCGGCGCGGCCCTGAACTGGGTCGCCGCCAACAACGTTGACAAGCCTGAGGGCCGCCTGACCTACACGCAAATGCTGAACTCGCGCGGCGGTATCGAGTGCGATCTGACTGTGTCCATACTCGACGAGACCCGCGCCTTCGTTGTTACGGGAACGGGCTTCCATACGCACGACAGCGCCTGGATTCGAGAGCGTCTGCCTTCCGGCCTCTCCGCTACCCTCGTCGACGTCACCGAAGAATTCGGCACACTGAGCCTCATGGGGCCATTCGCCCGTGACGTGCTTGCCCCGCTCACCAACGCCGACGTTTCCAATACCGCCTTCCCTTTTGGCCATGCACGTATCATTTCCATAGCGGGCGAGCGTGTGCGGGCTCTCCGCGTCACCTATGTCGGCGAACTCGGGTGGGAGTTACACGTGCCATGGAACGGCATGGCGCGGGTCTACGACGCACTGATGGACACTGGCGATCACCTCGGTATCCGCCCCGTCGGCTATCGCGCGCTCGAATCCCTAAGGCTTGAAAAGGGCTATCGCGCCTGGGGCTCTGACATCACTCCAAACGACACGCCTTTCGAGGCCGGTCTCGGCTGGGCCGTGAAGCTCAAATCCAACACACCCTTCATCGGCCGTGACGCGCTGCTCGCTCTGCAAGACAAGCCGCTGAAGAAACGTCTTGCCACCTTCACTACCGATCGTGAGGACGTCGTTCTACTCGGCCGCGAGACCATCCTCCGCAATGGCGAATTTGCCGGCTACCTGACCTCGGGCGGCTACGGCTACACCATTGGCAAGCCGATTGGGCTGGGCTATGTGCGCCAACCGGAGCCGGAGACGGGCCGCTACGAGCTGGTCGTCGCCAACGAGACCGTGGCCGCGACCATCGGTTTCGAGCCGCTCTACGATCCGCAGAATCTGAAGGTCAAGGCGTGAAAGTTCTGGTTGCCGTCAAGCGCGTCGTCGACGCCAATTTCCGCGTGCGCGTGAAGCCCGACGGCTCGGGCGTCGACATCGACAACGCCAAGATGGCAATGAACCCCTTCGACGAGATCGCCGTCGAAGAAGCGGTTCGCCTCAAGGAGCGTGACAGTTCCTGGGAGATCGTCACGGTGTCGATCGGCCCCGCCAAGGCCGAGGACACCCTGCGCCAGGCCCTCGCAATGGGCGCCGACCGCGCCATTCATGTCGTCCACGACGGCACAACCGAGCCGCTCGGCGTCGCCAAGGCCTTGGCAGCAATAACAAAAACCGAGGCGCCCGACCTCATCCTCCTCGGCAAGCAAGCCATCGACGACGATGCGAACCAGACCGGCCAGATGCTCGCCGCCCTCCTCGGCTGTGGTCAGGCCACGTTCGCCAGCAAACTCGTGGTGGCCAACGGCAACGCCACTGTTACACGTGAAGTCGATGGCGGCCTGCAGACCATCGAGCTGCCGCTGCCCGCGATCGTCACCGCCGACCTGCGCCTCAACACTCCGCGCTTCACCGCGCTGCCCAACATCATCAAGGCCAGGTCGAAGCCGCTCGCCAGGACCAGCGCCGCCGATCTGGGCGTCGATCTCGCGCCCCGGCTCAAGACCCTCAAGGTCGAGGACCCGCCACCGCGCAAAGCGGGCGTGATGGTCGCTTCAGTCGCTGAGCTCGTCGCAAAACTCCGCGCTGCCGAGGTGCTTCCGTGACCACGCTCCTCATCGGCGACGGCGCCGCCACCTCGCATGCCCTCACCGCGGCATTGCAGCTCGGTAGCGACGTCCACATCCTCGAGGCGCCCCCCAACGCCCTCGCCGGGCCGCTCGCGCACCTCATCGCCTCTCTCTCGGGCTACGATGCGATCGTTGCGCCCGCGACCTCCACCGGCAAGGACCTCCTTCCGCGCGTCGCGGCCCTGCTCAACGTCATGCAGGTGTCCGAGGTCATCGAGATCGTCGCGCCTGACACCTTCAAGCGCCCGACCTATGCCGGCAACGCCATCGAGACCGTGCAGACCACCGATCGCGTCCGTGTCATCACCGTCCGCGCGTCGGCCTTTCCGCCGACCCCGCTCGACGGCGTCGCAACCATCGCCCCCGTCGCCCCCGTCGCCCCCGTCGCCCCGGCGCCCGCGCTCGCCCGCATCGTCTCGGAGGACGCTCGGAAAGCGTCGGGCCCTGAACTTGGCTCTGCAAAGGTCGTCGTCTCCGGCGGCCGCGCCTTCGGCAGCAAGGAGAAGTTTGACGCGCTCCTCCTCCCTCTCGCGCAAAAGCTCAACGCCGCCATCGGCGCTTCGCGCGCTGCTGTGGATTCCGGCTATGCCGCCAACGATCTCCAGGTCGGCCAGACCGGCAAGATCGTCGCCCCCGACCTCTACATCGCGGTCGGCATTTCCGGCGCCATCCAGCACCTCGCCGGCATGAAGTCGAGCAAGGTGATCGTCGCTATCAACTCCGACCCGGCTGCCCCGATCTTCGCCGTCGCCGACTACGGCCTCGTCGGCGACCTCAACACGATCCTGCCCGAGCTCACCGCCGCGCTCTGAACTAGACCGCGACGCCGATCTCCCGCCCGACCTTACGGATATGGTCGCGTCCGCGATCGTATTCCGGCCTCTCGAAATGCTCGAGCATCAGCGGCACGTCGCGGCTCAGCGCATTGAGCTCGCGGAGATAGGCCCGATAGTCGAGCATCCCCTCGCCCGGCGGCACCTCGTCCATATGGAACGAAATTCGCCCCGGGCCACCCTTCATCACGATGTCCTTGGCATGGGCCGAGACCACATACGGCCCGAGCAGTGCGAACGCCTCGCGCAGCATGCGCGGCGTATCGAAATAGAACTGCGGCGAGGTAATCATGTTGGCCGCGTCGATATGTGCCGCGAACTGCGGCCGGTCGACGGCCTCGATCAAATCGAGATAGCCCTGCGGCGTGCCCGTGACGAGCCACGGCACCATCTCAAGCGAGAACTTCGTGCGCTTGGGCTTGACCGCGTCGATGAGGGACCGCGCCGTTTCGACCGCTCGCGTAAATCCCTCCTCGCCCAGATTACCCGGGTGCGGCCCGTAGTCGTAATTGTCGCTGAGTTGCCAGGGATCGCCCGCGTGGCCGACGGTGCCGTGGAAAGCAACGCAAGCGACCACACCCATCTCGTCGGCAGCCGCCAGCGTATCCGTCGCGAACTGCAGGTTCGCTTTGCGAGTTGCTCCGTCGTGCGCGATGAGATTCTTCCAGGCACCAGCCTCGCCGATGATCACCCCGGCCCTAGCGGCCGCCGCGACCAGCGCCTTGATCGCCGGGTCGCCCGGCAGCAGCGGCGGCGCGTAGATCGCGGCGTAGCCCTCCTCAACGTATTGCCGCACATAGGCTTCGGGGTCGCCTGTGTACTCCACCCCGTAGCGTCCGAGCTTGATCGCCATGTCGTCCTCCGCCGCTATGAGAGCGGGAGTGCCGGCGATCCTGTCAAGCTCGCGGTCAGCCCTTGAAGGTATTCGCGGCGATCGAAGCCGGCTTCATCTCGATCGAGAACCCCGGCCGCGTCGGCGGCATATACGCCGCATGCTCGATCACGCACGGGTCGACAAAGTGCTCGTGCAGATGATCGACATATTCGATCACCCGCCCATCCTTGCTGCCGCTCACAGCGATATAGTCGATCATCGACAGGTGCTGCACATACTCGCAGAGCCCGACGCCCCCCGCATGCGGCCACACCGGCAGCCCGTATTTCGCCGCCATTACCAGCACGCTCAGCACTTCGTTGAGGCCGCCGATCCGGCAGGCGTCGATTTGCACGATGTCGATCGCCCCACGCGTGATGAACTGCTTGAACAGAATCCTGTTCTGGCACATCTCGCCGGTCGCAACCTTGACCGGCTTCACCGCTTCACGCACCTTGCGGTGTCCCTCGACGTCATCGGGGCTGGTCGGCTCCTCGATGAAATACGGATTGAACCGCTTGAGCGCGCCGACCCATTCGATCGCCTGCCCCACTTCCCACACCTGGTTCGCATCGATCAGCAGCCTGCGGTCCGGCCCCATGATCGACCGCACGATCTCGAGCCGGCGGATGTCGTCGTCGAGGTCGCGCCCCACCTTCATCTTGATGTGCGTGAAGCCCTCCGCGACCGCCTCGGTCACCAGCCGCGTCAGTTTCTCGTTCGAATAGCCGAGCCACCCCGCCGAGGTCGTGTAGCAGGGATAGCCGTTGGCCCTCAGCTCTGCGATCCGCTCGGCCTTGCCCGCTTCCGCCTTGCGGAAGATGGCGAGCGCCTCGTCCGGCGTGATCGCGTCGGTCAGGTAGCGGAAGTCGATGATCGAAACGAGTTGCTCCGGGCTCATCTCGCCGACCAGCTGCCACACCGGCTTGCTGGCGGCCTTCGCCAGCAGGTCCCACACGGCATTGACCACCGCGCCGGTCGCAAGATGCATCGCGCCCTTGTCCGGCCCGATCCACCTCAGCTGGCTGTCGCTCGTGATGTGCCGCCAGAAGCGGCCCGGGTTCTCGGCAATCCATTCGGTCGTGAGGCCGACCACTCGGCTGCGCAACGCCTCGATCGCGGCCACGACCACTTCATTGCCGCGCCCGATCGTGAAGGTCAGGCCGTGGCCCGCATGTGCGCCATCGGTGCCCAGCACCACATAGGCCGCCGAGTAGTCCGGGTCCGGGTTCATCGCGTCCGACCCGTCGAGCGCGCTCGACGTCGGAAAGCGCAGATCGTGAGTTTCCAGCGACGTGATGCGCATGGGCGAGCCCGATCGTTAGAATGTCAGCCCCGTTCGCCCTAAAGCCGGCTTCGCGTCAAGCTGATTTTTGCGCATAAAATTCACCGCGAGCCCCGTGACTGGCGCTTGACAGCGGACCGCGGCGAGTGCGCCTTCCGACCCGGCGCCGGCCCAGCAAGCGCCCTCAGGACCAATAGATATGCGCATCATTGATACCCACCTCCACCTCGTCTATCTCGACAAATTTCGCTATCCGTGGCTCGACGCCGAGCCGCCCCTCAACCGCCAATGGGACTGGCCGTCCTACTGGGCCGAGGCGTCGGCACTGGGCATCGACACCGCAATCCACATGGAGGTCGACGCCCTCCAGCAGCAGGCTGAGGCCGAGGCCGCCTTCGTCCTCGGGCTCGACCCTCATATCGCCGGCGCGATTGCGCAGGCCCGTCCCGAATCCGCGGATTTTCCCGCCCTGCTCGAGCGCCTCGCCGCCAACCCCGGGGTCAAGGGCGTCCGCCGCCTGCTACAGAACAATCCCGACGAACTCTCCGCCGGCGAGACCTTTCGCGCCAATGTCCGCCGCATCGCCGCGCACCGCATGACCTTCGACCTCTGCCTGCTGCCGCCACAGCTACCGGTCGCCACGGCGCTCGCCGCCGCCTGCCCCGATGTCCAGTTCGTCCTCGATCACTGCGGCAACCCGCCGATCGCGAGTGGCGACATTGCCAGCTGGCGCCGCGACCTTGCGGCGCTCGCCAAGCTGCCGAACGTCTCCGGCAAGATTTCGGGTATCATCATCCACGCCCCCAAGGGCTGGACCGCGGAAACCCTGCATCCCGCCGTCGAGCATGTCATCGAGAGCTTCGGCTGGGACCGCGTCGTCTTCGGCTCAGATCGCCCGGTGCTCACCCTCAACGGCACGCTCACCCAATGGGTGGAGGCCCTGAAGGACATCGTCAGCAAGGCGAGCACCACCGAGCAGGAAAAGCTGTTCTTCCGCAATGCCGAACGGATTTACCGCCTGTAGCGCCGGCGGACGCTACGTCGCGGTTCCGACCCCCGCGCCCTGCGGGATCAGATCCTCGGGGATATCGTCGAAGCTCGCATAGTTCATGCTGTAGAGCCGTGCGTAGAGGCCGCCGAGCTTCATCAGCTCGTCATGCGCTCCTTGCTCGATCAGAACACCGTTCTGCAGCACGAGAATGCGGTCGGCATTGCGGATGGTCGCCAGCCGATGCGCGATTACGAGCCCCGTGCGGCCCTTGAGCAGCACCTTGAGGGCATTCTGAATCTGCAGCTCGGTGTAGCTGTCGATCGACGCCGTCGCTTCGTCGAGCACCAGGATCTTCGCGTCCTGCACCAGCGCCCGCGCGAAGCTGATGAGCTGCCGTTGCCCGAGCGAGATATTGCCGCCGCGCTGCTCGAGCTTGGTGTCGTATCCGTTCGGCAGCGCCATGATGAAGTCGTGGGCGCCGACGGCCTTGGCCGCTTCCACCACTTGCTCGAACGACGCCTCCGTCCGCGCATAGCGGATGTTTTCGACCACCGTGCCGGTGAACAGGAACGGTTCCTGCAGCACCATGGCGATCGAATTGCCGAGCGAGTCCTGGGTTACATCGCGCACGTCGTGGCCGCCCACCAGCACCTCTCCCGACCACACGTCGTAAAAGCGATGGATCAGCGCCATCGAGGACGTTTTGCCTGAACCGGTCGGCCCGACCAGCGCCACCGTCTCGCCGGGCTTCACCTTGAACGAGACGTCCTTGAGCACCGGCTGGTCCTTGCGGTAGCCGAAGGTCACGTTGCGGAACTCGACCGAGCCATCCATGTCGGGCTTCAGGGCCACCGCGCCCGGCTTGTCCTGGATATCGACCGGCACGTCGAGCACTTCGGTGATCCGCTGACCCGAGGCCATGGCGCGCTGCATCACCGAATATTGCATGGTGAGCGAGCGGATCGGATCGAAAAAGCGCTGGATGTAGAACAGGAACGCCACCATCACGCCGAGCCCGAGCTGGTGGTTGAGCACCATCTCACCGCCGATCACGATCACCGTCGCCATCGAGATACCGGTCAGCGTGTCGACGATCGGGATCGTCACCTGCGCGAACTTGGCCGCGCGCAGATGCGCTCGCAAATTGGTGTGCGACTTCTCGTCGTAGAGGTCGAAATTCACCCGCTGCCGGTTGAGGCTCTGTACGGTGCGCACACCGTTGATGCCCTCGGCCAGCGCACCATTGGCGCGCGAGTTGGTTTCGTGCGCCGCCATGAAGCTGCGCTTGGCCGGCGGCAGCCAGAAAAAGCGGATCACCAGCAGCGTCGGCATCGTCGCCATCGTCAGCAGCCCAAGCCTGAGGTCGAGTGCACACAGGACGATGAAGATGCCGAACAGCAGCACGATGTCGCCGACCGACATGACGGAGGTCTCGAGGAACTCCTGCATCGAGTTGACGTCGCCCTGCAGCCGCGACATCAGCCGCCCGACCTCGGTCTTGTCCATCCAGCCCAGCGACACGCGCTGCAGCTGCGCCATCATCGCTCGGCGCATGTCGAACAGCACGTGCTCGGCGACCCCACCCACCACCGTCTCCTGGATGAAGCTCGCGCCGTAGTTGATGCAGATCACCACCGCGAACGCCGCGATGCAGAGCGCCAGCACGTGCCCGTCCGCACCCTTGGCCATGCCGTTGTCGATCGCAAAGCGGATGATCAGCGGAATGGCGAGATTGGTGAACGTGAAGGTCAGCACCGCAGCCACCGACAGGACCAGCTTGCTCCGGTACGGGCCGACAAAGGCCCAGATGCGGCGAATGATCTTGGGGTCGTACGCCTTGCCGAAGACCTCTTCGTCCTCGCGGTGCGAGCCCACCACCGCCTTGGCCGGGCGGCGGCTGCGGTCCTCGTCATCGCCGAGATCCATCGCCTGCGTCGAGCTCATCTCACTCCCCCGCCAGCAGCGGCAGGTCGGTATCGGGCCGTACCTGCAAGTCGTAGAGCGCCTTGTAGCGCCCGCCCCGCGCCAGCAGTTCGAGATGCGTGCCGCGCTCAACCACCTGCCCGTCGTCGAGGAACAGTATCTGGTCGGCATGCATCAGCGAGCTCAGCCGGTGCGCGATGATGATCGTCACGCGGCCTTCCGAGAACTTGCGCATCGCAATGCGGATGCGCTGCTCGGTGGCGGCGTCGATCGCCGCGGTCGAATCGTCGAACACCAGCACCGCCGGCTTCAGCACCAAGCTGCGCGCAATCGTCAGGCGCTGCCGCTGCCCGCCGCTCAGCGACACGCCGCGTTCACCAACGATCGTGTCGTACCCGGCCGGCAGGCCCACCACGTAATTGTGGAGCTGTGCCGAGTCGGCGGCCCGCTCGATCCGCTGTTCCTTCGCCCACGGATTGCCATAGGCGATGTTGTTCTCGATCGTCGTGGTGAACAGGAACGAATCCTGCTGCACCACCGCCACATGGCTGCGCAACGAATCCAGCGTCACCTCGGCGACGTTCTGCCCGTCGATCCGGATAGCCCCGCTCGACACGTCGTAATAGCGCGGGATCAGGTGGACGAGCGTCGACTTCCCGCTGCCGGGCGGCCCGACCAGCGCAATGGTCTGCCCGCGCTTGGCATTAAAACTCACATCCTTGATCACGTCGCGCGTCGTGCCCGGATAGCGGAAGCTCACATGCTCGAAGCTCAAATCGCCGTTCGTGATCTTCAGCGCCGGCGCCGCCGGCCGATCCTTCACCGCGAGCTCGAGGTCGAGCAGCGCAAAGAGCCTCATCCCGCAGGTCGCGCCACGCGCGATCGCGTTGACCAGCAGGCCCAGCTGCCGCACCGGCATCTGCAGGATCGTCATGAACGTAAGGAACTGCGCCAGCGTCCCTACCGTGATCTCGCCGGCCATCACCTTCTGTCCGCCCACCCACAGCACCAGCCCCATCGCGATGAAGTAGGAAAAGTTCATCGCCGCCGTGCTCTTCACGCGGATCGCGACGCGCTCATGGGCAAGCTCCAGTGCGTGTTCCGAGGTCTCCTCGAACTTTTCGAGCTCATGCTCCTGTGCAGCGAAGGCGCGCACCACGCGGATGCCGCCGAGGTTCTCCTCCATTACGCGCGACATCACCGTCAGCCGGTCCTGCAGCTCGAGCCAGGTGGCGCGCAGTTTGAGCTGCGCCTTCGACGAGTTCCAGCCGATGAACGGCACAAAGCTGAGGCTCAACAGCCCCAGCAGCCAGTCGGTCGAGATCAGCAGATACGCGCCGACCCCGATCAGCACCGCGAGCAGGATGAAACGCACCGTCGCCGTCGCGAAGAACATCCGCACGCCGTCGATATCGAGGATGCCCAGCGTAATCAGGTCGCCCGAATGCATGCGGTCATGGAACGAGAAGCTGAGCTGCTGCAGCTTCTCGTATGCCGCGAGCCTCAGTTCATAGGCGGCATAGTGGCCGACGCTCTCACTGTAATAGTTCTGCAGCAGCGTGAAGATGCCGCGCCCCATGCTCACCACGAGCAGCAGCGTGGCCGTGGCCCAGAGGCTCTGCTGCACGGCCCCCGCATCCGATCCCAGGATTCCCTGCGCCTGATCGACTGCATGCCCGAGCAGGCGGGGCACCATCAACTGAAGCGTCGCCGCGATGAAGGTCGACACGATGCAGACCGTCGCCTGCCAAGGGTGCCGCAGGTTGAGGCGCGTGATGCGCCACAGCGTTCCCACCCCCTTGCCCCAGCTCGCCTTGGCGACGTGAGAAAAGGCATTGGCGCGCCGCTTGGCGCTGGCCCGGTCGGTAGCCACTTGCAGATCCGAATCTAATGAATGCGCGGAGCGCAGGGAGGACGGGACGCTCGCAACACCCCGAATGTGACAATGTTAGGACACTAGCGATCCGAGTTCAACGTTGTCATACCGGCCTCGCTCCGGCCTGCCGCCCGAATGGCGGCGATCAGTTCGAGCGTCGGAGCGGTGAGTTCGGCCGCCGTCCGCGTCGTGATTCCGATCGGTCCCAGGGTCGCCGCCATGTCCGCGGCAAGCCGCACGAGCTGGCCAGTGGCCAGATCGGCTCTCACGACGCTTTCGGAGATCGCCCATACCGAATCGCTTTGCAGCGTCAGCGCCCGGCCCAGCGAGTTCGAGACCGTTTCGAACTCCTGCGCGAGCCGGCTGACCCCTCCAGCAATCAGCAGCGCATCGATCGCCGGCCGGATGATCGCATCACGCGGCGGCATGAGCCACGCATAGCCGGCCGCCTGCTGCAGGCTGACCCTAACCTCTGCCGCGAGCGGATGGCTCGGCCGCACCACAAGTACCAGCCGCTCGGAATAGAGCTGCTCGAACGACAGCCCCTCCATTGCCTCCGGCCGGGCAAGCCGCCCGACCACGAAATCGATAGCGCCTCGCCGCAACAGCCCGAGCAAATATGGGCTCGGTCCGCTTTCGACCAGCGTCCGGCAGGCGAGCGGTGCACGCGCGAACGCCATCAGCGCCCGCGGCACGACGTCGGCGGTGACGCTCGGCAACGCCCCAAACGCCACGCTCGACACGCCGTCGCGCGTGCTCCGTAACGTGTCGATACCCTGCCCGATCGTCGCGATTCCCGCCTGAGCGAAGCGCGCGAACACCTCGCCTTCCGCGGTCAGCGTAAGCGCCCGGCGGCTGCGATCGAACAGCGCCACGCCGGTGATCGATTCGAGCTCCGCGATCGCCTTGGACACCGCCGGTTGCGTCATGCCCAGTTCGGCCCCGGCCCGGGCAACCCCGCCCTGCCGGATCGTCTCGAGGAACGCCGTCAAGTGCCTCAGGCGTATCCGGGGGTCGAAGCCGACGGCCACGATTCATTCCTTGAGGTTATCTAATTCCAGCGAACTAGCATTTTTATCCCGTCACAAACAGTGCTCATATGTCGCCAATCATCTGAGACCGATCGAATGGCTGAATTCCTGTCCCTCCGCGACGCGGTCGCGCGTAACCTCAAATCCGGCGACATCGTCGCGTTCGAAGGCTTCACCCACCTGATCCCCCACGCTGCCGCGCACGAAGCCATCCGCCAGCGCATCGGCGACCTCACTCTGCTGCGCATGACGCCCGACATCGTCTACGACCAGATGATCGGCATGGGCCTCGCGAAGAAGGTGATCTTCTCCTATGCCGGCAATCCCGGCGTCGGCCTGCTCCGCCGCATGCGCGACGCCATCGAAAACAGCTACCCGCGCGCCATTGAGACCGTCGAGCACTCGCACTCGGCGATGGCCCAGGCCTACGAGGCCGGCGCCTCCGGTCTGCCCATGGCCGTGTTCCGTGGTTACAAGGGCGCCGAGCTGCCGCGGGTCAACCCGAACATCAAGTCGGTCACTGATCCCTTCACCGGCGAAGAGCTCGCCGCCATCCCCGCGCACCGCCCCGACGTCACCTTCATCCACGCGCAGAAGGCGAGCGCGGCCGGCGACGTCCTGATCGAAGGCATTATCGGCGTGCAGAAGGAAGCCGCCCTCGCCGCGAAGCGCGTGGTGGTGACGGTCGAGGAAATCGTGCCCACCTTCAAGGGGCTTCACCCCAATCTGTGCATCCTGCCGCACTGGACCATCGACGCGATCGCAATCGTCCCCGGCGGCGCACATCCGTCCTACACCTACGGCTACTACGCCCGCGACAACGCTGCCTATCTCGACTGGGACAGGATCTCCGCTGATCGCGACGCCTTCGCCGCCTGGATGCAGGCCAACGTCCTCGATGTTGGTCCCGACGTATTCGCTAGCCGAGTGGAGGCCCTGCGATGACCGACTTCACCCCAACCGAGATGATGACCATCGCGGCCGCACGCGCCCTCAAGAACGACGATGTCTGCTTCGTGGGCATCGGCGCGCCCTCCGCCGCCTGCAACGTCGCGCGCCTCACCCACGCGCCCGATATCACGCTGATCTACGAATCCGGCACCATCGGCACCGCGCCCGACGTCCTGCCGCTGTCGATCGGCGATGGCGAGCTCTGTGAAACGGCGCTCTGCACCGTCAGCGTCCCCGAGATGTTCCGCTACTGGCTGATGGGCGGCCGCATCTCCATCGGCTTCCTCGGCGCGGCCCAGCTCGACAAATTCGGCAACATCAACACCACCGTTATCGGCGACTACGCGCACCCGAAAGTCCGCCTGCCGGGTGGCGGCGGCGCGCCGGAGATCGCCACCTCCTGCGGCGAGATTTTCATCACGCTGAAGCAGGCGCCGCGCGCCATGGTTCCAAAGATCGATTTCTACACGAGCTTTGGTCACGGCGATGGCGGCGACCATCGCCAGCGTCTCGGCATCATCACCAAAGGTCCGACCCTGCTCATCACCGACCTTGCCATCTGGCGCCCCGACCCGGAAACCAGAGAGTTCACCGTGACCTCGCTGCACGGCGGCGTGACACGCCAGCAGGTGCAGGAGACCTGCGGCTGGCCGGTGCGCTTCGCCGGCACGCTCGACGAAACACCGCCTCCCACCGAGCTCGAGCTCGGCACGCTGCGCGGTCTCCAGGCCCGCACTGAAGCCGCCCATCGTGGAGGCAAGCATGGCTGAAGCCTTCATCTGCGCCTATAGCCGTACCCCCATCGGCCGCTTCGCCGGTGCGCTGTCATCGGTCCGCCCCGACGATCTCGCGACCGTGCCCCTCAAGGCGCTGATGACCGAGCACCCGAACGCCGACTGGGCCGCGCTCGATGATGTCATCTTCGGCTGCGCCAATCAGGCCGGCGAAGACAACCGCAACGTCGCGCGGATGAGCCTGCTCCTCGCCGGCCTGCCGGTCGGCGTCTCGGGCACGACGATCAACCGCCTGTGCGGCTCGGGCATGGATGCTGTGCTCAGCGCCGCCCGCGCGATCCGCGCCGGTGACGGAGACTTCTTCATCGCCGGCGGTGTCGAGAGCATGAGCCGCGCGCCATTCGTGATGCCCAAGGCTGAAACGGCGTTCTCCCGCAACGCCGAGATCTACGACACGACCATCGGCTGGCGCTTCATCAATCCGCTGATGCAGCAGCAGTACGGCGTCGTTTCCATGCCCGAGACCGGCGAGAACGTCGCCGAAGACTACCACGTCAGCCGCGCCGATCAGGACGCCTTCGCGCTGCGCAGCCAGCAGCGCGCCGTCGCGGCGCAGCAGAACGGCCGCCTCTCGAGGGAAATCGTTCCCGCCACCATCCCGCAGCGCAAGAAAGAGCCGATCGTTGTCGATCGCGACGAGCACCCGCGCGCCGACACCTCGCTCGAGGCGCTGGCGAAGTTGCCGACGCCGTTCCGTCAGGGCGGCACTGTCACCGCTGGCAACGCCTCGGGCGTCAACGACGGCGCCGCCGCGCTGATCGTTGCCTCCGGAGCCGCCGTGAAAACACACGGCCTCACCCCGATTGCGCGTGTCCTCGGTGGCGCAGCCGCCGGCGTGCCGCCCCGCATCATGGGCATCGGACCGATCCCCGCCACCCGCAAGCTCTGCGCCCGCCTTGGCCTTACGCCGGTCGACTTCGACGTTATCGAGCTGAACGAGGCCTTCGCCAGCCAGGCGCTCGCCGTGCTGCGCGAACTCGGCCTTCCCGACGACGCCCCGCACGTGAATGCCAATGGCGGGGCGATCGCGCTCGGCCACCCGCTCGGCATGTCGGGCGCGCGCATCACCGGTACCGCCGCCCTCGAACTGGCCCTCACCGGCAAGCGCCGTGCCCTCGCGACCATGTGCGTCGGGGTCGGTCAGGGAATCGCGGTCGCACTGGAGCGGGTCTAGAACGGCAGTCCGACGTAGTTCTCAGCCAGCGCGCTCTGCGCCGCCTCGGATTGCATCAGATAATCGAGCTCGGCGATCTGCAGCCGCTCGCTGAATGCCCCAGCCTCCGGGAACCGGTGCAGCGTCGATGTCATCCACCACGAGAACCGTTCGGCCTTCCAAACGCGCTTGAGCGCCCGCTCCGAATAGGCGTCGAGCCCGGCATCCGATCGTTCGCGATAGTGCTCGATCAGCCCGTCGGCGAGATAGTGCGCGTCGCTCGCCGCGAGGTTCAAGCCCTTCGCTCCCGTAGGGGGCACGATATGCGCAGCGTCCCCGCACAGGAACAGTTGGCCAAAACGCATCGGCTCGGCCACGAACGAGCGCAGCGCCGCGACCGACTTTTCGAGTGAGGGGCCCCGCGTCACCCGTGCCGCCGCCGCGGCCGGCAGCCGGCGACAGAGTTCGTCCCAGAAGGCCTCGTCACTCCAGGCTTCCGCCTTCTCGGTCGCGTCGACCTGCACATAATAGCGGCTGCGTGTCGGCGAGCGCATCGAGCACAGGGCAAACCCGCGTTCGTGCCGCGCGTAGATCAGCTCGTCATCGGCCGGCGGCACGTCCGCGAGAATCCCCAGCCATCCGAAAGGATAGACCCGCTCGAAGATGCGGAGTGCCCCTTCCGGCACGCTCTGCCGACTCACCCCGTGATACCCGTCGCAGCCGGCGATGAACTCGCAATCGAGCACTTGCTCTCGCCCACCGACGGTAAACGTCACGCGCGGCCTGTCCGCGATCCCCTCCAGCCGGACATCGGCGGCGCCGTAGACCGTGGTCATACCGGTCGCGTCCCGCGCGTCCATCAGGTCGCGCGTAACCTCCGTCTGCCCGTAGACTGTCACGCTGCGCCCGCTGGAATGTCGTTGTAACTCGATGCGGTGCAGGCCGCCCTCGAACGCAATGTGGATCCCCTCGTGCACGAGGCCGTCGGCATGAAGCCGCGCGCCGCAGCCCACCGCATCGAGCAGGCGCACCGTGCCGTCCTCGAGCACGCCGGCGCGAATGCGCGACAGCACGTGCTCCGGCGTCGAGCGCTCGACGATCACGTTGTCGATGCCGGCCTTCCCCAGCAGCGCGCCGAGCAGCAGCCCGGCCGGCCCCGCACCGATGATCGCGACCTGCGTGCGCATCAGTCCGCCTCGCCGATCCGCGTCACCCGCCCGAGCATCGATACCGCCGTCCTCAGCGCGGCTCCGGTCGCCATCAGCATCTGGGGCAGCAGCAGCCATTCGAGCGTCCAGGCCGCGCCCGAGCGTTCCTGCTCGTGCAGCAGCGACAGGTTCATCCCACCGGCAAGCGTTGCGTTGGCATGCGCCAGCGCTACCAGCACCTCGGCCCCGACCGGGTTAGATTTGAAGGGCATCGCCGACGAGCCGCCACCGCCTTCGATCGTCATCTCGCCCATGGCGTTCTGCGCCATCAGCGTCACGTCGAGCCCGATCTTGCCGAGACTGCCCGTCACCAGCGCGAGCCACCCCGCGAGCTCGACGATACTGTCGCGCTGGCTGTGCCAGCTCCGCTCCGGCATGCGCAGCCCGAGCGCCTTGGCCAGCCGGCGCACAACCGCAGGGCCCTTGCTGCCGAGTTTGTCGAGCGTCCCCGCCGCGCCGCCGAACTGCAGCTGCAGCAACCGTGGCCGCAGCGCGTTGAGCCGATCGAGATCGCGCGTGAGGGGCGCCCGCCACGCCGCGAGTCGATCGCTGACCACAATCGGCAGCGCGTCCTGCATGCGCGTCCGCCCCATCAGCCGATGCCCCCCGAACCGTCGGTCGAGCACATCGATCTGTCCGGTCGCCGCCACGATGCGCTTTTCGAAGATCGTCAGGATCGGCTCCAGCCGGCAAACCAGCGCGGTATCCACGATGTCCTGGCTCGTCGCGCCGAAGTGGACGAACTGCCGGTTGACCCCACCGACCGCCTCGCGCAATTGCCGGACCAGCTCGACCCCGATCACCCCGTCGCGCGCCGTCGCTTTGCGCAGCGCGGGCAGGTCCGGGGTGAACGCTGCAAAAGAGGGCAGCAGCTTTTCGCTGATGCCCGCCGGAACGATGCCTTCGGCCTCCTCCGCCTGCACCAGCTCGCGCTCGAAGCGCAGCACTTCGGCGATCTCCGCCTCGGCGGTCAGGTAGCTCGCAATCTCCTCGTCCCCGAGCAGGCCGCCAAGCAGTGGATGATCGAATGGACCTACGCCCATGTCCGGCCCTCAGATGTCGAAGAACACCGTTTCATTCGGACCCTGCACGTGGATATCGATGCCGTAGGTCGAGCTGCCGGACCTGCGCGCCGCAATCAGCGTAGCGGCTCGCGCTTGCGGCGCGATCGTCGCAAGCACCGGATCGGCCGCGTTTGCCTCAGTCTCGTCGTCGAAATAGAGCCTCGTGTTGAGCCCCAGATTGATCCCGCGCGCCACAATCCACAAGCTCACATGCGGCGCCTGCATGCGGCCGTCGGCATACGGCACCCGCCCCGGCTTGACTGTCTCGAACCGGAACACTCCCGAACCCTCGGCGGCGGGGCACCGTCCCCACCCGGCAAAATGCGGATCGGCACCCGGCGTCCCGGGATAAGTCCCCGCCGCATCCGCCTGCCAGATTTCGACCATGCAGTCGTCGATCGGCTTGTCCCCTCCGTCGAACACCCGCCCTTCGATGACGATGCGCTCGCCGCGCGTCTCGGCATCCACCATCTGCCGCCCAAGATCGCCGGGAAACGTCCCGATCCCGACCGAGTTCGGCGCCAGCCCGATCGAGACATATGGTCCTGCGGTCTGCGACGGCGATTCCTTCAGCCTCTCGCTGGCCATCAGTTCCCCTCGAGCCGGTTTTCGAACAGCGTCGAGCGGCGACCGCGCAAGACGATATCGAAGCGGTAGCCGAGCGCGTCCATCGGCGCGGTGCGGCTCATATCGAGCCGCGCGATGAGCCGGTCGAGCGCCGCCTTGTCGCGGATGGCATTGGCGATCGGATCGATCGGGATCAGCGGATCGCCCTCGAAATACATCTGCGTGATCAGTCGTTGCGCGAACCCCTGCCCGAACACCGAGAAATGGATATGCGAGGGCCGCCAGTCGTTCGGTCCATTCGGCCAGGGATACGGGCCCGGCTTTATGGAGCGCAGCATGTACGAACCGTCCTCGGCCGTGATCGTTCGGCCGGTGCCGCCGAAATTCGGATCGAGCGGCGCGAGATAGCCGTCGCGCTTGTGGCGGTAGCGCCCGGCGGCGTTGGCCTGCCAGAACTCGAGCAGGATGCCCGGCACTGCCCGGCCATTCTCGTCACACACCCGGCCATGAACGATGATCCGTTCGCCGATCGCGGTCCCGCCACCCGTTGCAAAATTCGCCGTCAGGTCGTTGTCGAGCGCGCCCAGGATGGAGTGACCGAAGACCGGCCCGCTCGTCTCCGAGACGGTGTTCTCGAACCTGATCGGCACCTGCTGCGGCGAGCGCAGCACGGTGGTGCGGTAGGCCGGCGCCAATGCCGGTGGATGCCAGAGCCGATCGCGCGGAAGGAACGCGCCGTCCCCGGGGGGGCGGTCGGTCACTGCGCTTTCTCCGCCGCCATTTCGGCGAACACCTGCTTGGCGACCCGGAACGCGGTGTTGGCCGGTGGCACGCCGGCATAGATCGCCACATGCAGCAGCGCCTCGCGCACGTCCGCCTCCGTCGCCCCGGTGCGCGCCGTCGCCCTTATGTGCATCGCGAGCTCATCGGTATGGCCGAATGCCGCGAGCAACGCGATCGTCACGATCGAGCGCTCGCGCTTGCTCCAGTCCCCGCGTGACCACAAATGCCCCCACGCGGCCTCGGTGATCAGCGCCTGGAACGGCGCGTCGAACGCCGTCGTGGCCGCCTCGGCGCGGCTCACGTGATCGCCCCCCAGCACGGCCCGACGCGTCTCCTCTCCCTGCCGCGCGCGCGGCGATTTCACCTCAGTGGCTGACATGGGAAACGGTCTCCGTTTGAGAGAGTACGGCGAGCCCACGGATGAGTTCGCTGACAATATCTGGCTGCTCGACGCAGGGGATGTGGGCGGCATTCCGGATCACTTCGAGCCGCGCCCCCGGCACCATCCGCGCCAGTTCCCGAGCGAGCGAAGGCGGCGTCGTTGGATCGCTCTCCCCGGTCGCGACAACAAGGGGCACCGCGATCTTGGGCGCGATCGCAGTGAAGTCGGTGTCGCGGATCGCCGCGACGGTTCCGAGATAGCCGCCGACGGGCGTGCGCGTCATCATATTGCGATAGCCGGCCGCCGCAGCGGCGTCCCGCCGAAACGCTTCAGTGAACCAGCCGGCGAGCACCTTGTCGGCCACAGCCTCGATCCCGCCCGCGGTGACCGCAGCGATCCGCTCGGCCCAGCTCTGATGCGTGCCCACCTTGTGCGCGATACCGAGCAGCAGCATGCCGCGGATCATTTTGGGCCGGCTCAAATAGAGCTGTTGTGCGATCAACCCGCCAACCGAACTGCCGGCGATCACCGCCGGCCCGAAGCCGGTATGGCGCATCAGCGCCTCGAGGTCGGCAGCGTGCAGGGCCATCGAATAGGGTGCCTCCCCGACATCGGAAAGGCCGTGCCCGCGCTTGTCGTACATCAGCAGCGCGAACGAACCAGCAAGCTTCACCGCCACGTCGCGCCAGATGCGAAAATCCGTGCCCAGCGAATTGACCAGCACCACCGCCGGCTTCACGGCAGGATCGCCGATCACCTGGTAGTGTAATGTCACATCGTTGAGGCGCGCAAATTGCATCAGAACGGATATCCCTGCTTGGGGTCTTCGATCGTGATCCAGCGCAGATCCGTGAACTCGTTGATCGCGGCCTTGCCGCCGAACCGCCCGAAGCCGGAGCCCTTGACACCGCCGAACGGCATCTGCGCCTCGTCATTGAGCGTCGGGCCGTTGATGTGGCAGATGCCAGCCTCGATCTGGCCCGCGACACGCAGCGCACGCTGGATGTCGCGGCTGAACACGGCCGACGACAGCCCGTACTCGGTGTCGTTGGCAACGCGGATCGCCTCTTCGTCCCCCTTCACCCGGATCACCGACTTGACCGGGCCGAACGACTCCTCCGAGTAGATCCGCATTCCAGCCTTGACCCCGTCGAGTACCGTCGCTTCGACCACGGTGCCGGTCCGCTTGCCGCCTGCCTTGACCTTGGCGCCCTTCTCCGTCGCGTCGGCAATCAGCGCCTCCATTTTTTCCGCCGAATGCGTGCTGATCAGCGAGCCGAGCACCACGTGCCCGCGCGGATCGCCCGCCGGCAGCTGCGCCGCGCGCCCGCTCAGCTTCTCGACAAATTCGTCCGCGACCTTCTCGTCGACGATCAGCTTTTCGGTCGACATGCAGATCTGGCCCTGATGCATGAACGAGCCGAAGATCGCCGCGTTCACCGCGCCGTCGATGTCGGCATCGTCGAGCACCAGCAACGGCGCCTTGCCGCCAAGCTCCAGCAGCGCCGGCTTCAGATACCTGCCGGCGAGTTCGCCGATCCGCTTGCCGACGCCCGTCGAGCCGGTGAAGTTGACGCGCCGCACCGCGGGATGGGCGATCAGCGCCTCGACCACGGCCGCCGCATCCTTCGGATCATTGGTCAGCACATTGACGACGCCCTTGGGCATGCCCGCTTCATGCAGGCACTGCCCGATCAGCCGATGGATTCCCGGGCAGCTCTCGGAAGCCTTCAGCACCACTGTGTTGCCGCAGGCGAGCGGCATCGCGATGGCGCGCGTGCCCAGGATCACCGGCGCATTCCACGGCGCGATGCCCAGCACCACGCCCGCCGGCTGGCGGATACCCATCGCCAGCACCGTCGCCGGATTGTTCGACGGGATCACTTCGCCGGCGATCTGTGTCGTCATCGCGCCCGCCTCGCGCAGCATCGAGGCCGCGAGCATCACGTTGAACCCCGCCCACGGCGCGGTCCCGCCGGTCTCTTCGATCATCAGCCGCGTAAACTCGCCGACCTTGCTCTCCATCACGTCGGCGGCCTTGGTCAGCAGCGCGCGGCGCTCACCGGGCCCGGTCTTGCTCCAGGTCTTGAAGGCGGCTGCCGCGACGTCGACGATGGCCTTGGCGTCGGCCACGCTCGCTGCGGCGGCCCGCGTCGCGAGCTTGCCGGTATAGGGATCGTTGCGGTCATAGGTCGCCCCGCTCTGTGCCGGGCGCTCGTCGCCGTCGATCAGAAAGCCGATGTCCATGATCTTCTCCTAAAATCCCATTGTCTGTGCATTCACCGCCGCTTCGAGCCCGCCGTCGGCAGCGATATTGGTACCGTTGATCCAGCGCGCCCCGTCAGAGCAGAGGAAGGCCACCACCGGGGCGATATCCGCAGGCGTCCCGACGCGACCCGCCGCCGCGATATCGTCGTCGACGCGTTTGTCGCCGAACACCTGCCGGAACTGTCCGAGGATCGGCGTCTCGACAGGCCCCGGACTCACCGAGATCACCCGGACGCCGTTCGATTTGAATATCGGCTGGTGCGCTGCGATCTGCGTCCACAACAGCAGCAATTCCTTGCTGAGCGGATAGCCCTCGGCTTCGGCGACATTGTGGTCTTTGAGCACCGCCCCGACATCCGGAAAGCCACCGATCGCCAGCATCGACTTGGCGCGATTGAGATTGGCCCGCCAGCCATAGCCCGCGATCGAGGCGACGTTAATCACCGCCCCTCCCGGCCGGATACGGGACGCCACCGCCTCGCTCAGCGCCCGCAGGCCATAGAAATTGACTGCCACCGTCGGCGCCGCGCCGGACGCTCCCGAAAGCCCCGCCACATTGCAGAGCGCATCGATCCGCCCGGGCAGTTGCCCGGCAATCGCCGCAATTCCCGGCGCGCTTGATAAGTCTCCCTTAATGAAGCCCGACAGCGATGGTCCGCCCGCATTGCGGTCGATGCCGATCACCTCGGCGCCCAGCTGCGCGCAGAGCTCAGCGGTTCGCGCCCCGATGCCCGAGGCCGAGCCCGTCACCACGATCGTCTTGCCGAGCAGCATCATGGCTTCGCTCCCGGTAGCTTGATCTCGAGCCGGTAGCCGACCGGCAGCAGCCGCAATCCCGTCCGCCGCTCGATCGCGCCCCAGATGCCGCGCGGCAGCGCCAGCGCGAACACCAGCGCTACCGCGCCGAGCCCGACCAGGTACCAGACGCCCGCCGAGCCGAACCATGTCTCGATCGCAAAGAACAGGACGGCCCCGAGGATCGCGCCTTCGAATGTACCGATGCCGCCCACCAGCACCATGAAGATCATGTAGGCGGTCCACTGCACCGAGAAGTACGCCTTCGGCTGGAACGTGAGCGCCGTCGCGAGCCACAGCGCGCCGGCCATCGCGACGCCAAACGCCGCGAGCACAAAGATCAACCGCTTGGTCGCCGTGACCCGCACGCCCACCGAGGCGGCAGCCTCCTCGTTGTCGCGGATCGCCTGGATCGCGGCGCCGACGCGACTCCTGAGGAGGAAGAACAGCCCGCCCAGCAATGCCACCATCGCCGCCAGCGCCAGCCAGTAAATCAGGTCGCGCCGGAGCGGCGCATCATAGGCGTTCAGCGAAATCAGCGACGTTCCGGTCTCGCCGCGCACCAGCGGATCGAGATTGACCAGAAGGTGCGCCAGCTCGGCCACCACCCACATGCCGATAGCGAACTCGCCGCCGCGCAGCCGCAGCATCGGAAAGCTCAGCGGCACCGCGATCGCGCCGACGATCACCGCCGCCGCCACCATCGAGACGAACGGATCGAGCCCCCAGTCCGCGAGCCGCGCCGTGAAATAGGCGCCGAGCCCGAGGAACAATTGCTGGCCGACGCTGACGAGCCCGGCATATCCCGCCAGCGCGTTCCACATTGCCGCGAGGATCACGTAGACGAACAGCACCGTCAGCCGGTCCATCGCGCCGGGCCCGAGCCAGATCGGCGCAATCGCGGCCACCACCACGATCGCTGCCACGGCAACCACCGCGCCGCGCGACGCAGCCGTCCAGCGTTCGACCGAAAATCCCGTCTGCGCGTTCATGCGTGCCTCCGGATCAGGCCCGCGACGCCACCAGCGAGCCAGATGCGCACGAACAGCACGATCAGGAACACGCCATGCCCGCCGATCAGGAACGCCAGCGGCGAAATCGACGCGCCGATTGATTGCGCCAGCGCCAGTACGATGCCCCCGATCAATGTCCCCCAGACCGACCCGGCACCACCGATCACCGCCGCCTCGAACGCGAACAGCAATTGCAGTTCGCCCGAATACGCATCGAACGTCCCGCGCATGCCGAGCGCCGCGCCGGCGAGCCCCACCGTCACCATCGCGATCGCCGTTGCCACCGCCGTCGCCCGCCGCGGGTTGATGCCGACGAGCCCGGCCGTGTCGGGGTCTTCGGCGGTCGCGCGGATCGCGCGGCCATACGGCGTAAAGCTCAGGAACAGCTGCAGGCCGCCCAGCACCACCACCGCGAGCACGAACACGCCCACCGCCAGTTCGCCGACATAAATGTTCGTGCCGGGGAGCTGGATCGAGTCATAGCTCAGCGAGCCGATAAAATTGCCGAGCGACTGCGTGTTGGCGCCGAACCCCTCGAACAGCGCGTTGTCGATCACCACCGCGAGCCCGAAGGTCGCAAGGATCGGCACCAGCTGCCCGGCCCGCATCGCCCGGTCCAGCACCAACCGCTGCAGCAGCACGCCGAGCACGGCCATCGCGGGTAGAACGATGATCAAGCCGAGGAACGGCGAAAGCCCGAACGTCTTGGCGAGCCACAGCAGGGCAAATGCCGCCAGCACTGCGAGGCTGCCGTGCGCAAGGTTGATCACCCGCATCACCGAGAACATGAAGCTGAGCCCAGCCGCGATCAGCGCGTAATAGCCGCCCAACAGTACGCCCTGGATGAGGGTGTTGATCATGCCACCACCCTCGCCCGGTTGAGCCCGAAATAGGCTTCGGTGACGGTCTCGCGCTGCAGCGTCGCGGTCGGCCCCTCGAGCGCCACATGTCCCTCGAGCATGCACACCACCCGGCTCGCGACCCGCATCGCACGCGCCAGGTCCTGCTCGACCAGGATGATCGTCGTTCCCGATTGCATCAGCCCGCTCAGAGATTCATAGAGCCGGTCGACCGCGATCGGCGACAGGCCCAGCGACACCTCGTCGAGCAACAGCACCGACGGATTGCTCATCAGCGCCCGGCCGATCGCCGTCGCCTGCTGCTCGCCCCCCGACAGGGTGCTCGCCTTCGCGCTGCGCCGCGCCTCAAGATTGGGGAAGGTCTCGATCACCTTCTCGATCGTCCACGATCCCGACCGCCCCGCCATGCGCCCGAGCTGCAGATTCTCCTCGACCGTCATCTGCGTGAACAGCCGCCGCCCCTCCGGCACCAGCGCGATCCCCATCGCGACGCGCCGGTGTGCCGGCTCATGCGTGATGTCCCGACCATCGAGCGCAATGCTCCCGGATGTCGGCCGGTGCGCCCCCGCGATCGCCCGCAACAGCGTCGTCTTGCCCGCGCCATTGGCGCCGACCAGCGCGATCACCTCGCCGCTCTTGAGCTCCAGCGACAGGTCGCGCACCGCTTGCAGCAGCCCGTGGTGAAGATTGAAGCCCGTGACCGTAAGCGCACTCATGCCGGCGTGCCCCCGAGATAAGCCGCGACCACCCCCTCATCGGCGAGAACGTCGCGCGGCAACCCGTCGGCGATAATTTTGCCCGCGTCCATGCAGATCAGCCGTTCCGCGACTTCGAGCAGCACGTGCACGATGTGCTCGATCCACACGATCGAAATCTTCCGCCGCCTCAACTCGCGGATCGTCTCCACCAGCTCGCTCGCTTCTGCATTGGTCAGCCCGCCGCCGATCTCGTCGAGCAGCAGCAGCGACGGCTTGGTCGCCAGCGCTCGCGCCAGTTCCAGCCGCTTGCGGTCGAGTAGCCCCAGCGTCTCTGCGGGCCGGTTGGCGACCTTCAGCATGCCGCACAGCGTCAACGCGTCGGTGGCAATGTCGTAAGCCTCGGCCCGCAGCGACGTGCCGCCCTGGCTCGCCGCCACATAGACATTCTCGAACACCGTCATTCCCGAGAACGGCCGCGGGATCTGGTGCGTCCGCGCCAGGCCCTTGCGGCAGCGCGCCGCCGCATTGAGCCCCGTTACATCGGCGCCCTTGAACGCGATGCTCCCGGCATTGGGCGGCTGCGCACCCGAGAGCACCGAGAGCAGCGTGGTCTTGCCGGCCCCGTTGGGGCCGACAATTCCAAGCGCCTCGCCCTCGCCGATGCGAAGGCCGACGCCGTCGAGCACCACCAGCGCACCGAAGCGCTTGTGGAGCCCGTCGGCCACCAGGATCGGCCCATCCGCCATCTTGCCGTCCCTGCCGTCTCCGCCTTCACTCAGGCGTTATACGGCAACAGCTTGGCGGCGATCGGCACGTTCTTGTCCGGCGCATTGTCGACGATCACGAGATCGAACGGGTATTTGCTGCCCGCCTTCGATTTCACCCACTGCGCGCCGATGATCGGGGTCACCGAGACGTTGGGCACCGGGCCCGAGGTGAAGTCGACCTTGCCCACGGCGGTCACCGTGTTGAGGGTCGAGATCGCCTTGGCGACCGACGCCTTGTCGTTCGGGTTGCTCGCAGCGGCGAGCGCCGCAAAGCCCGCGTCGAGCAGCGAGAGCGAAGCGCCCAGCTGCTGCTGCCATTGCTTGCCCGTGGCTTCGTAACCGTCGGCGATTTGCTGGCCGGTGGCTCCCGTGAGCGACGACTTGTACGGGAAGGTCGGATGCCAATAGGCCGCCGTTGCGAGCTTGTCGCCGAGATCGCCCACGGCCTCGATGTCGGATGGGAACAGACCGGTCTTCGCGATCTGCGCGATCTTGATCTGCTTGGTCAGGCCCTGCTGCGCTGCCTGCTTCCAGAACGCCGCGAAGTCGGGCGGGATCGGGAAGGTGTTGAAGATCTCGACGCCCTCGTCCTTGAACTTCTGGATCTGGGTCGAATAGTCGGTGGTGCCGTCCTCGTAGGCGCCCGGATCGACGAGCGTGTAGCCGCCCTTCTGCAGCAGCGGCCCAAGCGAGGCGCGGATGGCGTTGCCGTCGGCGTCGTTGGGATACATCACGCCGATCTTCTTGTTGGTTGGCACCTGCGGCCACATGCTCAGATAAGTCTGCGCGAACACGCCGGTGCCGAAGCTGAAGCAATAGGTCCACTTGAACGGCGACGGTGCGCCCGGCTTTGCGCCGCGGCCGAAATAGAAAGCCTCCCACGGCACGATCGTGCCAATGCACGGCACCCCAGCCGCCTCGCAGGCATCGGCCACCGGATTGGTAGTCTCTGGCGTCGAGGTCGTGAGCATCATGTCGATGCCCTGGTTATTGATGAGGTCCTTGGCGAGTTGTCCAGCGCGCGCCGGGTCGGACTGCGTATCCTGGTCGATGATAGTCACGGCATAAGTCTTGCCGCCCGCCTTCAGGCCGTTGGCGAGCGCCTTCTTGGCGAGATCGAGGATATAGCCGTCGCCTTCGCCGAAACCGCCGAGCGGGCCGGAACGCGGGCTGATGAAGCCGACCTTGATCGTGTCGGCCGCCTGCGCCGAATTGGTCCCGGCGCCGAGCGCGAGAGCGCCTGCCGCGGCAGCGGATGAGGCAAGAAAGCCACGGCGGGTCAGGCCGCTCCTGGATGCAGTCATACTGTCCTCCCTTGGCGGCATCGCCGCCCATTTTCCCGCGCCACCATCCGACGCGTGTTTGGTTTGGTAAAATGAGAAATTTTCGGCTACCGATAACCTGGGAGTTATCGCTTGGCCGACATACCGATCAAATTCCGCCATTTACGCACGCTCGTCGAGGTCTCTCGTCATCAGAGCGTCGGCCGCGCCGCCCAGGTGCTCAACGTCAGCCAGCCGGCGGTCACCAAAACCCTCCGCGAACTCGAGGCCGCGCTGGGCGCAACGCTGGTCGAGCGCGACGGCCGCGGCATCCGCATCACCCATTTCGGCGACGTCTTCCTGCAGCACGCCGGCGCCAGTCTCGCCGCGATCCAGCGTGGCATCGACAGCGTCACCCGCGAACAGGCCAATTCCGGACCGCCGCTGCGCATCGGCGCCCTCCCCACTGTCTCTGCCCGCATCATGCCGGCTGCGATCGAGAAATTTCTCGCGCTCCGCACCGGCAACCCGGTCAAGATCGTCACCGGCGAGAACGTCGTGCTGCTCGAGCAGCTTCGCTTGAGCCAGCTCGACCTCGTCGTCGGCCGCCTCGCCGCCCCCGAGCTGATGGCCGGGCTCACCTTCGGCCACCTCTACACCGAGCTCGTGGTGTTCGCCGTGCGCAAGGCCCACCCGCTGCTGCAGGACGGCGCCTTCGATTTCGCCCGTATCCGCGACTACACCGTCATCATGCCAACACAGGGATCGGTGATCCGCCCCTTCGTCGAGCGGCTGCTGATCGCCCACGGCATCGGCGACTTCCCCTCCGAGATCGAAACCGTCTCCGATTCTTTCGGCCGCGCCATGATCCGCAAGTCGGACGCGATCTGGGTGATCTCGGAAGGCGTCGTCGCCCCGGACATCGAGGCGGGAGAGCTCGCGGTACTACCGATCGACACCGCCGAAACCCGCGGCGCCGTCGGACTCACCACGCGGGCCGACACGCCGCGCCCGCCGGGTGCGGAGCTGCTCGCCCACTGCCTGCAGGATACCGCGCGCGAGCTTGGCTCCTAGTCGGACTCACGCTTATAGGCGCCGAGTCCCGGCCGATAGCTCTTGTCGTCGAGGAACTGCTTCAGCCCCTCGTCGCGCCCGTGCGAGGTGTCGAGCAGCAGCATCTGCTCGAGCTTGGCATAGATGTAGTCGTCGGCCGCGTCCCACGCCATGGTGCGCACCCGCTTGAAGGTATCCTTAGCGGCTTTGAGTGTAACGGGGTTCTTTTCAAGGAGGATCTTCGCAATCGCCTTGACCCGGGCCTCGAGCTGCGCTAGCGGCACGACTTCGTTGACGAGCCCCATTTCGGCCGCCTTGCGTCCGTCGAACGTCTCGCCGGTCATGATGTAATAGAGCGCGTCGCGGTGGCGCATCACCTCGGCCACGGCGCGCGTGACATTGCCGCCCGGAAGGATACCCCAGTTGATCTCGCTGAGCCCGAACCGCGCCTCCTCGGCGGCAATCGCCAGGTCGCACGCAACCAGCGGCGTGAACGCGCCCCCGAAGCACCAGCCATTGACCATCGCGATGGTGGGCTTTTCGAAGAACATCAGCCGCTGCCACCAGCCACCGGACTGCCGGCGTGCCTTGAGCGTCGCTGCCCGCCCCTTGCCGTCATTGTCCCGGAAGTACTCCTTGAGATCCATTCCCGCCGACCACGCCGCGCCCGCGCCGGTGAGCACGACCACGCCGACGTCGTCGCGACCCTCGAGTTCATCGAGCACTTCGAGCATGGACACATTCAGCGTCGGGTTCATCGCGTTGCGCTTGTCCGGCCGGTTGAACGTCACCGTCGCGATCCGCTCGACCACCGAAACCAGCACCACATCGTCGCTCATTTGAGATCTCCGCTGATGAGGCGCTGCCTCAGCGCCGGTTTGAGGATTTTGCCTGCCGCGCTGCGCGGGATCGCGTCGACTGCAACGAACCGCGCCGGACATTTGTACTTCGCGAGCCGCTCAAGGCAGTGCGCCCGCAGCACATCGGCATCGAGTTCGCCGCTCGGAACGACCACTGCCACGCCGCTCTCGCCCCACCGCGCATCGGGCATGCCGATCACAGCAGCATCGAGCACGCTCGGATGCTCCAGCAGCACCGCCTCCACTTCGGCCGGATAGACGTTCTCCCCACCCGACACGTACATGTCCTTGAGCCGATCGACGATATGGTAGAGCCCGCCCGCGTCGCGCCGCGCCAAATCGCCTGTTCGGTACCAGCCATCGGTGAACACGTCCGCCGACTCATCGGGTCGGTTCCAGTAGCCCGGCGTCACCGACAAACCCTTCAGCCAGACCTCGCCGGTGTCGCCATCGCGAACGTCGTGCCCATCTTCAACCAGCCGCACCTCAATCTCAGGGGCGGGCCGCCCTACCGCGCCTTCGCTGCCGGCGATCAGCTCGCGATCGATCGGCATGTGGATCACCGTTCCAGCCTCGCTCATCCCATAGCCATTGACCAGCGGCACCCCGATGTCGGCAAACCGCGCAATCAGCGCCGGCGCGACCGGCGCCCCGCCGGCAAAGATCGCCTTGAGCCGCGAAAGCGCCGCCTCGTCGAAGCTCGGCTCCCGCAGCAGCGCCTCCGCCATCACCGGTACGGCAAAATAATGCGTGATCCCGAGGGACGGATCGCCCAGCGCGGCCAGCGCCTGCGGTGCGACGAACCGGTCCGTCAGCACCACCGTTCCGCCTGCCATCAGCGTCGCGCGCGCCACCGCGATAAGCCCGATCGTGTGGAACATCGGCAGCGCCGAGAACATCACCGAATTCTCGTTCACCTCGGCCACCGCGGCGAAGTTGCGCGCTCCCGCATCGGCATTGGCTTGCGTGACGATCGCGCCCTTTGGCCGGCCCGTCGTCCCGGAGGTATAGAGCAGGAGGATCGTCCTCTCCTCCGACAGCTCGCGCCGCGCCGCCGGGATCGCAGTCTCGATCTCGGCCAGCGCACCGCTGACCCGCGCTCGGCCCCCGAGCAGCGGCACGAACTCGTCCTGCGCAACGATCAGCGCCGGCGTGCAGTCCTCGATCAGTGCCGCGATCTCCGGTGCCGCCAGCCGCCAGTTGAGCGGCACGAAGATCGCACCGCACCGCTCGGCCCCGAGCGCGATGGCCAGCAGCTCGATCCCATTCCGCCCCAGATACGCGACCCGCTCGCCGTCGGCCGCGCCGTTGAGCCTCGCCGCGATCCATCCCGCGGCCCGATCCGCCAGCGCATCGAGCGCCGCATAATCGAACCGCACGCCGCTCGTGAGATCGACAACGGCCAGCGCGCCGGGGCGCCGCCGCGCACTCCTCGCCAAGGCATCGATCGTTGCCGGGATGGTGGACAGTCGCTCCTCCGCGATTGCCGTTCGGATATTTGTATGTAACACATACAATCTCGCGGGGACGAACACAAGCATGGCCGAGAGCGCGATCCAGCAAGCCGAACCCGCGCTCGACCTCGGCCGCCTGTCCCCGCTCGTCGGCTTCCACTTGCGCATGGCGAGCGCGGCGATCGCCCGCGACTTCGCCGTCGAGGTCGCCGACCTCGATATCACCCAGAAGCAATACGCCGTGCTCGAGCTCATCGCTGCCAACCACGGTGTCTCGCAGGTCGATCTCGCCCGCGCCCTCGGCACCGATCGCGCCACGATGATGGCGCTGGTCGATCGACTCGAGGCTCGCAGCCTGCTCGTCCGCGAGCCCTCGTCGCACGACCGCAGGCGCCAGGACTTGCTGCTCACAGTGGCCGGCGACGGCCTCCTTGCAGAAGCCCGCCGCCGCATCGCCCGCCACGAGCGGCGCTTCACTGCGCGCCTCGGTTCGGCCGGCACCGGCCAGTTGCTGGCCCTCCTCCAGCGCCTCACCGGCTGATTTCCGCGCTTTCCCGGGGCAAATTTACGCCGAAGTAACTGCCGGCCGGCCGCGAGTCAGATAGCAATGACGCCCGCGGGCCGCGCGCCCCGAAGCGTCACACTCATCCGGAGAGCATTCGAATGGCCAATGACATGCCGACCCTGCTGCCGACGCAGGCCCATGACGAGACCTTCGGCGGCGTCACCTATCACCTCGATGGCGAGCTTGTGCCCGTGCTGACTGTCGATGTCAGCCGCACCTCGGTGTTCTTCGAGCACCACATCCTGCTCTGGAAGAACCCACAGGTGCGCGTCGCGCTCCGCCCGATGAAGGGGGCGCTCAAGCGCATGATGGCCGGCATGCAGATCTTCGTGACGGAAGCGTCGGGCCCCGGCCTCATCGCCTTCTCGCGCGACGGCGCCGGCCACATCGCCCCGATCCATTTGAAGGCCGGCCAGGAGATCGACGTCCGCGAGCACCAGTTCCTCGCCGCGACCGGTGGCATCGAATACACCTTCGCGCGCGTCCGGGGCGTCGCGAACATGCTGTTCTCCTCGACCGGCTTTTTCATCGACAAGTTCCGCGCCACCGGCGACGGCATCGTCTGGGTGCACGGCTACGGCAACGTCTTCGAGAAGGTGCTCGGGCCGGGCGAGCAGATCGACATCGAGCCGGGCGGCTGGCTCTACAAGGACCCGAGCGTCCGCATGGACACCGTCGTCGACAAGCTGTCGAGCGGCCTGTTCGGCGCCGCCGGCAACCTCATCGTCAACCGTTTCACCGGCCCCGGCCGCGTCGGCCTGCAGTCGATGTACCTGCACATGCCGACGGAAGAATAGCCGCCGCAACTTCACGCCAGAGCGGCACAATCAGCCCTTCTTCAGGGGCGCCTTGAGCGAGGTCGGCTTGCCGGCCTTCGCCAGCGTCTTGATCGCCTCGAACTGAACGCAGTTCGGGGCCATCTCCATGATCTCGATGCGGTTGCCGTCGGGATCGGCGATCCACGTCCCGCGATTGTTGTCGACGCCGCGCTTGCTCGGATCGAACGGCGCGGTCAGCGCAATCCCCTGCTTGCCGAGCTCTTTGACCGTCGCCTCGATGTCGGGCGTCGTGAGGCAGAGATGATTGAGGCCGCTCGCCATCTGATCACCCGCGCGGCCCTTACCGCCCGGCAGCAGCTCGATATAGAGGTCGTCGGTGATCCTGAGGTAGACGATCCAGGGCGAGCCGTCCTCCTCCGTCAGCCGAAGGAATTCGGGGAACCCGATCCTCTTGTAGAAATCGATCGAGGCCTCGAGGTTCGCGACCTTGAGGTTGATATGGCCGAGTGTGTCGAAGGGGTGCACTTTGGTCTCCATTGCCGGCGCTCAGGCGCCACGCGTGTTCATGATGGGATAGGCGACATAGGCGAAGCGCCGGCTGTCCGGCGCCCAGCTGTTGACGTTGATCGTGCCCTGCCCGCCGAAGAACGAAGCCACATCGTGCGGCGCGCCACCATTCGGCGACATCGTCCTTAGAATGACGTCCTTGTTCGGCGGATGACCGGTCGTTCCGGTCGGAAAGCTCAGATAGACGATCCTCTTTCCGTCCGGCGAGATGTGCGGGAACCAGTTGACGCGCGCATCGAACGTCAGCTGTTCGATGCCAGTCCCGTCGGCGCGCATCCGATAGCATTGGGCGTGGCCTGCGACCCCCTTCGCATCGCGCTCCGAATTGAAATAGATCCACTTGCCGTCCGGCGAATATTCCGGACCGTCATTGGGATAGGCGACATCGCTTAACCGACGGTCCGGCCCGCCTGCGGAGGGGATCGTGAAGAGGTTGATCCGCTTGCTTCCCGCCGGCCCTTCGACCGCCACATAGGACAGCGTTTGCCCGTCCGGCGACACGCCGTGGAGATAGTAATGGTGTGGGCTCGCGTGATCGTTGGAGACCTTGCGCGGCTCCCCGCCTCCGATCGGCACGGCATAGAGATGGCCGTTATTCTCGGAGAAGTAGATCGTCCGCCCGTCCGGCGACAGCACATGATCATTGTTGAGATCGCGGAACGCCCCGGTCTCGATCCGCACGGCTGACCCGGTGCCCGCTGCCGGTATCCGCCACAGCTCACCGCCGGCGTTGAAGATCAGCGCCGAGCCGTCCGGCGTCCAGTTCGGCGCCTCGATGATCTCGGCGGCCTCGAGCAGCACGCGCCGGTCCGTCCCGTCGGCATTGATGGTGATGAGCTGCGAGACCTGCCCCGGGAGCAGGCTTCGGCCTTTACGCGCAAATTGCGGCGTCGAGTTGGGCATAAATCGTCTGTGGTTTGGGTGGTGAAACGGTCGCGACTAAAGCCGCGCGTGATCGGCGGGGAAGTTGCCTCCCCCGCCGGATGCGAACGATCAGCCGAAGACCTGGTTGTACTGGTCCTTCAGCTCTGAGATCGCCTGGTCGGACGTCTCGGTCTGGTCGCCCCAGAACTTGAACATCACGTTCCAGACCGAGCGAACCCAGTCGGCATCAGAGATGTTGAAGGGGTTCTGCACCGACATGTCGGGCTTCTTGAGCGAGTCCAGAACGATCTTGTTGCAGACGTCGAGCGAGGCCGGATCGACATCGGTACGCACCGGGGTCGAGCCCTTCTTGGCCGCAAATTCGGCGGTCACCTTCGGGTCGGTGTCGAGCTTGGCGAATTCGAGCTCGGCCTGCTTCTGCGCGTCGCCGACGGCGGACCCGTCGAGGAAGTTCCAGGCGTCGACCGTCACCGCGAGCGCCTTGGTGCCCGGGATGTTCTCACAGCCGAAATCCTGTCCGGCGACCTTGCCGGCATTCCGCCACTCACCCTTCATCCAGTCGCCGTGGATCTGCATCAGCGCCTTGCCGGTGATCACCAGCGCGGTGGTGTCGTTCCAGGCGCGGTTCTGCGAACCCGGATCAACCTCGAGGCTGAACTTGCGGACCCAGTCGATCGCCGTCTTCAGCGCGGGCTCGTCGAACACTTTCGGGTCGACCGTCGGGCCGTAGAAGCGGTTGTAGATATCGGGCCCGGCAACGGCCGCGATCAGCGCGTGGGTCAGGTAGCCCACCTGGAAGTCCTGGCTGCCAACGGCCAGCGGCTGGAAGCCGGCGGCCTTCACCTTGTCGAAGTCGGCCCACATGTCGTCGAGCGAGGTCCACTTGGTTGGATCGACTCCGGCCTTCTTGGCGACGTCCATGTTCCAATAGACCATGCCGTCGATGTGGATGCCGGCCGGCGCCTTGTAGATCTTGCCGTCGACCGTGATCTCCTGCAGCACCGTCGGCGGCAGGTTCTGGGCGATGTTGTTGTCGTTGAAGAACTTGGTCAGGTCCATGATGTCGCCCTGCTTGGCAAGGTCGCGGATCACGCCCGGATCGGAGTTCATGAACACGTTCGGCGGATTGCCGCCGGTCACCATGTTGGTGAGCGACACGTTGGCGCCGGTGTCGTGCGGGATGGCGATCTCGGTCCAGCCGATATTGTTGCTGGCGAGGGTCGTCTTGAGCACGTTGAGCGCGGCCATTTCGCTGGGCGTCGACCACGAATGGTAGATCGTCAGCGGGGTCGGATCGGCAGCATACGCCGAGGCCGTGAGCATCAGGGCGGCACCCAGCCCGGCTAGTCCCTTGGTTAGCATCTAGTCCTCCTTTTTGGATCTCGGCGAGATCCGGTCCTCATCCGGAGAGCGCCCGATCTTTCGGTGCGCCGCCCCATTGAATTGTGGTTCGGCGGGCGCGTGCGCCCGCGGCGTGAGCTACAGGCGCTGCCCTGAGGCAGTGTCGAACAGGTGAATCTTCTCGTGCGGGAACTCGACCGTCGCCACTTCGCCGTGGCGCATGCTGCTCACCCGCTCCGGCGGCAGGCTGACGGCAAGCAGCCGCTGGTCGAAGCTGAAATAGCCAGTGGCGTCGGCGCCGGTCTTTTCGGTGTACTGCACCGGAAGCCGGAAGCTGGCCGCGCTCGCTCCATTCCCCTGACCGGGGGACATGAAGTGCTCGGGCCTGAGGCCGACCATGATCTCTTCGCCGCCGCGCGGGGAGGTCGCGAACGGATACCGGCTGAGATCAACGACGACGTCGGCGCCACTGAGAGTTGCCGACGGCTTGCCGCCGGCGATGGAAAGTTTCGCGGGAAGGATGTTCATCGCCGGCGCCCCGATGAAACCGGCAACGAAAAGATTGGCCGGTCGCTCGTAGACGACGTCGGGCGTGTCGAACTGCTGGATCACGCCGGCATTCATGATGGCGATGCGGGTCGCCATGGTCATGGCTTCGATCTGGTCGTGCGTGACATAGACGACGGTAGACTTCGTCTCATCGTGGAGCCGCTTGATCTCGATGCGCGTCTCGGTCCTGAGCTTGGCGTCGAGGTTCGACAACGGCTCGTCGAACAGGAAGACGCCGACCTGTTTCACCAGCGCCCGGCCGATCGCGACGCGCTGCCGCTGTCCACCCGAGAGCTGCGATGGCTTGCGGTCGAGCAGCGGCTCGATCTGCAGCAGCTTCGCCGCCCAGGCGATGCGGCGCTCCTGTTCGGCACGGTCGAGCTTGAATGCCGAGAGCCCGAACTTGAGGTTCCCGCGTACCGTCTTGGTCGGATAGAGCGCGTAGCTCTGGAACACCATCGCGAGCCCCCGATCCTTGGGATCGAGCCCGGTGACATCGCGCCCGTCGATCTGGATACGGCCCGATGTGACATCGATCAGCCCCGCGAGCAGGTTGAGCAGCGTGGTCTTGCCGCAGCCCGATGGCCCGAGCAGCACCACGAACTCACCGTCCCCGATCTCGAGGTCGAGGTTCTTGAGCACCGTGACGCGCCCATATGACTTGACGATCTTTTCGAACTCGACGCGCGGCATGGCTAACCCTTGATCGCTCCCGCGGTAATGCCCTGGACGAAGAAGCGGCCGAGGACGAAGTAGATGACGAGCGGCGGCAGCGCGGTCAGCAGTGCCGAGGCCATGTCGACATTGTAGTTCGCCTCCCCGAGCGCGGTGATCACCACATTGGCGAGGATCACCGTCATCGGTTGGGTGCCGATGCCGCCATAGGTCAGCCCGATCAGAAAGTCGTTCCAGATCGAGGTGATCTGCAGGATCAGCACCACGATCATGATGTTGCCGCTCATCGGCAGGATGATTTCCCGGAAAATCTTCCAGAAGGACCCGGAGTCCATCATCGCGGCGCTCATGATCTCCTGCGGAATACCCTTGTAATAGTTCCGGAAGATCAGCGTCAGGATCGGCATCGCCAGCACCGCGTGCACCACGGCGATGCCCCAGATCGTCCCGTAAACCTTGAGGAAGCCGGTGATCACGATCAGCGGCACCATGATGATCTGGAACGGCACGAACGCGCACATGAAGAGGACGAAGAGGAAGGTGTTGGCCCACCGCACGTTCCACAGCGCCAGCGCGTAGCCGGTCACCGAGGACAGCCCGATGGAGAGGATCAGGCTCGGGAACAGGATCTCGAGCGAGTTGAGGAACCCGACCTTGACGCCCTGGCACAGCGTGCCGGAGCAGGATTTGTCCCACGCCGTCCACCACGCCGAGAAGTCGAGCGTCCACGGCAAGGAGAAGATGTCGCCCTGCCGGATCTGGTCCATAGACTTGAGCGAGGTGACGACGATCACATAGAGCGGCACGCAGAAGAACAGCGCGCAGATGGTGAGGAAGACGAGGATCGCGATGGTCGAACCGCGCAGCCGCTTCTTCGGCGCCGGAAACGCCACCGGCTCGTCATCCACCATGTTTCGCGCCAACGAGGCTTCGGCGATCGTGCTCATTGCGCCCGCGCCTCCTGCCGGCGCTGCTGCCAGGCGGTGGCCAGAACCAGCGGAATGAACACCGCGGCGGTGATCAGCAGCATCACCACGGCAGCGGCCGAGGCGAGGCCGAGGTTCTGCTTCTGCCAGTAGGCGTCGATCGTGTAATAGGCCGGCACCCAGGTGGATTGCCCCGGCCCGCCATTGGTCATCGCGTAGACCATGTCGTAGGCCTTCACCACGCCCAGCGAGAGCAGGATGGCGCAGGTAAGGAACGTGAAGCGCATCATCGGGATGATGATCTCGAGATAGAGCCGCCAGAAGCTGACTCCGTCGAGCTTGGCCGCGCTCCAGATCTCGGTGTTGATGCCTTTGAGGCCCGAGAGCATCAGCGCCATGTAGAAGCCCGAGCCCTGCCAGACGGTGCCTAGAATGATCCCGTACATGGCGGTCTGCGGATAGTTCAGCCAGTCGAAGTGGATGAAAGGCAGGCCGATCTGCGCCAGGAAGTTCTGCACACCCAGCGGCGGATTGAACAGCCACCGCCAGGCGAGGCCGGTGACGATCAGCGACACCGCGAGCGGATAGAGGAACACCGTCCGGAACAGCCCCTCGCCGCGCTTCTCGCGATCGATCATCGCCGCGAGGATGAAGCCGAAGACGATCGCCAGCAGGCTGCCGATCCCCAGCACGACCATGTTCTTGAGCGCGGTCTTGAAGATGTCGTCGTTGAGCAGCCGCGTGTACTGCCGCGCCCACTCGGCCCAGTTGATGCTGTAGTCCGCAAACCGCCGGCTGCGCGTCAGCGACATCCAGATGGTCCAGCCGACCGATCCGGCGAAGGCCACCGCGGTGACCGCCAGCGCGGGCGTCAGCGCAAGCTGCGGCGACAATCGGCTCCAGCGAAAAGCCACGGCGCGCTCCCCTCCCTGATGCAGCCCGCCACGCCAAGAGGGCCGCATTCGTCCGTTTCGGACGTATTATCGCTAATCTATAAGCCGCGATTTCGCGCCGTCAATCGCCTTTTTTGGCTGACGTCGGAAATCAATGGCCGCGACGGAAATGGCACGAAGATCGACAGGAGCACGGTTGGATCGATGTTCCATCACTAACGTTACTCACATGATATATCATACGTATTAGTTGCGTCCTCATCCACATCCATCTTCTGCCTCGCTTCAGCCGCACCTCGCTCGCCGCTTCACCCGATTGACAAACCGCCCCTGCTGGATTTGAACATCGCCATATTAGCGCTCGCGCAGATTGAGCGCGCAAGGCACATCCGGGAGGCTGCAGTGAAGGGCATCAATGGCGTGGGACACGTCGCGATCAAGGTGAAGGATCTCGACCGCTCGCTCGACTACTACATCAACAAGCTCGGCTTCCCCGAGATGATGCGCCTCAAGAAGGACGACGGCTCCGTCTGGCTCGTCTACCTGCGCATCACCGACGAGCAGTATCTTGAGGTCTTCCCCGGCGCCGACGGCGACCGCGCGCCCGGCTGGGACGCCAACGGCATGAACCACATGTGCCTCACCGTCGATAACATCGACCCCGTGCTGGCGCAGATAAAGGCCGCGGGCCTGAGCCTGCTCCTGCCGCTCAAGACCGCGATCGACGGCAACCGCCAGGCCTGGCTCGAGGACCCCGACGGCAACCGCATCGAGCTGATGGAAATGGCGCCCGACAGCCTGCAGTACAAGGCCGTCGCCCGGCTCCGGTCCGAGGGCGCCCTTGCCTGAGGCGGCAGCTAAACCCTTGCGCCGCCAGCCGAGTTGATGAAGAAGCGCTTCGCGGGACCGCGAGGCGCCGGACTTTGGGGATTGGGATTTGGGCAAGCGCACGGTCCGGATGAGCGACGTTGCCGCAAGAGCCGGCTTCTCGACGAACACCGTATCGCTCGCGCTTCGGCAAAGCTCGCGCATTCCGCTCGAGACCAGAACGAAGATTCAGTCGGCGGCGGAAGAGCTCGGCTATTTCCCCAATCACGTCGCCAAGTCGCTGGTCAACCGCGAGACACGCACCATCGGCCTGGTGCTGACCGACGTGATGAACCCTGTGCTGACCCATACCGCGCAGGCCGTCGAACTGGCGCTGGCCGAGCGCGGCTACGGCACGCTGTTTGCCACCTCCAACAACAATTTCGCGGAGGAATCCAAGGTCATCGAGATGTTCCGCTCGCGCCAGGTCGATGGCATGCTGATCTATCCGGCCCGCCATCGCGAGCTTGAGCATTTGCGGCCCTTGCGCCGCGCCAACGTGCCGATCGTGCTGCTGATCGCCGACCCCGACATCGGCATCGACGGCGTCAGCGTCAACGACCGCAGCGGCGGCCTGCAGGGCACGCGCTATCTGATCGGGCGCGGCCACCGGCGCGTCGGCTTTCTCGATGCCTCCTCGCGCAACGGCAACAACGAAAAGCTCGAGGGCTACCAGCAGGCGCTGAGCGATGCCGGCATCGCGTTCGATCCCACCCTCGTCGTCAAGACCAATGGCGATTACTCGCGCCACGGCTACTTCGCCCTCGACACACTGATGAGCGCCCAATCGCCGCCCACCGCGGTGATCGGCGACAACGATTCGATCGCGCTCGGCGCGCTGCACTGGTGCCACAAGCACAATGTCCGCGTCCCGCAGGACCTCGCCGTGCTCGGCTTCGACAACATCCCCTACAGCGAGTTCGCCTCCCCGCCGCTCTCGACGGTCAACTACGACGTCGAGGCTGTCTCGCGCATGGCCGTCGACCGGCTGATGCGCCTCATCAATGCGGGAGATCAGCTGCCTGAGCCGCGCGTCACCATGATCGATCCCGAGCTCATCATTCGCGGCAGCACCTGATGCCGACCGGCGCATCCCCTCGCCTCAGCCGCCTGGGTGGTCCGGGCCAACAATTGTTGCCGCTGGTGCTCGGCGGGTCCTGGTACGACAAGTCCGTCACCGACCACGACCTGATGGCGGCGATGGAGGTCGCCTACCAGAACGGCACTCGCCAGTTCGATACCGGCGCCCGCTACAGCGGTGGACATTCCGAAGAGCTGCTCGGGCAGTTCATTCGCGGCAAGCGCGACGGCATCTTCCTCAGCTCAAAATCCGACACCAAGGAACTGACCGCCGAGGCCATGCTGAGTGAGGTCGAGGGCAGCCTCCGACGCCTTTCGGTCGAGCGCATCGATCTCTACTACATCCATTGGCCGAAAGCCGGCCGCGACATGCGCCCCAGCATGGAGGGGCTCGTCGAGGCCCAGCGCGCCGGCAAGATCGGCGCCATCGGCGTCTCGAACTTCAACGTTTCACAGATGCAGCAGGTCGAGGAGATCGCGCCGATCGCGGCCCACCAGCTCGGCTACAACCTGCTGTGGCGGCACCGCGACGGCGATGTCATCCCCTATTGCGCGAGCCGCAACATCGCGGTCGTCGCCTACAGCGCCCTCGCCCACGGCATTTTGACCGGCAAGTTCGGCCGCGACCCTGGCCTCGTGCCCGGCGATCAGCGTCACACCATCCTGCCCTTCCGCCCCGATCTCTGGCCCGACGTTTACGCAGCGGTCGAGGAGATCAAGGCCATCGCCACGCCTCTCGGCCTCCCCCTCGCAACGCTCGCGGTTCGCTGGATCCTCTCCCGGCCCGGCATCGACAGCGTCGTCATCGGCGCGCGCAACGCGGCACAGGCGACCGCCAACGCACAGGTGCTCAAGCCGGAGATTTCCGCCGCGACCTTTGCGGAGATCACCCGCATCAGCGACCGGATTTCCGCCCGCCTTCCGGACGTCGGCAACGTCTTCGACCACTACCCCTGAGCGCGCCGAACGCGGGCGCGCGCGCGAGCAGTCGCTACCAATTGGTCACCGAGCCGTCGCGACGCTTCCAGTGTGGGGCCTCCCAGAACTTGAAGCTTTGCGCCTTGATCCCCTCTTCGTCGACCTCGACCCCAAGGCCCGGCGTGTCGGTCACCGGATAGGTCGCGCCGTCGAGATTGGGCTGGGCGGCAAACAGCGGGCTCTTGCCTGCGCCCATATAGTTCTCGGCCGGCGTGGCGCGCGTCTCGAGCGCGAAGAAATTGGCAACGGCGGCGGAGAAGTGGATCGTCGCCGCGGTGCAGATCGGCCCGAGCGGATTGTGGGCACCATGTCGACATAGTGCGCCTCGCTCCAGCCGGGCGGGGTACGGCTTGATGGCGCTGATCTTCATGCGGGGCTCAGGTCTTTGGGTGGGTCTTGCGCCATTCGCGATATTCGGGCTCGGCATCGGGATGAAGCGGGTAGTAGCGCTGCAGCGACTCGCCCTGCATCAGCTTGATGCGGGAAAAGTCCTCCCACT